>Ga0209119_1000362_pt1 | contig 46085 bp, 35 predicted proteins | sample COG_03_FD_184747 | JGI IMG/M metagenome (GOLD analysis project Ga0209119, IMG submission 184747) | Pelagic Microbial community sample from North Sea - COGITO 998_met_03 (SPAdes) (version 2) | ecosystem: Environmental > Aquatic > Marine > Neritic zone/Coastal water | place: Helgoland, sampling...
CCATAAATTCGTATTGGCACCTAGGCGTGCGTTTTTACCCACAAAACATCCCGGACCAATAACAACATTACCCCCAAGTTTGGCGCCTGCCTCTATAACAGCATGAGCGCCAATTTTAACATCTTTACCCAATTCAACATTTTCCCCAATGACAGCGTAAGGTGATATCTCGTGTGCGGGTGCCGGAGTGGTGTCTAGTAATTGTGCTGCCTTTGCAAACCCAACATAGGGGTCGCTCATAACTAGGGCGGAACAATTACAATGAGGTAATTCGTCTGGATGCAAAATCACGGCTTGTGCCATCGTATCCTGAAGCTGACCTCGATACTTTTTATTCGACAAAAATGAAACCTGACCGCTGCCAGCTTTCAATAAAGTAGATAATCCAGAAATAATTGTATCTTGGGTATCAGGCCCTGATAGGTGCAATTGTGCACCTATGCTTTGAGCTAATTGAATAAGACTAATTGCGTGACTCAAAATACCTCCGTTCGAACCACTAAGGTTATTTAGTTAATTTTACCAACTTGCTCTAGAACCAATTGAGAAATATCGTTGTCTGGGTTGATAAAGGCCACAGAATTAGAATTCAATATGACATCGTATTTTCCTTTAGATGCTACGGCATCAATGCCTTGCTTAATCAAACCTAACAACTTGTTTTGTTCTTCTTGTAAACGCGCTTGGATTTCTTTCTGCAAAGGTTGGGCTTTGGCCGTGTATTCTTCACGTAAAGCAATAATTTTGCCTTCAAGTTCAGTTTTTTCTTTTTCGCTCATTGTGGCAGCATCACGCTGATTTTTTTCTAGATAATATTTAATGTCTTTTTCGAGACGACTCACTTCTTCTGTCTTATCTTTAAATTGTGCAGCGATTGTTTCTTGGATGTCAGCAGCTTGTGGCATAGCCTGAAAAACACCTTGTACATTCACTGCACCAATTTTTTGTTCAGCGAAGACAGATGTGCTAGCCATAGCTGTGGTTAATAATGCACCTGCAATTAAATTTTTTGTAAAATCTTTCAAAATAAACTCCTAGTTGATAATTGTTTTTGGTCGGTTTGCCAACCAGAAATTAAAATGTTTGCCCTATGTTGAAGGTGAAGAATTTAGAATCATCGCCTTCTCTTTCTTGTATTACTTTCGAGAAACTAAATACCATAGGCCCCATAGGTGATAGCCATTGTACAGAAACTCCACCTGAAGCTCTATAGAGGGTTGGGTCACTATAATCAATTAATCCATCATCACTATATGAACTAATCAAATTTAAGTCTTTATAACTGTCATAATCAAACTCAGTATCCCAAACATTACCTGCATCCAAAAATAAGCTAGTACGCACAGAGTTATCAAAGTCTACCTCAACAAAAGGGGTGGGTACGATTAACTCAATTCCACCTAATATCATGGCATTACCACCTAATGAACGTGAAGAAATAGAGATTGAATCATTTGAATTATCGCCTAAAATCACTTTACCATTGGGGTCGGTAACGATTGTTGATGGTGTCACTTGTATACCACGAGGTCCAACTGTATTGTTTTCGAACCCTCTTAATGAATCTGAACCACCTGCTGTAAAATGTTGAGTAAAAGGTAATATTTGGTCAATACCACCTACATTCCCATAACCATTACCATAGCCCATTTTTAAACGTGCTAAGAAAGACCAGCGTTGATTGCGTGATAATGGGAAATACCATTTGCCATCTATTTCAGTCTTAAAATAGTTTACGTCTGAGTTAGGTGTAGTCATACCAAATGAGGCACGTTGTGACGAACCTGCGGTTGGGAACACACCTCGGTTTAAGGTAGTACGTGACCAAGCGACTGAAGCAAGAAAACTATCATAATTAATGGGAGCATCTGGATCATTTTCATCTACAAACTGGTTATTAAAGCGCGTAGTTTGCACAAAAGGTTGTCTCTGAAAAAGCTCTACTGTGCTGTAAGTTAAACCAAAATTAATTCTGTTAAATTGGTCAATGGGATAACCAATATTACTGCCTAGTGAAAACTGTTTACTGTTGTACTGAATGAGGTTAGCAGAGCTACCATCAAATTCACTATAAGACACTGAACCACCTAAACTGATCCCATCAATGGTAAAATATGGGTCTGTGTATGACAACTGCACACTCTTCTGATACGAAACCGTACTCACATTAAATGCAATACGTTTACCTGTGCCTAAAAAGTTATCTTGCTGAATTCCTGCATTTAAACTTAACTTAGTACGATCGCCATAACCTATGCCCGCATTAAAGGCTCCAGAAGGCTGCTCTTTAACTGTGAAATTCACATCAACTTTATCTATTTCGCCAGGTAAACGAACCGTTTCAAAGTCTACATTTTCCATATACGTTAAACGCGAAAGGCTATTTTTAGACGATTCTAATGTAGCAGTAGATAACCAAGAGCCTTCCATCTGAGAAACCGATTGGCGAAGTACTTCATCAGCAGTACTATTATTTCCTGTAAAATTTATTCGTCGCACATATATGCGTTTACCAGGATCTACGGACAAAATTAATTTTACGGTTTTATCTTCCTCGTTGATATCTGGAATAGTCGTGACAGTGGGATAAGCATAACCATATCGACCTAAGTATTTACTAATGAATTCTTCAGTGTATGTGACTTCAGCTTGATTATATAACTCGCCTTTAGTTAACGGTAATACAAGTTCGATATAATCTTCATAACCCAATAAGTCACCCATTAGTTCTACGTCAGATATTGTGTATTGCTCACCCTCATTGACGTTTAAGGTCACATAGATGCCTGTTTTATCCGGCGTCATGGATACTTGGGTAGAATCTATATTAAAACGCAGATAGCCACGATCTTTGTAATGGCTAGTAATAGTTTCCATATCGCCAGTTAATGTTTGTTTCTGATAGCGAGTTTCTGATAAAAAGTCCCACCATGGTGTATCAAATTTCAATTCAACCAGTTCTAACAACTCAGGATCACTGAAAGACTCATTACCCACTATATTTATCTGTTGAATTTTAGCTGAATCGCCTTCTTCGAATAACAATTTAAGGTCAACCCGATTTCTCGGTAGTGGTGTAATAATCGCCGTCACGTCAGCGTTATATTTACCTATGCTGTAAAAAAAGTCTTTTAAACCATTCTCAATAGAGGTCAAAACAGTTTTATCTAAAGGTTCCCCTACCAAAATATTGGCATCATTTAGACTTTCTTGTAATTGCTCATCTTTAATATCATCGTTGTCTTCAAATACAATATTACTAATAGTAGGTCTTTCAGAGACGCGCACCAAGAGTGTGTTTCCATCACGAAATATTTTAATATTTTCAAAATGACTAGAAGAATACATAGACCTAATAAGCTGTGAAACCCTAAAGCTATTCATCTCATCGCCAACTGTAACAGGCAGATAAGTCAAAGCTGCGCCTAAAGCAACACGCTGTAAACCTTCAATTCTAATATCTTTAACGACAAATTCACTGCTCGGGGCTGCTTTCGCGAAGCTAGCAATGGATAAAATTAATCCCGCAACAACTAACTGTTTAAACTTCATTTAATAATATTCTTCCTAAACGCACAAAACATGTTGTGCATGGTCAAATCGACCGATAAAAATTATATTCGCGTAATGTCATTTACTATCGCGATGCTCATTAATAGCAGTAACAATACGCCACCAATTTTAAATCCTACTTCTTGTACTGATTCTGGAACAGGCCGTCCACTAATAAGCTCTATAAAATAATAGAGTAAGTGTCCACCATCAAGTACTGGCAGAGGTAAAAGGTTAATTATGCCCAAATTAATGCTAATTAACGCTAAAAAGCCTAAAAAATACACTAGACCTAAGCTGGCACTCATACCTGCACCTTGAGCAATCGAAATAGGACCACTCAAATTCTTCACAGATACATCACCTGTTATCAGCTTACCAAGCATCTCAATACTGAGTGTCATCAAACGCCATGTTTTGTCCATCGCTTTTGACATAGCTTTTACAACGCCATATTGATGAACAAACACAACCCCCTCTGGCCATGGTTCAAGAGTAGGAGAAAACCCCATATACCCTTTTGCAGTTTGTTCTCCAGTTTTACTACCAATAGTTCCATTTAAGCTTATGATTTTATCATTTCTAAGCACATTAGCTTGAACAGTTTGATTAGGTCTTGTTGAAACATAACCCACTATTTGTTCCCAATTTTGCATACTAGTTCCATCTAAACTGAGAATTTTGTCATTTGTTTGGAATCCAATGATCTGTGCAGCAGAGCCATCTTCAATATATCCCAACACATTTTGCACTTTAGGCCGAAAGGGAACGAGACCCAAGCTAGCAAAGACCGAGGTTTTATCTGGGTCGAACTCCCACTGACTTAAGTTAATGGTAGCTGAGCGTTCATAAAAGCTTTCATCATCTGTCCATTTAACTAGCATCTCATTGTTGCCAATAAATGACATAAACTCATAAGCGACATCTTCCCAGTCGACTACTTGGCGATCCCCGACTTGCGTAAAAATGGCATTCTGAGGAATGTTACTTTGGCTGAAAACACTATCAGGTTCAATATCACCGACAACAGGCTTAATAGTTTGTAAACCTATTAGGTACATAACGAACAAAGCAAATATTGCAAACAGAAAATTCACAGCCGGCCCTGCAGCGATAATAGCAATACGTTTCAACACATGCTGACGATTAAAGGCGTAGGGTAAGTCTTTTTCACTTACTTCATCAACCCTTTCGTCAAGCATTTTCACATAGCCGCCCAATGGAATAGCCGCGATCACATATTCGGTACCTAGCTTGTCTGTTCTACGCCATAAGGCTTTTCCGAAACCAATAGAGAATCGTTCGACTTTCACTCCGCATCTGCGAGCGACCCAAAAATGGCCCCATTCATGTACCGCCACTAAAATGCCTAAAGCGACGATAAAAGAAGCAAAACTAATTAGAAAACTCAAGTTCCAACCTTCTGCATCGAAGACTGACTAATATTCCCGATAATATTCAAACCGAGCCTTCGGGCAGCGTTATCACTTTCGATTACGGCTTCAATAGTGTCTAGGTTGTGAGGTGATGTTTGTTGCAAACATTCTTCATTCACTTGTGCAATTTGTATAAAACCAATTTTCCCTTGTAAAAACGCATCTACTGCCACTTCGTTTGCTGCATTAAGCGTGGTAGTGGCATACTGCCCAGCATTACTTGCTTGCATAGCGAGTATCAGATTAGGATAACGCTCAGCTTCAGGCTCTGTAAAAGTAAAATTAGATAATTGATTAAAATCTAAAGGAGAGACACCGGATTCGACTCTGTCGGGAAAAGCCAATGCATGAGCAATAGGTGTTCGCATATCCGGATTACCCATTTGAGCCAACACCGAGCCATCTATGTATTGCACCATAGAGTGAATAATACTTTGCGGGTGTAACACAACCTCAATATCAGATGATTCAAGCCCAAACAACCACTTAGCCTCAATAAATTCTAAACCTTTATTCATCATAGTAGCAGAATCAACTGATATTTTTCGTCCCATGTCCCAGTTAGGATGGGCGCATGCTTGGTCTGGTGTGACATGATGCAGCTTACTTAATGGCAAATTCAAAAAAGGTCCACCTGACCCCGTTAAAAGAATTTTACTGATACCTGAAGAGCTCAGTTCACCGTATTTAAAATCAGTCGGTAAACATTGAAAAATAGCATTATGTTCACTGTCTATGGGTAAAATTTCAGCGTTATATTTGTTTGCGGCTTGAATAAATAAGTCACCAGACATGACTAACGATTCTTTATTAGCCAACAACACTTTTTTACCCGCTTTGACCGCCACCAAGGTAGGTAACAGTCCAGCAGCTCCTACTATAGCGGCCATCACTATATCCACTTCCGGTGCACCAGCAATTTGCTCCAGTGCCTCATGGCCGGCTAACACTTCACATGTAAGTAGATTCTCTGAGAATAACTTTTTAGCTGCTTCGAATTGCTTAGGATCGGCAACCACCACATATTCAGGAGAACATAGTTGAGCTTGCTGCAATAACAACTCAACATTGCTGTTAGCCGTCAATGCGAAGACACTAAACAACTTGGGGTGGCGCATCAGCACATCAATAGTGCTTTTACCTATAGAGCCTGTCGCACCCAGAATGGTAATATTTTGCATCAAGCCATCCACATGACATAACAAAATGCAAAAACAGGAAATGCCGCAGTCAAGCTGTCAATCCTGTCCATAACACCACCATGTCCAGGCAGTAATGTTCCACTATCTTTTAGACCAGCACAGCGTTTAAACATACTTTCATTTAGATCGCCTAAGGCAGAAACCCCAACAGTTAATGCACCTACCAATATATGTAGCCAGATACGGGATGAGTCAAGTTGATAATGTAATGCAGCAAAAGCAATAATGGCTGAAGATGCAAAAACACCTCCCATAAGGCCTTCAATGGTCTTACCTGGCGAGACTTCAGGCCGCAACTTATGTTTTCCAAATTTCACGCCAACAAAAAAAGCACCAATATCAGCGGCCCAAACAATACCCAACACATAAAAAATTAAAGATGCGCCGTAGTATGGATCAACATCGTACAAACTTGTGCGAAGTGAAACAACTGCAACCCAGGTCGGTATGAGAGTTAAAAAACCAAATGTACCTCGGAGTATTTTACTGGTATTCCACACAGAACTGTATCTGGGATAGGCAATAATCATCGCCAAGGACACTACCCACCATATGACCGCTATGGATAGTATGTAGGTATATAAACTATTTAGCTGACCTTGATACCAAATTAAATCTGAAGGCAGCACATATGACAATATCAGGCAGACTGCAACGACTAGTGCGGCATAGGTATTTTTTATGAAAGTGCGGGTCATACCCGACATACTTGACCATTCCCAAGCACCTAGGCCCATAACTAATGCAATCATAATTTCAAAGCTGAATAGGGGTAAATATAAAATGGCAAATAACGCCAAAGGGGCAAGAATGAGCGCGGTGATAATCCGTTTTTTTAGCACGGATTCTTCTCACATTTATTGATTTTATTTTTACTAATCATTAACTTACTTGCTCTGAGGTTTTACCGAAACGTCTATGACGTTCATGAAAAGCGTCCACCGCAGCTTGGAAAACGGCTTCATTAAAATCTGGCCAAAAGTCTTCTGAGAAATATAATTCAGCATAGGCAATTTGCCATAACAAAAAATTACTGACTCTTTGTTCCCCACCGGTGCGGATCAATAAGTCTACTGAGGGTAAACTTGCTACACAGGTATGACGTGCAAATGTATCTTCGTCGATATCTGCCACATCAACTTGACAAGCTTGTACTTGTTTAATTAACTCTTTAGCCGCATTGACTATGTCCCATCGACCGCCATAGTTGGCGGCAATATTTAAAACTAGACTATCATTTTTTTCAGTAAGAGCCTCTGCTTCGCTTATCCTATTAACCAGTTTACTATCAAACCGACTCATATCACCAATTATGTTGAGCCTGACATTATTTTTATGCAGTTTTTTAACTTCACTGCCAAGCACCATCTTAAAGAGTTCAATTAGCACCCCAATCTCTTCGGATGGTCGGTTCCAATTTTCACTGCTAAAAGCAAACAGTGTGAGCACTTTCACACCATTTTTTAATGCATAGGAAACAGCTGCTCGCACTGCTTTAACACCCGCTTTATGACCAAAAGTGCGGATTTTGCCTTTTTTCTTAGCCCAGCGGCCGTTGCCATCCATGATAATAGCAACATGTTGTGGCATCGTGGGTTCGAGTAATGGTTCAGATGAATTCATTATCAGTTATAGCTCAATCACACTTCCATTAAGTCTTTTTCTTTTGCTACTAAAATTTCATCAATTTCCTTTACAAAAGCATCGGTTAGTTTTTGAACATCATCTTCACCACGACGGCTGTCATCTTCACTGATTTCTTTTTCTTTCAATAATTCTTTTATATCACTATTCGCATCACGACGAATATTACGGACAGCTACTTTACCTTGTTCAGCTTCACTACGCACAACACGAATCAAGTCTTTACGGCGCTCTGCAGTCAAAGCAGGCATTGGTATACGCATAACAGAACCTGCACTCATAGGATTAAGACCTAGGTCTGATTGCATAATGGCCTTTTCAACCGCTTTTGCAGAACTTTTATCAAACACTGTTAGTGCTAACGTCCTAGAATCTTCTGCAATGATATTGGCTAGCTGTTTAAGTGGCGTGTCTGAACCGTAATAAGGCACCATAATGCTATCGAGTAGGCTTGGATGTGCTCGGCCAGTTCGAATTTTTGAAAGTTGGCCCTTTAACACGCTGATACTTTTTTCCATGCGCTGACGCGCGTCATCATTAATTTCGTCAATCACAATAGTTTTCCTTTTTCTACTTTATTTGTTTTATTTCTTCAGTATGGCAAATCAACGTACCTACATTTTCGCCCATTACAACCGCTCTCATACAGCCAGGTTTATTCATGTTAAACACACGAATGGGTACATTATGATCGCGAGCAAGAGTGAAGGCTGCCAAATCCATTACTTTTAATTCTTTGTCTAGCACTTCATCATAAGACAATACTTTGTATAATTTTGCTTCTGGATTTTTGGCTGGATCATCGTCGTATACGCCATCTACTTTGGTCCCTTTTAATACTGCATCCGCTTCAATTTCAATTCCGCGTAAACAAGCAGCAGAGTCAGTAGTAAAGAAGGGATTCCCCGTACCCGCAGAAAAAATCACTACGCGACCAGACTTTAGTAAACTGATGGCCTCTGCCCAGTTGTAGTTGTCACACACACCATTTAAAGGAATAGCGGACATCAAACGGGCGTTAACAAAAGCACGGTGCAATGCATCACGCATTGCAAGACCATTCATAACAGTAGCTAACATACCCATATGGTCACCAACTACACGGTTCATACCAGCTTTGGCCAAACCTTCTCCTCGAAACAGGTTACCACCACCAATAACCAAACCCACTTCAACACCCAACTCAACTATTTCTTTTATTTCTTGTGCCATGCGCTCTAGCACTTTTGGATCGATGCCAAAGCCTTCATCTCCCATTAATGCTTCACCACTGAGTTTTAACAATATTCTTCGATAAGCGGACTTGGGTGCGATACTCATAGAGTGACATTTCCTAAAGGTGATAAAAGGCTGTGATGTTAGGGCCTATAGGCCTATCGTACATATACCTGTGTTGTTTTAAAATAACAGATACCAAACAATACAGGTATATATAAAAAAGCACCTCAATTTGAGGTGCCAGTATTATACCCAAACAACTATAAAATGCATGTCTCAGCGTAAATTAAAATTGATATTGGTATTCATGCTTGTAGCATTTTTATTTTTTAACAGCTTCCATTTGAGCAGCCACTTCAGCTGCAAAGTCTTCTTCTTTTTTCTCGATGCCTTCACCAACTTCAAAACGTACGAAGTTAATGACGTCAGCACCTTTTGATTTAAGTAAATCAGCAACCAGGATAGAAGGATCTTTAACGAAAGGCTGGCCTGTCAAACTGATTTCACCAGTAAACTTCTTCATACGACCAGAAACCATTTTTTCTGCAATCTCAGGTGGTTTGCCAGATTGAAGAGCAATATCAAGCTGAATTTCTTTTTCTTTAGCTACGACTTCAGTAGGCACATCTTCAGGCTTTACAAAGAATGGGCTAGAAGCAGCAACATGCATAGCGATGTCTTTAGCTAATTCTTCATCACCACCTTGTAAAATTGCAATAACACCAATACGTGCGCTGTGAACGTAAGCACCAAGGTTATCACCTTCAACAGTAACAACACGACGAGGGCTGATGTTCTCACCGATTTTAGCTACTAGGGTATCACGTAATTCGCTGATTTTAACGCCATCGACTTCAGTACTATTGAGTGTGTCCATGTCGTTAATCTTATTGGCAAATGCCACTTCAATTAATTTTTGACCGAACGACACAAAACCATCATCACGAGCAACAAAATCAGTCTCACTGTTCACTTCCATCATAGTTGCTACACCTTTAGCAACTTTAGTCAAAATCACACCTTCAGCGGCAATACGACCTGCCTTTTTAGCGGCTTTCGCTTGACCATTCTTACGCATATTTTCGATTGCCAGCTCAATATCACCATCAGTTTCAACCAATGCTTTTTTACAATCAAGCATGCCGGCGGCTGTACGCTCACGCAATTCTTTTACTAGGGCTGCAGTCACTGCCATTTTCGTTTCCTCACCAAAATAATTTGTATGACTCATTCAAACTAATCAATTAAACAAATTATATGAAATTAAGATTTAAAAACAGGGGCATAGGCCCCCGTTTAATTTATTCGTGTTAGGTAGCAGATGCTCGCTACCTAGAGTGTCGTTTATCTCTAAGCGGATTACTCAGCAGCTTCTACGAACTCACCTTTTTCAGCTTGCGCTTCTAGGTTTTGATCACGGCCATTGATAACAGCATCAGCTGCAGCATTTAGATAAAGTTGAACAGCACGGATAGCATCATCATTACCAGGTACGATGTAATCAACACCGTCTGGGTTTGAATTAGTATCAACAATTGAAACAACTGGGATACCTAAGTTGCCAGCTTCAGTGATAGCAATGTGCTCATGGTCTGCATCAACAACAAATAACACGTCTGGTAGACCACCCATGTTTTTGATCCCACCAAGGCTAGTTTCAAGCTTGGTCATCTCGCGCGTGAGCATTAACACTTCTTTTTTGGTCAATTTTTCAAACGTACCGTCTTGGCTTTGCTGTTCAAGTTCTTTTAAACGTTTGATTGACTGACGAACTGTTTTCCAATTAGTTAACATACCGCCTAACCAGCGTTTGTTAACATAGAATTGGTCACATTTGTCTGCTGCGTCTTTCACTGCATCACTTGCAGCGCGCTTAGTACCAACAAAAAGGATTTTACCTTTCTTAGAAGCTATGTTACCAACGAAGTTAAGTGCTTCGTTGAACATAGGAACTGTTTTTTCTAGATTGATGATATGGACTTTATTACGTGATCCAAAAATGAAAGGTTTCATTTTTGGGTTCCAATAACGGGTCTGGTGTCCAAAGTGTACGCCTGCCTGAAGCATGTCGCGCATAGATACATTTGCCATTATAAAAATTCCTTAATAGGGGTTAGGCCTCCATACATCCCAGTTCTCGATCCACTTAGAAAAGCTCTTAGTAGACACCCCGAAAAATGTGTCGATGTATGTGTGATATTTACGCTAATTTACTTAGCTTCTTCGCGATAATTACGTAGGGGGTCACACCTCCATTAATTTCAGCGGTGCATTTTATAGCATGGGGGTGATATATATTCAAGTTAAGTATTAATAATAACGATTAAAATCAACCAAAAATCTTTACCCTAAGCTAAAGATTTTATTACATAAAAATCAGTATTCGCCCTGAGTCAAAATAAATGAAAAACATTTGCGCAACGAATATTCATAGTTACTTTGGGGAAATCAGCAATCTGACTGTTCTCAGCCTAAGCAACCTTAGTTATTGGCTAACTTAAAAACACCAATATAGAGCGTATCTTTGTTAGTACCTATTCGGGGGTTCGGTTTCTTGAACCCTTTATAGTCGCTTCAAAAAAGATTAATTATTAAAATTAAACAATAACCAAACGCAAAAATCACATAGCTTAATCAGAAACTAGCGTCCTGTGATTGAGCACAAATAGACAATTTAATAACCATCTTTATTCAGCTCTGGCAGGATTCACTCCGAAAAGATACAATAGTGTTTATTAAACGAATTGTATTTAGTAGGAATAGAGCATTGCCTGTCACAATTAAAACACCAGCTGAAATTGAGAAAATGCGCGTCGCTGGACGCCTTGCTGCAGATGTATTGCAAATGATTGGTGAATATGTCAAAAAAGGTGTGACCACCAATGAGCTGAATCAGATTTGTCACAATTATATTGTTGATGTCCAAAAGTGCATTCCTGCTCCTCTTAATTATGGCAACCCACCTTTTCCAAAATCTGTTTGTACTTCAGTCAATCATGTTATTTGCCATGGTATTCCTGCTGATAAGCAACTCAAAGATGGAGATTCAGTTAATATTGATGTAACTGTTATTAAAGACGGTTATCACGGCGACACATCAAAAATGTTTGTGGTAGGAAAAGCCTCTATAATGACTGAAAGACTGATCAGGGTGACGCAAGAGTCTTTGTATAAAGGAATAAAAATGGTCAAGCCTGGCGCTCGTTTAGGAGACATTGGCCATGTTATTCAACAATATGCTGAAAGTCACAATTATTCAATTGTGCGTGAATATTGTGGTCATGGTATAGGTGCCAACTTTCATGAAGACCCTCAAGTAGTGCATTACGGAAAGCCTAACACCGGAGAAACTCTTGAAGAGGGAATGTGCTTTACCATTGAACCGATGATCAATGCAGGTAAACGTTATTCAAAAGTATTACCTGATAAATGGACTGTCGTCACCAAAGATCGGAGTTTAAGCGCACAGTGGGAACATACCTTGCTGGTCACTGCCAACGGCGTCGAAATTTTGACCCTACGAGACGACGAAGATATTGAACGTATTATCAATCACTAGCTCTGTATCACGCTGGTCATCATTCATCAAACCTTATGACAAATAATCATTACTTGCTGTAAATAGTTATTTGTCATAACCCGTGATTCACGTAATTTGTGTTAATTGATTAGGCCACCACTCATTTAAAGGTATTCACGTTGTCTCTACACAGCCTACTTAACCAAATAAAACTGATCAACAATGCAGATAATATTGCTGCGTACAAAACCATAGTGGCAAATAGTTACGAATGGCTAGAGAGTGAATTGAGTACAGGAGAAGTCACAGGGCTGGTGTTAGGCAGGGCCACATTAGCCGATGCATTACTGAGGCATATCTGGCAATTAATGGACTTGCATCTTGAGCATCATTTAGCCTTAATTGCAGTAGGTGGATACGGAAGAGGACAACTACAACCTCACTCAGATATCGATTTGCTAGTGCTAAGCAAAAAATCGTTATCAAAAAAACAACAAGAACATATAAGTCAGTTTATTACACTTTTATGGGATATTGGATTAGATGTTGGGCAATCAGTGCGTACCATCAAAGAAACGTTTCAGCTAGCGAAACAAGACGTCACTATAGCGACAAACTTAGTCGAAGCACGTTTATTAATTGGCTGTGAAGTGACTTTTGAAGACTTACAAGAAAAACTCAACTCACGGAGCTATTGGAGCAGCAAAGATTTTTTCTTGGCAAAATATCAAGAACAAAAAGAACGTCATCGAAAATTTAAAGACACGTCATATAACTTGGAGCCTAACGTCAAAGAAAGCCCTGGTTGCTTAAGAGACATCCAATCTATAGGTTGGGTGGCAAAGAAGCATTTTAACGCGACAGATGGCAAAGACTTAGTGGCACATGGTTATTTTAATCAACAAGAATTTGATGAGTTAATAGAATGTCGTGAAAGCCTTTGGCGGATTAGGTTTGCTTTACACATTGTGGCTGGTCGCAGTGAAAACCGCTTATTATTCGATTATCAAACAGATGTTGCCACACGATTAGGTTATGGCGACGAAGGGAAAGCGTCAGTAGAGCGCATGATGAAAGCCTTTTTCAGAACCGTTAGGCGTATTAGTGAATTGAACAAAATGTTAATGCAACGCTTTAGCCAAGATGTTCTTAACTTGAACGTCAAACAACATATTAAAATCAATACAAACTTTGAACTACTCGACGGTTATATTGCCCCGACGAAAGATAACGTATTCGCCTCTCCAGAAGCTATTTTACAATTTCTACTATTGATTGCAGATACTCCTCAAATACAAGATTTACATTCTGATTGTTTGCGCCAATTACGCTTGGCAAGACGAGAGTTTCGACAGCAATATTATGTAGAACGGGCAGAATGTCGTGAGTTATTTTTAAAATTAGCCAAACACCCAGACTTTTTTGCGTTAGGCTGGGATATTATGCATAAGCATGGCATTTTGCAGGCTTATATCCCTCAGTGGGATAACATAGTGGGCATGATGCAATTTGATCTATTCCATGCTTACACAGTTGACGAACATACTCATCGATTGGTCAAGAATATTTATCATTATTCACAACCTGAGAATAAAGAATTCCCTCGTTGTGGGAATATAGTCAAAAACCTAGATAAGCCAGAGCTGTTATATATTGCTGCCATTTATCATGATATTGGAAAGGGCCGAAATGGTGACCACTCTAAACTGGGCGCAGTGGACGTAGCAGAGTTTTGTCGACACCATGACATCAATGCTATCGATACTGAACTCATTAGATGGTTAGTGGAAAGTCATCTGTTAATGTCTGTCATCGCACAAAGACGAGATATTTACGACCCGACAGTGATCAACGAGTTTGCACAAGCGGTGCGTACCCACAACAATTTAAACCACTTATATGTGTTAACCCTCGCCGACATTCGGGCAACCAATGACAATCTATGGAACGATTGGAAAGCAACACTCTTAAGAGAATTATATTTACTCACACAAAAGGCCTTAGACAATGGTTTAGAGTGCAAAGTGGCGTTACAAGACAGGATCAGCGAACATCAAGCCCAAGCGATGGCCTCTATGCTTGACAACGGCATGAACGAGACGCAAATATTACAGTTTTGGCAACGCCTCAGTGATGATTATTTTACTCGTTTTAAACCAACACAGATCGCATGGCATGCTAACCTCATATTAGCCGCTCACCCTATGACCGATGACTTTTTGATGGTTGGCACCAGTGCTGACACGTCTAAAGCAGGTGCTGAATTAATGGTATATGGTAAAGATAGACCCATGATGTTTGCTCAAATAGCGTCTGTGCTAGATAGCCGAAATTGCTCTATCCACGATGCACAAATCATGCGTACACAAGATGGCTTTATATTTGATAGCTTTACTATATTTGAACATAACGGCGATAGGATCACCTCTGAATCACGTTTAAACAGTTTACGAGAAGCCGTAGAAACTCAGTTAAATAAACCTGGCGAAGAACACATCAACAGACGCAAAATGTCACGTCAAATGAAGCAGTTGGATGTAAAAACCAAAATTAGATTCTACCCTAGCCAAACCAATGTCACCTTGATTGAGCTTGAAGCCCTAGATGCACCGGGGTTACTTGCTAACATAAGTGAACAATTTATTGCCTTTAATTTCAAGTTGCATCAAGCCAAAATATCCACTATTGGAGAGCGTGCAGAAGATTTATTTATTGTGAGTAACGAGTTTGACCAGCCACTGACTCACACAGAACAAGTGCAGTTAAAGAAACGACTGTGTGACGCTTTAGATTAGAATTGTGGGATAACCTGCTGACTAAAAGTATTACCGTTGTGGTGCATCTTAAAACTGCAAATTTCAGAACAAAAAAAAGACGAACAGGGCTATCAAGTTAATGGGTACTTGCCATAAGCGGTCTTAGCTATTACCCAATAAAATTGGTTTTGATAGTCTGCTTTGGCATGTGAGTAGCATCGATAGATTGAACTCACACACCTCAATGGCCCGGCCCTACAGCAATTTCTACATACTGTCGTTGCGTGCTAAAAGGTTGGGATTTTTTTCACATAATCCAATTCTCTGACCCTGTTTACTTGTTTTACTTGTTTTACTTGTTTTACTTGTTTTACTTGTTTTACTTGTTTTACTTGTTTTACTTGTTTTACTTGTTTTACTTGTTTTGCTTTATCAACTTAGACTTGCGGCAAGGAAAGGCGCAAGATAAATGACACCGGTCTTGTTTGTGAACCGAAAATACTTTTAGTTCATATTTAGTTGTTGGGCAAACAAGGTACTGATGGGCTGCTTATCTAAACTTTGATGACTTAGCAAGTTTGTAATCACCTCGGCCTCTAGCGCATAGCAAAAATAATGCCCCTGAATTATCGCCCCGTCAAATTGTGCTAAAAGAAACAGTTGTTCTTCATGTTCGACACCTTCTGCAACCACTTCTAGGTCGAGATCTTTTGCCAGCTGATATATATTTTTTACCACTTTGTAATTCAAATTATTCAGTTTGATATCCTTAACAAAGCTTTGATCTATTTTTAAGGTATCAAAAGAGAATTGGGTTAAGTAACTAAATGAAGAAAAGCCCACCCCAAAGTCATCGATAGCAATGGTAATTCCCAAACCCTGTATCTGCGTGAGAATTTTCTGACATTTGGAGAAATTTTCTATCAGTACGCTCTCGGTAATTTCAAACTCGATAAGCTGTGGATCAACTGCAGTTTTAGCGATAATTTTTTTTACCTTTCCAACAAAATCCGCTTGCAATATTTGCACAACAGATATGTTAATCGATACCTTAAAGCCATCAACATCAATTTGTTGCCAATGCTTCGCTTGTTTACAGGCTGTTTCGATTACCCAATTCCCAATGGCAATAATCATCCCATTAGACTCGGCTTCAGGAATAAATTCATAGGCAGAATAATTTCCCTCTATAGGATGCCGCCAGCGTAAAAGTGCTTCTACTCCTACCATTTTATCGGTAAATTGATGAATTTGTGGTTGGTAAAGTAAATAGAGTTCTGCATTTCCTAAAGCCTGCTTTAAGTTGTTTAGAATTTTTTCTTTTTTGCTTAATGCCTGACTTAAAGACTTGTTAAACATAAAGACATGATCGCCGCCATGCTCCTTTGCTGCATACATAGCGGCATCGGCGTAGCTTGATAACGTGGCTTTGTCAGTGGCATCATTCGGGTAAAGGGCAATCCCTATGCTAGATGAACTGACAATAATGTGCTCCTCCAAAAAGTACTTTTGACTGAGTACAGAACGTATGCGTTCGGTGATCTCATACAGGTCGGGTAACGCCTGAAATCGTGTCACAATAATAGCAAATTCATCTCCACCAAGTCGGCCCAAGGTATCATTTTTTCTAATACAGCTTTGGATACGTTTACCGGCTTCAATCAACAACGAATCCCCCACATGATGACCATAGCGATCATTCACGTCTTTAAAATTATCTAGATCCAAATTAACTAGGGCAAATGGACTTTGATTGGCCATATGCTGGGTAAGTTGCGTATTGAAGCTGTATCGATTGGCGATATTGGTCAATGTATCTACGTGGGCCTTTTCGTGTAAAAAGTACATATAATGCTTCCCCTTAAGCAGAAACTTAAGCGCTAACAAGATAAGTAAAACAACCAGAGCCAATGTAATGTAAAACCACCAAGGGCGCTCAATGGTAAAACTAAAGGAGGCAATTTGAGAGCTCCAAAGGCCATCACTATTGGTTCCTTTGACCTTAAATATGTAATCACCAGCACTTAAACTGTTGAAGTAAACAACTCCTTTTTGGGCAGTGTTTACCCAACTTTCGTTCTTACCTTCTAATTTAAATTGATACTGGTTATTTAGCGAGTTGGTGAAGTCTAGTGCGGCAAAGGCTATCTGCAGACTATTCTCTTGGTATGCTAAAGAAATCGGCGGCGCTAAAAGACTATCAATATGGCCCAGCAACTGATGTCCTCCAGCCGTCACTCCGGTTATTTTCACTGGCGCATCAAATTTGTTACTGAATAGCTTTGTCGTATCGACTGATACTAGTCCCCGAGTGCTTCCGAGGTATAAGATATTACCAACTTTCAGAATGGCATTTTCTAAAAATAAGAGTTGGTCATCTCCAATCAAGCTTGGAAACAATTGCCACTTGCCAGTAGTCACGTTAAATTTAATGAGTTCGGTTCTACTGCTCAACCATAATGTATCCCCATCCTTGAGCACCGCTTGTAATTCATTTTGACCTAGCCCATAGGGCTTCGTCACATATTGAATATCAAGTAGATCATCTTCCTCAGGTAAGGGGCTAACCCTGAGTAATCCCTCACCATCTGTGGTTAACCAAAAGGTATTATCTTGACCTTCTACAATACTGGTGACTCTGGTGTTCCCTTGTTTTCCTCCTATTTCATAGTGATTCACCAGGCCAGATTCGGGGTTAACCCGGACAAGACCATTCGTCGTTGCCAACCATAACTCCCCCAAAGAAGATAAGATCTTTGCATTGGTAAAATTACCACCGGCAAAGTATTCAGAGTTTTCATCATCCAGGAAGACCTTACTTACTCCCTTGTTTTGATGAAATAGTCTCAGCCCTACATTAATGTAACCAGTTATCCAAAGGTTATCATCCTTTGTAGTTAAGAGCGTATATATGGGGTTGTTTGGCAGACCTGGTTGGCCTTGAACCCCCCGTGAAAATCCCGTCAGGGGATCAAATAATTTAAGCCCCTCGTCAGTACCCAACCAAAGTTGATGATCCGCCGCAGCGGATATTTGATATATTGACTGTTCATTGTATTGCTCACCATTGGGATAGGTCAGAGGAAATACTGCGATCGTTTGCGTCAGGGTATTTAACCTGTTTATGCCGTTACTTGTCGCCAGCCAAATATTGTCCTTGTCATCGGCATACATGTCATAAATATAATTACTAGACAGTCCACTATTGACGGGGCGCTTTCGATAGATCTGACTGCCCAATTGCAAGGGTGAATAAAGGGCAACCCCCTCTGATGTGCCTATCCAGTATAAACCAGACTTATCAATTAATAAGCTTTGAACGGTATTGCTGGGTAAGCTATAAGAACCGAATTCTTCAGCCTTAATGTAACTAAAAGTGCCATTCTGGCGATGATAAATTGAGATACCCATGTCGCTGTGACCAATCCAAATATCTCCGTTTGGATTGACCATCAGGCTGGCAATGTTGTTTGCGGCTAAGCTTCGTCCATCTTTCTGATTTATGAACTGCTGCAGTTCTTTAGTTGTAATGTCATATAAGAGCAATCCGCTTTTTCTAGTGCCCAACAATAATTTGTCATCAGATAAAACGGTTAATAGATGGGTACTGTCCTCATCCACTAATTGACTGTTGACCTTCGCCACCAGGGAAAATTGTTTTGAGTCATGATCAACTATCGCCAGCCCTTTAGAAGTAGCTAGGTAGAGCAGCCCAAGGGAAGTCTCAGCTATTTGATATATCGCCAAAGCATAGGTCGATTCGTCAGGCATAGATAATGTGTAGGTTACAAATTGATTCTCCACCGGATCGTAGCGCTTTAAATTTTTGCCCGTACCTAACCAAAGGATACCTTGAGTATCTTCAAATAAACTCAACAACCAAATTTGATCCAGGTAATTGGGCTGTTTGGGATCAGGTTGAAAGAGGGAAACAGCGCCATCCGGGCTTATTTTGTTTAAACCTGCTTCGGTGCTGATCCAGATATTACCGCGACTATCCTCCAGTATATCGGTGATCTGGTTGTTCGATATGTGGTTAATTTGGCCAGGGGCATAATGGTAGTGTTCAAACAACAAGCCGTCATATCGACTCACTCCATGGTCGCTTGCAAACCACATAAAGCCATTTTTTTGCTGAAATATTTTATATATTTCATTTGAGTGCAAACCATCGGAGGTATTGAGAGTTTTAAAGCGGTAATCAGGATTCGCAAAGCTCAACTGACACCCAATTAAGCAGAAGAAGACAAAGAACTGATAGAAAATATAAATGTGTCGCATAAAGCTCCCTTTTAGACATCTAGCAGATTTGAGCATAAAGAGCCGCTCTAAGATAGAGAAGAGGTAAAAAAAACATCAATTTTCATAAAATGAAAATACACGATGCCTCGTATTTTTCACTTTTCACCTCTCTTTTTTATCTTTGCAAGAGTCAAAATTGGCTGCTTTACGTCTATTACTCGACTGTTTTCACGTCATTCAGAATTTACAACAAGCGACTCCCAATGTTGGGCAAACCAGTTTTGAATATTTTTTAAACAGACTTATCTGATGCGGCGTTCTACTTTCACCATTAGATGCCTGCTTTCAGCGCGAACTGGGTATTTAAATGGCTAGAAAAGCGGCTCCTTCCACCGTCTGCTGAACGCGCTAGCAATTGATTTTATCCACTCCCCAACTCAGCTAATACGCTGAGGGTTATGGCCACTGTAACTTTAAGTGTGTTTGTTATTATTTATGATATTAACACCAAGGTTTGAGGGGTTAGGAGGCAGTTTACATTTTACCTTCGCGCTATAAGCCCTCACGGATAGGAAGTCCTAAGGCATTTAGCGCGAATTCTGTTTATTTAATTTATCAAAAAGCTATTTGAAAATGTAAACTGGCTAAGTAACGCAATATTTTTTACAAAGGCATGAACCAACTTAAGCCTTCTTTTTATCAATCTTGACCACTTCTGCTTTTTCTTCAGTCAATAACACATCAGCTGTAGTGCCTTTTAACAACTTGCCCAAAGAGTCTTTATTTTTAGACAGCATAATAGACAGCTCTTCCAACACAGATACATCAATCTTAATACCTTTGCCTTCGATATACTCACTTAGGTTATCCGCTACATCGAGCATTTTATCGTACTGGTCGGCTTCTTTTTTATCTGCGGTCACAAACTTCTCCACCCCTTTGTGTTCAACTACATAACGTGTGATTACGGCCATAAATTACTCTCTTTTTTAAATTAGTTGAATAAGTTAACATAATAACTGTACGTATGAACAGCTGTTATTAGAGTCATTATCCGAAACTGTTAACTTGAAGGCAATAAAAAACCAGCACATAGCTGGCTCTCTTCACAAAAATAAAGCTTAGAGGCTCTAGGCTAATGTCCTTCACTCACCATATTGACTGTGTATTTAGGGATTTCTACCACTAAATTTTCGTCTTGTATAATAGCTTGGCAACCGAGTCTAGAATTAGGCTCTAACCCCCATGCTTTATCCAACATATCTTCTTCCAGCTCATCCCCCTCATTTAATGAGTTAAAGCCTTCACGAACAATGATATGACAAGTGGTGCAAGCGCATACTTTTTCGCAGGCGTGTTCAATGCCAATGCCGTTTTTTAAAGCAAGGTTTAATACTGAGGTGCCTTTTTCACCTTCTAAGACGGCGCCATCTGGGCACAACTCATCGTGAGGTAAAAAAATTACTTGTGGCATATTTAGATTCCTAATATTCAATTTATTTTAAATTCTGTCAACTGACTGCCCAGAGAAGGCGCTTTTAATCGATTGATCCATGCGTTTTTGTGCAAAGGTTTCGCTCAACTTATCTAATTGTTCGATGGCCGCCTTAATGACGTCTTTGTCTGTGCCTTTTGCCAACTCGCTGAGCTCTGCAATCCCTGCTGCAATGGCCTGTATTTCTGATGCGTCAAGCAAGGCTAGGCCGTCGGCATCTAATGCACCTTGCAAGTTTTCTTGCACTCTTGCGGCTTCAACCTGTTGCTCTTTGAGCATACGAGCTTGCATATCTTCTTCAGCGTTATCCATTGATGCTTTTAGCATCGTGGCAATTTGATTATCTTCTAGTCCATATGAGGGCTTAACTTGGATCTCGGCATGTACACCTGTGGACTTTTCCATCGCACTAACATTTAACAATCCGTCGGCATCTACTTGAAATGTTACCCGTATATGAGCCGCTCCTGCTGCCATGGGAGGAATGCCTCGTAATGTGAATTTCGCAAGGGAGCGACAATCCTGCACCAATTCTCGTTCACCCTGCACCACATGTACCATCATGGCGGTTTGTCCGTCCTTGAAGGTGGTAAATTCTTGCGCTTTGGCCACGGGGATAGTGGTATTGCGATGGATCACTTTTTCAGTCAAACCGCCCATGGTTTCTATCCCCAGAGACAAGGGTAAAACATCTAGCAGCAACATGTCACTGTCAGGTTTATTACCCACCAAAATATCGGCTTGAATAGCCGCCCCAATTGCGACCACTTTATCAGGGTCGATGGAAGTAAGTGGAGTACGCTCAAAAAAATCGCCTACGTGTTTACACACTGAGGGCACCCGAGTCGAACCACCTACCATCACCACTTCAATCACTTCCTTTTTTGCTAACTCAGCGTCTTTTAGGGCTCTGCGACAAGCTCGTAAAGTATTCTTAATCAAAGGTGCAATTAGTTGTTCAAATTTGTCAATACTTATCAGCACTGAAAGATGTCTGCCAGTGTCATCTTCAAAATGTACAGTAAACACAGATTCATGACTTAATACTTCTTTGGCATCTTTCGCTCTATCCAACAATGTACGATGCAAAGTTTTAGATAATTCCCCCGTTAACTGACTTTGTTGGCGAATAAATTCTACCAACAAGGCATCAAAATCATCTCCACCTAGTGCAGAATTACCACCGGTAGAAAGCACTTCAAATACCCCTTTGCTTAAATGCAAAATAGAAATGTCAAAGGTGCCACCGCCTAAATCATAAACAGCGATAATGCCTTCTTGGCGAGAGTCCAAACCATAAGCGACAGCTGCAGCTGTCGGTTCGTTGAGTAACCGTAAAACCTTCAAACCGGCAAGTGCCGCAGCATCTTTAGTGCCTTGGCGCTGGGCATCATCAAAATAAGCAGGCACTGTGACGACTGCACCTTGTAATTCCCCCCCCAAGGTTTTTTCTGCACGCTTTTTAAGCTCGTTTAAAATTTTTGCCGATACCTGTACAGGATTTACATCACCCGAAGCAACACTCATCACTGGCGATAAAGGATCTGTAAATTGGTAAGGTAAATGTGGGTAAGCCGTTTGAATGTCTTTTACCGAGCGCCCTAAAAAACGTTTCACTGACACAATTGTATTAGTCGGATCGATACTGGCGTGTTGTTTGGCTTCCTGTCCAATCACTTCTGAGTCAGTTAAATATCTGACAACAGAGGGTAATAAATGTCTTCCTTTGGTATCAGGTAACGTGAGTGCTTCACCACTTCGTACAGATGCCACTAATGAGTTGGTGGTACCTAAATCGATACCAACTGCTAACTTACGTTGATGTGGAGCGGCGCTTTGACCGGGTTCGGATATTTGCAAAAATGCCATGGTCTAATTCGTTTCTTTTAGGTTACAATGAGTCAAGTTAAAAATCACTTAACACGTCTTCTTTTAGCGCAATTTCAGATAACATTTTATATGAAAATTTAAGTTGCCGAATAATATTGGCCGCATGTTGTTCCGCCATGTCGTGAGTACTTTTAAGGAAGCATCTTAACTTAGTCAAATCACTTTTAATCGATTGATTAATTTCAGCTTCCAGTGAAGACAAAGCCCCCAAAGGATCTGATCGCTGTGCTATATCAGCTAACTCTTCACGCCATTCCATTTGTTGCATCAAAAAAGCGCTGTCTTTTATGGTTTGTTGTTCATGTTTTAAATCAATACCGCGCAAACTCAATAAATATTCTGCTCTAGATAGCGGTGATTTAAGTACAGAGTATGCATCATTTACTTGCGAATTTTGTTGAACGGCCAGCAACTTCTCTTGCTCGCTACCGCTAGCAAACTTATCTGGGTGGGTTAAGCGCTGTAATTGCTGATAAGTTTGTGGCAACAAAGACAAGTCCACATCGAAAGACACGGGGATATTGAAAAGTTCAAAATAATTCATCTGATGACTATTGATTGATATGTTTTACATGCGGCAGAGTTTAGCAAAGATAGCATTAAACATTAAAGCTTTCGCCACAACCACACTCACCATTTGCATTGGGATTAGTGAATTGAAAACCTTCGTTTAAGCCTTCTTTGGCAAAATCTAGATGGGTACCATCAAGATAAGCCAAACTTTTCCCATCAATAATAATTTTAACACCGTTGTCTTCGAATAATTTATCGTCAGGATTAATGCCATCAACAAACTCGAGTACATAAGCTAATCCGGAACAGCCAGTGGTTTTCACACCAAGACGCAGCCCTAAACCAGCTCCCCTATTTTCGAGAAAAGTTTTAGCACGTAATGCTGCGGTATCGGATACAGTAATGGCCACTGGCTACTCCTACTTAATTAAACTTATCTTATCTTAGACTTGGCGACTTTTATAATCTGCAACTGCTGCTTTTATGGCATCTTCAGCCAAAATAGAGCAATGAATTTTTACAGGTGGCAGAGCCAATTCTTCAGCAATATCCATGTTACTGATAGTAGAAGCTTCGTCAATAGACTTACCTTTTACCCATTCAGTTACCAATGAACTTGAAGCGATGGCGGAACCACAGCCATAAGTTTTAAACTTAGCGTCTTCAATAATGCCATTTTCATCAATCTTAAGTTGCAACTTCATCACATCACCACAAGCAGGCGCACCAACCATACCTGTTGCAATTGATGGATCGTTTTTATCAAAACCACCAACGTTGCGTGGATTTTCGTAGTGGTCAATTACTTTTTCGCTATAAGCCATGATATTTTACCTTTTGTTTATGTGACGAAATGTTCATTCCTGCATCACATCAATATTAATTTCGCTAATCTATTAATTCAAACTACTTTTGGATCTTAGATGACTATTGCTTAAGGATTCGATGTGAGCCCTCTAATGATGAGCCCATTCTACCGTACTCAAATCAATGCCTTCTTTATACATATCCCAAAGTGGCGACATGTCACGTAACTTATCTATCGCGTTACGTATGACCCCGATCACATAATCAATTTCAGCTTCTGTCGTAAATCGCCCTGTGGTAAAACGGATTGAGCTATGTGCCAACTCGTCGTTCAAGCCCAGTGCGCGAAGAACGTAGGAAGGCTCAAGGCTTGCAGATGTACAAGCTGAACCAGAAGATACGGCCATATCTTTGAGTGCCATAATCAATGATTCACCTTCAACATAAGCAAAACTGACATTAAGATTACCAGCAATACGGCTTTCCATGTCACCGTTTAAGTAAACGGCTTCCATATCTTTAATGCCATTCCATAACCTGTTACGTAACATCATCAATCGTTCGTTTTCAGCGGCCATTTCTATTTTGGCAATGCGGAAAGCTTCGCCCATACCTACAATTTGGTGCGTCGCCATAGTGCCAGATCGCATGCCGCGCTCATGACCGCCACCGTGCATTTGCGCCTCTAAGCGGATGCGTGGTTTACGACGAACAAACAAAGCGCCTATACCTTTAGGGCCATACGTTTTATGTGCAGAAAACGACATCAAATCTACCTTGGTAGTTTGTAAATCGATTGGCACTTTACCTGTGCTTTGTGCGGCATCCACATGAAACAAAATTTTGCGCTCACGGCACATCTCACCAATGGCTGCAATATCTTGAATCACCCCAATTTCATTGTTGACATGCATAATGCTAATCAAAATGGTATCGGGGCGGATAGCTGCAATCAGCTTATCTAAAATAATTAAACCATTAGGCTCTGGGTCAAGGTAAGTCACTTCATAACCTTCCCGCTCTAACTGGCGCATGGTATCTAGTACCGCTTTGTGCTCGGTTTTTAGGGTAATTAGGTGTTTACCTTTTTTTCCGTAAAAATTAGCAGCGCCTTTAATGGCTAGATTATTGGATTCAGTCGCACCTGAGGTAAATACAATTTCTCTTGGGTCAGCATTGACCAAATCAGCTATTTGGTTACGAGAGACATCGACTGCTTCTTCTGCTACCCACCCAAATTTGTGTGAACGAGATGCGGGGTTACCGAATACGCCATCTGTCGTTAAGCAGTCTGCCATCTTAGCTGCAACACGAGGATCTACTGGAGTCGTTGAAGAATAATCCAGATAGATAGGAAGCTTTAATTCGCTCATTTTTTACTCCGCTTAAAGCTGCAAACTAATAGAAATTTCGTTTGCCGCTATTTGATTATGATGTTTATGTTTGTCTTGTCTTTCGGCTACTTGCTTCACATCTTGCTGTTGCATGAGCTCACCCAAAGTAATACCGTCTAAAAACACACTAATTCTGTCACTTAAGCCTTCCCACAAATTATGGGTTAGGCATCGTTCTCCGCCTTGGCAACCGCCTTGACCTTGGCACTTAGTAGCATCAACAGATTCATTTACCGCTCGGATAACTTCACCGATAGATATTTCATTAGCTGGACGTTCTAGTTTATAACCGCCACCAGGACCGCGTACACTGTCTACTAACTTCTCTCTACGTAAACGAGAGAAAAGTTGTTCAAGATAAGACAAAGAAATTTCTTGGCGCTCGGATATATCGGCTAAAGACACAGGCCCACGTGTAGAGTGTAAAGACACATCTAACATAGCTGTCACTGCGTAACGACCTTTTGAAGTCAACTTCATAGTAATAAACCCGATACCATATTTGCTTAAATTTTTGCATACCTGACTAATTTAGTCAAGTATTTAACCTAGTAATTTAGTCAAGTATTATATGTATGGATCGAAGGCGTCACTGACCTTTTTGATATCCTCTCCATGTTCGTTATCAGAAAAGTCTTCCAAGTCTAAAGTGGGTAACGATTCACCACAGACATCCCCCCCCATCTTATTGATTGCTTGACACATCTCCTCAACTTTTTTATCAACAAGGTGAACATGATCCACCATCACACCGATAGCATGAGCGATAGGGTCAGGATTATCTGTTGCTACCGCATACGCATCAAAACCATACTTTTTGGCTATTTTTTCACGCTCCCCATTAGTCGGCGCTTCAGGCTTATGTTGCTCCACCACGACACGTCCAGGAATACCAATAACAGTGGCATTTTCTGGTACATCACGCACCACTACTGAGTTGGATCCTACCTTGGCACCTGTATGCACAGTGATTGGCCCTAGTACTTTGGCGCCAGCACCCACTACTACGTTGTCTTCTAATGTAGGGTGTCGTTTCCCAGCGTTCCAACTTGTTCCACCCAGTGTGACACCATGATACAAGGTCACATCATGACCAATCTCAGCAGTTTCTCCAATGACCACACCCATACCATGATCTATAAAAAAACGTCGCCCAAGTTTTGCTCCAGGGTGAATTTCAATACCCGTAAGCCAACGAGAAAAAGTGGAAATAGAACGAGCCAACCATTTCCAGTTTGCTTTCCATAATCTATGACTCAGACGATGAAACCAAATAGCATGTAAGCCTGGGTAATTAGTCAGCACCTCAAAAGTATTACGTGCGGCTGGATCACGATGAAACACACTTTGCACATCTTCTTTCATTCTACTAAACATTATCAACCTCAGTTTGTGATAAGTATCGTCTGTAAGTACAGCTGTTTGCGCCCCACTTTTCATTACTTACCATGGGGTGTGTATCACTAAACAATATCTCTCGTGCCTCGACAGAAGCATGCATTTCCCCATAAATAATTTTATCAATATCTTTAGCACTAACATCGACTTAAAGATTCCAGTTAATTTCAAATGTCTCGAAATTTCTTTACCTACATTGAAATCACTTAATTTATTACTCTCGATTTTTATTGGTTTTATCAACCGATGCTAAAATACCGCGCAATATATTCAGCTCTTGAGTCTCAGGTCGAGCACGGTTATATAATCGACGTAACTTGGCCATTACCATACCCGGATGTTTGGCAATGATGAAATTCGTTTTGATAAGGGTTTGTTCCAAATGACTATAAAAACCTTCAAGATCCTCTGCCAAAGGATATTCTGAGTCTTCAGGATGATTTTCTGGGTATTGACCACGGGATAAATTTAGGTAAGCCATTCGCACTTCGTAACACAAAGTTTGAACTGCCGCGGCTATGTTTAAGGAGCTATATTCAGGGTTTGCTGGGATACACACATGAAAATGACATTGTTGTAATTCATCATTACTTAATCCATTATTTTCACGACCAAACACCAAAGCGACAGGATACTTAGACACTTCATTTATCATTTTCTCACCACATCCTCTTGGCTCTAACATCGGCCAAGATAAAGTACGAGAACGAGCGCTGGTACCAATCACTAAACCACAATCAGCCACTGCTTCGGCCAGAGTATCTACTATTTTTGCATTCGCTAACACGTCACCCGCGCCTGCTGCCAAAGCACTGGATTTACCATCTGGTGCACTAATAGGATCAACCAACACCAATTGACTTAACCCCATGGTTTTCATTGCCCTTGCAGCCGAGCCGATGTTGCCTGTGTGGGAGGTATTAACAAGCACTATGCGAATATTCTCTAACATGATGTGTGGTATCTTTTTTTTAACGGGTCAATTTTAGGGCGCGCATAATAGCACATACCCACACCACCTCAAAATGACGATTTAGCATAAATATGCAGAGGATTAGGCAGTAAGACAAGCCTCCAAAAAAACATTCTGTTTGCTAAATTTACGAGCTTTGGTATACTTCGCTGCGATTTTTTGTTCAGTACACGTAATTAGGTTGACTGAACATTCTTAAGCGTTTTTTGTTTAATGTTCTTTTAAAATTGGTGGTTAACTATGCATCCTATGCTGAATATAGCGATCCGTGCTGCGCGTGCTGCGGGTAATATCATTGCTAATGGGTTTGATAATCAGACCGACTTGCAAACTGAAGCAAAAGGCGACAACGATTTCGTCACTCGCATCGATAAAGAAGCCGAACAGGCTATAATCCACAAAATCAAACTATCCTACCCAGATCACAGTTTTGTAGGTGAAGAAGGGGGTGTAGTGGAAGGTGACAACGATTTCAAATGGGTGATTGACCCCTTAGATGGCACCACCAATTTTATTAAAGGTATCCCTCATTTTGCGGTATCTATCGCCCTCATGCACAAAGGACGGTTGGATCAAAGTGTGATATTTGATCCAATACGTGGCGAATTGTTCACAGCAAGCAAAGGTGCTGGTGCACAGCTTAATGGTTTTCGTATTCGTGCTAGTAATGCCAAAGAATTGAGCCAAACGATCCTTGCCACCTCTTTTCCTTTTAGAAATAAAACCAGACTACCCCAGTATTTAGCAGGGTTTAATAAAATATTTATGCAGGCAGGTGATATACGTCGCAGTGGTTCTGCAGCATTAGATTTAGCTTACGTCGCAGCCGGCCGTTATGACGGTTATTGGGAAAGTGGTCTCAAACCCTGGGATATTGCAGCCGGTGAATTAATGGTGCGTGAATCAGGAGGATTGGTCACAGATTTTTCTGGGGGTAATGACCCTATGCATAAAGGCAATATTGTGGCTGGCAGCCCCAAAATTGTGCAAAGTTTAGTCAAATATTTAAAATAACATATCACAAGTTTTTAAGGCGAGCATTCGCTCGCCTTTTTTATGCCTCACTTGTAGAGTGATATTTGTCATCCTGTTTTGTTATCTTCGAAAATTATCTTTACGCCTCCATCCAAGCACATATTATGCAGGCAAACTTTCTATTTAGATTTATCCATTAATGATAAACCTTAAAGAGATGTTAGGTTCTCAATGTCATCACGTAGCGCTAAGACTTCAAGCTTAGTAAGCTAAAACCTTTTTGGGGCTATATTGCGCCCCCTCAACTTAATGACACCAAAAACGATGCCAATCAGCTCATATAATAGAAGAATGATTGATAAAAAAACTGGCTGGACGGATGAAGGATCAATGGGAGGTAAAAGTAAACCTGTATAACGAACATCACACTATCAATAAGTGGTTTTATATTGATCAATGGCGACTCACACATTAACGTTATCCTGCGTCTAAAGTGTGAGCACCTTTTGTTTATCACTTAATCGCTTGTTTACGCCATAATAAATACACCACAGGCACAATAATTAACGATAGCACTAATGCGCTGGTCATGCCTCCTACCATAGGCGCAGCAATTCGACTCATCACTTCTGAACCTGTACCTGAGCCATACAAGACAGGTAATAAACCCAACATAATGGTGGCAACGGTCATCATCACAGGCCTTACCCTAAGCCCAGCTCCTTTCATCACCGATTCAACCAAATCGTCTAAACTAGGCTCAGTATTATTATTTTGATGGGTTCGTATCAATTCTTGGTACGACTGATTAAGATAGACCAGCATAATCACACCTATCTCTGCTGCTACGCCAGCCAATGCGATAAAACCCACACCAGATGCCACAGACAGATTAAAACCTTCCAAATATAACAACCAAACACCCCCCATTAAAGCCAAAGGTAAAGTGCCTATTATAATGGCGACCTCGACAAAGTTGCGAAAGTTGATAAACAGCAAAATAACTATAATCGCAAGCGTTAAAGGTAATACATAGGCAAGTTTCTCTTTCGCCCGCTGCATATATTCATATTGCCCTGCCCAAGTTAGGCTGTAACCCGTGGGCAAGACTAACTCTGAAGACAATAACGCCTTTGCATTTTGGACGTAGCTGCCAACATCAATGTCTTTAATATCAATGTAAGTCCAGCCGTTTATTCGCGCATTCTCACTTTTTATCCCCGCGGGCCCGTCTTCAACATAAATTTTTGCTACGTCAGCCAAAGCAATACGCTGTCCACTTGGCGTCACGATAGGCAACAAAGCAAGTTGCTCTGGTGAGTCTCGATAACTTTGTGGGTAACGTAAATTAATAGGGTAACGTTCCAAACCTTCAACCGACTCGGACACATTCATGCCACCAATAGCGGTCGATACCACTTGTTGCACATCTGAAATATTTAAACCGTAACGAGATGCCAATTCACGCTTGATATCCACTTTTATATAACGCCCACCGGCAACTCTTTCTGAATACACCGAAGCGGTACCCGGCATCTGTGAAAGAATTTCCTCTATATCTTGACCGATACGTTGAATAACAATCAAGTCACTGCCTGCCACCTTAATACCAACGGGTGTTTTAATACCTGTAGCGAGCATATCGATACGGGTTTTTATCGGCATCACCCACGCATTAGTCAAGCCAGGTATCTGCACCAGTTTATCAAGCTCTGTACGCAACTTTTCGGTGGTCATACCATCTCGCCATTCGTCTTGTGGTTTAAGCTGAATAAAGGTCTCAATCATAGTCAGTGGCGCAGGATCAGTGGCAGTCTCGGCGCGACCTATTTTACCAAATACACTTCTCACTTCTGGAACGGTAGCGATCAACTTGTCAGTTTGTTGCAAAAGCTCGCGGGCCTTACCTATTGATAAACCTGCATAAGTAGTAGGCATATACATTAAGTCACCTTCATCCAGAGGGGGGATAAATTCGCTTCCGAGTTTGTTAATAGGATAAAAACCTACCACAGCAATGAGCAAAGTGGCCAACACAGTAGTCTTGGGATGATGTAACACTACACGTAAAACAGGTAAATAAATGGCCACTAAAAGTCTGTTTAATGGGTTTTTCTTTTCACTCACAATTTTACCCCGAATGAAATACCCCATCAGCACTGGCACTAAGGTAATGGCCAAGCCTGCTGACGCCGCCATTGCATAAGTTTTGGTATAGGCAAGTGGAGCAAACATTCTGCCTTCTTGTGCCTCTAAAATAAACACGGGAAGAAAGCTCACAGTGATAATTAATAAGCTAAAAAATAGAGCTGGCCCGACTTCAGAAGCTGACTTTGCTACTATTTGCCAACGGTTTTCATCAGTTAGTGGTGTTTTTTCCATGTGTTTATGCATGTTTTCAATCATCACTATTGCGCCATCAGTCATGGCACCTATCGCTATGGCAATGCCCCCTAAAGACATAATATTGGCATTGACACCCTGCCAATACATGATGATAAATGACACCAGAATACCTATAGGCAAACTGACAACAGCCACTATAGATGAACGAATATGAAATAAAAACGCGGCACACACCAAAGCAACAATAAATAATTCTTCGCCTAATTTCGACCATAGATTATCCACAGCCCGCGTAATTAAATCTGAACGGTCATAGACCGTCACTATTTCAACGCCCTCAGGTAGACTAGCTTTTAACGCCGCTAACTTTTGCTTTACCCCAGCAATGGTTTGTTGCGCATTTTCCCCAAAACGCATCACCACCACCCCGCCGGCCACTTCGCCCTCGCCATTAAGCTCTGCTATGCCTCTGCGCATTTGTGGGCCAAGACGAATATCAGCCACGTCTCTTAGTAACAAAGGGGTGCCTTTATTATTGATACCCAACGGAATAAGGGACAAATCTTGAATAGATTGAATATAGCCAGAGGCACTGACCATGTATTCAGCCTCAGCCATTTCGATCACAGAGGCACCGACTTCCTGATTGCCTTGTTTAATCGCTATTTGAATAAGACTTAGAGGAATATCATATGCACGTAACTTGTCTGGGTCGACTATAATTTGATACTGTTTGACCATCCCCCCAATCGAAGCCACTTCAGATACACCAGACACAGTTTGCAACTCAAACTTGAGAAACCAATCTTGAATAGAACGTAACTGACTAAGATCATGTTTGCCCGTTCGGTCTATCAGCGCATATAAATAAATCCAGCCCACACCAGTTGCATCAGGGCCTAATTGTGGTTTTGCTGCCTTTGGGAGGCGTCCAGCTACTTGTGACAAATATTCCATCACTCTGCTACGCGCCCAGAACAGGTCAGTTTTATCATCAAATATAATGTAGACAAAAGAATCACCAAAAAATGAAAAACCGCGGACGGTTTTGGCTCCCGGTACAGACAACATGGCGGTGGTCAAAGGGTACGTCACCTGGTCTTCGACAACTTGTGGGGATTGCCCAGGATAACTGGTCTTAATAATAACTTGCACATCAGACAAATCAGGTAGGGCATCAACAGGTGTATTGCGTAATGCAAACAATCCTAGGCCAATAATAATAAAAGTGGCCAGTAACACAAAAAAACGATTGGTAATTGACCAATGGATAACGCGCTCAATCATGATCATGCTCCTGCCCATTTCCCTGCATAGTGAGCGCATAATCGGTAATCAAGAAATCACCATTTTGGATGTCAAAAGTGAAGTGTATTTTATCTCCTTGCTGTAATTTGTTGAGGGATAACCTCTCAGTAAAAACAAAATCTAAGGTTGCTGGGCCACGCCCCCACTTTTCGATAGGCCCACGACTAATATTGGCCACGCGAGTCTGCAGATTGATGTGGTTAATGACGCCTTCCACATTAGCTGAGTCTACTTTTTCATCTTCTGTGATCACTTGAACATCATCTGCTCTATTCTTTTGAGCATCATTGCCTGGCGAAAGAGACATACGCATAAAGTCAGAATGGATACTGCTCTCGGAGTCTAATAAAAATTGAGCGGAGACCACTACCTGCTCACCCACCTCTACCCCACCTAATATTTGCGCAAATGCATTGGTGACTTGTCCTAAATTCACCTCTACAGATTTGTATTGACCTTTGCCCACAACTAACACCACTCTATCTTGGGTACCGGTGCGAATAACCGCGTCTTTAGGCACCAACAAGGTTGGCTCTTGTGAGTCGTTATGAATGACGACCTGAGCAAACATGTTGGGCTTGAGCAACATATCAGCATTGTCAAAACGTAATCTGACTCTCAGTGTGCGGGTTTTGGCATCGACTGTGGGATAAACATAATCAACTTGCCCTTGCCATGTTTTCCCCGGCACAAAACCAAGCGTCATAGTGACCAACTGACCAATTTTAACCTGTGCGGCTTGGCGTTCAAAAACCTCAGCTTTTACCCACACATCATCCAACGCACCGATAGACATTATAGTGGTGCCAGGTTTTACGAAAAACCCTTCCCTGATGGCTAAGTTGTCTATCACCCCAGATTGAGGGGCGTTAAACACAATAGTTTGTTGAACCACTTGACTCGTTTTAAGCTCTCTCATGCTTTGTGCAGGCATTTGCAATGCTAACAAGCGACTTTCTGCCGCTAAGGTTAACTCTTGGTTATTACGCTTTTTAGCTAATAAGTATTCTTCCTGGGCATTCACCAGTTCAGGCGAATACAAAGCATAAAGAGGCTCCCCCTTACTAACCTGTTCACCCGCCGCCTTGATATAAAGTTTTTCAATCCATCCCTCAACACGAGGATGCACATGCACCAGGTTATTTTCATTGTAATGCACGTAACCTACTGTCTTTATAGGCTCTTGAAGTATGGTCAGCTTAACCTTTGCCGTTCTCACTCCTAAATTATTGACTACACTGGGTGAAATCCGCACAACACCAAGATCATTTCCTTTGTTGACGTCTGCAAAAACAGGCACTAAGTCCATACCCATAGGTGATTTCCCGGGCTCATCACGGCGAAAATTAGGATCCATAGGAGCGACCCAGTAAAGGGGATCTGGCTCTGTGGAGGCTGATTGAGTCATATCCATTTCTGTGGATACAAATTGTGAGTAAATAGTCGCGGTTAATATTACCCCGCCAACTCCACCAACGATGATGGCATATAGCGTTTTCATCGATACTCCCCCTTGTTATTTGAATCTGTGTGACCTTCCAAGAAATACCCAAGCTGGATGCGTATTTTGCACTTTTCAATTTGAATATCGATCAAATCTATTTGTGCGCTAAGCTGGGAAATTCGAGCGCGCATCACCTCTGAAAAATCCCCGTCATCAGTGGTATAGGCTGACAAAGACGCATCTGCTTGCTCTTGAATTTGTGGCAATATAGCACTTAAAAATCCAGCTTCACGCTGCCCAAAGCGGGTTTCCTGCTGATACAGGTTTAACATCTGAGCTAGCATGCGTTGTTGTAATAAACGTTTGTCGGTCTCTATGGCTTGCGCCGTTAGGCGAGATACCGCCACTTCACTGTCTTGTTGTGCATAACCAAATATAGGCACGTCCACTGTAATACCGATAGAAAAGAAGTCTGCACGGCTTTGCCCAAGCTGGTCGTCATCCCGGTAGGCATAACTAGCATTCACACCCCACTGTGGTTTATATTTTTGTTTCGCCAAATTTACCGCTGTATCTCCCGCTTTAGCTGATTGTTCGATAGCGAGTAAGGCGGGATGATGCGTTAATAGCTGTGACAACCCCGTATTGTCTGCTCTTTGTAAAAGCCCCTTAATTTCATCTGACAGTTCAGGGAATGTTGGAACAGGAGTGGTTCCTGAAAAGGTTTCAGATACTGCCAGTTGTGCCGATGGTGTCAGCCATTCAGACAAGTTTGTAAGGGCGATATCTCGCTGACTATTAACGGTGGTTAATCTGTCATCTAATCGTGCCAACTCAAGTTGTGCGCTTATCACATCTTGTTGACGGGTATTTCCTTGGGCTGAGGAATAATTGGCTTTTACAATATCTACCAATTGTTCAAAAAGCACACGATCACGTTCAATTAAGCGGATAGTCTGGTCAGCTTTAATTGCGTTTAACCATAGTTGTGAAACAGTCACTTGTATTTTTGCTTTGCGATCTTCTCGCTGATACGGATGTTGGTCAGCCTGATAATTCAGTAGCTGTTGTTTGATAGCTAAACTATCGCCGCGGGGAAAGAGTTGAGCAACCCCTACCTTAAATTGCGTCATGGGCTCTTGGTCAAACGCAAAACCATCTGAAGGTAAATTAAGTAGTCCCATGGATAGCTTAGGATCGGGTAGGTTATTCACCCCTTCACTGGCGGCTCTAAGCGCTTGTTCTTGAAGTTGGTTACCCGCTAACCAAGGATCTTGCTGAATAGCAATTTTTACAGCGTCTTGCATGGTGATACCTGCCAATACGCTAAGGGGTAAAGTACTCATCAGCACGACAAACATGCGTAACGATGACCATGAATAGTGGAACTTATTAGTTTGTTGCATGGGTAATCCATGTTACCTAGCTTTATAAAAAATAAAATACTAGGGTATTAAAATCAATGATAAAAAGGTGCGAAAACGCCAGCTCAACAAGAGGAGCAGCATCGGTCTATTTAAAGACGGATCTGTCCTGTGTTAGCCGATAATAGGGGGCTTACGTAAAGACGGTAGGAATGTCTCTTGTATTGAAAACAGGTAGAAATTTGAAGGTTTTGATACTAGGTTTAACGCGGAGGTGGTAAAAAAATAAGTGAGCATTGCGGATGAAAAAACACCTGTGGGACAACTACATTCCTGATCGCAACAGTCCATTGCCAAATTTTTTTGCTGAACGATTTGTTGCTGCATGCTGTGTTGCATATCGCTGGTCATAACATGTTTAGCCATGCTGTTTTGCATAGTGCGCATAGTGCGCATATCATCATGCTGCTGACTATTACTATCCCCATTTGATTCACAAGGCACTGACGCATAGGCATATGACTGGCTGATCAACAGCGTCATAATAAAAACCCATGCAATAACCTTATTTTTGTTCAACTGAATCAATCCCGTGTATAAGTGTATAAGTGTATAAGTGTATAAGTGTATAAGTGTATAAGTGTATAAGTGTATAAGTGTATAAGTGTATAAGTGTATAAGTGTATAAGTGTATAAGTGTATAAGTGTATAAGATAATAACAGAATATCGAAAACTGTCTATTTTGCAGTGAGTTTTTTGGATGACTGAGTTTGTTGTGCTTGGCTACCGCTATTTTTAATATACATACCTGTACAATATTCTGCTGGATAACATTGTTATTTGCCATCTGCTACATTTTTGCAGGCTAGCGGTTGTGTCTGTGTTTTTTCTTGGTACCAAGGCGAAAAATCACTCTGCGGATCAGATACCCCTTCCATAAAGTTTTTCACTGCCTCTACATGATGTTTTATGCCTTCTTGAGTGAAGTAAAGTTCATAGTTATTCATATGACTTGGGTCTCCTGGCTTCGTATTTCTGTCAGAGGCAGAGATCAATGTGAGATCAGTGGCAAACCCTAAAACACTGCAACCATTGAGTGCTAATACACAAATCACTAAACAAAGGTGCTTGCGCAATGCCATTTTTATCCTTGATACTGTTTTGTTGATTAAAGTCTTCTCCCCAAAATTTAGGGGAGAAATGTACAAACTGACTATTGGGTTAGCTGCTTATGGAAGCCATCAATATCTGTGACCTTGATAGCGCCTTTGGGTTCAATAAAGGCTTTATCCGCAAATTTCGTACCGCGCATTTGAATAATCACTCTACCGAAATCTTTACCACCTTCAATACGTTGATAAAGATTTTTAACATCGTTTAAGGTGATCGTTTCTATTGCTGCAATCAGTCTTTCCTTGCTATCAAAACTCCATAGTTGTTCACGCCAATCACCAGTAAACTCGCCCATTTCTTCTGACAAATTTTTCGCAGGTTGCGTTAAGGTGATTAACACACTGTTTTTAGTAGTCGCAAACTCTTCTTCGGTAATGGCTGCAAGTTGCTCGGTAAAACCTTTACGAAATAAAGCAATGCGTTCATCAACTTCAGCCAATCCCTTAGCAGGTGATTGAATGTAATAGGCAACTAACATTTGTTGCCTAAATGTTTGACCAAAAAAACCAACCGCATAAGCAAGTTGTTCCTCTGTTCTAATTTGTTTAAACAAAGCAGGGCGAATAATTTGTGACAACAACCTTGCCGCAGCTAAATCAGCATCATTTCGCGGCGCTAAATAGGCATCAATTAAACCTATGTCAGTCATTTCTACATTTTCTTGCCAGTTATAGGTTGTGCCTGCTTCTACTTTCAGCAATGGGGTTTGATAAACATCGGCTACTTCGCGGTCTTCAGGCAGCTGGTTCAAAACCATATTAGATAACGCTATCACTTGTTTATCTGAATAATTACCAAAAGCAAAAACTCTCAAGTTTGCTTGTTTTAACAATTGATCTTTAAATAAATTAAGGTCAGTCGATAAGATCCCATCGACTTCTGTAAGTAAAGTTTCGTCACTAAATGCATCAAGATTCGATACTCGACTAAATTTAGGAAATAACTGATTAAGTAAAATTTGTCGTTTGCTGCTTTCAATATCTGACTTAAAACTCGCTTTAAAATTGGCCAACTCACTATCGCTAATGTCAAAATCTAATATGTACTTTAAAGCGCTAGCCAACAACGTACCTTGTTTATCAGTAAATCCAGTTGCGGTGAGTGACAAGCCGTTTGATAAGCTGGCATTTAACCCCATTCCTGCTGCGCTTGCTTCAGATTGAAGTTCAGTTAACTTTTGGCCTAATCCTCGGTTTAGCAGATCAGCTAAAACATGATTTTTCGCAGAAGATTTGGTCAACCCACTGTTCAAATCAAGTGTCACCCTTCCCTTAGGTTGTTTAAATAAAGCTGAATGGCCTAGGTGAACTGTGTGACCTTTATCTGCCACTAACTGTTTAGGTTTATCGGTATACTTTGCAGCCACTAAATCAAAACTTTCTGGCATCAGGCTATTTTCTCTTGGCAAGCTTAAATCGAACTGCTCTGACATCAGTTGCCACGTTTGCTCTAACTCAGAATTAATATCATTCACGCTGTATTGACCCGCAAAATACTCCATGTCCTGCTCACCAGTTTGCTGTTTATCTATATAAAAAATGCGCGCGTTGTCCAGGGTCAATTGGTCAAGAACAGCTTGAATCACTTGTGGATTAAAACGTTGATATTCGTAAGCACTACTTAATACATATTCAGCGGGCACATGTTGTAAATCTGCGGCAATTTTCATCGCATAATTATAATCGTTGGTTTTTTCTTTAAAACGAAAACTATTACTCAGTGACTGTTTGATTTCTTTGAAGTATCGAGGGTTAACGCCTTCTTCTCTTAATAATGCTAAATACTTAAGTACTGCGCCCATGGCCTTGTTGCGATTTTGTACACCACTTTCGGTTAAATCGATATATAAAGTGAAACTGCCAGCATTACCATATTCATCCGCATCATAGTTTGAATATACCGCGTCGCTTAATCCAGCATCACGCAGCGCAGAAGCTAAGGTACCAGACATTTCGTTGGCAAGTAAATAATTCACATAACCATTAGGTTTAACGACAAACTGCTGCGCATTATTTTCAATTACAAAATTTATGCGTAACTGTTTCATGTCAGTTTGCGGAATATAATGAACCACTTTTTTCAAATGTTCAGATTTAGCTACCGAAGCTGAAATTTGTGGACGTGGTGTATTTTTATTGGGAATTTTACCAAAGTTTTCTTGAGCCAGTTTTTTCATTTCTGCAATCGGCAAATTGCTGACCATCGCGCCTTTCATCAAGTTGGCAGAATAATAAGTGTTATACATATCCTCTAAAGCAGCTTGTAACTTGTTGTTTTCTTTATCTACTAACGAGTCTAAATTACCCCAGTTAAATTGCGAGATAGGGTGTTCTGGATTTAAAGTTGAGCCGTTCAGTTGTTCCAAAATAACCCAATCGTTAGGACTTTTCATAGTCCATTCCGAGTGCACCGCATTACGCTCTTTATCAGCATAACTTTCTTCTAATATAGCTTCGTAGAAAAAGCCACTAAATCGTGACAATGCTTCATCATAAGCATCATTTTTTACCGCTACCATATAATTAGTGTGGTCGAGCTGAGTGTAAGCATTTTGACTGCCGCCATTGCGGCTCACAAACTCACTGTAATCACCTACTGTGGGGAAACTTTTGGTACCCAAAAATAACATATGTTCAAGATAATGCGCTAAGCCCCCAAATTCTTTAGGCTCTTGAAAAGACCCAACCGCAACACTCAAAGCTGCTGCTGATTTTTCTATACTAGGATCAGATACCAACATAACCTCAAGTTGATTATCTAGCACAATGGATTTATATTCACGGCTATCGATTGGGCTTTTTACTATTTTCCCCTGGGGTTCGGGCTGAGTTGATATAGTCACCGATTTAGATTTGTCGGTTGAACCACAAGCATTAAGCACTATGGTAGCGCCAATCAATAGAACGAGAGTTATATTGCGTCCGGTCAATACAGTCATAATATTTCCTGATGTTATTAGTTTCAATAATTTACATCGGCGAATATAACCTACAATCGGCAATGAGTGGGTATTAAAGTCTGTTAGAAGGTGGGTTTATTAAAAATAAAAAACCAGCTCAAAAGGCTGGTTTTTCAAATCAGAAAGCAGTCTAATACTTATGCAATAGGGTCTTGATCCGCGCCTTCTTTTTCAATTTCAGTAGGCATCAAGTCTTCCTTACTGATGCCTAATGTCAAGGCAACTAAGCTGGAAACATAAATAGAGGAATAGGTACCGATAAGCACACCGAATAACAGAGCAGTAGCAAAACCATGGATAGTCGCGCCGCCTACAAAAAACAAAGCAAGTAAGACTAAAATGGTAGTTAAAGAAGTGATAATGGTTCGATTTAAAGTTTGAGTGAGAGAAATATTGATAATTTCTTCTGACTCTCCTTTACGTATCTTGCGAAAGTTTTCACGGATACGATCACACACAACTATTGTATCGTTGAGTGAATAACCAATGACAGCCAATACAGCTGCCAGTACAGTTAAGTCAAACTCTAAGCCTAATATTGAAAATAACCCCAAAGTTATTAACACATCATGCATTAACGCTGCGACTGAACCTAAAGCAAAACGCCATTCAAAACGTAATGCAACGTATATAAGAATACAAATTAAAGCCACCAGCATGGCCAGTCCGCCTTGTTCTGTGAGCTCTTCACCCACGCTTGAACTAACATAAGAACTGCCACGCATCTCTGCTGTGCTATCTGCTTCTTTGAGTATCTTTAACGCAGCATCACCTAATTCAGAAGGTTTAACACCGTCCCGTGACGCTAAACGAATAAGTACGTCTTGGCTACTGCCAAAATTTTGTACCACTGCATCTTTAAAATCCGACGCTTCTAATTGTCCACGAATTTGTGATAAATCTGCGGTTTGTCCATAACCCACTTCAATTTGTGTACCACCGGTAAAATCTAATCCCCAATTCAGTTGATTGATGGCCAATGATGTAATCGAACCTATAATCAAACACACCGACAAAATAGCCGCAGGTTTCTTCAGAGACATAAAGCGGATAGTTTCTTTCATATTTAATAATTGCATGTTGGCGCTCCTAGATTGACAACTTGGTCAGACGTTTACCGCCCCACCATGCATTAACGATGACACGAGTCACAATGATCGCAGTGAACATTGAAGTGATTATTCCAATCATCAATGTGATGGAAAAGCCTTTAATCGGACCTGTGCCTACAGAAAACAAAATCAAACCAACAAGGAAGGTCGTAATATTGGCATCTAATATGGTTGAAAACGCACTATCATAGCCATGATGAATAGCCTGCTGAGGACTTCGCCCATCTTTCACCTCTTCCCGTATTCGCTCGAATATCAGTACATTAGCATCAACTGCCATGCCTACGGTTAACACTATTCCAGCCATACCAGGCAATGACAGTGTGGCGCCAGGAACCATCGACATAATACCGATGATCATGACTAAGTTAAGCGTTAATGCAATGTTGGCAACAAAGCCAAATTTTTTGTAATAAATCAGCATAAATATGAGCACTGCAATAAAGCCATAAATAATAGCCTTTGTTCCTAAGTCGATATTCTCTTGACCTAAACTGGGTCCAACGGTGCGTTCTTCAATAATTTGAATCGGTGCAATCAAAGCTCCCGCTCTTAATAATAGGGCCAAATCATAAGCTTCTTGTGGAGAGTCTAATCCGGTCGTTTCAAATTGATTTCCAAACACACCGTTTATCGTTGCCACACTGATGACTCGCCTTTCCTCTTCAAAAATCAGCTTTTCGTCTTCGTCTCGCTCACCCGTGGCTTTAAATTCGATAAAGACCACCGCCATAGGTTTACCCACAGCTCGTTTAGTGAAGTTGAGCATCTTAGCGCCACCTTTGGAGTCAAGCGAAATTGACACCTTTGGCATACCATATTGATCCACACCGCTATTGGCATCGATAATTGAACTACCGGCTACTATGACTTTTTTCTTGAGTAATTGTGGGCCACCTTTGTCATAAGGTAACAATTCAGAACCGGCAGGTACACGACCATTGATTGCATCACGCACGTCATTTTCAATATCAACTTCACGGTATTCTAAGGTCGCAGTCGCATTAAGAATTTCTTTTGCTTTAGCTGTATCTTGGATACCAGGCAATTGCACGACTATCCGGTCTGGTCCTTGTTTTTGTACCGTAGGCTCAGCAACACCCAACTGGTTTACACGATTACGGATAATCGTGATGTTTTGTTTTACCGCGTAATCGCGAGACTCAGCCAGTTTTTGCTCAGACATGCTGGCGAAAATAACTAAGCCGCTTCTTTCAACAAAAACCAAATCTCGATTACGATTTTTTAGGAAGAACTCTGCCGAATCTAAGGTTTCTTGGTCACGGAAATAAATTTCTACACCATCATCCAATTGTTTTACGGTACGGTAACGGATGCCTTCTTCGCGCAACGCAGTGCGAAAATCTCCCACCATATCTTCTAAATTTTTAGACAGGGCCGATTTCATATCCACTTCCATAAGAAAATGCACACCACCACGTAAATCTAGGCCAAGTTTCATTGGCGTACCACCCAAGCTTTCTAGCCAAGCTGGCGTGTCAGGCGCTAAGTTCATTGCCACAAAATAATCATCGCCTAAGGCTTTTTGGATTTTTTCACGAGCAATTAACTGAGTGTCAGGATCATTTAATCGAACGAGTATCAGTTCGTTTTCAAGCACAATACTTTTGCTAGATATATTTGCAGCCGCAAGCTCGGCAGTCACTTTTTCAACTACATCAGCATTGACAACTGCGTTCTTACCCGCAGATATTTGCACTGCATGATCTTCGCCATACAAATTTGGAGTGGCATACAAAGCACATAGGCCGACCACAAAGATCACCAAAAAGTACTTCCATAGCGGAGTTTGATTTAACACAAGAAATTCCTTCCGTTCTTCCAATAAAAAAGGGGCTTAAACGCCCCTATTCGATATCTATATTTAGATGGTTTTCATAGTGCCTTTAGGCAAGACCGCTGAAACAGCAGATTTTTGAATAACAATGTTAGTCGTGTCATTCAAACCTATTTCGATAAAGTCTTTTTCATCAGAAACTTTTATAATTTTACCGACCATTCCACCTTGAGTCAGTACTTCATCACCCTTACTTAGGGAGGTGACTAAGTTTTTGTGATCTTTGACACGTTTAGCTTGTGGACGATAAAGCATAAAGTAAAAAATCAAACCAAACACACCCAGCATGATCAACATTTCAAAACCGCCACCAGCAGCTCCACCGGCATCTTGTGCGTAAGCATTGGATATAAATAAACTCATAATTTCCCCTAATTTCTGTAAATTTTAATTATGTTATTGCCAGCTAGTCTTTTAACTGAGGCACTGGCATCTCTTTTTGTGCGTAAAATTCGGTAACAAATGCATCGAGTTTGTTAGCGGCAATGGCATCACGCAAGCCTTGCATTATACGTTGGTAATAACGCAAGTTATGGATAGTATTTAAACGTGCGCCAAGTATCTCATTACATTTGTCCAAGTGGTGTAGATATGACCGAGAATAGTTTTTACAAGTGTAACAATCACATTTTTCATCTAATGGACCAATATCGGTTTTATGTACCGCATTACGAATTTTAACCACACCGCTGGTAATAAACATATGGCCATTACGCGCATTACGCGTAGGCATGACACAATCGAACATATCAATTCCACGGCGAACAGCCTCGACGATATCTTCAGGCTTACCTACCCCCATCAAATACCGTGGTTTATTTGCAGGAATTTGGTTTGTAGTATGATCAAGCACCTTGATCATTTCGTCTTTTGGCTCACCTACCGATAATCCACCTATGGCATAACCATCAAAACCAATATCCTCTAAACCCGCCAAGGATATATCACGCAGGCCTTCGTACATACCACCTTGGATGATGCCAAATAGTGCAGATGGATTATCGCCATGTTCGTCTTTACTGCGTTTAGCCCAGCGTAGCGATAACTCCATTGAAACCCTAGCTTCACTTTCAGTGGCTGGATAAGGCGTGCACTCGTCAAATATCATTACTATATCTGAACCTAAATCTCGCTGCACCTGCATAGACTTTTCTGGCGTAAGCAGGATCTTTTCACCATTAATGGGTGAACGGAACGTAACACCGTTTTCGGTTATCTTGCGCAGGTCCCCTAAGCTAAACACCTGAAAACCACCTGAGTCAGTCAGTATAGGTTTGTCCCAGTGCATAAAATCATGTAAATCACCGTGTTGTTTGATGATGTCTGTACCCGGCCTCAACATTAGATGGAAAGTATTGCCCAAGCAAATATGTGCGCCTGTCTCATCCAACTCTTCAGGCGTCATACCTTTTACCGTACCGTAAGTACCCACTGGCATGAAAGCCGGTGTTTCTACTACCCCGCGGTCAAAAATCAAACGGCCACGGCGAGCTTTACCGTCTGTATTATCTAATTCAAATTTCATTGATTTATCTCAGCTTACCGAAATCAGTCCTATGACGAAACTGGGCTGTTACAATTAATACAGACATATCTGAATACACTGTATTTTTTAACAAGCCATGCTTAAAAACGATGCGGGATTATATACGAATCAGTCAAAGGTTTGAAATTTATACTGGGTAAATTTGAGCTTGATAAATATTACGCACAATCTTTGTCCGTATTCTGCATTAAAAAGGCCTTAAAATGGTCAACTAAGAACTCTTAAACAAAGAAGTTTATGAAATACATAGTGATAGCTTGGTTTTGTTACCCTACTTACATTGTGTGGTTACCAGCTAAATTGTGTTTAAGAGTATCGCCACTCGTAATGACTTTTTTAGTCTCACCAAGTGATGAGGGTGCTTTGCGTCAAATAACATCTACACTGACATAGTCTACAGAAATCTAATATTGGTTGCCTGAGATACAAAGTTAAACTTCTAACTCGGTGAAAACGCGTGTCAAAAAGTCATTTACCACTTATGGAAAGCTCTGAAGAAACACCATTCATTAAACCTAAAGCGATTTTCAGAAGAGATTGGCCACGGTTGCCAACACATATTATCCCTTTATTACGTAAAAAGTTTTCACAACTGACTCTCTCACAATGGATGTACCTAATCGCGTTTTTGTTAGTATTGATACCCAGTGAGCAAGGTGGCGAGCAAGATCATGAGTTATTTTGGGTAGGTGCGATTGCTGGAGTGGGCCTTGTGAGAGAGCTTTGGCATGTGTTTAACCGCATTTGGGAACATATGCTGGGTAAAGCCTTTATACTGGTTTTATATGCCGCCACGGCTAACTTTGCTTTGGCTATATCCGCCCTTAAAATTAATGTTATTACCGGTATCGAGCCTGGGCCTTTTGTTTTTACATTAGGATTTGCTACTTTAATCATGCTGCCATTTTGGTTGTTAATGAGTTCCATCATATTTTTTTCGATGGCCTTAATTGCAGGTGGTTTATGGTCAATAGTCGGTGTATTGCTTCGCCCATTGGGCGTCAAGGTCAAAATACACTGGGAAGACAACACATTTGTTTTTATGACTATGTTATTGAGACTGGTATTGATACCTTACGTTATCATGTCGATTTTTTTTATGGCGGTCCCTTATGCCAAACAAATCGAATTGTTTGCACAACCCATTGCATTACTTAAAAAAGCAACCGCCGAGAACAACGTTGAAGTAGAAGAGCTCAACGATAAAGCTCAAATTGATGTAATGGATGCAATTGATGTAATTAATACAAATGATACAAATGATACAAATGATACAAATGATCTTACCTTCACATTTAATAACCGTCCGTTTTTAACACCAGTAGATGAAGAAGGCCAGATAAAATGGCTAGACAAACTGATTGCGGGCTTTATTTATCACTTTGAAACGTATCCAAAATCCGCTTGTAAGAAATCTTCTTTACAACGTAGCTTACCCATAGACGAAAATTTGATTTTATTAGTCGTCGAAGACAATTCTGCTTTAGGCTATCAGTTTAGCGTTGGACCTTGTGTCGGTAATTACTCTGATGTTGAGAATCCTCCTCAATAATAATCGCTATTAAGGGTAACTATTATTTCAATTGGGCCAATCGCCATGGACAGGCGATTGAGCGGTGCGTCGTCTGGAACGGCTCAGCACGATCTGCTAAATTGAGGTAATAGTTGGATGAAGAGCACTGCCTTCAGCGGCACTTTTTACTTACTCAAAATCATGTTTTGCAGACACTTTCGTTCATGAAGTATTTTCAAACGACATCCATGTCGTTCAACTTAGTTTATTGGCTGCAGCAAAAAAGTGAGTGATTCGAAGGGATTCGAGACAAAAACGTCATGGATGACGTAAGCGCAGCGCATACCTTATGAGCAAAGCGATTACCTTGCGCAGCAAAAAGTAAGTCATTTGGCAGGAATGCCAACCGAAAAACGCAGTACGGCAGTGCCCGCTAGGGCATAACT
>Ga0209119_1000369_pt1 | contig 45815 bp, 50 predicted proteins | sample COG_03_FD_184747 | JGI IMG/M metagenome (GOLD analysis project Ga0209119, IMG submission 184747) | Pelagic Microbial community sample from North Sea - COGITO 998_met_03 (SPAdes) (version 2) | ecosystem: Environmental > Aquatic > Marine > Neritic zone/Coastal water | place: Helgoland, sampling...
GGGACGCCTAGTTGGGGACGCCGCCTCTCGGTGTTTCGCAGGGCGAAACGCCTGCCGGCATTCGTGTTTTGCGCTGGTGGCGCAAAGCCACGAATTGGTTGGGGGATGCCTAGTCGGCTTGCTTCCGGTTGCGCCGTCGTTCCTGGGTATTTTCCTGGGCTTTCGAAAGCGCTTGCGTGCCAAGGTCTTTGGGTTCAAGTCGAGGATCGCCTTCGCTGCGGCGTTCTGGGCCATAGGCTGGGGCCTCGTGCTCTTCGGTGAAGACATTAGCGTAGAGATTAGCCACCCACGCCTGGCCTTCTTGCGTTCTGCGCAGGTAACGCAGGCCTTCGTCGATAAACGGTGTCACTACGTTCCAAAAAAATCCGGGGTAGCCGGCGCGCAGATCAGCGGCGTTGGTGTAATTCATTGCTGCCGCCTGACCTGTTTCTTCGAACTCGGCGAATAATGATGAAATTTTGCGGATGTACTGGGGGTCAGCCAGTTGACCGATCAGGTCCGCGGCGCGCAGCAAGCCAGGAAAGTCGGCACTATCCTGGTGATCCTCTGCGGTGGGTACCGGGAAACGGGTGCGTTCAATATTTTGAGCGATGATCTCCGGATCGATGTTCGCATCACCTTTAAAGCGCTCTGTGATATAGAGTTTGCCTCGATCTACGTGGTAGGGGGTCAAGAACGCATCAGTCGAGCCGGCTGGCGGGGCGATGGTGTCGTAGTTCGCATTGATCGTATATCGACCTGAGCGATCGGCGCGGCAGATACCGCGGACGTATCCAACGTCGTGATTCAATAAAGATATCACGAAGTGAACCCAGTCACTGGCTGTGACATTGCCTTCGATCAAAATTTTACCGCGCAGAATTTCTGTGCCCACCATGGTCACCATGATCGTGTGATTCATATCGTGATAGGGGGCGTCACTGTTCGCGATGATTTCCAAGGCATTGCGAGCATTTGACACGACCAGATGGATATTATTGTCATCGGTGCCATACATGTTGATGTATTTGCCGACGAGTTCTTGTGCAAAGGCTTCTATCACTAGTGCGGAAGGGTTAAACATGAAGAGTTCTCTTCTTGTGGTTCGTGAGCTTTACAGCAGACGTCATTGTGTCGAGTGAGTCTTTCGAGTCAAACTTGATTTTGACCGAATGGTATTGTTTTGCTGATCGCTGGTGATAGGGGCGAATATTTCTTATTATGAGAAGCGAGCCTGATAATAGCGTTCAGAGTTGAATAATTTTCATAAACAGGCCTTACTGGAAAGATAATTGAATGATTGAATTACGGCATTTAAAAACTCTGGTCGCCTTGCGTGACACGGGCAGTCTTGTGGAGGCTGCTGATCGTCTGTTTCTGACTCAGTCCGCATTATCGCATCAGCTAAAAGACCTGGAAGAGCGCCTGAATTGCTCGTTGTTCGTTCGCAAAACCAAACCGCCGCAATTTACCAGTGCTGGGCGGCGCCTGTTGGTGCTCGCCGACGAGGCGATCCCTCAATTTAAAAATGCGGAGCGGGACCTGGCGCGGCTGGCAGGTGGCGAGGCCGGTCGGTTGCATATTTGTATAGAGTGTCATAGTTGCTTTCAATGGCTGATTCCCTGTATCGATCGCTATCGGGGCAACTGGCCTGAGGTTGAGTTGGATTTGACCGGTGGGTTCAATTTCGCACCACTACCGGCACTGGTTCGAGGCGATCTTGACTTGGTCATCACCTCTGACCCCATCAGTCTGCCCGGCATTGAGTATGTGCCGCTGTTTCGTTATGAGGCATTGCTTGCGATAGACAAGCATCATGCTCTGGCAGATAAAGGGTTTGTCGAACCCGCCGACCTAGCCAACCAGGTCTTGATTACCTACCCTGTCGAGCGTGATCGGCTCGATGTGTTTACCGGTTTTTTGGACCCGGCAGATGTTGATCCTCAGGAAGTGCGCACGGCAGAATTGACCCCGATGATGGTGCAGTTGGTCGCCAGTGGCCGTGGTGTTGCTTGTCTGCCTAACTGGGCGTTAACAGAATACACGACGAATGGGACGATCTTGGCGAAAAAGATGGGCGAGACGGGTCTCTGGTCCACTCTTTATGCCGCGATTCGAGAGGACCAGCAGGAAGCGGCATTCATGGAAGATTTCCTGGCCACCGCGAGTGATACGTGCTTTACCCATTTGCAGGGTATTCGTCGGGTCAGCAAGTAGATGGCGCAGTTTGATATTCATGGTGCGCGAGCGGGCAGCTATCTTGAGTCATAAATCGTGAGTCGGAAATGAAAAAGCCCTGGGAGAGATTCCCCCAGGGCTTCGTCAACGTATGGAGAGCTAAACTCCGAGTTAAGTTATTGACTAAAATAACCCGAAGGCTCCCCGCATAGACTGACTGTCGATGGGATCACCTCCTTTTACGTTTCAGGGTACCTATCGGCGTATTGGACGGTCCCCCTGGTTAGAGCGACCAATACGGTGGTAGGCATAAAGCCTAATTCCCGACCAAGGAAAACATAACCCAGCAGCATCCTGCTGTAAAGCCTTGATCAGGGCACTAAATATTTTACCGTCCAACGCCCGTCTTGCAGTGAGAAGACACGTCGATCGTGGATTCGGTCCTCCCGGTTTAAATCGAGCATCTCAACACGGTTGGCGATGAGTTCAATACCACCGACGTCGGCGGGTGCCTGCATATCATCAATCTTGTAGGATTTCTTGAGTCGTTGGATTTCGTTGGCGAGCTGTTCTCTAGATTCAATTTCACTGCTCTGCGGCGCCATTTCCTGATAGACATAGTCCAGGTACTTGCTGCCCTGGGGTCGACGTTGCCAGGTTTGTTTGACGACTTCCGGGTCGAGGGGCTGCATCGTGCCCTGGATTCGATACTGGCGTTGCATGCTGGCATACCAGAGCAGCAACTCGTAATTGGCACCTTGCTGGAACAGTTGCCATTTGGGACTTGTGCGATTCAGGAACAACACCACGTGGCGGTCGGTGATCTCACGCAGCACCAGGGTGCGAACGGATGCCTGTCCATCCTTATCCGCCAGCGCCAGGAAACAGGTGTCGGCGTTACTATCGCCTTGTTTACGAGCCTCTGCGCGGTCGTTCATGATATTCGTTAGTGGATTCACGGTTGGCCTCTGGTTGATGATATTGCAGTGTTTTGATCGAGCAGGTCGTGTCAAATTTTTAGTTCGGCGTCCGGCGCCCGATGTGGGGTGCTGTGCGCGCGGCTCAAGTTTCATCTTATGGGGTCTGGTTCGGCTCCAGTGTCCCCGTCAGAGAGGCGCGCTGGGACACCTCAATCCAGTTTTGATCAGGATCCATAATAAAGGAAATTCTGGCGGTAGTGCCCAAGGTCGTCGGCGGTCGAGCCTCCACGCCGCCACGAGCTAGGAAGTCCGTGTGTTCTTGATCGACGTTCCAGACCTGAACCGTGATATAGCGGTAGCCTAAGCCTTGCATGCCTGTGGCGGGGACATGCTGCGGATTCTCGACCAGAAAGAGCAGTGTGGTACCCCATCGAAAACAATCATCGCTGATTTGCTCGATTTGCAGTACATCCCGGTAAAACGTCGAGAACCGTAAGATTGAGGTGACTTCCAGGCGGATACCGATATGTGTGATGCCTTGATAGCCTGCAGGCACCAAAATTACTTGATTGCCATCCGGATCTTGGAGCTGAGTCGGCTCACTCATGCCCTCGCGAGCGATTAGCAACGTCTGATAACCAGAGGGCAGTGCGTCAGTTATTGGATTGCGACTGTGATTGAGTTTGAAAATAGAGCCGTTCAGGCTGTGACGATGCTGTTGGCTGCCGCCGCCGAGTTTCAACAGCTCCTCAAAGGGCAGGCCAACCTGATGCTGCCAGAAATCTAGCTGGTCCTCTCTGTTATTGGTATAGATGCCGATATCAATACAGGGTTTGGCTAGGTTCATGGGCGTCCTTTGGTATCAATTTTTGTTGTTGGTCTTTGGGTCGTCAAAGGCCGTCAGGTTGTCCTGGGTAGCGTCAGGCTGGTCAGTTCGACATTGCTCGCAAGCAGTCGGGCAGTAATGGTTTCAGGCTGGTACGCGATAACAGCTTCTATGTATTCGTGCCACTCATAATCAGTTTGGACCGTACTGCTGAGCCTCAGCGTAATCGGATCCTGTGGACTACTGGCGCTATCTCTGAGCAGGCCATTGATGCGCAGCTCCGCACTGGGCTGGCTGTTAGACTTCGATTCGGCAGCGGCGGTCATGGTTGAGAATGTTAGGGTCAGCTGAGCGCCCTGATAGTCTATCTGTATCTGTTCCTGCATGGTGTTGGCACGTCTTGATGGATGTTCATCCCGCGGGATGGTGACCTAGGTGCCCCTTCGTCGAGGCATTTGGATATCATAGCGTATTCGACGCGGGCTATGTCAGGGGGTTGATGCTGCCGGTTAATCCGGTGATTCTCAGGGCTTATGGCTATAAACCTGTAGGCCTTTACAGTATGATTGCCGCGCAAGTTTATGGAGCAGGTTATGAGTCAAAAAGACGATATGAAAGCCAATGCAGTAGAGCTACAGAAGGGTTTGAAGAAACTCGGTAATCAGCGGGTTGTGGCCTTGTCTGTGCACAAGTCGAAGGAATTGATTGCGGAACTGGAGGTCAAAGTCGCCAAACTCGTAGAGCAGATCGACGCTTTGAGCTAGCGCTTCAATTAGCGCGCTTGAATAAATCAGCTTTGACAACGCTTAGCGGCTGCGTTTAATGATTGATAGGATCAGGAAGTGGTGCCTGAGACATAAGTCTTGGCGTTTGTGCTGGAACACAGTGGAGATACTGAACGATGCTGGAACTGACACCTGTTGCCGGAGCGTTAGGCGCCGAGGTTAAGGGAATTGATTTGTGCGGACCGCTGGATCAAAGCCACCATAACGCGTTGAATGAGGCCTTGCAGACCTATGAGGTATTGTTTTTTCGCGATCAGGCCATGTCACCGGCCCAGCATGTGGCGTTGGCTAACTTGTTTGGCTCCCCTCAGCTCCATCAAGCCTACCCGCACGTAGATGGCTATCCACAGCTGACGATCCTCGAGAACGACGAGGCCAATCCGTCAAAGATTGAGAAGTGGCACACGGATATGACGTTCCGCGCCAAGCCGCCATTGGGTTCAATTTTACATGGTGTTGTCATTCCGGCAAAAGGCGGCGATACCTTATTCGCCAGCATGTCAGCAGCCTATGAGGGATTGTCAGACAAGCTACAGCATTTTCTTGGTGGTTTGACAGCGATTCATGATTTTAGCTACGGCTTCAAAGAGAGTCTCGAAGAGCCCGGCGGCCGAGAACGGCTGGCCGGAATGGTCCTGGATAATCCTCCCCAAGAACATCCCGTTATCCGCACGCATCCGCTATCGGGAAAGAAGGGACTGTTTGTAAACGGCTTGTTCACTTCGGCCATCAAGGATATGAAGCCGCGAGAAAGTCGTGCGCTCCTTGATTTTCTGATCACCCATATGGAAAGCCCTGAATACAGCTGCCGTATGGACTGGCGAGTCAATTCTGTGGCATTTTGGGATAATCGAATCACGCAACATCGGCCCATCAACGATTACTGGCCGCAGCATCGTAAGATGCAGCGCATCACGATTGATGGTGACCGACCGTTCTAAGTTGGTCTTGTCAGCGTTGGCGCATGTGCTTCAGCAGGTCTTGTAGGTCCCGAATAAATGCCAGAGGCTGATCCAGAAAAACATGGTGATGCGCCTTCGGGACCCCTTTGATGCAGTTCGCCGGTAGCAAAGATTCGAGCAGTAGCCGCGTCTCAGCCGGGTAAAATCGACTCAACTCGCCATAGATAATCCCTACAGGACAAGTGATGGCCGCCAACATGGTCGTCGCGTCAGGCAGTGGTGGTTGCTGATCTGTCACCATCTTGGCAAATAGCGCCTGATCAAGTTTGAAACTGTAACCTGACTCGCTGGCACGCAATGAGTGTCGAGCGATATGCGCAAGAATATAGTCGTTGGCGCAGGGTTGTGGTGGCCGCAGGCGAAATCGGCGCATGCCTTGCGCCAGTGAGGGATAGTAACGGGTTTGTGACTTGGGTGCAGGCGGTGCCTCTCGCGTTCCTCGGTGCGGGGTGATGGAAGAATCAACCAGAACCACGCCGCCCAGGACATTGCCCTGTTCAAAACCGGCAATTCGAGTCATGGTGCCACCAAAGCTGTGGCCCACTACGATAGTTCCCTCGCCAAGCGCCTGAGCGACCTTGATAATCTCAAGGGCAAAGGTGCGGGCGGAGTAGTGTTGGCGATGGTCGCTGTCGCCGGCACCACTCATATCCATGGCGGCTACGCGATAGTCGTTGGCAAACGCCGGCGCAATAAAATCCCACCAATGACTGTGCGCACCGTACCCATGGACGAACAGCAGGCCCGGAAGTGAAGCATGGATATTCCATGCCCGATAAGCGATACGCGCGCCGTTGACCAAGACCTGATGTTCAGTCGTCGGGGCAGAGATATTCTCCATGAACCAGTTAGGTGCTTCCATGGGGCGGATTATAGCTGAATTTGACCGAAGGTTACTTTCTCGAGCGAGGCTGGCATATACTGCGATGAACAAGTGACTCAGACAACAAGCGACTGACGCCCATGCGCAAGAAGAATCCGTGGAATAACACTACTGCCTTGGTGGCGATCCTGTTTGCCTTCTTGGTGGGAATCATCGGCGCGTTAGCGCTTCGTCAGGACACGCGAGCGGTGGTTACCCAGGCGCAGGGTTCGGAACTTGCCAAAGTTCATTGGCGGGTGCCCGTTGCGTTTGGAACCAACTTGCCGGCGTTAGGGGACAACATTCTGCACGTAGCGACGAGCCTGGCGCGAGCCTCTGGTGAGCGGATCCAATTTCAGGTCTTTGAGCCAGGGATGCTGCTACCCGTATTCAGTATCACCGAAGGTGTGCGAGATAATAAGATCCCAGCGGGCTACACCTGGTTGGGTTACGACTCGGGCAAGATACCGGCGACGCCGCTGGTGTCGGCTGTACCGTTTGGTATGGAGCCCTGGGAGTTTACTGCCTGGTACTATGATGATGAGGGGCAGGCTTTGACTGAGGCCCTTTACGCCCCTCACCAGGTACACCCCATTCTGTGCGGTATCATCGGTCCAGAAACCGCGGGGTGGTTCAGGCATACCATCGACTCATTGGATGATTTTCGTGGGCTTAAAATTCGCTTCGCTGGACTTGGTGGGGTTGTCTTACAGAAGCTCGGTGCGTCGGTCACCATGCTGCCCGGTGGTGAAATATTCCAGGCACTGGAAAAGGGTGCCATTGACGCCACAGAATATTCGCTGCCGGTGGTTGATCAAATGCTGGGCTTCGATCGGGTAGCGAAATACAATTATTTTCCCGGCTGGCACCAGACGTTTACAGCCGCGCACCTGGTGGTGAATCAGACGGTTTGGCATCAATTACCCGACGCGGATCAGGCGATGATCGAAATGGCTTGCACCGCCGGCGTGATTCGCAACTTGTCTCGCGGTGAAGCCCTGCAGGGTAAGGTGATGGCGGGCTTCTCGGCCAAAGGTGTGACGCCGGTGAAGTTCCCGCTGCCAATACTCAAAGAATTGCAGCTCGTGACTAACGAGGTGATGCAGGAGGAGGCGGACAAGGATGCTGATTTCGCGATGATTTGGGCCTCGCAGAAAAAATTTCTTAAGACCTACCGGCTCTGGAAAGATAACGCCTATCTGCCGAGAGACTTTTAATCGATGCAGCTATTGCCCCATACAAGATTTTCGCACCGAATTGATAACGCGGTGAGTCGATTTGGTCGGTACTTGTCTTTTGTCTGGCTGTTACTGCTGGTCGTGATCGTTCTGAATGTTGTCATGCGCTATCTGTTCAGCGAGGGTCGGATTGAGTTTGAAGAGATCCAGTGGCACCTGTACGCGATTGGTTTTTTATTTGGTCTGTCGGTTGCCTATAGTACTGACTCTCACATACGGGTCGATGTGGTGCGCGAACGACTCAGTCCGCAGACCCAAGCATGGGTTGAATGGTACGGTATTCTCTTGCTGTTGTTGCCATTTATCATCCTTGTGCTCTTTGCCTCTGTACCCTTGGTAGGCTATTCCTATGCCAACAGCGAGGTCTCGCAAGCGCCTGGTGGTCTAGGATATCGTTGGCTGATCAAGGCCTGTCTACCTTTGAGTTTTATGTTATTGCTGCTCACGACTATCGCCCGCTTGAGTCGGGTGAGTTGCTACTTGTTCGGCTGGCCGGGTGAGCGTCAGGCGTCTGCGGTCGCTGATGACATGGAGAGCGTTTGATGTCGGCGGGTGACGTTTTATCAGTCCTAATGTTTGTGGCTTTCATCGGTTTGATATTTTCGGGTTTTCCGGTTGCTTGGGTCTTGGGGGGGCTCGCCGTTGTATTCACCGCGTTGGGCGTCATCGCCCAAGTGGATCTGGGCCTGCCTGTCTTTGTCAGCTGGGACTACAGTACACTCGTGGTGGATCGAATTTGGGACATCATGAACAACTGGGTGTTGGTGGCACTTCCCATGTTTGTTTTTATGGGCTTGATGCTCGATCGTTCGGGTGTTGCCCAGCGCTTGATGATTAATGTCGCGCGTTTGTTCGGTGGTATCCGTGGCGGTATGGCCGTGACGGTTGCGCTCATTGGCATACTGTTGGCGGCCTCAACAGGCATCATTGGTGCTTCTGTCGTATTGTTGGCCTTGCTGGGTTTGCCGCAAATGCTTGCCCTTAACTATAAGCCTGAACTCGCGGTCGGTACGGTATGTGCTGTGGGAACCCTGGGGATTTTGATTCCCCCCAGTATCATGTTGGTGTTGATGGCGGATCGATTAGCGATGCCCGTGGGAGACTTGTTTCTTGGTGCATTAATACCTGGCCTCATGCTGGGTTCACTGTTCGTGGCTTATATTCTGATTTACGCCTACATCAATGCCGATGCTGCGCCGGTGCCTAAAGATCATCAGCCGGTAAATGCGAAGTTAGTACTGGATGTATTTTTGGCGATCCTGCCGCCGGCGGCATTGATCATGACAGTCTTAGGCTCGATATTTTTTGGCATTGCCACGCCGACGGAAGCCGCCGGGGTTGGCGCCTGTGGCGCAACACTACTGGCCTGGTTTAATCGGCAGTTGAGTGCCCAAGTGCTGGGTCAGGTGCTGAACGAAACCACAAGAACCACCGCCTATATTTTTGCCATCTTCCTTGGGGCCACGGCCTACTCCTTGGTTCTTCGAGGACTCGGTGGCGATGAGTTGATCTCCGGGATCCTGCAAAGCTTACCCTTTGAGCCAACGGGTATCGTGATCGCGATTCTGTTATTTACCTTCATTTTGGGATTTTTTCTCGACTGGATTGAAATTACGTTAATTATTTTGCCGCTGGTGAGTCCTGTAGTGTCCGCACTCGGCTTTGACCTGGTGTGGTTCACGGTGCTGTTTGCGGTTTGTTTGCAGACATCGTTCCTGACGCCGCCCGTGGGCTTCGCCATTTTTTATCTGAAGGGTGTGGCACCGGCTGGCATCTCAGTGGCGACGATTTATCGGGGTGTCATGCCCTTTGTCTTACTTCAGTTGCTGGGTCTTGGACTGATTTTTGTTTGGCCAGATCTCGTGGTGTGGCTGCCATCCCAAGCTTATCCGCTGGACGCGACAAAATAGCGCACGTCTTTGGGGCATCGCCTCAAATTAGTGCGTTAACTTTAGGTTTCCTGAGGGTGTCTGGTTGAACGCGCCCCTTAGGTGAGCCACAGTGGTCCGATACCCCCAGGGCTCATTTAATAAATCCATGTAAAACAGTGTGTTAAATATATCCTCCGGCTTTTGGCATCAACCTTGCTCTGTCTATGTCATCAAAGTTAATTTTTAAAAGAACCTGGAGGGGCTCATTGTGGATCAAACCTTAGAACTTCAATACGCGTTAGATACGTTTTATTTCCTTGTCTGTGGCGCGCTCGTCATGTGGATGGCGGCCGGCTTTGCGATGCTTGAGGCGGGTTTGGTCCGGTCGAAAAATACAGCGGAGATCTTGACGAAAAACGTCGCGCTATTTGCGATCTCCTGCATCATGTACCTCGTGTGTGGTTATGCCGTCATGTACGGCGGCGGATTTATGCTGGCAGGCATTGAGCTTGATGGCGCCGCCAGCGCTGAAGTCCTGACCGAGACAGTCCTGGCTGAGTCTCGCGAAGCTGGTTTTGCCGGCGGCTCGGTCTATTCCAATGCGTCAGACTTCTTTTTCCAGGTTGTCTTTGTAGCGACTGCCATGTCGATCGTGTCGGGTGCGGTAGCAGAAAGAATGAAACTCTGGGCGTTTCTCGGATTTGCCGTAGTCATGACGGGTCTGATTTATCCACTGGAAGGCTCATGGACGTGGGGCGGCAGTTCCGTATTTGGCTTGTACACACTGGGTGACTTGGGTTTCTCTGACTTTGCTGGATCGGGCATCGTCCACATGGCGGGTGCGGCAGCGGCCTTAGCCGGTGTTCTGGTACTGGGCGCGCGTAAGGGTAAATACGGTAAAGACGGACAGGTGAACGCTATCCCCGGGGCTAACTTACCGCTGGCGACTTTAGGCACCTTTATTCTGTGGATGGGCTGGTTTGGTTTTAATGGTGGCTCAGTGCTTAAGCTGGGTGATATCGCCAGTGCCAACTCAGTCGCTATGGTGTTTCTGAATACTAACGCTGCGGCAGCGGGCGGGGCGATGGCTGCGCTGATTACCGCCAGATTTTTGTTTGGTAAAGCCGACCTCACCATGTTGCTCAACGGGGCGCTAGCGGGATTGGTCGCGATTACAGCGGAACCTTCGACACCTACTGCGCTGCAGGCAACCCTGTTTGGTGGCCTCGGTGGCGTGTTAGTCGTATTTTCCATCATCGGGCTGGATAAGTTAAAAATCGATGACCCCGTCGGCGCCATCTCTGTTCACGGTACTTGTGGGTTGTTAGGTCTGCTGCTGGTACCCCTGACGAACGATGGTGCGCTCTTAAGTGGTCAATTGATTGGTGCCGCGACCATCTTCGCTTGGGTGTTTGCCATGAGTCTTGTGGTTTGGTTAATTCTTAAAGTGACTGTGGGTATTCGAGTCAGCGAAGAAGAAGAATACCAGGGTGTGGATATCGGTGAGTGTGGTGTCGAGGCCTATCCCGAGTTCGTTACCAACAGGTAGATATTGTTATAATCAGTCCCCTTCGGCGCTCTGTTTTCAGAGCGCTTTTTTTTGGCTGAAATTTGGCTCACGGGAGCCCATTGGCAGGATGGGCTGATAACCGGCGCCAACTTCACTGTCGAGTCGCGCTACTTGTTGGCGCCATTCCAGGGTTGAATTGGTGCGTCGGGCAAGTCATCAATGACGGTTTCTTCGTGAAATACCTCGAAGCCGCGAGCGAGATAATTATTGAGTGCTTGTGGATGATCCAGAGAGCAGGTGTGCAGCCAGACTCTGCGACCGCCCAAACGCCAGGCATGGGCAATAGCATCTTCCAGCAGGGCCTTGCCAAAACCTTGGCCGATGAAATCGGTGATCAAACCAAAATACGCGATTTCAACGCAGTCATCGGCTTGTCGTTCGAGCTCGAAATAGCCCACGGGCGTACCCTCGTCATAGGCGACCCACGTCTCTACGCCAGGTCGTTTGAGGCTGGCGAGCCATTGGTCATAAGTCCAGGTAAGGCGCATATACCACTGCCAGGATGCGCCCACAGCGACATAAAGGAACCGATTGAATTCGGGTAAGGGTCGGTTAAGCTTTTTTAAGGAATAGGGTCTGCTGGTTGGGATGGTAGGAATGCGCGCTGCATCCTTAATCTCTACGTGCCAGACTTTGATTGATTGTTTCATTGTGGGTTGCTCTCTTCGGCGGCAATGCTGGTTGTTGATGCCCGGCAGCGACGCTGCATCAAGTATTCGTCGCCCAGCCACCGGCAAAGGGCACAACTTGGCCTACCATAAAATCACTGTTGTTCGACGCTAAAAACAGCGCGAGTTCAGCAGACTCCTCAGCTTTGGCGATTCGACGAATAGGTACGTTGCGTTTCAGATGATTCTGAAAGCGCTCGGAGGCGACTAGTTCATCGGGGTAGTATTCTGGATTACTCACGTAGTTTTGAGCGATGGCATTGATCTGCACGTTGGCCGCCGCAAACTCTAGGCCAGTGGCACGGATAAAGGCATTCTGTGCACCCCGTGCGGCACAATAGGCTGCCGACCCAGGCAAGCCTCGAAGTGGTGCGGCGCTGGTAATGGCGACGATTTTGCCGTGACCGCGCTCAGCCATCAGTGGTGCGAAATGTCTAATCAGGCGCATCAAAGGATGCACCATGGTGTCGAACATGCCCTCCCAGTCGGCGTCTTGTATATCAGCAGTTGGACTGTTGCATGGAGCGTGGGCGAGATTGGCCACCAGGATATCGATATCGGCGTTTTGGCTGACATATCCGGCAAATGCGTCAGCGGCGGGCACGCTGCCGGGTCGAGCATCGATCAAAGCACCTTCATGGGCAAATAGCTGGGCGATCGCCGGACCCATATAGTCACCACATTGAGTGATCAACACGCGCTTATTTTTGAGTCGATCCGACATGGGCTATTTCTCCAATTTTTTCGGTTCAGTTGACAGTGACCGCATGGGCCTTGAGCAGTTCGATGGGCACGATGTCCAGTGCCTTGAGATGAGTGTTACGCAAGAATACTCTTGGTGCCATGCCTTTGCTCTGCGCCTGTAGCCAGCGGCTGGCGCATAAACACCAGCGATCACCGGGTCTTAATCCGGAAAAGCCCGCCTCAGGGTGGGGCGTCGAAAGATCGTTGCCGGCAAATCGAGAGTACTGCAGAAACTCTTCTGTGACTTCTACGCAGACCGTGTGTGATCCATGATCTTCGGCGCAGGTATTACAGCTGCCGTCGCGAAAAAACCCGGTGACTGGATCATTGCTGCAGGGTTCCAGTGGTTCGCCGAAGACATTCGTGGGAGGCTCTAGTTCGAATCCAGCCATGTTAATTTTCCAGGTCAGGGGTTATTGGGGTACGTCGTGTATGTCGTCCCATTCGGTATATTGCTTCTTGCCGTCAACCCTGAGCATACGCCGCTTAATTCTCGGGTAGTCACAGATATCGATCTTATTCCGCTCACCACTCATCAGATAAACCAGATCCTCAGCGTAGGGATTAGACAAATTATGGGCCAGTGAATCCACCGTAAAGCCCATGAAATCCCCAGGGCCTACCTCATGGCGGCTGTCACCAATTTCAGCAATGCCACGACCGGAGAGGATATAAAGAAACTCTTCGTCGCAATGGTGGGTGTGGAACTGGGTTGAGTCATGACCCGGCTCAAGCCTGACCAGGTGCACGCCGATATGGCTCAGGCCGACCAGGTCGCCAAGTGAACGCGTATGGCGCACGGCATTAGGATTAAATTGATGGGTATTAACGGTCTCGTCGAGGCCGCTAATGTCCTGTGCGGATAACAGCGGGTGCGGCGGTTTAGTGCCCACGCCCACGGTTTCCTTTGTTATTAGGTCTGGCTGGTACCATTGGCGGTTTTTCGCGTCCCTTGCGTACAGGCGCAGGGAGCGCTTTCAATAGGGCCTCAGGCGGTTGCTCGCAGCGGAATGCCTCGCCAAGCAAGGTCTCGATAGCGGGCAGCATAAACGATTCATCTTCACAGGCGAGGCTGACGGAGGTGCCCATTGCGCCGGCTCGACCGGTTCTGCCGATGCGGTGAACATAATCTTCCGGGTCTTCGGGTAGGTTGTAATTGATCACATGGGACACACCGTCGACGTGGATACCGCGGCCCGCCACGTCGGTGGCCACCAGGACTTTAATTTCACCGGATTTGAATTGTTCGAGGGTGCGAATGCGCTTGGTTTGTACGACTTCACCGCTGAGCAGGCCTGAGTCGATGCCGTGCCGATACAGCCGGCTTTCCAGGGAACGAGTCTCGTCCCGACGATTGGCGAAAATAATGACCCGATCAACGGTGTCTAGTTGCAGCAGGTTATACAGGACTGCGAATTTTTGGTCTGCACTTGCCAGGTAGACTAACTGTTCGACGGAGTCGACAGCGACCTGATCAGGTTCCACTTCGATGCGCACAGGATCTAGCGTCCAGCTTGCGGCCAGACGTTTGATGTCGTCACTAAAGGTTGCGCTGAACAACTGGGTCTGACGCTTTTGCTTAGCGGGTGTCTTGCTGATAATCGATTTCACGTCTGGAATAAATCCCATGCTCAACATTCTATCAGCTTCATCAATGACCAGTGTTTCGACCCTGGATAAATTAATGACGCCGGTGCGACAAAAGTCCAGCAGGCGTCCCGGTGTTGCGATAATAATATCGATGGGGCCTTTGAGCTGGTTCTTCTGTTTCTCATAATCCATGCCACCAACTACGGATAAAACTGAGAGATCAGTGAACAATGAAAGGCCGACCGCGTCCTCGGCGATCTGCATAACCAGTTCACGGGTCGGGGCGATAATAAGTGCAAAAGGTGTGCCCGCCGGCCGAGGATCGTACTCTGGATGTTCGAGATGATAAGTGATCACGGAAATCAAAAATGCGGCGGTCTTACCGGTACCGGTTTGGGCCTGAGCGATAATATCTCGCCCATCCAGTGAGTAGGGCAGCACCTCTTTTTGAATGGCAGTGGAGGTGGTAAAACCCAATTTGTCGATCGCCAGGTAGAGCTCGTTCGGAAGGTCAAGCTCAAGAAAGTCGTTAACCTGGGGTTCTACGGCAGCCGCGTCGGCCAGCGCTGGATTCAGTTGATCGACAGGGTCGGTGGTTGCCGCCACAGTGGCAGGCTCTACTGGCAGTTGATCAGTATCAGGTGACTCGTTGAGAAGCTTCATCGTGTGGTTAGTCGCTCAAAAATTGGTTGACGGTCGCGAGTTGTAGACAAACTACGAACACCTCAAGTGCGCGCTGCAGAGAATCCATAGCCGGAAACGTGGGTGCGAGCCGAATATTGCTGTTTTGTGGATCTAACCCATAGGGAAAGGTCGCGCCCGCTGGAGTTAGCTTAACACCAATTGCGGCAGCGTGTTGAATCACCTCAGAAGCCAGTCCGGGTAGGGTGTCCAGGGAAATAAAGTAGCCGCCCCGTGGCTCACTCCAGCTCGCTATGCCCTTGCCTTTGAGGTGTTCAGACAGGATTCGCAGGGTCAAATCAAACTTGGGTTGAATAATATTACGATGTTTGACCATATGTGCAGCGATATGTTCAGCGTCTTTGAGGAAACGCACATGTCGTAGCTGGTTGACCTTATCGAAGCCAATCACTGAAGCTGACAGGTATTTCTCGAAAGCCTTGAGATTATTCGGTTCGGCCGCCAAAAATGCGATGCCAGCGCCGGCGAAGGTGATTTTGGAGGTTGAGCCAAACATTACGACACTACGTTCGTTACCCTGGCGTTTGGCCTCGGCCATCAGGTTCTTCAATACGTCAGGATTATCACTGAGATGGTGTACCGCATAGGCGTTATCCCAGAATATGGTGAAATGCTCGCCAGCGATGTCCGCCAATCGGGCCATGCGGTCGACGACTGCGTCATTGTAGGTGTGACCGGTGGGGTTGGAATATTTTGGGACGCACCAGATACCTTTGATTAAGGGATCCTGTTGGATCAGCGCCTCGACCTGACCCATGTCAGGACCGCCATCAAGCAACGGTACGTTGAGCATCTCGATGCCAAAGTGTTCGCAAATCGTAAAATGTCGATCGTAGCCAGGCACGGGACAGATAAACTTAATTTTGGCATCCGGGTTGGCTACCAAAGCTTGACGCCAGACAGGGAGCATATGATCGATGTAAGCGTACATCAGCGACAGGCTGCTGTTACCGCCGACCAAGACCTCATCGGTGTCGACTTCGAGAAAGGTGGCGGCCAACTGCCTGGCTTCTGGTATGCCCAGGATGCCACCGTAATTTCTGACATCCGTACCGTCTTGCAGCAGGTAGAAACCCTCGAGGATACCATCGAGTTCGTTAGATAAATCCAGCTGAGCCGGCGCCGGCTTACCTCGGGTCAAATCGAGGTTAAGGTTGGCCTGCCGAAAACCTTCATATTGCGCGCTGAGGGAGATCTGTAAAGTCCGCAATTGTTCGCGGGATAGTTGTGCAAATTCCATTGAATACTCCAATTGGAACGGATAGTTAGACCGTAAGACCGGTCAATTCGTGTTTGCCTAACATCAAGTTGAGATTTTGTACGGCGGCACCTGCTGCGCCCTTGCCTAAATTATCGAGACAGGAAGTCAGGAGAATTTGTTCGTCATTGCCGAACACAAACAAGTCATTGCGATTAGTGCCATTATTGCTTTGTGGCTCAAGAAACCCGTCGTCCAGTGCATTATTATCGTTAATGTCGTGAAGCCGAACACAAGGTTCGCCGGCGTAAGCTTCGGCTAACAGACTGTGAACCGCTTGAAGATTCACGTCGGCGGTGAACCAGCTTTTGGGCAACGGAACGTTGACTAGCATGCCTTGCGGAAAATGGGCAACAGACGGCATAAACATGGGCTGCAGTGCTAGGCCCGCATAGTGCTGCATCTCGTTCAGATGTTTGTGTGTCAAGCCGAGGCCATAAGGCCGCGTGTACCAAAGGTGTTCGGGCTGCTGTTGAGCGCGCTCGGCGTATTTCTCAATCATATTTCTGCCACCGCCGCTGTAGCCAGATACACCGTGGCAAATCAACGGAATGTCGGCACGCAGCAGGCCGCTGCGGATCAGTGGTGTCACCGCCAGCAGGAATCCCGTAGCCCAACATCCTGGGTTGGAAATGAAGTGTCCCTGACGGATTTTTTCTCTTTGCTGGGGTGTGAGCTCGGCCAGGCCATAGGTCCAATCTGGCGCGACCCGATGGGCTGTGCTGGCGTCTAAAACGCGAGTATTTGGGTTTTCAATGAGAGCGACAGTCTCTCTCGCAGCATTATCTGGCAAGCATAGAATAACCACATCGGCGCTGTTGATCAGTTGCTGCTTGATTAAAGGGTTCTTTCGATCTTCAGCGGAAATTTGCAGCAGTTCAATATCGGTACGCTGACTCAATCTTTCGTGAATTTGTAGGCCGGTTGTGCCGACTTGGCCATCGATAAATACTGTATTCATGAGCGAGCTTTATTCTCTAATAGTCTGATTTTTTGGAAAAACGTTCGTATGTCCGTTGCCAACAATTCTGGCTGTTCCAAGGCGGCAAAATGGCCGCCCGCGGATTGCGCTGTCCAGTGCTGAATATTGTAGAGTTCCTCAGCCCAACTTCTGGGTGGTTGATAAAGTTCTGCTGGGAACATCGTGCAGCCTGTAGGCGTTGCAATTCTACCATGTTCGAATAGATTGTTGCCTACATGATTTGATTCGTAATATAGGCGAGTAGACGACGTAATGGTGCCAGTGACCCAGTAAAGCATGATGTTGGTGAGCAATTCGTCACGGCTAACACTATTCTCCAGCTGGCCATGACAATCGGTCCAGAAATAGAATTTTTCGCTGATCCAGGCGGCCAGTCCACTGGGCGAATCGTGCAAGCCGTAGCCAAGTGTCTGAGGTCTGGAACCCTGAATCGCCTGGTAACCTGTGCCGTCTGTCATCAGCTTCTGACGCTCGCTGAGTACACGCCGTTCTCGGTCTGTGACACCGGCAAATGGATCAGGCAAATGTTTCGGGTAGCCGGCAAAAACCAGGGTCAAGTGAATGCCGCAAACCTGTTTAGGGGCCAACACGGCAGTCCAACTGCTGATTGCTGAACCCCAGTCACCGCCTTGGGCGCCATACCGCTCATAGCCGAGTTCAGCCATCAGTCGCACGTGTCCTTCGGCGACACATTTCTGGTCAAACCCGGGTCTGGTGGGAGCTGTAGAAAAGCCGTAACCCGGGATGGAAGGGCAGACCACATGAAAGGCGTCAGCAGCGGTTCCACCAAACTTTTCAGGATGGGTCAACATCGGCAAAATACGACTGAATTCAACAATCGAACCTGGCCAACCGTGGGTCATGATCAACGGTAAGGCTTCGGCGTGGGGCGAGCGAGCATGAATAAAGTGGAGAGATTGGTCATCAAACTCTGCCGTAAAGTGCTCGAATTGATTCAGCTTCGCCTCTTGTTGCCGCCAATCATATTGTTCCAACCAATATTGGCACAGAGACTGTAACCATTGGCGGTCTGTACCGTACTGCCAATCCTGGCCAATCTCATCGGGCCAGCGAGTATTGCGCAGACGCTGGTGCAAGTCATCGATGACGGCAGCGTCAATGTTAATTTTGAAGGGTGAAATTTTCATGAGACCGAGTCCGTTGCTTCAGTGAGCAGTCGATGCAGCCATCTTACAGAATCAATGTCGCGGATGTGTGCTTTGGGTAACACTGTGCCATCGCAAATGTGGTTGAGATTTTTTGATGGGAAGTAGTTATCGCGCATAAAGTGAATGAATTTCAGCGTTTGAAAACCATCGAACCAGTCTCGCAGGAAGCGTTGGAAAACTCGATTAGGTGACTGCCGTTGCTGAGTCAATAGACCGCGCAGATGCGAGTGGTTCAGCCAATTGAGAATCTCCGGCGTGTGTCCAAAGCAAGCCTCTGGATCCTGATTGTGGAGTTGGTCTGCTGAGGCCAGAAAGATTCGTAGCATGTAGAACACGCGTGGATCATAGAATTCATAATCGGTCATCGGCGCTGTCAGAGACTTAATAGTCTGCAGCGCAGGGCCTGTTCCGAATGGCGCTCGATCCGACAGTCTGGCCTGAATGCTAATGGCAGCCCCAGGGCTAATTTCGATCTGACCGGTCTTGGCCAGCTTGTTCAGTATATAGAAGTCTTCGGCTGCGTTGCGCTTTGGAAAACCGCGAACTTGCGCGTAGTGCTTGGCATTGATACGTAGTGTGCTGCCAATCGTAGGAAATGCGTAGGCGCTGCCGGCGTAATGCAAGCCGCGCACGTAGTAATTCATCGCGATGTCATACAAACGCGAGGCTAGCTCCAGTTCGACGTCAAAATGATGGCGGAAGGGCTGCAGAATAGCCGCCGTTGTTATATCAAGTGGCGGTATATCGAAATAATTGTTCGGTAATACCACGTCGGCATCAGTGCTGTTGATCAAAGGTGAGTCGATAGCCCCTTTGCAAATTAATGCCAATGCCAGATCGGCGCCGATCTTGCGGGCCAGCCCCACCCCTTGGCGTTGGGGTATCAGTCGCCCCGCATGACATCGATCAACAACGATCAGGTCTGGGCTGTCAGACCGGCGAATATAATGTAAATGACCAGCCTGTTGACTTGGCCCGGTAGTCAAGTTGCGAAACATCTGCTGGCTCACAGAGTCTTCTTCAGTCCCGCTATTGACGACCAAGATCATCAATAATTTGGGATCTGAGTGCGGCCATATCCGCAGTACCGACTCAGACTCTTCGCGGTGCGCGGGTATGACTAGGCAGTGTGCGTAACCGCTGATATCAAGATCGTCAAGGTCGCTGATCTCACTTTCAGCGTACCTCTCAAGGTATTGATGCGCGGTTTTTTCAAGAGACATAAAACTTCATTGGCGGCGGGTACGCGGTTCGTTAATGTAAGCGTGGACGAATTTCTAGGGCCGCCATGGCGCTGGCTTCAATGTCTAGCCATGTAACAAGGCGGTCCTCAACTGTTTGTGCGGGAAAGTAGCGCGTCGCAAGGCGAACAAATAACTGGTGATGATTAGCTTCTGAGCGTGCGAGGGTACGGTAAAAAGTTTGTACTTCTTTCGGCAGATCGGCTTCCGCCAGCAGCGAAAAGCGTTCGGCGCCTCGGGCTTCGATCACCGCCGCAGACAGCAGGCGGTCGATGAAGTAGGGGGTCGTGCCCTTGCGGACTTGCCGTAATATATCGTTGACATAGGGGTCTTTTTCGTCATCGCCGAGCCGAACGTTGCGCTGGAGCATGAGGCGTACCACCTGACGGAAATGGTTCAGCTCTTCCAAGGCCAGGTCGATCATCGCCTCCACTAGTTCAGTCCTATCTGGGTAGTGGGCAACCATTGACATCGCCATCGCCGACGCCTTGCGCTCGTTGGCGGCATGATCCTGTAGGAATCGATCAAAGTCGCTGAGCACTACCTGAGTCCATGCCGTCGGCGTCGGAAGCTTGAGGCCGCCGACCGAAAGAATGGTTAGGGCTTCCTCCGTCAGGGGTCGATTCACAAGACTTCCTGCAGGAAGTGAGAGACTTCCTCAATCTCTTCCAGGCACACTTGGTGACCCATGGGATAATCAGACCAGCGAACTTCATAGCCAAGCCGTTTCAGGTTCTCTCGAGAAGTAGCGGCTTGCATAACCGGTATCATAGGGTCCTGGGTGCCGTGGATCATTAAAATTGGAATGCCAAGATTAGCGTCTGTGCGCTCTTGTTCGGTTTTTTGATAGTCGTGCAGGTAAGTTGACAGTGCCACGACACCGGCCAGTCGCATGTCGTAGCGTAAAGCGGTATACAGTGCAATAACCCCGCCTTGGGAGAAACCGGCTAGTAGAATTTTTTCACTGGGAATGCCGCGGGCGAGTTCGCGTGCAATGAAGTCGCTGATTTGGCTGGCAGATTCGTTGATATCGTCAACTGCGCCGGATTCAGCATGGGGCACGAAATCGTACCAGGCACGCATCTCGTCACCATTGTTGATAGAGACCGAGCGAATGGGAGCGTGGGGAAAAATAAAGCGAATGGCAGAATCCGCCGGCAGATTTAACTCCGGGACGATGGGTTCGAAATCGTGGCCGTCGGCACCGAGACCATGTAGCCAGATGACAGTGGCGGTAGCTGGGATTGCTGGCTCAATTTCGATATATTCCAGTAGTTCGCGCATTTTCGTTTTCCTAGTTCGCTGGGTCTGTTTCAGGGTTGGCGGGGGGGTGCCATGAGCGCCTGTGAGTCTGGCTAGTGAGTCTGACTAATGAGTCTGGCTAATGAGTCTGACTAATGAGCCCGCACAAACCTGATAAAAAACGCGATGATACCGAATTTTTGCAGAAAAATATGGATTCCTTGGGCTAAGGCTCTGGTTTCACTCTGTATTGCGGTCAGGCCGGATAGAATTTGTACCCAATGCTGGCGTCTGATCGAGGGAGATGCCTCGGCGGAGGCTTCGTGGGGTCGTCCAACCTGAGTCAGTAACTTCTTGTTTGTTGCCCATAGATGCCGAATGTGACTAAATGTCAGCAAATCAATCAGGCAGGGGTATCAGCAGTGGGACCATTATCGGGAATTAAGATTATCGAATTGGCGGGCATCGGCCCCGGGCCATTTTGCGGCATGATGCTGGCAGATATGGGCGCAGAGGTGATCCGTGTTGATCGCGCGGGCAAAGGTGGGCGGCATGGCGTCGATGTATTGACTCGCGGACGAAAGTCCATCGCGGTCGATCTCAAGAGTGCTGAAGGCAAAGAGGTGATACTCAAGCTTTGCGAATCGGCGGATGGCTTATTTGAGGGTTTTCGCCCAGGAGTGACCGAACGTCTGGGGTTAGGTCCTGCCGAATGTATGGCGCGCAACCCGAAGCTAGTCTATGGGCGCATGACAGGCTGGGGGCAGGACGGTCCCATGGCGCATGCTGCCGGACATGACATCAACTACATTGCGTTGTCAGGCGCTTTGCATTCTATCGGCGCGAAAGACGGCAAGCCGGTGCCGCCACTAAACTTGGTCGGTGATTTTGGCGGTGGCGGTATGTTCCTGGCGTTCGGAATGGTTTGCGCGCTGCTCGAGGCGCAAAAGTCAGGCATGGGGCAGGTGGTCGATACCTCAATGGTAGAAGGGGCTTCGGTGCTGATGTCGATGTTCTTTACAATGCGTGCGGCGGGTGTTTGGAAGGAGGAGCGGGCGTCTAATATGTTAGATGGCGGTGCTCATTTTTATGATACCTATGAAACCAAGGACGGTAGATACATATCGTTGGGGTCCATAGAACCGCAATTCTACGCTCTATTGCTTGAGAAGGCAGGGCTTAAGGTTGAAGACTTCACGCCGCAAATGGACCAATCGCGATGGCCTGAATACAAAGCTCGCCTAACAGATGCTTTTAAGCAAAAGACTCGGGATCAGTGGACCGAGATTATGCAAGGTACTGATGTCTGTTTTGCGCCAGTGCTGGCATTGAGCGAAGTGGCCGATCATCCCCATAACAAGGCTCGTCAGTCTTTTGTTGAGGTGGATGGGGTGATTCAGCCAGCGCCTGCGCCACGATTCAGTCGAACAGCACCGGAGCTGACCGTTAGCTCTCGTAGGGCCGGCGAAGATAGCCGCCAAGTGCTGGCGGAAGCTGGCTATTCGCAAGCCGATATTGATTCTCTTGTGAGTGTTGGGGCGGTTAATTTGTCCGCGAGCTAGGGATAGATGCTAATGGTTAGCTGTAGTCGGGGCTCTCTCGGCTACAGCTGATCCCGAAGCATAGGTAATAGAAAAAAGCGGTTAGACGCGGATTTTTTGAGTTAAACCAGCTTTATTGTCAATAAATTGTGTGCTCAGTCATTATTTATTGCCATTAATGCAGTAGAATCACCCCTTCATCGGCTCGTGTGCGGCGAGATCGTCAAAATCTGCTTCAACGGGGTAAGTGCATAGTGAATCACCCTCCCATCAACCAGATAAAAGTAGGTGCTAACAAATGAGTGTAGAATTACTTGATACCACCCGGTTCCATGGATTCAGGGTCAGACGTCAAATAGCAGGAAAAACGTACCAGGAATACTTTTCCTTAAAGAAAGATAGTAAGCGTATGCGCGGTGCGGCACGTGCCGCGGTTAAACAGCAAGCTGAGGAGCGTGATGCGGTTCTTCAGAAACTGCAAGCCAAGGCCAAGGCTGAAGCGGCTAAAAATGCTTTGTTTGATAAGGATGGTAAGGTTCGAGGGATTCTGTTTCGAATGAAAACTGAAAAGAGCGGCACGCGTACGCCGGTTTTTCAGATCGGTATTATGTCCGCTAAAGTCGGCAAAATCGTCAACACGACGGTATCCATTAATTTACACGGGCTGGAAACTGCGTGGCAGAAAGCCGTGGATTTTTATATCGACCATAAGAAGATTTCGAAGCGCGCGAAGGTCTACCAGGAATTACTGAGCGCACAGCCGTCGAAAGCGCAATTGGATGCGATGAAACGTAAGCGACCGAAAAAAGCCTAGACCGTGCTCAGAGGCGAAAAGGGATCTAGGTGATCCCTTTTTTTTGTCCTTTTTTTTCTGTAAGTGTTACTGTTTTCGCTTGTTTTCACAGGAGTATCAAAGGTGAGTTACGCAGTCGAGTATGCGAGGTCCCTGGCCGACCCGGTCGGGTTCTGGCGCGAACAGGCGGAGCTGATTCAATGGGATCGAGCGCCAGAGAAGATTCTCAGCAAAGATGCTAATGGTAATGATGCCTGGTATGCCGACGGTGAGTTGAATACCTGCTATCTGGCGCTGGATTACCATATAGACCAGGGCCGAGGTGAACAAACAGCGTTGATCTATGATTCGCCGGTGACCGCGACGGTGCAACACTTTAGTTATTCGCAACTGCGTGAACAAGTGGCGCTATTTGCGGGAGTGCTCCAGTCACGGGGTGTCACTAAGGGTGAACGGGTCATTATTTATATGCCGATGATTCCTGAGGCCGTGATCGCCATGCTGGCCTGTGCGCGTATAGGCGCCGTGCATTCGGTCGTATTTGGTGGATTTGCGGCAAGGGAGCTTGCCAGCCGCATCGATGACGCCACGCCAAAATTGATTGTCGCTGCCTCGTGCGGCATCGAGTTCGCATCAGTTATTCCTTACAAACCACTATTGGACCAGGCTTTGGACCTCGCTCAACATCAAGTTGACGCTTGTATCATCCTGCAACGTCCTCAAGCTCGGGCTGCATTGCAGGCAATAGACATAGACTGGGAGGTTGCTATCGCCGCCGCTGAGCCGGCAGCTTGCGTGTCGTTGAAGGCGACTGATCCACTCTATGTGCTTTATACGTCGGGCACCACGGGCAAGCCTAAGGGTGTTGTCAGGGATAACGGAGGGCATGCCGTCGCTTTGAGATATAGCATGCAGGCGATCTACGACGTTGGACCGGGCGATGTCTTTTGGGCAGCCTCGGATGTCGGCTGGGTAGTTGGCCATTCCTACATCGTCTATGCGCCACTGATTACCGGTTGTACCACAATCCTGTTTGAGGGTAAGCCGGTACGAACGCCGGATGCAGGGACGTTTTGGCGGGTGATTGAAGAACATCAGGTTAAAGTATTTTTCACCGCGCCCACTGGCTTTCGCGCCATGCGCAAAGAGGATCCTGAGAGCTTGCTGCTTCGAAATTATGACATATCCTGCCTGCAAGCTTTGTTCGTTGCTGGTGAGCGAACAGATCCGCCCACTTACCACTGGCTCTGCGATATATTGAATATCCCCGTGATCGATCACTGGTGGCAGACTGAAACCGGATGGCCAGTTGCGGCAAACTTGCGCGGAGTTGAGCCCAGGCCGACGCTGGCGGGTTCGGCAAGTTTTCCAGTGCCAGGCTTTGACGTTCAGGTGCTGGGGTCTGATCATGAACCGCTGGCGGCTGAAGAAGAGGGTGATGTCGTGATTCAGTTACCCCTGCCGCCCGGTTGTATGTCGACTGTCTGGGGTGATCATCAGCGTTATTTAGATGCTTATATGGAGCAGCATCCCGGTTATTACCATACAGGTGATGGTGGCTATTTCGATGCTGATGGCTATTTGTACATTATGGGACGAACTGATGATGTCATCAATGTTGCGGGTCACAGGCTCTCGACTGGAGAAATGGAAGAGATCGTTGCCGCCCACCCTGCCATTGCAGAGTGTGCGGTTGTTGGGATCGAAGATCGGGACAAAGGTCAACTGCCGGTCGGATTGTTGATACTCAAGGACGGCGTGCAGTTGCCAGCGGCGCAGCTCGAGGCAGAGCTGGTGGCGATGGTCAGGCAGACCATCGGTGCCTTCGCGAATTTCAAACGGGCGGTGGTAGTCAGTCGGCTGCCGAAGACGCGTTCAGGTAAGATCCTGCGCCAGATCATCAGGAAAATTGCTGACGACAAACCCTTCGACCCACCGGCAACCATCGATGATCCGGCTGTTCTGGTGGAGATTCGTGAGGCCCTAATGACGGCAGGAATTGGCCAGATGGCGGAGACACAAGGATGAATAGCGTATTGATTACTGGTGCATCTTCGGGGTTTGGTGAAGCCTGTGCTCGAAAGTTCGCGGCGCAAGGCCTGCGGTTGGTGCTCTGCGCTCGCCGCGCGGACAGGTTGTCTGCGCTTGCTGATGAGCTCAGTCAGATCACCGAAGTGCATTCGGTGATACTCGACGTTCGCGACCGAGAGGCCGTGTTTGCACTGCCCGCATCTTTGCCAGCGGCCTTTGCGGACGTCGGCATACTCGTTAACAATGCCGGCCTGGCTTTGGGCTTGGGTGGTGCGGACGTCGCGAGTGTCGACGACTGGGAAGCCATGGTCGACACTAATATAAAAGGTGTGATGTATTTGACCCAGGCCATGCTTCCTGGAATGGTCGCGCGCGGTGGTGGACATGTGGTGAATATTGGCTCTGTCGCCGCGAGTTGGCCCTACCCGGGCGGTAATGTGTACGGCGGCACGAAAGCCTTTGTGCAGCAGTTCTCGCGCAATTTGCGTGCTGATCTGCTTGGCAAATCGATTCGAGTGTCAAACATCGAACCAGGTATGTGTGAAACAGAATTTTCAGTCGTGCGCTTTAATGGTGATGAGGACCGGGCTAAGCAAGTCTATTCGGGCATGCAGCCCTTGACCGGTACTGATATCGCCGAAATCGTTTATTGGGTGACGGCGTTACCGCCGCATATCAATGTCAACCAGCTAGAGGTGATGCCCACGGCCCAAGCCTGGGGTCCATTCGCCGTTCATCGGGTCTGATGTGAGCGTGGTTGATTTGCAGGTGTCTGGCCCTTGGAATCACGCTATAATCGTCGGCTCCAAGCGAACTTGATAGCGGTAATATGATCATAGTCCACGGTAAATTCCCAATAAAGCAGGCGTTTCGAGATGAGGCGCTAAAGCTAATGCAACGTATGTCTGTTGCCAGTCGTGAAGAATTCGGCTGCATCAGTTATGAATTTTATGTGGGTTTGTCGGATCCCAACACACTCTTGTTGTTTCAGGAATGGGACTCAGTTGACGCCTTGCAAGACCACTTCGATACGGTGCATATGGAGGAATTTCTGAAAGTTTTGCCTGATGTGCTGGACGGTGAAGTAGCAACCCGGCGCTATGAGGTTCGAAATCCCAATGATATTCCCAGCCAGTCAAATGATGAGCAAAGAGTGCCTGCTGAGCGAGGTGACCAGTCGGCACATCGGCAGTCGAGACAAAAAATCATTCATTGATGCCGTTGTATAACCCAGCCGCTGCTGGGTAATGGTGGCCAGACCTTGTGAAGTTGGGTCTAGGTGAGTAGCGTTAAGACGTTCTCGGGAGGGCGACCTATGACTGCGCGGTCACCGGTCACAACAATCGGTCGTTCGATCAGATGAGGGACCTTGATCATCGCGTCGATCAATGCGCTGTCAGGCAGGTTCAGGTCGTCAAGCTGCAGCGTCTTGTATTGATCTTCAGAGGTTCGCAATAACTGACGCGGGCGCATCAATAGCTTGGTGAGCAAGTCCTTCAGCTGGTCTGCAGTCATCGGGCTTGTCAGATACAACACGATAGTCGGCGAGATACCGTGGGCTGTCAGTAACTCAAGGGTCTGGCGGGATTTAGAGCAGGCTGGGTTGTGGTAAATGGTGACAGCATTCATCGGATTTTGAGTTCATTTGGATGAGGCTGAAAATTGTAGAGAGCCAGGGCTCAATCAACAAGTGCAAGATCGGCAAAATCGCGGACATCTTGGAATCTTTCGATGAAAACAATCACGTTGAGCGCTGCAACCCGGCTGCCAGATTATCTTTGGGGCCTTGCAGCTCACATGCTAAAACGCTATGTTGACGATGGATGTCAGGCAACGGCGGCCGCACTGACCTACCAGACCCTGTTTGCGGTAGTCCCGCTGTTGACCGTGATGTACGCAGTGCTCAATGCGGTGGAGGCCTTCAAGGATCTATCGGCAGAAGTTGAGGGATTCCTGTTCAGTAATGTGGTGCCGGAGAACGTCGTTAATCTGCAGGATTACCTGCATGACTTCTCTACCCAAGCGCAAAGTCTGAGTGTCCCAAGTCTGGCATTTTTGGGCGTCACGGCATTCCTGATGTTGTTTACTATTGAGCGCACTTTTAACGAGATCTGGCGAGTTCGAGAGCCCAGACAGGGTTATCAGCGGTTTTTGATGTACTGGGCCTTATTGTCGCTGGGGCCGATTTTGGTGGGCATGGGGTTTGTGATCACAACCTACTTGATGGCCATGCCATTCTTGTCTGATGTTGATCAGTACACTGGCGCGCTCGGTTATCTGCCGATTTTGCTGAGTGCTGCCATGTTGACGCTGGTTTACGTCGCGGTACCGAATTGTGCCGTGTCATTCAAACATGCGGTGGTGGGTGGCTTGCTCGTTGCGATAGCTTTTGAAATGGCCAAATATTTGTTTGGCTTTGTCATGTCGCGCTCAAGTTTTGAAGTGATTTATGGGGCGTTTGCTGCGGTCCCATTGTTCCTGTTGTGGATTTACGTTTCATGGACCATCGTTCTAATGGGTGCGGAGCTAGTCAAAGCCTTGGGTGTCTATCGCCGTGATGGTGGCAGGCAACTGGAGGCCCCATTATTTCAAATTGTCATTATCCTCGAGTTGTTTTTTCATGCGCACCAAAGAGGGGTCGTCGTGCGGGAGGAAGATATTCGAAGCCGCGGCGCTCGTATTGACCTGGAACATTGGAACGACTATCGACAGAGACTGATTGAGCTTAACCTGATTCGTAGTGTCGACAAAGGCGGGCTGGTGCTGTCGAGAGATCTGAGTGAAATATCCGTGTGGGATTTATATCAGCGATTAGGCTGGCTCCTGCCCGCGACAGTCAAAGGTACAAGCCCCTGGGAAGTGGTACTGGCAGCCGACATACAACATATTAACCAACACAATCAGGATCTGCTGAAGGTAGATCTTGAGTCCCTGTTCCGTCTAGGTAGCAAAGAATGAGAAAATTTCTGATTGTAATGTTGATGTTAGGGCTCGCGGGCTGTCAGCAGCCTGAGTTTTATTCTGTGCAAGGCGGCGAGCATCAGTTTGATGATTTCAAAGGTCGGTATCTGGTTGTAAACTATTGGGCGACCTGGTGTGCGCCATGTATTCGAGAGATCCCTGAATTGAATGCGTTCGCCGACGAATTTCACGATCAAGTTGCTGTATGGGGTGTTAATTTCGATGCGCCTGAAGGTGCTGAACAACTCAGGCAAGTACAGAAAATGCAGATCACTTTTCCGGTATTTGCCTTGAATCCAAGCGCCCAGTTAGGCGTCGTCATGCCCGAGGTGCTGCCGACGACCTTGGTCTTCGACCCACAGGGAGCACTGCTCGCTACCCTGGTTGGGCCTCAGACCCGAGAGTCACTGTTGGCGATCGTAGCGTTGGAACAGCCTTCGAACTGACCTGCTAGGCTATCCTTCGTTGCTTGTCTTAGCGACCGAGTTCTTGCTCAAGCAACACCTTGAAGTGCTGGGCGATACCTTCGACAGGTAGTTCGCTGCTCACGCCGGTCTGTCTGTTAACGTATTCCACAACCTGGGTTGCCAGGCCGCGTTCGCCGATAACGAGTCGGTGAGGTATACCAATCAGTTCGGCATCGGCGAATTTTGCGCCGGGTCTCGGGCCTTCCCGATCATCGAGCAGAACTTCGATACCGAGCTGTCGCATAGTCTGGTAAACAGACTCTGCCGTGGCAGCCACCGCCGCTGACTTATGGCTGTTGATGGGAATGATAATGACGTGGAACGGCGCGATGCAGGTCGGCCAGATCATGCCTCGATCGTCATGGTATTGTTCGATAATCGCCGCCACCAACCGCGTGACGCCCATCCCGTAGCAACCCATCTGCATCAGTGCAGCTTTGCCGTGTTCATCAAGCACCGTTGCATTCATCGACTTGGAGTACTTCTCACCTAGCTGGAAGATATGACCTACTTCAATACCCTTTTTGAGCTGCAACTGGCCCAGCCCGTCAGGGCTTGAGTCGCCTTCAACGACATTGCGCAAGTCAAATATCGCTGTCGCGGTGGCATCACGGCCCCAATTAGCATTCTGTAGGTGGATGTCATCTTTGTTGGCGCCGCAGGTGAAGTTGACGAGCGCGGCTGCGCTGCGGTCGGAGACTACCGGTATGCTCAGACCCACCGGGCCAATGGAGCCCACCGTGCAACCTAGTTCGGCTTGAATCTCTTCAGGACTCGCGAGAGTCAGTGGCGTGGCCAGCATGGCAATTTTGGCGGCCTTAATAGTGTTTATTTGATGATCGCCGCGTAATACCAGCGCGACCAATGGGGTCTCGCTGCCTTTGAATATGAGAGTCTTAACCGTTCGCGCTGGGTCAATTTTCAGAAAGTCAGCGACGTCCTCAATGGTCTTGCGGCCAGGTGTCGAGACCTCAGTCAGTACTTCGGCGGTGGTATTTTCAGCAGCCGGTGCCAGCGCCTCGGCCATTTCAACGTTGGCGGCGTAATCACTACCAGAGCTGAACGCGATGGTGTCTTCGCCTGAGTCCGCGAGGACATGGAATTCAACGGAGGCGCTACCACCAATGCTACCGGTATCTGCCAGTACTGGGCGGAAGTCGAGATGCATTCTTTTGAGGATTCGACTGTAAGTCTCGTGCATCAGTTGGTAGGTCTCGCCCAGGCTTTCCATGGTCATATGAAAGGAGTAAGCGTCTTTCATGAGAAACTCGCGGGCTCGCAACAAGCCAAAGCGAGGCCGGGTCTCGTCTCTGAATTTCGTCTGAATTTGATAAAAATTAATGGGTAACTGCTTGTGGCTTTTGAGTTCATTGCGGGCGATATCGGTAATGACCTCTTCATGGGTTGGCCCCATACAGAAATCCCGCTTGTGCCGGTCAACAAATTTCAAGAGCAGACCATCGTCATACTCTTGCCAACGACCAGACTCGACCCACAGTTCCGCCGGTTGGACCACCGGCATCATGACTTCCAGTGCGCCGGCGTTATCCATCTCTTCACGGATAATACCTTCGACCTTATGTAGTACTCGCAAGCCCAATGGCAGCCAGTTATAAATGCCGGATGCCAGTTTGCGTATCAATCCGCCGCGTATCAGCAGCTGGTGACTGATGACCTCAGCATCGGCTGGGGTTTCCTTGAGGGTCGAAATCGAGTAGCTGGATGCTTTCATAATCGCTGTCTGTGGTGACCTTTAATAATTTCGGAGTTGTAAAAAGACATATTAATCGCTGGTGCCGCTGACCTGTTGGATCGGTTCAGGTTTGCGTCTGCGAGCCTTCAGTTGTCTAGCTGCGGCTATGGCTGCTAATCACGGCGCTGATTCTAGCAAGGAGTTGAGGTGGTGAATACTGCAGTTGTTGTGCTGGACCGCGCCCTATCGCGTTTCGGTAAGGGAAACTCTAGAGGTCACCTAGCCTGCGGCGCTCAAAAGGGCAAATATTAAGTAAAAAAAAGGGCCGCTGATGCGACCCTTTTTAAGGTTGCTTAAGCCCGTGGCCTAAGCGAGTTCTTTCAAGCCTTTCAGTGGCAGCACTTTGACTTTCGTGCTGGCTGGCTTGGCAGCAACGTTCATCACTTCGCCTGGGCGGAAAGGGTTAGGTACGCCCTTGCGAGCCTTGCTGGCTGGCTTCTTGACGGTCTTGATTTTAAGCAGGCCAGGTAATGTGAATTCGCCAACTGCACCTTTTTTAACGTGTCGTGCAATCAGGTCATTCAATTCTTGGAAGACCGCTGTAACCTGTTTCTTGCTGAGGTCAGCATTTGCAGAAATCTCGGCTATAATCGCGCTTTTCGTGTATTTTTCTTTGATTGCAGGCAATTTTTTCGGTGCAGCGACGGGCTTGGCAACTGCTTTAGTTTTAGTTTTAGCTTTAGTCACTGTCTTTTTTGCGATTGCCTTTTTGGCTGCCATTCGTGAATCCTTTTTAAATTTCAATGTGATGAATAATGTGGGTTAAATGTTGCTGAGATGCAGGTTTGATGCTTGAATTTAAGTGCTTTTTGCTCTTAGCCACAATGATGGTCTTTATATATGATTGGCTTTTGGGCCGCAAGGTTTAGCCTAGGTTTTTTGCATTTCCTTCGAGTATTTTTGCGAAAGCTAGCCTTGAGGCATTTTTGCCCCGGTGAGGCGTATCGCAGACGCTCGCCATGGCGTGATATTAAGGTATAATGCGCGGCCGCAGTTATCCGTAAAATTGCCCTATTGTCAGATTATAAAGGAAGGTTTGTCGTGCCAATCTACGAGTATCAGTGTGAAGAGTGCCAGCATCGAATTGAGAAGCTCATGAAGCTCTCTGACGAGGCGCCTGTGATTTGTCCAAAATGTAACAAACCTGCATTGAAAAAGATGGTCTCGGCCGCTGCCTTTAGGCTCAAAGGGTCTGGCTGGTATGAGACAGACTTTAAGACCGGATCAAAGAAAAATGTGCTCCATAGTGGCAGTAGTAGTGACTCCTCGTCGGGCAGTTCGGGAAGTGGGGATTCTGGGTCAAGTAGCTCGGGGGCAAGTGAGAAGAGTTCATCCGGCGGCAAGTCGAGTGACGCTGGCAGTGCTTCCTCTGGGACTTCCTCCGGCACTTCCTCCGGCACCAGCACGTCGAGCAATAAGCCAGCGTCCAGTTAGGTGGCTGTTCGAGTTAATGCGCCAGTCCGGCGAAGAAGTCATTAGATAATTGAGGTAACGAGAATGCGTAGCCACTACTGTGGTCAGTTAAGGGACACACATATTGATGCAGAGGTTTCCCTGTGCGGCTGGGTTCATCGGCGCCGAGATCATGGCGGTGTAATATTTCTGGATATTCGCGATCACGAAGGCATTGTGCAGGTGGTGTTTGACCCTGATACTGCCGCCAGTTTCGCCCTTGCAGATCAAGTGCGAAATGAGTATGTCCTGAATATTAAGGGCCGTGTCAGGCACCGTGACCAGGCCGCAATGAATCCTAAGATGGCGACTGGGATGATTGAAGTGCTGGGCAAAGAGCTCATTATTCTCAATACAGCGGATACACCGCCTTTTCAGTTGGATCAGCATTCCGACGCCGGCGAAGATGTTCGGCTGCGGTATCGCTACATCGATTTGCGTCGGCCGGAAATGCAGGAAAAAATCCGGTTGCGGTCAAAAACTGCACATTTTGTTCGCCGTTATCTGGAAGAGCGGTCTTTTGTAGATATCGAAACGCCCATTTTGACCAAAGCGACGCCAGAGGGTGCCCGCGACTATCTGGTGCCGAGTCGGACTCATCCGGGACAATTTTTCGCATTGCCCCAGTCCCCACAAATCTTTAAGCAACTGTTAATGATGTCTGGTTTTGACCGTTACTACCAGATAGCCAGATGTTTTCGTGATGAAGATTTGCGTGCGGACCGTCAGCCAGAGTTTACTCAGGTAGATATCGAAACCACTTTCATGGACGAGCAGCAGATCATGACGCTGACGGAAGATCTGTTCCGAGCGCTGTTCAAGGAGATCATCGACGTCGAACTCGAGGCGTTTCCAGTGCTGACTTACGCCGAGGGTAAGCGTAAGTATGGCAGTGACCGACCGGACCTGCGGTTTGGTCTCGAGTTTGTTGACGTGGCCGATCTCATGCAAGAGGTTGAGTTCAAGGTCTTCAGCGGCCCGGCCTGTGACCCCGAATCTCGGGTTGTAGCATTACGCCTGGAGCAGGGCGATCGGCTGACTCGAAAGATGATCGACGACTATACGAAATTTGTTGGTATTTATGGTGCCAGAGGTCTGGCCTACATTCGGGTCAACGATCTTGACGCCGGCGTCGCAGGGCTCCAATCACCGATTTTGAAGTTCTTACCGGATGAAGTGGTGTTGAATATTCTTGCCCGTGTCGGTGCGAAGGATAAGGACATTATCTTTTTTGGCGCCGACAAGGCGGATATTGTCAACGATGCGCTCGGTGCGCTGCGCAACAAGCTGGGCGAGGATTTGAATCTTTATACTCGATCCTGGGCGCCTTGCTGGATTACCGATTTTCCGATGTTTGAGGCGGACAAGACGGGTAATTGGTCAGCGACTCATCATCCGTTCACCCAGCCTGTCGGGGATATGGAAGAGATGCTGGCTAATCCCGGCGCGACCCTTTCCAGGGCTTATGATGTGGTAATAAACGGCCACGAAGTCGGTGGGGGTTCGATTCGTGTGCACCAGACCTCGATGCAACAGCAAATTTTCAAGGTGTTGAAATTGTCTGACGATGAAGCCAACATCAAATTTGGTTTTCTCCTTGAGGCGTTGCGCTACGGTGCGCCACCTCATGGGGGCCTTGCCATCGGTCTTGATCGTCTGATCATGTTGCTCTGTGGATCTCATGCGATCCGAGATGTCATCGCATTTCCGAAGACCCAGACTGCGGCTTGCTTGTTGACCTCAGCACCCAGTGAAGTTGATCCGCAGCAGCTCAAGGATCTGCATGTGGCGGTTCGTAAACCCGTCTGATAGGGCATATATAAGCGGTGGATTTAAAGATACTACTGATGGAGAAAGTGGATGGCGGGTCATAGCAAGTGGAGCAACATCAAGCACCGCAAGGCGGGTCAAGATGCGAAGCGGGCAAAGGTATTCACAAAAATCATTCGTGAGCTGACTGTTGCTGCTCGAGATGGTGGCGGGGTATTGGAGGATAATCCAGGCCTGCGTACGGTAGTAGACAAGGCTAAAGCCTCGCAAATGCCTAAAGACACCATGGAGCGCGCGATAGCCAGAGGTGCTGGTGGCCTCGAGGGCAGCGAATTGGTGTCTTTGACCTATGAGGGTTATGGTCCCGGTGGTGTGGCGTTTTTGGTAGAAACGATGACCGATAACCGCAACCGAACGGTGGCGGAGGTTCGTCATGCCTTCACCAAAGCGGGGGGGAATCTGGGCACCGATGGGTCTGTCGCCTATCTGTTTGATCGCAAAGGTCTGCTCAATTTCGCGCCTGGGCTTGATGAAGAATTGGTCATGGAGCTGGCTATTGATGCGGGTGCTGATGATGTGGACATCGCTGAAGATGGCTCTGTGGAGGTGGTGACGACGCCGGAAGACTTCCTGTCCATCAAGGACGCATTAATGGGTGCAGATTTTGAGCCGGTCAATGCTGAGATCGCCATGCTGCCACAGAACTACAGTGAACTTGATGCTGATATGGCCGAAAAAGTCATTCGTCTGATGGACAATCTGGAAGACCTGGATGATGTTCAGAACGTCTATACCAATGCCAGCTTCCCTGACAGGGACAATGAAGAGGACTAGGCCGGTACAGAATCTATTCCACTCCTTGCGTGTGGTAAGCTGCCTTGTGCACCCGGGAGTAGAAGAACTTTCATGACGCAGCATCGATGACAATAATTCTAGGTATAGATCCGGGATCTTTGGTGACGGGGTTTGGCGTAATTGACGCGCAAGGCTCGCGCCAGGTGTATGTAGCGAGTGGCTGTATAAGAACCGCCGCAAAAGCTGATCTGGCAGGTAAGTTGGTAGAGATATTCGCTGGGATCACGGAAATTATTCAGCAGTACAGTCCGCAAGAGATGGCGATCGAGAAGGTTTTCATGGCTAAAAGCGCATCCTCTGCCTTAAAACTTGGCCAGGCGCGAGGTGCTGCTCTCGTTGCTGGGGCGAATCTGGGCTTGACCGTGTTTGAATATGAAGCGCGAAAAATTAAACAGGCAGTAGTGGGTACCGGCGCGGCGGAAAAAAGCCAGGTTCAGCATATGGTGAAGACGTTATTGAAACTCCCGGCTCAACCCCAACAGGATGCTGCCGACGCTCTGGCTATCGCATTGTGCCACATTAATACCCAGCAAAATCTTAGCCGCATTGCGGGCGCAAACAGTTTTCGGCGAGGTCGAATGGTGAGCCTCGGACAACATTCTGGTAGCGAAAGGAAAACAGACAATTGATCGGTAGAGTCAAGGGTAAAATTTTAGAGAAGTCCGCTCATCAAGTGGTTGTGGATGTGCAAGGTCTTGGCTATGAGGTCGATATTCCCTTGACCACCTTTTTTCAACTCGGCGATAGCGGTGCTGAAGTGACGCTGTATACTCACCTGGTGGTTCGTGATGATGCGCACCTGCTGTTTGGGTTTTCAACGGCTTCGGAGCGCGAGCTGTTTCGTGCCCTCATTAAGGTCAATGGTGTTGGACCGAAACTTGCCGTTGCGATCCTGTCTGGTGTGGATGCCAGGGCATTCAGTCGATGTATTCAGAATAACGACGTCAAAGCACTGACAGCGCTGCCTGGTGTGGGCAAAAAAACGGCTGAAAGGCTGATCATTGAGATGCGTGACCGATTACCTGCTTTGACGGAAGGGCTTTTGCCTGCTGCTCAACGAGCCCCTGACTTGGTTGCCGATGCTGAAGCAGCGCTCATCGGTCTTGGTTATAAACCTCAGGAGGCCGCCAGGGCGCTGGGACAGATCGAAGATCAGGACGTCAGCGTTGAGCGCTTGATTCGCCAAGCATTGAAGTCCCTGGCTTAAAGTGCAGTATCTCCTGCCGAATAAGCGCTAATGTGGCAAACTGGGAGTTTCAGACCCAGTGAATGGGGACAGGCAGACAATGATTGAATCGGATCGACTGGTAACGCCAGAATCTACCCAGGGAGATTCAACTCAAGATTGGGCGATTCGCCCGAAAACCTTTGCCGAGTACCGCGGTCAGCCGCAGGTCAGTGAGCAGATGACGATCTTCATTGATGCGGCCAGACGCCGTGGTGAGCACCTCGATCATACGCTGATATTCGGTCCTCCGGGCTTGGGTAAGACAACCTTGGCCAATATCATAGCCAACGAAATGGGCGTGCAGATCAAAGCGACCTCAGGTCCGGTAATTGATAAAAAGGGTGATCTAGTTGCGGCGCTGACCAATCTTGAGGCGGGAGACGTACTGTTTATTGATGAGATTCACAGGCTTTCGCCAGCCATTGAGGAAGTGTTGTATCCCGCGATGGAAGATTTTCAGGTGGATATCACCATCGGTGAAGGTCCCGCGGCAAGAACGCTAAAACTTGATTTGCCGCCATTTACCCTCGTTGGTGCAACAACTCGAACGGGCCTGCTGACGTCGCCCCTGCGCGACCGGTTTGGAATTATTCAGCGTCTGGAATTTTATCAGGTCGATGATCTTGCTCAAATCGTCCTGCGCTCGTCGAACCTGCTCGGTGTGCGGACTGATCAGGCGGGTGCTCAGGAGATTGCGTTGCGGTCTCGAGGTACGCCGCGAATCGCCAATCGCCTGCTTCGGCGTGTGCGTGATTTCGCCGAGGTTAAAGCGAACGGTCATATCGACAAGGCTGTGGCTGACGACGCGCTGAATATGTTGAAAGTCGACGCTAATGGCTTTGATCATATGGATAGACGCCTGCTCATGGCATTGATCGAGAAATTTGATGGTGGGCCGGTGGGTGTTGATAGTTTGGCGGCTGCCATTGGCGAAGAGCGCGACACCATTGAGGATGTTTATGAGCCGTTTTTGATTCAGCAGGGCTTTATAATGCGTACGCCAAGAGGTAGGGTGGCCACTCGTCATGCCTATCTGCATTTTGGTTTGCCAATGCCTGCGACCAGCCCGTTGCTTCAAGTTGACGATACCCCAACTGAGTGAGACTAAAGAGTAATTGCCTTGAATGAGCCACTTTCGATTATCGACCTGGTAACAAATGCCAGTATTGTAGTGCAGTGTGTGATGGCCATATTGGTGCTGGCCTCGTTGGTGTCGTGGGTCATGATCTTTCAGCGTGGCTTCAGTCTGTCGTCGATCAAGCGAGAGTCGATCGCTTTTGAAGATGAGTTTTGGTCTGGTAAGGATTTGCGCAAAATTTATCTGGAAATTGAAGCCAGTGAGCGTGAACCCGTGGGCATGGAGCTTATTTTCGTCGCTGGGTTCAAGGAATTTACGCGTCTGCGCCAGCAAAAGGAGGCAGATCCCGATCGGATTATGCAGAGCGTGCAGCGAGCCATGCGGGTTGCCTTGTCGCGAGAAGAGGAACGCATGGAAACAAGCTTGCCGTTTCTGGCGACAGTGGGCTCAACCAGCCCTTACATTGGGTTGTTCGGTACCGTCTGGGGCATTATGAATTCTTTTCGAGGTCTGGCAACAGTCAATCAAGCCAGTCTGTCTGTGGTAGCACCGGGTATTTCCGAGGCGTTGGTGGCGACTGCAATCGGTCTTTTTGCGGCCATCCCGGCGGTAATCGCCTATAATCGTTTTGCCGCCCAGGTTGAAATTATCGTAAATCGACTCGAAGCTTTTACTGATGAGTTCAGCGGTATCTTGTACCGCGGCATTCGTCGACAGGATTAATAATGGCCAAAGCAGCAAGAAGAAAGCCCATGGCTGAGATCAACGTCGTTCCTTATATCGACGTGACATTGGTACTGTTGGTTATTTTTATGGTGACGGCGCCTATGATGACCCAGGGCATCAATGTCGACCTGCCGGATGCTGACTCAGGACCGCTGTCAGTGAGTGAAAACGAACTGACCCTGGTTGTATCGGTTAAAGCAGATTCAACCTACTACATCAATGTGGGTGATGAGGAGGAAAGTGTCGCGCTGGCGTTGATCGGTGAACGCGCAGGGAAGATCATTCAGGCAAATCCCGATATTAAGGTGCTGGTGGAGGGCGATCAGGCCCTCAACTATGGGGTTGTTGTAGGCTTGATGAATGTTCTGCAACAGGCGGGGGCCAGGAGCGTGGGTCTGATCACGGAACCGCCGGGATAGCATCATGAGTTCGATCAGAACCTACATTTTGCCTGCGGCATTGGCCTTGGCTGTGCATGTCGGCGTCATCGCCTTATTGTTAGTCAACTGGGATGAGTCAGTGCCAAACGCTTCTGCTGCGGTAGAGCATTACTATATTAAGGCCGCGTTAGTGGCGGAAAATCCGCATAAGGTCAAACAGCAAAAGCTGGCTGACGCTGCTCTGCAGCGGCGTCAGGCCAAGGCGCGACTGGCTAGGCAGCGAGATGCGGCACGTCGAGCGGAATTAGATCGTGATGCCAAGGCGAAGGCCGATCTTGTGGCCAAGGCGAGTCAGGCTGCAGAATCCTCGCGTTTGGAGACGTTGCGGATCGCGGCGCAGGAGGCTGAAAAAAAGCGGATTGAAGACAAGCTAGCGCAGGCGGCCAAGGAAGCTAGCGTGGCAACGGAGCAAGATCTGGCTCGCGCGCTCAGCGAGGAACAGGACTACCGATTAGCAGTGACTGACGATGAAAAGGCCATGGCTTACGTGTCGCAGATCCAGCGTGAAATTATTCAGAACTGGTCAAGACCACCGAGTGCGCGAAATGGCATGCAGGTCTTGCTAATGGTGTTTTTAGTGCCCACTGGGGAAGTGGTTGACGTGACGCTGAAAACGTCGAGTGGTAACGACGCTTTTGATCGTTCAGCGATGCTGGCGGTCCGTAAAGCCGAACGCTTTATTGTGCCTGCCGATTCAGCGCAATTTGAACGTAATTTCCGCGAATTTGAGGTCATGTTCAGACCCGAAGATCTAAGACTGTAATAGGAATTCAATGAAACTAAACGCTTACCTGATCGCCCTGCTAGTCGTCTGTATCCCCGTTAAGTCCGTGCTGGCAGATTTACGGATTGAAGTGACTCAAGGGGTTGATAATGCGGTGAGGGTGGCCGTGGTTCCGTTTGATTGGCGGGGAGGTGGCAGGCTGCCGGAAAATATTAGTGACATCATTGATGCCGACTTAGTGCTCAGCGGCCGGTTTGAAAGTTTACCTGCCAATCAGATGCTGAGTTTACCCCATGAACCTGCCGAAATTTTCAATCGCGATTGGCGATTGCTGAACGTTGAGTATTTGGTGATAGGACATGTGTCGCCAGTGGGTGATCGTTACCGTCTGACCTACACCTTATATAATGTCTTCAAGCAATCGGTGGAACTTCGTCAGACCATCGAGGGTGAGGCCAGCGAGATGCGAGATATGGCGCACTATGCCAGTGACAGCGTGTTTAAAGTTCTCACAGGCATTGAGGGGGCATTTTCGACCCAAATCATGTATGTGACTGCCTTGGGCCCGCTGACTGATCGCCTCTATCGCCTGAACATTGCCGATGCCGATGGCCATCGGGTCGAGACCATGCTGGAATCCAAAGAGCCGATTCTTTCTGCGAGTTGGTCGCGAGATGGCCGTTATATCGCCTATGTATCTTTCGAAGTGGACAGTCGACCGGCAATATTTTTGCGAGATGTCGTCAATGGCACTCGACAGCAATTAACAAATTTCCCTGGGCTGAATGGCGCGCCGGCATTTTCGCCTGATGGCAAGCAGTTGGCGGTGGTTTTGTCGAAAGACGGTAACCCCGATATCTACATCCTTAATATTGCCGACCGGCGGCTACGGCGGGTCACCAGGCATTATGGTATTGATACCGAGCCGTCCTGGAGTCCAGATGGTAAGGGCATCATTTTTACCTCTAACCGGGGTGGGCAGCCGCAGATTTACCAGATTCAGCTAGGCGATCTATCGATCGAACGGCTGACCTTCGAGGGCGACTATAATGCCAAAGCCAGTGTTTTACCTGATGGCAGTGGTATCGTCATGGTGCATCGTCGGGAAGGTATATTCCATATCGCGATGCTGGATCTGATTCGCGGTCGTGTGACGGTGTTAACTGAGACAAGTCTTGATGAATCACCGAGTATTGCACCTAACGGTAGTATGTTGATTTACGCAACTCAATATGGCGGCGAGGGAATTTTGGCAGCAGTCTCTGTTGATGGCGGCGTGAAGTTTAATTTGCCTTCCAGCGAGGGTGATGTCCGAGAACCTGCATGGTCGCCACAAAAACGGCGAATGTTTAAACCAATTCCGGAGTAGTTCTGTTAGAATGTGGGTTCCGAATTGTGACGTGATCGTACGCTTTTCGAGTGAAAATTGTGCTTTAATCTGCTATCAGCGATTTATAGGAGCTAATTATGCGAAGAATAACAACACGTGGTGTCATAGCAATCAGTTTTGCAGCTTTTGTTCTAGCTGGCTGTGCGTCGAAAACAGAGGTGGAAGAGCCTGTGGCAGAGGTGGCGCCGGTGGTAGTTGCGCCAGTAGTTGAAGCGCCTGTAGTTGTAGAGGTTAAGCGACCTATGGTCAGCGGTGGCAAGATTTCCGTGCCTGCTGCTGGTGGCATGGATGGAATGGAACAGCTGCAAGGGTTGTTCTACTTTGACTTTGATCAGACCATTGTCAAGCGTGCGGGTCATATGGAGTTAAGTAAGCATGCGATGGTATTAAAAGACGATTCGTCATTACGAGTTCGGCTTGAAGGTCATGCCGATGAGCGTGGCACTCGTGAATACAACCTTGCCTTAGGTGAGCGTCGAGCAAATGCTGTACGTGCTTACCTGGTTGCCGAAGGTGCCCCTCGTTCGCAGATCGAAGTGATTAGCTATGGTGAAGAGAAGCCGGTAGATGGTGGTCACAATGAAGCGGCTTGGGCGATGAATCGCCGAGTTGAAGTCGTTTACCGATAAAATAAGGTTGCGGACTATTCCGATGCGTAGTGTCTGCCGATTAAAAAGTGGTGTGCTGGGTCTGTTGATGCTGACTAGTGCACCATTTTTGTTTGCGGCTACCAACGATGCCATTAGGGTTGAAACGCGCAATGTGTCTGCTATCCAGCAGTTACCGTTTCAGCCGCCAATTGAAAACGTTAGTCCGTCGGTGGGTATTGATTCAGAGTATCAGTCGCAGTTGGTTGAGCAGGAAGTGCAGACCTTGCGCGGGCTGGTTGAAGATCTGCAGTATCAGCTTAAAAGAATGAAAAAGGTTCAGGACGACCGTTACCTGGAGCTGGATAGTCGGTTTCAGGATTTGAGTAGGAGATTGGCGGCGGGCAAGCTTGGCGTTGTGGTCGACGCCGACGCGGGCAATCCGGAGGTCTTTGTCAATCCTGGCGAAGTCGCTCTAGAGGAAGCGTCTGTTGATTCTGGCCAGAGCGAAAAATCTCTCTACGACACTGCATTGGAGCTGATTCGAAATCGACAATACGGTCTTGCTATCACGCAATTACAGGCCGTGATCGACCGGTTTCCCGATGGGGCCTTTGCCCCCAATGCCTATTACTGGATGGGTGAGGTTTATGCCGCGATGCCCACTCCCGAATATGAGAAAGCGCGTCAGGCGTTTGTTCAGGTCATTACGTTTTTCCCTGATCACCGTAAAGTGCCTGATGCCGCGTTCAAGCTGGGCAAGGTGCATCACCTAATGGGTGATTGTGACAAGGCGAAAGAGCTGCTGAGCAAGGTCGTCGAGCAATACCAGGGCAAGTCCGTTGCCAAGTTGGCGACCAGTTATTTACGCGATGGAATGGTCAACTGCCAATCGTAATCCGTCTCATCATCTGAGCAGACTTTTGCGCTGCGGCTAGATCTCAATAGATAGATTCAAAACCAACACGCTATGCTAAGAATTACAGAGATATTCTACTCGCTCCAGGGTGAAGCAAGAACCAGTGGCTTGCCGACGGTGTTCGTGCGCTTGACGGGCTGTCCGTTACGCTGCCAGTACTGCGACACAGCCTATGCTTTCAGTGGCGGCACCATGACTTCGATGGAGCAAGTGCTCGAGCAGGTGGCGGGCTTTGGTGCTCGTTACGTGACGGTAACTGGCGGTGAACCATTGGCCCAGTCAGCCTGTTTGCCGTTGTTGGTGAGCCTATGCGATGCGGGTTATCAGGTGTCTCTTGAAACCAGTGGCGCACTAGATATTGCCGGCGTCGATCCAAGAGTCTCGATTGTCCTAGATCTGAAGACACCTGGTTCTGCCGAGGTGAGCCGCAATCTATACGCCAATTTGGCCTTGCTGGCGAACAAGGATCAGGTAAAGTTTGTGATTTGCGATCGGCAGGACTTCAGTTGGGCCAGTTTTAAAGTGCGCGAATATGAGCTGTTGGATCGTGTGGGCGATGTGTTGTTTTCGCCTAGTGTCGGCCAACAGGACGCTACCGAATTGGCGGAATGGATTCTCGCTGAGCGACTGCCGGTCAGATTTCAGATGCAATTGCACAAGATACTCTGGGGAGATAAGCCTGGTGTCTGATGCGCCTACTACTCAGCCCCGAGCGGTCGTATTGTTGTCTGGTGGCCTGGACTCTGCGACAACCCTGGCGATGGCTCAGGCTGACGGTTTTGAGTGTTTTTGCCTGAGCTTTGACTATGGCCAGCGCCATTTAACGGAAATTCGTTTCGCCGGTCAGATAGCTTCAAAGCGTGCGGCTCACCATAAAGTGGTGTCGGTGGATATCGCCGGGTTTGGTGGTTCGGCACTGACAGACCGGAATATAGCGGTTCCAACTGTCGCTGCTACGGGAGATTCGTCAGACATTCCGGTGACTTATGTGCCGGCTAGGAATACAGTATTTCTGGCTTATGCTCTCGCCTATGCCGAGGTGCTAGGGGCTCTGGATATCTTTATCGGTGTCAATGCGGTTGATTACTCCGGATATCCTGATTGCCGTCCTGAATTTATCCAGGCCTTTGAGACCATGGCAAACCTGGCGACCCGTATCGGTGTCGAAGGTGGGCGTCTGCGCATTCATACGCCACTGATTGCGTTGAGTAAGGAGGCGATTATCCAGGCCGGTCTGGGTCTTGGCGTTGATTATGGACAAACTGTCTCTTGCTATCAGTTGGATGAGTCTGGTGGCGCGTGCGGAGAGTGTGATAGTTGTAGAATTCGCCGAGCAGGCTTTGAGGCGGCTGGTGCACCTGATCCTACCCGTTATTTTCTTCGAGGCTAAATAGCCCTTCGGCCGCCTAGTTCAAGCTGTGGCCTTGATTCAGCGATAGAAGCACGATAACTGCGGGCACATACGGACGTGGCGATTACCAGGAAAAGCTATCGATCTAATCTATCGACCTAAGCTATCGACGGAAGGGTTCTTTAGTCGCGCCCATCAACGCGTTTATCCTTAGGAGAGGTGAAGCAGGCTGGGAAAAGAAGACTGGGCAAAAAAGACTGGGTAAAGAAGACTGGGCAAAGAAGATAATGTTGAACTCGGAATCTGATCGTCACATTAAAGACAACATCCGGCGAGTTTAGGCCATCACACTGCTCCATTGTTTCTTAAAAGACGCTGCGTAAAAGCATCTACCAAAAACCATTTGCCAAAAACCATGGAGAAGCACCCCCGATTTTGTATCATTCGTGGGGGTGATCTCCATTTGTGGGGGCACTTCTTAGGGGGTAACCACCTGTACGTCTTGAAATGGTGGGCCGACCGCGACTCGAACGCGGGACCTACTAGTTAAAAGCCAGCTGCTCTACCAACTGAGCTATCGGCCCAAAAGAAGAGCGGGTATCATAACGGTTTGCGTTTAAAACTCAAGCGCGAGTTACGTTATTTGTTTAGTGTTTGATGCTGCCGGCTGGACGATGAGCAGAGGGAGTGAAAATCTGCTCAATTATTCGCTGGCAATGATCTGCGCCCGTAAGCTGCTCGATGGTGAGTAACCCACCTGGGTTAATGACATTAAACTCGATGACCCAAGGGTAAGCCAGGTCTAACCCGGCAAACTCAACGCCTTGCTCGACAAGAAATGCGCCGATTTTTCGACAATAAGCCCGTTCCATGCTGCTCAGTTCGCAGGCGCTGAGCGCTGCGCCTTGCATCCGATTAGTGCGATGGTCCTTTGCCGCTCGGCGCAAATATTGGCCTACAGGCTCGCCGCCGGCAATCAGGACCCGCTTCTCACCAGCTTCGATTTCCTTTACATAGGGCTGCATCAAGCAGTACTGATCAGCGTCAACACCTGTCAGTGTCTCGAGAATCACCTGCGCGTTAGGGTCTTTGACACTGAGCAAAAATACGCTGCGACCCAGACTGCCTGCCGGTGGTTTGACTATCCAGCGCTGGCCAGGATCGACTCGTTCACGCTCAAGCATATGCTGGTAGAGTGCCTGTGGGTCTGTTGCTGCAAACAATTCGGGGTGTTGGAAAACCTGCGGATGACTGGCGAGCAAGTACTTGCTCTTGAAGTGCATGATGGCTGTCAGAGAATTGATGATTCGACATTGCCCCTCCAGGGCATACAGCAGTTGGAACTTATCGAGAAAGTTGTTGCGTAAACCCAGGGATAAAAGCCAAATGTTGTCGAGCGTCTGGAGTGGCATGGTCGTCATTGCAGGAAAGGGCGTGCCCGCGATTAGTGGTGTCTCCAGCAGGCAAACATTGGCAACCACCTGGGAGGCCTGCATAGCCAGGGAGTCGGTAAAGCCGATATAGACTGCGTAGTTCTGTTTACGCATTTCATTGGCGAAGCGTAGGTAATTATCGTCGATGACAAAGTCGGTTTTGGCGATGAGAAAAGCGATGCTTGGCATGGAGTGTGCGTCTCTTAATGTTGCCCCAGTTTACTCGCAGTCCTGATGGTCTGCCTATATTGATCTATCTTTTGGCGAATTAGGTATAATGACTCATCGAATTTCCGTGAGGTACGAAGAACATGGCTAATATTGCATTTGATGTACCGCTGCACCAGAGCCAGACGATGACGGTGGCTGAAGTTCAGGATTATAAAATCAGGATCAAGGAACTGCTCGAAGCTCAAAATGCGGTTTTGGTGGCGCATTATTATACGGCTGATGTCATTCAAGAGTTGGCAGAGGAGACCGGTGGTTGCGTCGCTGACTCGCTCGAGATGGCACGTTTTGGCAGCCAGTCAGACGCCACCACGCTGGTGGTGGCGGGTGTGCGCTTTATGGGTGAGACCGCAAAGATTCTCAGCCCGCAGAAGCGGGTATTGATGCCGACGTTGGAGGCGACCTGTTCATTGGACCTGGGCTGCCCGATAGACGAGTTTTCTGCATTTTGCGATCAGTATCCTGATCGTACCGTTGTGGTTTATGCCAATACATCAGCGGCAGTCAAGGCCCGTGCAGATTGGGTAGTGACTTCCAGTATCGCTTTGGAGGTCGCCGAGCATTTGATGGACCAGGGAGAGAAAATTCTCTGGGCGCCGGATAAATATCTGGGTAGCTATATCCAGAGTGAGACCGGTGCGGATATGGTGATGTGGGACGGCGCCTGTATCGTTCATGAGGAGTTCAAGGCCAAAGGCCTGCGAGATCTGATGAATGTTTATCCTGAGGCCGCGGTACTGGTTCATCCAGAATCACCGGCAGGGGTTGTGGCCTTGGCGGATGTTGTGGGTTCCACAACCCAAATTATCAATGCGGCCAGAGACCTGCCGAATAGCCATTTCATTGTTGCCACCGATCGAGGGATTTTCCACAAAATGCGTCAGATGGCGCCGGGTAAGACGTTTATCGAAGCGCCCACGGCCGGTACCAGTGCGACCTGTCGTAGCTGCGCTCATTGTCCCTGGATGGGCATGAATGAGCTGCAAAATCTTTATGGGAGCCTGGCCGCGGGTACTAATGAGGTAATAGTTGATACCGAGATCGCCCGCCGAGCCTTAGTGCCGCTTGAGCGCATGGTGTCTTTCGCCAACTCCGACGATTATCGTCTGCGAGCCAAGCGGTAATCGTGGCGTCCCTAAAAATGCATATAGCTGAGCGTGTAACAAGCGTGTCATAAGCGTGTCATAGATGAGGGGCACTAGCCGGTGGTTACGGCGACACTGACCTTCGCTAGCAACACAATCAGGATGTGCGTTGGCCGCGGCGAAGCTCATGAATAGTTTTGATTCGCTCGCGAAGTC
>Ga0209119_1000370_pt1 | contig 45676 bp, 37 predicted proteins | sample COG_03_FD_184747 | JGI IMG/M metagenome (GOLD analysis project Ga0209119, IMG submission 184747) | Pelagic Microbial community sample from North Sea - COGITO 998_met_03 (SPAdes) (version 2) | ecosystem: Environmental > Aquatic > Marine > Neritic zone/Coastal water | place: Helgoland, sampling...
TGTATACGACAATAGTGGAACACCTACATTGAAATCAGGTATCACTAAAACAGAAATACAAACTTTAATTAATGTTGAAGATGGTGCAGATGTAACAGATGCAACTAATGTATTGGCTGCTGGTGCTGTAATGACAACTGGTGATCAAACTATTGCTGGTGCTAAAACTTTTAGCTCTACAATTGTCGGTGATATTAATGGGAATGCAGCTACAGTTACTGATAATAGACCAACTTCTGACGCTCTTGCTGATGTCGGTGCGATTGGATCAGAATATAATTCAACATCTAATATTGGTAGCGGTGAAAGAGAATTTGTAACTGGTTTTGGAATAACAAGCAGAACATTTGAGGCTGGAATTGATATTTCAACTGAAAGTATAGTAATGATTATTCCTATTGAACCAGCTTATTCAACAGTTTCATCTATTGAATTACCAATGCAATTAATTGTTACAATTGATGCAACAAATGCAGCCAATGATACATTTACATTGAACACATGGAATGGTGGAGGATTCTCGGCTCCAAATGTAAATTTTAGATTTAAATTTCTTGTTTTTAAATAAAAAAATATGTCAATATTACATTGGTAGATTTTAATTCTATTGTAATCATTTAATTTTTAAACTCTAAATATAAAACTTGATAATCAACTATTTTTCTTTGACAGAAAGATTAATATTTGATTAAATATCTGATTAAAATTTCCTATTTATTTAGGTTTTATTTACCTTCTAACAATGAAATAATTAAAGTTTATTTTTTATTATTCAATTAGAAAAATTATAACACTGTATCTTTTAACACTTTATTAAACTAAAATTTCTCAATAAAACCACACCCTAAGCCCTGCCCCCCTTTTTTAATCAAAAAAGCTAAGAATACCCTTTTTACAATCTGAAAATTTATTTGAAGATCAATGGATTTTTATGAATTCAAGAGAATAGAGCAATTACCGAATTAGAAGCTCAAAAACTAGCACTTGCTGGGGTACTATGACAGGCAATCTTACTGTTGCGGGGCTTACTGTCAACGGAGAAGTAATAGCTTTAAATAAATATATCTACGTTTAACACAAGCCAATCGGTAAGAATTGATGCTATCGCAGTAAGGTTTAGATTTCAAAACAGCACATAGACAAAAACAGTGCCTAATAGCTTTGTAGATCCGGATTCAATTATAATATGTACAATTAGTGGGACTAACAATATTCCCAGAACTATTACATCCTGTGTAGCAGAAAACGGACAGTTTACAGTTAACATCAATGGCGATCCCGTCACAGACCAATTTGACATTAACTTTTTAGTGATTAATTAGTATTCAAAGATTAGAGAAATAATGAAGGTTTTCAAGAAATTAGTCTTTGACCAATTTTAACAACCAGCTTACCGAAGTGCTTGCCGGCTTTCATATCGTTAAAGGCAGAGAGCATCTGATCGAATGGTCGAACAGAATCGACAATAGGCTTTAGTTGGTGATCATTCACAAAGGAAACCATCTCCTTAAACTCTTGATCGTTGCCCATGGTAGAGCCTTGTAAAGTGATCTGATTCCAGAACATGCGGAACATGTCGAGCTTTTGAGGAGTGCCATTGGTCGCACCATAAAATACAATTCTACCTGCTGGCTTCATGATTTTGATAAAGTCATTGAGCTGATTGCCACCGGCACTGTCAATCACAACATCGAAACCTCCAGTTTCTTGATGAGCCTTTTTAAACCAGCCCTCCTCTTTATAAGAATACTCTCCTTTGGCTCCCATCGAGATACACTTATCCAATTTCTCTTGATTGCCTGAGGTCACATAAACATTGGCTCCTGCAGCAAGAGAGAATTGAAAAGCAAACTGAGCAACGCCTCCACCAACACCAGAAATAAGGACATTCTTTCCTTTTGACACTTCACCATGATGAAATAGTGCGCGATAAGCTGTCAACCCCGCCAGCGGCAAAGCTGCAGCTTCTGACCATGTCATATGTCTTGGTTTATCAATTAGCCTATCTATACCTACAGCGATATATTCTGCGAAGGTACCATGAGTGGGCATCCCTAAAACTGAGTATTCAGCGGACTGTGCTTTCGGGTCATCACCCCAATTGACATTGGGATTTACAATCACTTCTTTATTTAGCCAATCATTCGAAACACCTTCTCCTACTGCTGACACAATACCCGCTCCATCTGAACCTAACACGGTACCAAACTGAATATTGGGGTACATGCCTTGTCTGATCCACTGATCTCTTCTGTTAAGCGCAACAGCTTTCATATGGATCAAAACCTGACCCACACCTACTATAGGCTTTTCAATTTCAGCTAGTTGTAGTGGTTCTTCTTTGTGATCGGTGATCAATAAACCTTTCATGAATTGGCTAATTAAGGGCTAGAATGGTGCTTCCTCGTTACTAGCAGGCAAATTAGGAGTACCTCCACCATTTGCCTTACTCTGAATGGTCACAGATCCACCACCGCCTGCTCCAGCTTCGAAACTGGAAGTTCCATCTACTGGGAAGGACGATCCATAAGTACCTCCACCAAGATTAGAGTCTAAATCTGTAAACTTGGTGTACTTACCGATGAATTTCAATTGTACGTTTTCTAAAGATCCATTTCTATGCTTGGCGATAATAATTTCACCGATTCCTTGGGTTGGCATGCCGTTCTCATCCTGTGTAATACCATAGTATTCAGGACGATACAAGAACATTACCATATCGGCATCTTGCTCAATTGATCCGGATTCCCTAAGGTCGGAAAGCTGGGGACGCTTATCTCCGCCTCGGGTTTCTACGGCTCTACTTAGCTGCGACAGTGCAATTACTGGCACGCTAAGCTCCTTAGCTAAGTTCTTCAAAGATCGAGAGATGGAAGCGATTTCCTGTTCACGGTTACCTCCTCCTCCACTCTTTGAAGAATCGCCTGACATCAGCTGCAAGTAATCAATTACTATTAGCTTAATATCATTCTGTTGTTTCAACCTTCTACACTTTGCCCTCAATTCGAGGATTGAAAGTGCAGGGGTATCATCTATAAATATGGGGGCTTTGGTCAAGTTTGCTGTCTTATGGACTAATTGTGCCCATTCATGCTCAGCTAGCATTCCTTTTTTGATCTTCTCTCCTTCTAACTCTGCTTCTCCAGAAATTAGACGATTTACCAACTGCACTGACGACATCTCCAAAGAGAATATAGCAGCAGCTTGGCCGTGATCAACCGCAGCATTCCTTAGGGCAGAAACCACAAATGCAGTCTTACCCATAGCAGGTCTTGCAGCGATAATCACAAGGTCAGATTTTTGCCAACCAGAAGTTACTCGATCAAGGGCTGTAAACCCTGATGGCACACCGGTTAGTCCGTCTTTATGTTCTCTTCTGATTTGAATTTCTTCAAGAGCAGTAGCCATGATATTTTTCATGCTATCATACTCCTTACGAACGTTACTCTCAGATACTTCGAAAAGGGATTGCTCCATCTTATCTAAGAGCTGAAAGACATCAGTCGTATCTTCAAAGGCATCTTTCTGAATCTCAGATGATATTCGGATCAACTCTCTTTTAATGGATTGCTCTACAACGATCCTAGCATGGTACTCAATGTTGGCTGCCGAACTCACACGGTTAGTCAACTGTGTGATGTAATAAGGACCACCAACGATTTCAATCTTACCAGTCTTTCTTAATTGACTGGTAACAGTCAGAATATCAATAGGTTCTGAAGCTTGGAAAAGGTCATAAATCGCTTGATAAATTTCCTTGTGCGCTTCTTTGTAGAAGGATTCAGGACGAAGGATATCAATGACATTAGTCAAAGCATCTTTCTCCAACATCAGCGCACCGAGAACCGCTTCTTCTAAGTCTACTGCCTGCGGAGGCAATTTACCGAGTTGGGCAGCTTCGCTTAGTCCACTTCGGGACTTATAATTTGCGCGCGATACAGCCGCTTTATCCTTTTCCATTATTCAAACTTAGAGCCAAAAATTCGACTGAACAACGATTATATTATATAGTTATTCTCAACTTATCAACGCGTTTTACACAAAGGGTTTTTCCTTCAATTTTTAGCCGATTGTCATATTGAAAACGAACTTGGGAAGGAATTTCTTTTATCTTATTTTTGATTTCACTTTAGTTTAATTTAATGATTTCAAATCAACGCATTCACTTTATTGCCATAGGTGGAGCTGTCATGCATAATCTTGCCATTTGCCTCAAAAACCTTGATAATCAAGTGACTGGGTCTGATGACCTGTTCTTTGACCCTTCTAAAACTAACCTTGCCGAGCATGGATTGCTACCCGACAAAGAAGGCTGGGACGACAAAAGAGTAACGAATGAAATTGACTTAATCATCTTAGGAATGCATGCCAAGGCTGACAATCCTGAGTTGCTTAAGGCTCAGGAACTTGGACTCAAAATACTATCCTTTCCTGAGTTCATTTTCGAAGCCTCAAAGGACAAAAAACGCGTGGTCATTGCTGGTAGTCATGGTAAAACAACCATTACTTCAATGATCATGCATGTGCTCAAATCCATGGGCAAAGATTTTGACTATATGGTGGGTGCGCAGCTTGAAGGTTTTGATCAAATGGTTCAACTATCTGATGCCCCAGTCATTGTAATTGAAGGAGACGAATACACGACCTCTCCTCTCGATTTAAGGCCTAAGTTTTTACACTATAAACATGACTTGGCACTGATTTCTGGTATTGCATGGGACCACTATAATGTCTTCCCTACTTTAGATAACTACAAACTTCAGTTTGAAAAATTTATTGGGATTACCCCTAAGGACGGCACGGTGTTTTACGCTGAAGAAGATAAAGCATTATGTGCCTTAGTTGAAAAGGTAGGTAGTCCATCCAACCTTTTGCCTTATGGTCCTCATCCTTCTGAAATTAGAGACCAACAGACCTATCTTTTACATGAAGGTAAAGAAACACCCGTTCAGGTATTTGGTCAGCACAACATGCAGAACCTTCAGGTAGCCAAAAATATACTAAACGAGATTGATGTAATTGATGAGGAGTTCTACCATCACATTCAGTCTTTTGCCGGTGCTTCAAAACGCATGGAGAAGCTGGGAGAAAACGATGAAACCACTATTTTCAAAGACTTCGCGCATGCTCCTTCCAAATTAAAAGCTACGGCTACTGCCGTCAAAGATCAGTTCGACAACAGAGTATTAGTCGCCTGTATTGAGCTACACACGTTTAGTAGCCTGAACAAAGACTTTATCGATCAGTATGCACATACATTCGACTCTCCAGATGAAGCATTAGTCTTTATCAATCCTAAAACTGTAGCCGCGAAGCACCTGGAAATGATCAGCGAAGATGAAATCAAGTCGGCTTTTCAAAGAGCGGACATCAAACTCTTCACCGATGCTGAAACCCTCGAAAATCATCTTTTATCTCAGAAATGGGCGGCCAAAAACTTACTTTTAATGAGTTCGGGAAACTACGGTGGCCTCGACCTACAAAAAATCAAAGAATCAATTCTGAATTAAGCACACAATGCAACTCAACCTTAAAAACCCACTCGTATTTTTCGACCTAGAAACTACGGGGATTAACATTTCTCAAGACAGAATTGTAGAACTCGCGATGCTGAAGGTGATGCCAAATGGCGACACCGAAAAGAAAGTGCAGTTAGTCAATCCAACTGTACCCATTCCAGAAGAGTCTGCTATGATTCACGGCATCCGTGATGAAGACGTGAAGGACAAGCCAACTTTTAAAGAACTCGCAAAAAATCTAGCTAAGTTCTTAGAGGGATGCGATTTAGGTGGATATAACATTGTTCGCTTCGATGTGCCTCTTCTCGTAGAGGAATTCTTAAGAGTAGATGTTGATTTTGAAGTGAGCAATCGCAAGCTGATCGATGCACAGAAGATCTTCTTTCTGATGGAACAGCGAACCCTCTCTGCTGCTTATAAATTCTATTGTGGTAAAGAACTCGTTGGTGCGCATGGTGCTGAAGCTGATAATGACGCGACTTTCGAGGTATTCAAAGCCCAAATAGAAAAGTACAATGGCATGGATGTTACCGATGCCTCTGGTAGAGAATTGGGTAAGATTGAAAATAACATGGCTGCTATTCATCAATTGGTAGCTTCTAACATGGTTGACTTAGCCGGTAGAATTGTCCTTAATGACAAAAATCAAGAAGTATTCAACTTCGGTAAGCACAAAGGACGTCCAGTGATCGATGTGCTCGAAAAAGAACGTGGCTATTACGATTGGATGATGAAAGGTGACTTCCCGCTAGACACCAAGCGTAAACTGACCAAAATTAAACTTAGCGGCTTTAAAATGGGATAGCGTGGTGATTCTACCTACGTCAAGACTTCGGTAGACAAAGTGATTGGGTGAAAGTTCTTACCAACTATTCATTCATAATTAAACATTAATCATTCCGTTTTCACCCTAGTTCTTTTTCTAAGCTTGTGAATACGGTCTCTGTAGTAAATCATTAACTCATCGATGAAGGTGAGCGGATCATCATATTCAGTGAGTACTTCGTAGGTATGTCTCGCTTTGGCCAATTGCAATTCATTTCTGAGTCGCTCCAATTCCTGTTCTAGGTAATCATCCTGTCTAGTATCCGTTACCTTGTGTTCGTCAATCGTCAGAGAATTACCACTAAAAATATGGGCATGGAAGCTTTGCAAGGCCTCCAACGTTCCAGACCTGTATATATTAATCAACTTAGTAGTCATTTCCGTGGCTAAATCCATTTGATTTTCACCAGCTGGAGTAGAGAACTTATCGGGATGGACGTGAAGCATTGCTTCTCTATACAGCCGCTTTCTCTCCTTCTCCTCACCCATATTCTCTACTTCGGGCTTTGGTGTCTTAACTTGTTTTAATCCTTCTGGGGCTTGGTAGTTTTTACCTCGTTGCTTTTGTGCCTGCCGCTTTTCCTTTTTAGCACGTTTCTGTTCCTTATACAAGACACTTAGTTCCTGTACTTCAATCAATTGGTCTGCCAAAGCGCTGCGCAGGGTATTTTCAAAGGCAATTGTCTTTTGCTCCACAGTCGCTAGCTCTTGTTCAATGGCTTGAATCTGAGTCTTTAGTAGTGCCGAAGCTTCTTGGCTATTGGATATGGGAAGGTTTGAATGCGTCACCAATACAAAGATGGTGTTTTCGTGTTAAAATTGTCTTTGATATACGTGTTAGGATTCTCCCAGTATGTGACATACTTTCTCTATTGTTGAACTAAAAACGCACGTCAGGCCGAATACCGTTGTCCTCCCTTGAGGGAGCCTGCCAGTTCCTGCGCTTCACAACCGCTAAAGCTAATGCGAACGCGGTAAAGCTCCGGCACCAGCGTAGCGGGAGACACAAGTATCAAGGCATAAAAAAAGCGCAATCTTATTGAGGTTGCGCTTTTTTAATAATCTATTAAGCCTTAAGCTAAATCAAAACGATCTAGGTTCATCACCTTATCCCAGGCAGCTACAAAGTCATTCAAGAATTTCTCCTTAGAATCTTCGCAGGCGTACACTTCGGCTAAGGCTCTCAACTCAGAGTTAGAACCGAAGATTAAGTCAACACGTGTTCCCGTGCCTTTTACTTCACCTGTTCTACGGTCACGACCTGCAAATACTTCATCAGCATCTGAAACAGCGCTCCAAGTAGTGGTCATATCCAATAAGTTCACAAAGTAGTCATTGGTTAATGCTCCTGGTGTGCCAGTGAAAACACCATGTTGAGAACCGTTATAATTCGTATTCAATACCCTCATACCTCCAACTAGGACGGTCATTTCAGGTGGTGTCAAGGTTAATAGTTGAGACTTATCAACTAACATTTCCTCACCTGAAGTCTTGTGCTTAGCTGCGTAGAAGTTTCTGAAACCATCGGCGATTGGATGCAGTGCGTGGAAAGAATCTACATCAGTTTGCTCTTGCGAAGCGTCCGTACGACCTGGCGTGAAAGGAACGGTGATGTCGTTACCAGCAGCCTTAGCTGCTTGCTCTACACCTGCACATCCACCCAAGACGATCAAGTCAGCCATAGAAACACCTTTGTTTCCAGACTGTGCACCGTTAAATTCTGACTGAATACCTTCAAGAGCTTTTAATACTTTAGCCAATTGAGCAGGGTTATTGACTTCCCAATCCTTCTGAGGCGCTAAACGAAGACGTCCGCCATTGGCACCTCCTCTTTTGTCAGAGCCACGGAAAGTTGAAGCCGAAGCCCAAGCCGTAGACACCAATTCGGAAACAGTTAAACCAGAAGCAAGAATCGAAGCTTTCAGTGACGCAACATCTGCATCATTGATTAAATCGAAAGAAGCCGTTGGAATTGGATCTTGCCAGATCAAATCTTCTGCAGGGACTTCAGCACCTAAGTACAAAGCCTTAGGGCCCATATCACGGTGTGTTAACTTAAACCAGGCCTTTGCGAACGCCTCTTCAAAAGCGGCTTGATCGGTACGGAAGCGCTTAGAAATCTCTAAGTATGCCGGATCGTTTTTCAAAGCCATATCGGCAGTCGTCATCATCAGACGCTGCGTTTTAGTAGCATCCCCCGCTGCTGGTGCAACATCAGGATTAGAAGCTGCTGTTGGTGTCCATTGGTGTGCTCCTGCTGGACTCTTGGTCAATTCCCAATCATAATCAAGCAGTACTCTGAAGTAGTCATGATCCCATTGTGTTGGGTTCGGTGTCCAAGCACCTTCAATACCACTCGTGATTGTATCATCACCATGCCCAGTACCGAAGCTGTTTTTCCAGCCTAAGCCCTGTTCTTCTATGCTCGCTCCTGCTGGCTCTCTGCCTACATATTTATCAGGATCGGCAGCACCGTGTGCTTTACCAAAGGTATGTCCACCTGCTACAAGCGCCACTGTCTCTTCATCATTCATGGCCATTCGACCGAACGTCTCACGAATGTCCATGCCCGAAGCCATAGGATCAGGGTTTCCATTAGGCCCTTCAGGATTCACATAGATCAATCCCATGTGAACAGCCCCAAGTGTCGCTTCTAACTCACCATCTGCGTAGCGCTGTTTGTTACCCAACCATTCGCCTTCAGAACCCCAATAAATATCTTCTTCTGGTTGCCAAACGTCTTCACGACCTCCCGCAAAACCATAGGTCTCAAGCCCCATCGACTCGATGGCACAATTCCCTGCTAAAATCATTAAGTCAGCCCATGAAAGCTTTCTTCCATATTTCTGCTTGACAGGCCAAAGCAATAGACGTGCTTTGTCCAAGTTGCCGTTGTCTGGCCAGCTGTTCAATGGAGCAAAACGTTGTGTACCAGAACCTCCACCACCACGACCATCAGCGATACGATACGTACCCGCACTGTGCCATGCCATACGAATAAAGAATGGACCGTAATTACCATAATCGGCAGGCCACCAATCTTGTGAATCAGTCATTAAATGATAAAGATCCTTTTTAACTGCTGCTAAGTCGAGTGACAAGAATTCTTTTGCATAATCAAAGTCTCCATCCATTGGGTCAGACAGAGAAGAATGTTGTCTAAGGATGTTTAAGTTCAACTGATTAGGCCACCAGTCTCGATTTGATGTTCCTCCACCAGCACTTTGTAGTATAGTGCCACCGTGGAAGGGGCACTTACCTGCTGGGGCACCCGAATGTCCGTTATTTTCCATAAGTGATAGATTTAATTTTTCCTCTATCAAATTTAGCGTTTTCCTTTGAAGGATTTTTATTAATAAAAGCTATCAATGTATTGACCAAAACTATATCAAGCCTATGGATAGGCTAAGGTCGATTTTCTTATGAGCTGGAATCAAAAGCTGATATTAATCATTCTATTTCATCATTATAAACACTCTATTTGAAGTGTTAATCATGCGCTTTCAAGGAGCTTCGGCAGACAACCAGTAAAGCTCATAAAAAGATCAACTATATCGCTAATGGCATTTGTTGACTACTATAAAATTCTAGGTGTTTCGAAGAGTGCCACTGATAAGAAAATTAAAACTGCCTATCGGAAACTCGCGCGGAAGTATCATCCTGACTTAAACCCGGATAATAAGGACGCTGAGAAAAAATTTAAAGAGATCAACGAAGCCAACGAAGTATTAAGTGTTGCTGAAAAGCGCAAGAAATATAACAAGTACGGTAAGGATTGGAAACACGGAGATGAATATGAAAAAGCCCAGCAGCAGCAGCAAGGCCGACAATCTCGTCAGCAATCGAGCCAGCAAGGCTTTTCGAACGAGGAGTATTCCGATTTTTTCGAATCAATGTTCGGGGGTGGTGGATCATCTTACCGCCAAAGTCAAAGCCCCAAATTTAAAGGCCAGGACTACAATGCAGAATTGCATTTGCATCTAAAAGACGTTTATACCACTCAAAAACAAGTACTTACGGTCAATGGCAAAAAAATTAGGTTAACGATTCCTGCTGGCGTTGAAAACGGTCAACTCATAAAAATTAAAGGCAAAGGAGGCTTAGGCATTAACAATGGCCCAAATGGTGATTTGTATATCAAATTCATCGTTGATAATCACACAGAATTCAAACGCGAAGGCGATAACTTATACAGGAATGTCAACCTCGACTTATACACTTCCATCTTAGGTGGCGAAATCACTGTTGATACTTTCAACGGGAAAGTAAAGCTTAAAATAATGCCTGAAACGAAAAATGAATCAAAGGTAAAATTGAAGGGAAAAGGCTTTCCAATGTATAAGCAAGAGGGCAAGTTTGGCGATTTGATCATCACCTACCATATCGTGATGCCAGCTGATCTGAGTGAAAAAGAACTTGAGTTATTTAGGGAGTTACAAAAAATTAAAGAAGATGAATGAAACACATTTAATATCTGCGCAAACCCTTTGTTCACATTACAATATTGAAGTTTCATTTGTAAATGCTTTGAACGAATTGGGGCTCATTCGAATTGAAATTATTGAGCAAAACCAATTTATTCATCAAGATCAAATCACTGATCTAGAAAAAATAGTCAGACTCCACAATGAGTTAAATGTTAACCTAGAAGGTATTGATGTAGTATTTAACCTGCTAGAAAAGGAAAAACAATTAAGAGACGAGTTAAACACACTCAAAAACAGACTGAGGCTTTATGAAAGTGATTAAAACACAGTAAATAGTTTGCATAGCCCTCCGCCACTCATGGCTATGAGGCCTCCAAAGTCTTCCCTTTCACTCTTGTCAAGTTGGGCGTCTTCTCAACGAATTCTTCTAATACTTTAAAGAAATTCAAGATGTCTTCCGCTTCGTTATTCGCGTTAATAGTTACCAATCGAACAAACGTATCCTCCTCAAAAGACCCGAAACCAACAACCGTAATTTGATGCTCATATAACGCAGTGCATAGCGTCATTGGATCAATATCTCGATAATTGAAACAGATAGATATAGAATCGTCAAAACTGTATAAGGTGTAATCGGGATTACTATTAACGTAGTCACGAGCAACCTCTGCTAGCTTAAACTGCTGATCAACAATCTGCTTCAAACCATTCGTTCCAACAGACTTCCATAGGGTCCAGAACTTTAAGGCATCATTTCTTCTTCCACAATGGAACGATGTTTTTCCCAAGTTGAAATCATCGCCATCTGTTTGATATAGATAATCGGCATCATTGCTAAACGAATTATGCAAATGCCTTTTATCATTCACCAGAATGATTGAACAGGTCAATGGTGTTCCAAGCATTTTGTGTGCGTTGTAGCTGAACGAGTTAGACCTCTCTACTCCTTTCACAAGATGTCTATAGGTATCGCTAAAAATGACACTTCCGCAATACGCTCCATCCACATGAAGCCATATGTTATACTTTTCAGTGATATCAGCAATTTCATCGATCGGATCAAAAGCGCCTAAAACTGTAGTGCCCGCAGTGGCATTCACATAGGTAGGAATGAATCCATCACTGATATCTGCTAAGATTTGTTCTTCTAATTTCTCTGGGATCATTCTGCCTACTGAATCTGCTTTGATGAAGCGCATATTGTTTCTGCCGATGCCAGCAAAACTCGCATTCTTTGCATTGGAATAGTGTGATTCTTCAGAGGTATAAATGACCATTGGCTTTGTCATCCCATCCAATCTACAATGGAGGTCTTTAGCATCGCGCGCCATCACCAGTGCCATATAATTACTCATAGAACCTCCCGTAGGGAACGTACCATTACTTTGTCCGCCATAACCTATTAGATCACAGGATTGTCTGATAATTTCTTGTTCAATCCCAACCTGTGGCCCAGCAACTTTGTAGGTATACATGCTATTATTAAGCATAACAGCCAGCAAATCACCCAATACTGCCTTGCCTTGTCTTCCACCGAATAGTTGGTTGAAAAATAAATTTGTCGCGGTCTTTGGGGTAGACACCAATACTTCTTTAAGCACGGACTTAAAGTCCTCGTCAATCATAGCAGCTTTGCTAAGCGAAAGATCAACGGCATCATAGAGCTTATCTGCTTCGATTCGATCGGCTACAGGGTTCTTCTCCTCTTCACTTAATAAAGTTTCTACTAGCTCATTGAATAAAGCTAGATCACTATTAATATCAGACATTCAATTTTGTTGTTTTAATGTTTGTTGCCAACTATGCAATGGTGTCATAAGTCAGGTCCTTGTTCGTTAGCTCCCCTGTTTCTTCATCGAAGACTTGGCAACTGCGAATAGGCTTAGCATATAAATGAAGAGACAAACTCTTCTTCTTAGAAAGGTTTTCTAAACTGTGAAAGCCCATAAAGTCAACCATATAGGTGATGTCGTTAGCCTTTGATTCCGTGGTTCTAGCAATTTCCAGTGTACCTGCGTCATCTTCCTTATAGACAGTTTCTTTGAACTCACCTTCTATAATTTTCACCCAGCATTCTTCACCACCATGATCGTGAATAGGTGTAAGTTGTCCCGGCTGCCAGCAGAGCAGGATCAATTCGAAATCTTCATTGTCGATTACACAATTTCTAGTGTAGGATTCACTAGACCACGAGCAGCAGCTTTCGAAGTCATCAGCTGACAATTCTGCGGTGCGCAATAAGTCAGCATACTTTGTACTGTCCTCTTCGGAAAGAGCCTTAACTAACTCGTTTAATGTATCGGATGCTAATGGACTATTATCTCTAGAACTCAAACCTTGACCGTCTTTTGTTTATTTAATGTACAAATCCAAGGACGCTCCCCAAACCCAACTAATTTCTGCGAGGTGATTTCGTTAATCACTACCATAATGCTAAATTAGAATTTTTACATCATTTTTGGGCCTTTTTCGCCCTTTTTTATGTGCAGATTACAATTGATCCCCTCTCTTTCGGGGGATTACGCAATAATAAAAGTTACTTAGCACCCAAGATTTGGAAAGTCTGACTTTCAAATCTTTTTAAAGCGAATCACATATAGCAATCACCATGCAAGACCAAGATTTCATTATTAAAATTGCCGTTTTAGCCGGCTATGTCGGGGTACTATTTCTCATTGGAATTTTGGCGTCAAGGCGCATTAAAAGTATGAGCGACTATTATGTGGGTGGCAAGAAAATGGGCTTTTGGGCAGTTGCTTTTTCTGCCAGGGCCACGGGCGAATCTGGATGGTTGTTAATCGGCCTCACAGGTATGGGTGCCATTGCAGGTTTTTCTGCCTACTGGGTAGTACTGGGAGAATTATTAGGCGTTTTTGTGTCATGGCAATTCATGGCCAAACGATTTAAACATAGGTCTGACGAATATAAAGCAATCACAATACCAGATTACCTCCAAAGTCACTTCAAATCATCTACGAATACGCTGCGAATTATCTCAGCTTCCATCTTAGTGGTTTTCGTGGTCATTTATGTCGCCTCCCAAATGGATGTAACGGGAATTGCTTTCGAATCAATGCTCAATATTGATTATAGAATAGGCGCACTAATTGGCTTTTTCATTGTGTTGGCATACATCTTTGTAGGTGGATTTGTGGCTGCGGTATGGTCGGATATGTTTCAAGGAATTTTGATGTTCTTCGGTTTAGTACTACTTCCTATTGTGGTTTGGTTCTCTATGGATCATGGCGCTGGAATTACTGAGGGCCTGAACGCCATTGATCCAACGCTAACGCAAGTCATGGGGCGAAGTGATGATGGGCTAATGAACCTATTTACCATCCTGGGCTTCTCAATGATTGGCTTAGGCTTTTTAGGATCACCTCAGGTCTACGTTCGTTTCATGTCAATTAAAAGCGAAAAAGAGATTGACAAGGGAAAATGGGTAGCCTTACTCTTCACCTTCTTAACAGATGCAGCAGCTGTGACAATTGGTATCCTTGCGCGTATCTATTTTACGAAAGAAGGGCAAGACCCTGAGGCAGTATTGGGAACTGGCGGGGAAAACGTACTCAGCATGATTACCAACGAGTTTCTCCCTACAATTTTAGTGGCGATCTTCATCGCTATTGTACTTTCCGCAATCATGTCAACGATTGATTCCCTACTGATTCTAGCGTCTAGTGCAGTCACACGTGACTTCTACCAGAAAATATTAAGGCCTGACTTAAAGGATAGAGACTTAACTAAGTTCTCAAGATTAGTGACTGTTGCTATGGCAGTAGCTGCACTTGGTATTGCCATTCTACTCTACAACCTTTATCCAGAGAGACAGATCTTCTGGATTATGATTTTTGGCTGGTCAGGGATTGCAGCAACCTTCTGTCCTGTAATCATTCTATCGCTTTTCTGGAAAGGCTATACGGAAAAAGGTGCCATTGCCTCTATGGTCACTGGTTTTGCATCAGTGATCTTATTCAAGTTTGTGGTGTCAAACATGGAAGGGATCGGTGACTACTTCAAGGAATTGGATGTGCTCGCACCGTCTTTCGCATTAGCGATGCTTGTAGGGTACATTGTTTCAAAATCCTTCCCTATGAAAAGGGATAACAAAGCATCACTGGATTCAGCTGAATAAGTTTAGTAAATCAACTCAGGGTTGACAATCACTAATTATTAACTTGACTCGCCTCGTAATACTCCAATGCCTTAGGCAAAGCAGCATTCAAACGACTGATTCTTGTCTCGTGAGAAGGGTGTGTAGAAAGAAATTCTGGTGGTGCTTGCCCCCCGCTGCCTGATGACACACGCTCCCAAAACTTTGGCGCTTTACTTGGGTCATATCCAGCAATCGCCATAAAGGTCAAACCTAGTTCATCTGCTTCAGATTCGTGAGTTCTTGAATATTTCAATAATGCCAAGTCCGTTCCCAAACCTACTGCCTGAAAGACTAATCTTTGACTCATGGTAGGGTCTTGCCCCAAGGCAATTGCACCATTCGAAAAGCCCACTTGTTTCGCATAGCTTTGATTCATACGCTCTTGCCCATGCTTGGCTACAGCGTGTATCACTTCATGGCCCATCACTACTGCCACACCAAGATCATCTTGACAGATGGGTAAAATACCTGTATAGAAAGCTACTTTAAAGCAAGGTTTTTATTTTTATTAAAGATCTAGTTTTTTTACCAAGCTGCTCTCCATTGCCTTAAGGTATGAATCTTACCATCTTCTCCGAATATGAACTTTTCTAAAAAAAAGTCTTCCTCAACAGTACCATCTTTTTTGTACTTGGTTTCATTAGACCCAACCTCAACAACGCTTCTAACGCCGTCTAATTCATAGGGTAAAAAGTAAATAGGCTCAGAAATTATTGAGTCATATTGAGAAAATATTTCTTTCACATCATCAGACGTCATCATCACTGGCTCTTCCGAGTTAAATGGGAAAAACCTCAGTGAATCTCGTGTGTTTGCAAAAACTGCTTCTGCATCCATTGCGGCATAATTAGAAATTAAACTTCTAACCGTTTCAACCTGTTCATCAGAACCCATCAGAAACTTAGTTCCAGAACTCACCCATTCACCAGCTTTTTTATCTACTTGCACTTCTCCAACTTGATTCTCACAAGATAGAGCTGATATCATCGCCATTAATAACACTAGTCCTTTTTTCATTTTAAATATGTTTTAGTTTTTAATTTGACTTGGAATATTTACTGAGGGCTACCTAAAAGTTCAATTAATTCCCAAATATCAGTATATCTAAATCCATCTGGGTCATATTTACTCATCATAGATTTTGATATAAGCGCATCAATTTCTTTACTTGAAACAACGTCCATTGGAGATAAAGATCTTAGGGCACTTGACAAATCTTTGTAGTGATCATATGTAATAACACTTGACTCATCCATACCTTTTGGATGCAGTCTTGCTAAAATTCCCCAACCCGATCTTGCTCCATCTTTTCCTAAATTCTTTTTAAAATATGGCATCCATAAATTTAAATTTTCATTTACAAATCCATTAAAATCCTTTGGTTTAGCCAAATTCCAAACCGCATATTTAAATTCTCCCATTGGAAGCTCAGCTATGAGCTTATATGTATTGTTGTAGAGTGTTTTAGATATATGGTTTGTAGAGGCTAGTGCTGGATCAAACCCTAAAATTTGTTCCGCATTACCCCATATTTTCATTTGATCTTCATATTGCTCAAAACTTTCATAAACTTGAACAAAAGCATGGGTTGGTTTTGATTCGTCATCTGTTCTTCCATAAAGTCTGAAAAATGCGGATGCTAACATATTTCCGTTATCAATAGCATTTTTCTTTACTTTAGACCAATGTTCTGTTTCCAAAGATTCAAATTCTGCTTCATTCTCGGAAGCAACATACCTATATTGTATGTGAACAATATTTTGAGCAAACATTGACGTAGTAAAAACAAGTGCTAGTAAAAAGAATAATTTTTTCATCTTAAATTTCATTAATTAGTTTTTGAAAATGAATTTACTCAACAAATATGAAATTGCAATGTCATACTTAAAAACGCAATGCATCTATTTATTCTATAATGAAAAAATAATAGAATAGATGTGAGAAGTGACTTTGAAGTATTTTTCATAACATAATCGGTAATGAATTTCAAAATTCTCAAGCTCTTGTCAAATGAAGATAAGATTTGAATTTTATTCTCACGAATAACCCTATATATTTTGATCACAAAAGTATCCGAATGAAAATTATTGCCATCGGCAGAAACTATGCCGACCACATTGCAGAATTGAACAATGAAAGGCCCTCTGAGCCAGTCATTTTCATGAAGCCTGATACAGCAGTATTACGCAACAATGCTCCTTTCTATTACCCTGACTTTTCTAAAGACATTCATTATGAGGTAGAAGTCTTATTGAAAATCAATAGAGAAGGGAAGTTCGTTGACGAGAAATTTGCGCATAAATACTATGATGAGATCGGCATTGGGGTTGACTTTACGGCTCGTGACATTCAAACGCAATGCAAGGAGAAGGGTCTGCCTTGGGAAAAGGCTAAAGGATTTAATGGCTCTGCACCTATTTCAGAATTTTTACCGAAAGCTGATTTTGACCTCTCTAACCTTGATTTCTCACTTAAAAAGAACGGAGAAAATGTACAAAGCGGTAATACTAGTCTGATGCTTTACTCATTCGATCAAATCATTGCATATGTATCACAGTTTTTTACGTTGAAGAAGGGAGACATTATATTTAGCGGTACTCCCGCAGGAGTTGGTCCTATAGTTGTTGGTGACACCTTAGAAGCGTATATTAAAGATAAATTATTACTCGAAGTTGAGATTAAGTAAACCTTTCCTCTTTCTACTCCTTTTATTCCCTATTGGCCTTATGGCTCAGTATCAAGGAATTGACAAAAACTATTACGATTTCCCCATTCAGCCCGATAAAACGAATTTCCTAAGCGGAAACATGGGGGAACTGCGCTCTAGCCACTTTCATGCTGGTTTAGACATAAAGACAGCAGGAAAAGAAGGCCTTAATGTATTTGCTGCTGCTGAAGGTTATGTGAGTAGAATTCGAGTTGCCACTGGTGGCTATGGCAACTGTATTTACATTCAGCATCCAAATGGCACAACAACTGTCTACGCCCATTTGCAGAAGTTCAATCCTGTGATCGCTGAGTATGTCCTGAAAAATCAATACAAAAGAGAATCGTTTACTGTTAATCTATTTCCTAAAAGGAACGAATTTATCTTGAAGAAGGGTGAAATACTTGGCTTATCTGGTAATTCAGGTTCTTCTACTGGCCCACACTTACACTTTGAAATTAGAGGGCTTAATCAAGAAGTATTAGATCCGCTTCGGATTAGCAAGTTCACACAAATTGAAGACGACATCGCTCCTGCAGTTCAAAGTGTGGCGCTAAAAGCCATGGATATGGATGCCAGAGTTAAAGGCCAATTCGGTCGATTTGAATTCCCGTTAATCAAGAAAAATGGTTCATATGTAATAACAGATACTATTGAAGTCTCAGGCAAAATTGGGCTCGAAATTTATGCTTACGACCAGCTTAATGGTGCTACTAACAAGAACGGAGTTCCCTTGATTGACGTCACCGTCAATGACCAACTCTATTTCAGTCAAAACATCGACTCCATCAATTTTTCTACACAAAAGGACATCCTCATCCACACCAATTATCAGGCGCAAAAAGAGTCTAGAATCAGATATAACAAGCTCTATGTCGATGATGGAAACACGCTTGAATTTTATGATGCGAAAGTCAATGATGGTTTCATCTTTGTAGCACCGCAGGAAATCAAAAAAATTGGCATGAAGTTGCAAGATGCCTTTGGCAATACGAGTACAGTAGCGCTGACTTTGAAAGGAATAGAAAAAAGTGAAGTGATCCAGAGTGAAATACCCACCAAAAGAAGCACTTATGTGCAAGACAATACCCTAATGATTTTCCAACCGAAGGATTCGGTTAACAACAACATCACCCTTTATAACCAAAAGGGATCGTTCATCGCTGAACCCACCTACCACAATGATCTATCAAATGTATACCTCATAGACTTAAGAAAATTTCTTCCTCAGGAAGTGACCTTCAACAATGGTGGAACAGAATCCTTACAGTTTACCGACCGAATTCCTGCGGCTAATGAGCACTCTTACCTGAGCGATACTTACTCTTTGAGGTTCTCAAAGAATGCGCTATTCGATACAGTATATATCCGTGCGCGCCATTTTATTGATGAGGCTCAAATGGAAGTATTGGAAGTAGATCAGGATCGTTATCCGCTAAAAGGTTCGGTGTATGCAGAGTTCACTCCGATAGCAGCATATGAGGACATTGAAAAATACCATGTCTATAGCATCAAAAACCCTAAATACCCAGGCTTTGTTGGTGGGAAATATGATGAAGGAAAGTTCGCATTTAGCTTCTCAAGCTTTGGCAAGTTCACTTTGCTAAAAGACGATGTAGCTCCTGTTATTGAGAAGCGTAGTGTGAAAAACGAAAGAATTACCCTAACCATTAGAGATAATCTATCTGGAATTAATAGTTTCGAAGCCAAGTTGAATGGTGAGTGGATACTCATGAAATATGAACCAAAAAGAAGTTTAATCTGGTCTGAACGATTAGATAAAAACAAACCTCTCATTGGTGAGTTTGAATTGAAGGTGGCAGATAATGCCGGCAACGAATCATTGTTAAAACTAAAATTAGAATAACATATGGCTTTACAAGTAGGCGACAAAGCTCCAGCATTTGAGGGCATCGACCAAGACAGCAATCCTATCAAACTTTCAGACTTCAGTGGTAAAAAACTCGTGCTTTACTTTTACCCTAAAGACAATACTCCGGGGTGTACTGCACAATCATGTAACCTAAGAGATAATTATGATGCACTGCTAACAGCAGGATACGCGGTCGTTGGCATCAGCTCTGACTCGCCAAAAAAGCACCTCAATTTCATTGCTAAATATGACCTTCCTTTCCCTCTTATTGCGGACGAAGACAAAAGCATTCATGAACAATACGGCACTTGGGTTGAAAAATCTATGTATGGAAAGACGTATATGGGCACCGCAAGAACTACATTTGTAATCAATGGCGAAGGTGTGATCGAAGAGATTGTAGCCAAGGTGAAAACTAAAGATCACACTGCCCAGATATTAGATTAAATCACAACCTTATAATTTTTAATAGTGAGTAAACCAACAACAGCAGAACTTGAGCGCATCGCTTCACAAGTTAGACGTGATATTGTGCGTATGGTTCATGCAGTCAACTCAGGCCACCCAGGTGGCTCACTTGGCTGTACCGACTTTTTAGTAGCCCTTTATTTCCATGCCATGAACCGTAAAGACGGATTTGATATGGATGGCAAAGGCGAAGACCTCTTTTTCCTTTCTAATGGACACATATCTCCAGTTTGGTACAGCGTACTGGCAAGGGCTGGCTATTTTGAAGTTTCAGAATTAGCTACATTCAGAAAGATCAATTCTCGCCTTCAAGGGCACCCAGCTACTGAAGAAGGTTTAGAAGGTATTCGGATTGCTTCAGGATCACTTGGGCAAGGACTTTCCGTTGCTTGTGGTGCTGCTCAGGCCAAGAAGTTAAATGGTGACAAAAACCTCATTTACGCCTTAATGGGTGATGGAGAATTAGAGGAAGGTCAAGTTTGGGAAGCGGCTATGTATGCTGCTCACTGCAAAGTTGATAACCTCATTGCTACTGTTGACTTTAACGGTCAGCAAATTGATGGCCCTACAGAAGAAGTAATGTCACTAGGGAATATTAAAGCGAAGTTTGAAGCCTTTGGATGGACAGTGATTGAAAGCAATGGCAATGACATGGCTTCCATAGTCTCTAGCCTCGAAGAAGCTAAGAAGTTAACGGGTCAAGGTAAACCTATCTTGAACTTGATGACCACTGACATGGGCTATGGCGTTGACTTTATGGTCGGTACGCACAAGTGGCACGGTGTTGCGCCAAATGATGAGCAACTTGCTGATGCACTAGGTCAATTGGAAGAAACTTTGGGAGACTACTAAACTAGAAACGATGACTAAAATTACTTATACAGAAAAGAAAGACACGCGGTCTGGTTTTGGTGCTGGTTTAGCTGAACTCGGTAGAACTAATCCCAATGTAGTTGCACTATGTGCCGACCTTGTTGGATCACTGAAAATGCAGGAGTTCATTAAAGAGAACCCTGAAAGATTTTTCCAAATTGGTATTGCAGAAGCCAACATGATGGGTATCGCTGCAGGCTTAACGATTGGAGGCAAAATTCCTTTCTCTGGTACTTTCGCTAACTTCTCAACTGGTCGTGTATATGATCAAATCAGACAGTCAATTGCTTATTCTGAGAAGAATGTGAAGATTTGTGCTTCGCATGCTGGACTAACCCTCGGTGAAGATGGTGCAACTCATCAGATTCTTGAAGACATCGGTATGATGAAAATGCTACCCAACATGGTAGTCATTAATCCTTGCGATTATAATCAAACCAAAGCAGCAACCATTGCTATTGCCGATTACCATGGCCCAGTATACTTAAGGTTCGGAAGACCTTCTGTCCCTATCTTCACTCCTGCTGATCAGAAGTTCGAGATAGGTAAAGCCATAAAATTAATCGAAGGTACTGACGTGACGATCTTCGCAACAGGTCACTTGGTGTGGGAAGCGATTGAAGCTGAAGCTGTATTGGCAGAGCAAGGGATTAGTGTAGAGGTGATTAACATTCACACAATCAAACCGCTAGATACAGAAGCGATCTTAGCATCAGTTGCTAAAACTGGATGTGTCGTCACTGCCGAAGAGCATCAAATGAATGGTGGCCTTGGAGACAGCGTTGCTCAAACACTCGCATTGAATCACCCAGCACCGTTAGAAATGGTTGCGGTGAACGATTCATTTGGAGAAAGTGGTAAGCCAGCTGAATTGATGACCAAGTATGGTATCGATGCGGCTAACATAGTGAAAGCGGCTCAAAGAGCTATTGCAAGAAAATAGAATAACATAACTATTGAATGAAGCCCTTTTCGAAAGATTAGGGCTTTTTTATTTCTATTAGAAAGACGGGTTCCCCCGAATAAGAAAACTCACTATGCTGAACATAATCCATGTTTTTCGGAAAGTCTCTGGCATAACAGAAGTAAAATCCAGGTTCGTATTCTGACTTTTGATATAATACTTCTTCCCTAGTAGCTTCAATATAAAAAACAATGGTGAGCGACATGCGAAGATCTCCATATCGATAGAGCGGTTGGTCTTGCGTCAATTCAGCTATTTCATAGCCCAAGCTCCTGTCTTCAGCCGCACCAGTATTCAATACCCTAGTTACGGGTAAGATGCAAGAAAAGCCAAACTTGAGGATTGCCATCACAGCTATAATGACAAGGTACGGCCTAACATGTTTTGATAAAAACATATAGCCTAGCATCAGCACTAAAATCAATACAATTGATAGTATGAGGTTCAAATTCGTAACCACCGCTAATTGTCCTGGAAAAAAACCCACCAAAGGCACTAAGGCAAAAAGCCCAACAAATACTAAGGCCATAATTTTAAGCACCTTCTTCCAAAGCATTACACTAGATTGAAAAGCAACATAGACCAAAGGGATAATCAAAAATGGAAATAAGGGATAGATATATCTTGACTTAGCTTCTGTTGAAAACCAATACACTAAGAAATTGAACACAAAGACTAAAACAGCATACCAAACCACCGGGTCCTTCTTCAGTACTTTTAAAATGTCTTTCCTAAAGAGTACTGGAATCAATAATCCTGCAGGCAAAATATTCTTAATCGTATCAAGTGGAAATGATACAAGGTGTCCCAACCATTTGACGAGTCCGCCATTAGTTGCTTTATCTGCTGACTCAGCAAACAATGTCGTCCACCAACTGCCTACGTCCTGATATTGACTATACATATAGAAGTATCCGCCTACTATGATTGCAAAAAGGCCTATCCCCGCAAAGTGAGGTACTTTAAGAAGCGCTTTGAACTGTCGCTTATGAATGAAATAAACCAGAAGAGTAATAGCCGCATAAGGCAGTGAAGTCAATCCTTTCGTTAAAAACCCTATGGCTGTAAAGAGGTATACCACCAAAAAGAGCTTCCAGTATGCTCCTTTTTCTCCGTAGTGATAAGTAGCGAAGATTGGAATGGCTGTGATCAAAGCATAGAACAAATCGATCTCACCGAGTGTACTGAAGTAAACGAGGATATCAGCTGCTACCAATAGGCTCATCGCTACAAAAACTGCTGTCAAATGACCTAGGTACTTTCGAGTAAAAAGAAAAGTTATTAGTGAAAGCAGCAAATGACTAAAGACAGAAAAGAAACGTGTGGCAAACTCTGTATAACCTCCAAAAAACTTGTAGGAAGCGATCAACACCCAGTTATATACAGGTGGTTTCCTAAAATACAAGTCTCCCGTTTGGGTGGGCACCCAAAGGTTATCTTGAAATATCATTTCTAAGGCAATGAGTCCTCTTCTTGGTTCTTCCAAAAAGAGTGGGTATATGCCGAGTTGATAAAAAAAAGAGAAGATCAACAGCAACAAACAACCCACAACAAGTTGGTTTTCGGACCTAATTAAGGGCTGTTGGCTGATCATTCATCAAAACTAACAGATCAAGGCATTTGAATAAGCATATCTTCATTAATTTCGCATATGCCTTCAGCTTCAGAGACATTCTTAACACACTTAGCCCAGACCTCACCCCATCCACTTCAGTTGGAGGTAAGTCATGCGGAGGGCTCATATATTTTTGATCAATCAGGCAAAAAGTACTTTGACTTAATTTCAGGTATTGCTGTTTCTAATATAGGGCACCGCCATCCCAAGGTAGTTGATGCTATTAAGCAGCAAGTTGATAAATACATGCATGTAATGGCTTATGGTGAGTTTATTCAAAACCCACAAAATCAGCTAGCCTTAGAATTGACTAAACTCCTTCCCTCCACTCTAAACTCTTGTTACTTTGTTAATAGCGGTGCAGAAGCAAATGAAGGTGCACTAAAATTAGCCAAGCGTATTACAGGAAGGACTGAACTTATCGCTTGTAAGAAATCCTATCACGGTAGTACACACGGAGCCCTGAGTGTATCAGGCAACGAGGTTAAGAAAAATGCCTATCGACCGCTTTTACCAGGTGTTAAGTTTATTGAATTCAATAATACTCTGGATCTATCTCAAATCACTGACAAAACAGCTGCTGTTATTATAGAGCCCATTCAAGGAGATGCTGGTGTAAGAATACCTTCAGAAAATTACTTGAAGCAACTGCGACAGCGCTGTACAGCGGTGGGCGCACAATTAATCTTTGACGAAATACAGACTGGTTTTGGTAGAACAGGTAAACTCTTTGCTTTCGAACACTTTGATGTTATCCCTGATATTTTGACTATCGCAAAGGCATTCGGTGGCGGTATGCCCATTGGCGCTTTTGTCAGCGATAAGCTCCAGATGGACTTATTAACTCACAGCCCTATGCTAGGTCATATTACTACCTTTGGTGGCCACCCAGTCAACTGCGCTGCCGCATTAGCCAACTTAAAAGTAATTCAAGAAGAGCACCTTATCGAAGGTATTGAAGCCAAAGGAGCACTCTTAGAAAAGCATATCAATCACCCAAGTATTAAAGAAATAAGACGGAAAGGTTTAATGTTTGCTGTAGAATTCGAGTCTCCAGAAACGGTACAAAAAATTGTCCTCAAGTGTTTAGAAGAAGGGATCATTACGTTTTGGTTCTTGTCGTGCCCAGAGAGTTTCCGACTAGCCCCACCAATTAACATGACGAATGAAGACCTGATACATACAGGTAAAATCATTTGGGAAGTCATTAATACTTCTATATAAAAAAACATCCAACCTAAGAGATTGGACGCTTATATAGTAAGTAGTTGTTAAACCTTAATTCTTTTTGGAAATAACGGATTTCGAATAATCGCTTTGCCTTAAAATTTTAACCTTTTCGTCCCCCACTAATACAAAGTCTACTCTGAACTTTGACATATCTTCAATACTTCCATAGCAAATTAATAGTTGAGCATCACAACCTATAGTTATACATCGCTCTACCTCTTGATCTCGAATAGCAATATTAATAGGTTCTGCATTTGCTCTGGTGAGAACAATTCCTGAATTAGCAACTTCTGCTTTTTTGAATGGGTAAATATGATATTCAGGACCTAAGCGATCGACTTGGAATTTTGTCAAGTCAATTTTCTCCATTGCATCTCCAGCCAGAAGGGTTACAAAACCGTCTTTAATAGCCAAAGCAGCATTCTCCACTACTTCATCCTAGGTGCACAGTAGCCCCTAACAGAAGTCTGCCTTCACTTACTTCACGATAGGCCGTAGATATCGGTGCTTCTGCACAGGAAAACCCTAGCAATACAATTAAAGAGAATATAATATATTTGAAATTCTTCATGCTTTGTAAAACAATTGGAGAGACCATACTCTCACTTCAACGGTGTATTTTAGCTTATGAAGGTTGGTGGTTAAGAAGTTGGTTCGAACCTTTCTTCCTTATACAAAATTACGAAATTCTCTCTATAATCAAATTGTGATTGGTATAGATACATATGTCTGCGGCTATTTTAAGACTCTCTTCTACAATTTGTTTACTATCTAGATGAGTCGCATGCTGTAGTAATGCTTGGGCGGCAGCTTGGGCATACATACTCCCCGAACCTATTGCAGCAATACCATTATCTGGCTCTAACACATCACCGGTACCAGATAATATGAGTATGTCATCTTTATCTGCAACAATCAGCATGGACTCCAGTTTTCTCAAGTAGCGGTCCATCCTCCAATCTTTGGCCAATTCAATGGCCGCTCTTTTCATGTTTCCTCCATAGGCGTTTAACTTCTCGTCAAACCTTTCTAACAGCGTAAAAGCATCTGCTGTTGAGCCAGCAAATCCAGTGACGATTTTACCTTCCTGAAGCTTTCTAATCTTCTTTACATTGCTTTTGGCAATTGTATTGCCCATTGTCGCTTGGCCATCTGCACCGATAGATACTGAACCATTATGCTTCACTGCTAGTACTGTGGTTGATCTTATCTTAGTCATTTTTGTAATGTCTTTTAAAAACAAAGTCCCGTATGACTACGGGGCTTTGATATGCTTTGTTTTAAACCAAAATCCTCACAGGATCTTCTAGCAATGACTTGAAGGTCTGCAGGAAGGCAGAGCCAACAGCTCCATCAACTACTCTATGGTCGCATGACATGGTAACTTTCATGATATTACCAATAGCCAACTGACCATCTTTAACGATTGCAGTCTGTTTGATTCCTCCAACGGCCATGATACAAGCATCTGGTGGATTAATGATGGCTGTGAATTCCTCAATACCAAACATTCCCAGGTTGGAAATAGTGAAAGTATTACCTTCCATTTCTTGCGGTTGCAATTTCTTGCTCTTCGCTTTGCCTCCAAGGTCCTTTACCTCAGCTGAGATATGAGACAATTGTTTGTTATCTGCAAACTTAACCACAGGGACTAAAAGTCCTTCTTCTACGGCTACTGCGACACCAATATGAACATGGTGGTTGGTTCTAATCCTGTCTTCTAACCAAGATGAGTTTACTCCTGGGTGTTTTCTTAGTGCAACGGCTGCCGCCTTAATCACCATATCGTTGTATGATATTTTGACTGGAGACACCTCATTCATACTCTTGCGCGCTTCAATAGCCTTATCCATGTTTATTTCCATGGTTAGATAGAAGTGTGGAGCAGCAAACTTACTCTCCCCTAGTCTTCTGGCAATTACTTTGCGCATTTGACTCAGTTTCACATCTACAAAGCTTTCCTCACCTACTACAGTTGGCAATTGAATAGGAGCCGCTTGTTCTGTTGCAGGAGCCGAGGTCGGTGCAGCTTGAGCTGCTGCAGGTACAAAACCTTCTACATCTCTTTTTACAATTCGTCCACCCTCTCCGCTACCAGGTACTTGACTAATATCGATTCCCTTATCAGAAGCCAATCTTTTTGCTAATGGTGAGGCTTTTACTCTACCATTAGATGCGCTGGATGTCACTGGAGCAGGTGCAGGAGCAACCGCAGATGGTGCACTTGCCTCTGGTGCAGCACTTGCCGGTTCAGCGGCAGGCGCATCGTCACTAGTTCCTTGCGCTTCTGCCTTGATCAATGCTTCAAAATCAGCACCTTGCTCTCCAACAATCGCTAGGATTCCGTCTACTTTGACAGCTTCTCCTTCCGCAGCACCTAAGTAAAGCACTGTGCCATCATTGTAAGACTCGTATTCCATAGTGGCCTTATCTGTATCTACATCGGCCATTAATTCACCTGACTCCACATTATCTCCTACTTTCTTATGCCATGCCGAGATGGTACCTTCTTCCATGGTATCACTCATTTTTGGCATTCTTACAACTTCAGCATTAATGCTGCTTGTATCTATCTTTTCACTAGTATCAGCCGCGATTGGGGTTGAGGCCGATGCTTCAACTTCTTCTTTTGGTTCACTTGTGGCGGTTGCACTCCCATTCAACAAAGCTTGAAAGTCTTCTCCTGCGTCTCCGACAATGGCTAGAATACCATCTACTTTAACTGAATCTCCTTCTTCAGCACCTAAATAAATCACCGTTCCTTCGTTGTAAGACTCATAATCCATCGTTGCTTTGTCCGTTTCTATCTCGGCCATCAACTCTCCCGAATCAACCTTATCTCCTACTTTTTTATGCCAAATAGCGATAACACCTTCTTCCATGGTATCACTCATCTTCGGCATTCTAACAATTTCAGCCATAAATCTCTCTAAAATTTGAGCCCCAAAAATAGTTTTAAATCGCTCTATATTCAAATTTAAGACATGCTATTCTGCACTACCATTTTGAACATGTTCTTACAAACGATTGTAGTTCAACCACATTGACAATTTGACCACATTTTGAATTAGCTTTTTTACCCAACATAAAGTAACTTCCTTAAAAATTATTACATGCAAATCAACTACTCTATTGCTTCTCAAGGCCAGTTAATCGCTGATCATTTCCATATAGAAGTAACAGATCAATACCTTCCCACTTTCAATGCCCAACCGAGTCATTTACTTCCAGTAATTACGAGTGAAGACCCAGAAAACTTGTCGTATTTCTATTGGGGTACCAATCCATCCTTCTCAAAAAGCCGTGGTGTGAGTGACAAGTTATTATATGCACCTGTTGAGGACATACGGACTAAACCAAGCCTTAGAAAGCCACTGCAATTACAACGATGTGTCATTGTGGCGGATAGTTTTTATAACTGGAAAGAAATTGCTAAAAAAGAGAAAGTCCCCTACCGTTTCCACCTAGAGAATAATGTTCCTTTCGGCATTGCTGGTCTTTGGGATTCATTTGAAACTGAATCAGGTGAGGTTGTGCATACGTTTATGATGATTACTACACCTGCATCTACTGAGGTGAGGAAAGCAAGCGACAGAATGCCTGCCATTTTGAATGAAGATTTAATGCTAGAGTGGCTCAATGAATCCAATACATCTGATAGCATTCATGAATTTATAAAGCCGTACAGCGAGCAGCATATTTTTCAGCATACCATAAACCCGAAGCTTTCGGACCCCAATTTCAATAATGAAACTTTATGGAAAAATATACCTCCTGCCAACCAGTTTGGAAACCTGACCTTATTCAGCTAAGCTTACCTTAACGTTATCTAATACGATTTCTGAAAGTAATTTGAGCTGATCAGTCTGAAAAGCGTAGTCTAACTCTTGCGCAGGGAAGTCTTTGTCAATGGTGTAATTTCTATAGTCTTGAAAACGAATACCATTAACATCTCTTTGATTATAAGCTTCTCGAAACCGAACTCCTCCGCCATTGATATTAAAACTATAGGCTAAATAGTCTATTGTGAAGTCATCCTTATTGATCCAATACACATAGACGTTTTCGAAATCCTCACCTCCGGCATTTTCATCATAAGTCATTTCAACTTTATAATAAGTCTTGCCTTTAATCTCTACGGACCTCATCAATTGACGATTGACTACTGGGTCATCTAGATGGAAAGGAAGTAACGCAAAATATATTACTGAGTTGGTGGCTGTGCGATAGGTCCGAAGGTTTTGTTGATCAAGCTTAATTTCCTTTTGATCAATCATTCGTTTGAACTTGTCATTTGACCAAACATCGGTTACCAATCCCTCAGTGCCTCTAAAGGTTCGCTCATAGACATATTGCCCGCTGCTGATTTTTGCTCTAAAATGACGCTTACGAAAGTCAAATTCAACTTCCATATTATCATACTTTTCTCCTCCGTGACGTTCAATCGTTTTTTGGATTACCTGATCTACAGATAGCTTCTGCTTCTCATCCCCACAACTAACTAAACACACAAGTCCGGCTAAAACCAGACTATAAAGACTGTAATTTCTCATTCGTTGAAAAAACTCTATCATGACTGTTACGCAGACTTAAGAAACAGGTTACATAAATTTTCAATTAGCCCGACATCTAACTTTATCATTACTAAACCTGAGCGATCTGAATTGTTAAGAATTCTCTAACTTCGACCGCAATACATGTTAAGCGAGCCTCCCTATGGAAATGGATATGAGCTAACACGAGAACTTAAAGCCGAAAGCGTGAAGAAATCAAGGATTATTGGAGTTGGACACTATGTTCCCGAAAATATAGTGACCAATGCTGATTTGGAAAAAGTAATGAATACTACCAATGAATGGATAGTTGAAAGAACTGGTATCGAGGAAAGAAGGTGGTTCGATCCTGAAAAAGATACTGTTTCCAATATGGCGACTAAGGCGTGCAAGATGGCACTTGAAAGGGCTAAGCTCGATGTCAAAGAGATTGACTTCATTGTCTTTGCTACCATTACACCTGATTACTTCTTCCCTGGCGCTGGAGTACTTCTTCAACGAGAGCTCGGACTTCAGGGCATTGGTGCATTAGATATACGGAATGCTTGCTCAGGCTTTATTTATGCGCTTTCCATAGCTGACCAATTTATTAAGACCGGGATGTATAAGAACATTCTAGTTGTCGGTTCAGAAATCCAATCTTCAGCACTAGATAAGTCTGATGAAGGTCGTTCTAGCTCGGTAATCTTTGCAGATGGCGCTGGTGCAGCCGTGCTTCAAGCGACAGATGAAGACAGAGGCGTGCTTTCAACTCATCTACATGCCGATGGCGATTTTGCCGAAGATCTATATGTACGTGATCCAGGGTCAAGTCGAAAAACGAGGCTGTCGAAAGAATTGCTTGATGGAAAGACCTTCAACCTTACGATGAATGGAAATACAGTTTTCAAACATGCGGTTGTAAGGTTTTCAGAAGTAATCAATGAAGCCTTAGAGCAAAACGGATACACCAAAGAAGACATTGACCTACTGATCCCCCACCAAGCTAATCTCCGGATCAGCAACTTTGTACAGAAGCAATTTAAGCTTCCTGACGAAAAGGTCTTTAACAATATCATGCATTACGGTAACACCACAGCTGCTTCTATTCCTATAGCCATGAGCGAGGCATGGGAAAAAGGTAAAATAAAGGAGGGTGATTTAATTTGCCTAGCAGCATTCGGTAGTGGGTTTACCTGGGCTTCATCTTTGATTCGCTGGTAAACAATGTTGTCCGATAAGCAGAAACAATATATTTCCGATCCTGAAAGCTTTCTGCTTAAGAATGAAGTGGATGATCAGATTAATAAATTACTCTATCGATTTCAGCAAACGCTATCAGGACTTATTGACCAAAATGCGTACAACTTCCCTGACAAAATTGGCAAAACAACCTTCAAGGTAAGTAAAGGGAATAACCATAAAGGATTTCCTTTTCAGGTCATAGACTTCCCTGCTTCCCTAGGGCAAGAGCATGCATTTAGCTTTCGTTCAGTGATTTGGTATGCCAATTTTTTCTCTTTTAGCTTAATTCTTAAAGGGACACCAAAAGAAACCTATACCCAGCAACTCGTTCAATTAGTCGATAAAGATTTTATCTTACTATGGTTCGACAACATTTGGGAATCGGACATAGCCACAGAACAGTCTATGGAGATAACGAAAAATCAACTGAGTGAATTGACTAAGATTTACCAAGAAAAAGAAGCAATTAAAATAATCAAATCATATAATTTGAATCAAATTGAAGAGTTTGAGCGTTTAGGAACTGAATGCTTCAAAGAATTATTTAGAAAGGTTTAATTGGCTCAATATTTGGGATTTAGCCAGTGTCTCAACCAAGCATCAGATAGAATATGACTAACAAAAGACTACTACTTTGCTTCGTATTAAGCCTATTTACGCTAAACATATCACTCGCTCAAGAGAATGACTATGAATTGTTGTTCCCAAAAGACGATGAGTCATTCACCACAAAAGGAGAATATACCGAGGGAAAAAGATCAGGAACTTGGTCTGTCTACAACTCAGATAGCTCATATTTTCATACGGGTGCCTACAGAGACGGGAAAAGAAATGGGCTTTGGTTAGTCTATATCAACAAACTCGAGAGAGCACGCTTATTCTATGAAGCAGACACAATAGCTGGCCCCTATATCCTTTTCCATCCGAATGGTGCCTTGTCGGTTAGGGCTAACTTTGCAGGCAATCAGCTCGAAGGTGAATGGAAATCCTATACCCGTGACAAAGCTTTACTTGACAATGGTAACTTTGAAAACGGACTAAAAACAGGAGAATGGATATCCTATTTCATAAATGGTAACAAGGCAGTTGTATCTCAATACAAGAATGGAGAGCTTGATGGGCCTTATTCAGCGCTCGATGAGTATGGGACTAAAACAATAGACGCATTCTATACAAAAGGTCTGTTAAACGGGAGTTGGAAGAAATATGACTACGATGGGTTTGTGATAGAAGAAGGGATGTTCATCAATGGTCTCAGAGACGGTAAGTGGGAATACTTTTTCATGCCAAAAAAGATGTCCGCAGTAGAATTCTATAACAATGGCAACAAAACAGGGAAGTGGGAAAGTTTTCATTTCAACGGACGAATTGCCTCTGAAATCACATACATAGATGATAAGCCGGTTGGTGAAGCTACCAGCTGGTATCCAAACAGAAAGATAGAATCAAAGTCATTCTATCGACTTGGCTTAATGGATAGCATTTTCGTTCAATACTATGAGAACGGTGCTAAAATGATGGAAGGTGATTATAATCTAGGACTGAAGACGGGGCCATGGAAACTCTACCATGAAAATGGAATGATTAACCAATTTGGTGCTTTCAACATTGATAAACGCACAGGCAATTGGAAGTTCTTTAATGACTCAGGCACTTTAATTAGCGAAGGGAATTATAAGCTTGATCAAGAGGTTGGCCAATGGTTTGTCTATTATTTTAATGGAAAATTAGAATCAATCGGTTCCTATGTTAATGGCGAAAAAGATGGTTTATGGGGCTACTTCCATGTATCAGGTACGCCAATGAAAGAAGAGACTTGGGTCAAAGGTAAGTTGATGGAAATATCTTCGTTCACTACGGATAAAGGTAAAGTCATTGAAACTGGTGACTTAAAAGCAGGAAATGGCGTAGTCACTAATTTCTATGCTGATGGAAACTCCTTCTCTTCAGGAAATTATGAAAATGGATACCCTACTGGCACTTGGACTTTCTTCGATACAAAAGGCAGAAAAGTTACCGAGGGAGAGCTTGTTCAAGGAGTGCGCACTGGAGTATGGAAAGTGTTCTCACGTCAGGGAAGGGTTATCAAAATTGAAGTTTATGAGAACGGAGAGCTAATTGAAGAACTTTAAGGTTTATCTCTCTCACTAAGACGAACAATCGGTCGGTTTTAAGGTTAAGATAAAAACAGATAACTATGGGTTGGTTCAGCAAAAAGTCAGAAAAGGAAAAGCTTCAAGAAAAGTATGAGAAAATGATAGGCGAAGCCTACAAATTATCACATACGGATAGAAAAGCGAGTGATTTAAAAACTGCCGAGGCCGATTCACTCCTAAAGGAGATTGAAAAATTACCTTAAAGTATCCCCTTTTATTTGCTTTAGCATTTCAAGAATTTTCTTTTTGACCAAGTCACTATTACTCCAAGGGATAAAGTGATTGCTTTCCTCTAAGAAAACAATGTCTTTCGGTGCATTCACCAACATGCTATCTGCAAAAGCGGCATTCCCAGGATCCACTAACATATCTTTCCCTCCTTGAATGACCATACTAGGCATGGTGAGGTCTTTCCAAAGCGGAAGCATAAGCTCGAGCTCTTCATCTAGAAAGACTAACTCCTCGTTTGAAATTCGGAAAATCTTTGGTGCGAGTGCTCCTATCACAGGCCAGCGCATCGGTATTCTAAACCAATCCTCATTCGGCTCAAGTGCAGGGGCTAAAGCTGGTGCAAGCATAATAATACCATCTACTAATTCTGGGTAATCCATTGCCATCCTAGCCACTACTGGGCCACCCAATGAATGCCCAATAAGTACCCTAGGGGCTGGTATGGCTTCAAGCATTGGCTTGAGCAGAGCCGATTGTTCTTCTAAGGACCTTATTGGTTTTCCATAACTAGATTTACCAAAACCTGGTCTATCTGGTGAAACAATATTCGCCCGATCAGTCAGCGTATCTTCTTTGAAATAAGAAATGAAAGCATCCCATGATCCAGGAGTACCATGCACAAAGACCAGACTTGCGTCTTCCCCCATGTCCTGATACATGTAGTGCATGGCGTAACCATCCACTTCATAAAACTTACTTATTGGTTTATTAGTCTCAGATTCAAAGTATTTGTCCACTTTGGCATCAGACATGGTAAAACTCACACATCCACTGACAACCTGACTCAGAACAATAAACAGTACAAAGGTGGATAAACACCCAATTCTCATTCTCTTACGCCACTTACCCATATTATTGAGGTTTTATTGAAGCTAAACAAAAAAACCACTCTGATAGCAGAGTGGTTTCAATTCTATTGTCTTTCTGAAGAATTATCTCAAAAATAACATTTCTCTATACTTCAATAGAGGCCAATCTTCGTCATCTAGTGTAACCTCTAGTTTATCTACTGACTCTCTGATCTTATCAAAGTACTTAGTCTTAATTCTATCACAGTAAGCCTGAGCCTTGTCTTGAGTTTCCTCAATTAAGTTTACATCACCTCTTTCAACATTCATAGCCAAAATCTGTGACTGTATAATACCAACATGCTTATTCACCTTTTCAAGCACTGACTTTACATGAGAATTATCCAATCCAAATTCAGCTAAGCCTTTGGCATTGTCCATGAGCTTATTCTGGTATTTGAGCGCAGCAGGAACAACCTGTGTCATACCCAACTCACTTATTAACCTAGCCTCAATCTGAATTTTCATAATGTAATTCTCAAGCTTAATTTCGTGCCTAGCATCTAACTCGAGACCAGACATTACGTGAAACTCTTCAAATACTTCTTTCGATTCCTTAGATACATATGCATTTAAGGCCCTAACTGAATCTTTTATATTAGGCAAGCCTCTTTTAGCTGCTTCATCAGCCCAATCCTGAGAATAACCATCTCCTTCGAAACGTACTGCTTTAGAAGATTTGATATAATCTCTCAACACATTTACTATTGCGATTTTCTTATCCTCACCCTTGCTAGACAATTTCGTCACAGCAGCATGAAATTCTTTCAATTGCTTCGCCATGATTAGATTCAAGACAGTCATTGGCTCCGCAACATTCTGATCAGAGCCTACCGCTCGGAATTCAAACTTATTACCTGTAAAGGCAAAAGGAGACGTTCTATTTCTATCTGTATTATCCAGGATGATTTCAGGAATCTTATCGATACCCAATTTCATATACATGTTATCCCCTTTATCAACCTTGAGGTTACCGTTACTTTCCAGTTCGTTTAATACTGAAGTCAGTTGTGAACCTAAGAACACAGACATAATTGCTGGAGGTGCTTCATTTGCCCCTAACCTATGGTCATTACCTGCTGTTGCAATACTAGCTCTTAATAGTCCCGCATTGTCATGAATCGCCTTTACTGTGTTCACCAAGAATGTTAAGAATTGCAGGTTTTCTCTAGCGCTAGAGCTAGGCTGAAACACATTGATTCCTGTAGAAGTAATCAAAGACCAGTTGTTATGCTTTCCACTTCCATTCAAACCAGCAAATGGCTTCTCGTGAAAGAGAACTTTTAAAGAATGTCTCTCCGCAACACGGTCCATTATGTCCATCATTAAGGAGTTATGGTCAGTTGCTACGTTAATGTCCTCAAAAAGTGGCGCTACTTCAAATTGAGATGGGGCCACTTCGTTGTGACGGGTTGAAACAGGGATACCCAATTTCAAACACTCAATCTCAAAGTCTTTCATGTAGTTATACACTCTACTTGGGATTGATCCGAAGTAGTGATCATCTAACTGCTGACCTCTTGCTGGATGGTGACCAAAAACAGTTCTACCCGCCATTACCAAATCAGGTCGGGCATTGTATAGTGCTCTATCTACTACAAAGTACTCTTGCTCAACTCCTAACGAAGCACTTACTCTGTTGACATTTCTGTCAAACATTTGACAAACCTTAGTGGCCGCTTTGTCTACAGCTTCGACAGCCTTCAGCAACGGTGCTTTATAATCTAATGCCTCACCAGTATATGAAACGAAGATTGTCGGAATACAAAGTGTACGTCCCCAGATGAAAATTGGAGAACTTGGATCCCATGCAGTGTATCCTCTAGCTTCGAAAGTCGAGCGGATACCACCATTTGGGAAAGAGGAAGCATCTGGCTCTTGTTGAATCAATGCAGAACCTTTGAGTATCTCTACGCCTTTCTGAGCATCGAAAAAAGAATCATGCTTTTCAGCAGTGGAACCTGTCAATGGCTGAAACCAGTGCGTGTAATGTGTAATGCCTTTTGATGTGGCCCATGTTTTAACGGCTGACGCTATTTGATTAGCCGTCTCCATATCAATTTTTCTACCCTTGTCAATGGCGCTTTGTACTTTCTTAAATGTGTCTGGTGCAAGTGCGGAACGCATCTTGTCCAAGTTAAAAACATCCTTAGCAAAAAAATCCGAAATTTTATCAGATGGCGCAATAACTCTATCTGTAGTCCTGTTCTGAACTACGTTTAGTGCGCGTTGGCGTTGATTAGACATGTCTTGTTGATTGTTTGGGTTTACTTTGAGAGCAAAATTAACAGAATTACGTGATCGAAACTAAAATCAATCAATTTTTCTCTCTTAAAACTTAGGTTTTACAAAAAATTGAAAAATACAGCGTAAATATTAGGTCAAACAGTACTCAAGGGCATGCCTTTTAAAAAGTAGAAGGTTTAACAGAAAGAGATACAAAAGGACTATTTTTTTCTAAATTTGCGCTCCGTGAATCATCAAATGAAGAAAGTAGCTTTCTATACCCTCGGTTGTAAACTGAATTTCTCCGAAACCTCTACTATTGCCAGAGGTTTTGAGGAGAAGGGCTACACGAAAGTCCCATTCTCAGATTCACCAGACATCTTTATCATAAACACGTGTAGCGTCACCGAGAACGCTGACAAAAAGTGTAAGAAGATAGTCAAAGAGGCACAAAAAATTAACCCCGAAGGTTATGTGGCAATCATTGGTTGCTATGCACAACTAAAACCAAAGGAAATCTCTGAAATTAAAGGTGTTGATGCAGTTCTAGGGGCTGCCGAGAAGTTCAGGTTATTAGAACTGCTTGATGGTTTTGTCAAAACCCCTGAAGCCAGAGTGCTTGCCTCCGAAGTTAAAGAAGCTAAAGCGTTCAATAATGCTTATTCTATTAATGATAGAACTAGAACCTTCTTAAAGGTTCAAGATGGTTGTAATTACCATTGCGCTTTCTGTACTATTCCCCTAGCCCGGGGCAAAAGCCGAAGTGACACCATAGAGAACATTATCAAGTCAGCCAATGAGATTGCTGCCACCGATGTCAAAGAGGTTGTATTAACGGGTGTAAATATTGGTGACTTTGGCATTGTAGAAGGAAAGCGTGAAGAACGATTCGTTGACCTTGTCAAAGCCATTGACAAAGTCGAAGGTATTGATAGGATTCGTATCTCTTCTATTGAGCCCAACTTATTGACGAACGAAATTATCGAATACACAAGTCATTCTGATCGGTTTGTGCCTCACTTCCACATACCCTTACAGTCGGGTAACAACAAAATACTTCGCGCCATGCGCAGAAGATATTTGCGTGAACTTTATGAAGACAGAGTCAATAAGATCAAACATCTCATGCCAGACTGCTGTATTGGAGTTGATGTAATTGTAGGCTTTCCTGGAGAAACGCATGAAGATTTTCTAGAGACTTATAACTTCTTGAACGAATTAGACATCTCCTACCTACACGTTTTTACTTATTCGGAAAGAGCAAACACGACTGCAGCAGAAATGGATGACGCTATTCCATTGAAAGAACGTCAAAAACGATCCAAGATGCTCCGAATTTTATCGGAGAAGAAGAGAAGGCAATTCTACGAGTCACAATTAGGCACTACACGAACAGTCCTTTTCGAGGATGATATTGTAGATGGCATGATGCATGGTTTTACCGAAAACTATGTACGCGTGGCTGCAAAGTATGACCCACTGCTCATCAATGAGCTAAAGACTGTCACGCTCCACTCAATTAAGGACAATGGTACTGTCGCTGTTGAAGAGGCCGAGATGGCTTTAGCACCACACTAACCAAGCACTCAGTAGCTTCTAGAGTCTGTGAATTGAAGCAGGTAATAGTTTTACTATCATTTCAAAAAGTTTTACTATGATAAATGAAACTTACTTAATCAAGCCCCGTAAGAGTAGGTAGCATTTAAATATAAAATTATGGGAGCAATTTCATCATCAGGATCATTCAGTACGCACAGTTCAAACCAATCCTTTCTTAACACGAGAAGAAACAAATCATTCCTTTACAAGGGAGCTACAAGAAGGTTTGAGAACACAAATCTAAAGTTAGAAACAGTGCCAGTTTCCGCTTCAAGAATGAACAAATTCAAATCTTGGTTATCGGCAGATATTGCTCAGGAGAGAAAGACCGATATTCTAATCCTTGTCATCTCGGTACTGTTGGTAAAAGTGGCATTATTGGTCATTACCTAATCCAAACTTGTAGCATATAAAAACAGAAAAGGCCTTCCAATTGGAAGGCCTTTTCTGTTTTATCTATTCAAACGGAATATTATTTTTTATCAGAAAGCGGGTTTTTGTTTTTCTCAGCACCCATAAAGATTGCGTTAAAAATCATTCGGTAAGTACCTCTTGATTGCCCTCTAAATTGTGGTCGGAAAGCAAACATGACTAAATCTCCAGAGCCACGCTTTGCATGCACCATTGCAGATGTATTTGCCAAATGAGTCTCCTCACCTAAGGCCCATCCACTCAACAAAATGTTTTCTCCAGCATACTTCGCTACTTCCATAACGCCTGGAGCATTTGCATCAATTTTGAAGGCACGGCTTTGGTTAAATGAGGCAGAAGCTTCCGCTGGCATTCCTATTGCCAACCTATTCGTATTATCAACATCCATCCGCACCAAAGAACCAGGGATAAAGAAGTCATTAGGTTCAATTCCAGCCGTTACGTTTTTAACTGGTAAGTTGAATTGCTCAATTGCAAAATCGCTTGCTTTATCGTAAAAGATAATGGCTCCACCTGCAGTAGCATAAGCGTCTAAGGCAGCAACACCTTCTTTACCAATTCCTCCTACAAACTTCTCAGGAGCTCTTCTGGCTGAATTACCATTCATGATGCCAGACGGTCTTTGATCCGGCATTATGATAGCGGTATACTGACTCAAATTGCCACTTTTAATGTCCTCATTATGTAGTGTATCTAGGTCAAACTCAAATTGCTCTAACATCCACCTGCTCCAGCCTTCATCCATATTGGCTTGCCAAGACTTATATATTCCAATTTTAACTTTTCTCAGCTCATTATATTCCGCAGAAGGTTTTTTAGCTATACCTGAAAAATCCAATCCCAAATCATCACTCAATTGTTTAATATTGGCATCTAAGCCTCTTTTTGTCCTAATCAAAAAGGAACCTGCTTCAACACCTTCTTCGTTTGTTGTGAATTGACTCACGGTATAACCAGCCTTCTGCAATCTGTTTATTGCAGTCGCACTTTGATTATCTTTATTAGAAAGCACATAACCGTAGCGCGCATTACCAGATACAGTACCTGCATCAAAAGTCATTTTCTCCTTAATTGGATCAACGCTAGCCATAAAATCCTGCTCAATCCTATCAACAGTGACGCCCATCTGAATCGGCAAAGTCCAACCTGCTAAATCATAAGGTGGTTGGGGTGGGCCTCCTGGGTATAAAAACTGATCAGGGTATTCTTGCACCTCCATTAAATCAGCTAAGTAAGGTCTGAAAGACTGAGCACCATAAAATATGATTGAACCAGCCTCATAGTTTTTACCATTAGCACTGAAAGCTTCTGTTGCTCTATGCGCCTTCAATCCACCTTGCATCAACACGTTTGTTAAGTTGATGGCTTCCGATGGGTTGTATTGATCTTTTGGAATCACATAGGCGAATGCTCCTTTTCCATTAGCATTGGTAATGGCATCTCGGCCCATGCTGTAGATATTATAAAGGAATTCATCTTTTTTATCGGCTGCCAAATCAAGCACTGCCATTGACGCAGTGATCATATATTCAACCGCATCTCGAAACTTAACCTCTCCTCCTTCAAATGGGTAAGGATAGAATATCTCAGAACCGTTAGAAGGTAAACCTCTGATGCTCTCTGGCTTATCCTTTGGGTCGTACATCGTTGGCGTTGGCGAAGGCTGTGCCACCTCTGTCAAAATACCAATCTGATTATGATAGTAAGGAGCCGTTCGCATTCCTCCATTCCAAAACATGCTAAATCCTACATTAGCAATCACACCAGGCTTTTTTTCCATGGCAAAGCGTTGCGCCATGGCTGTCCCAACGAGGTTCACGGAAGTAGTAATTCCAGGGTGAATCTGCGGATTAACCGGACTACGAAATGGCGGTAAAAAGATCATCGCCCACCTTGGTGCAGTTTGATGGTGATTATGAATAATCTGCGGATACCACTCATTGTACAAAACATTGGTGATTACTTTCGTTTCCTGCATGTTATTCATGAACCAATCTCTGTTGTTGTCATGACCTACATACTTTTGATACAATACAGGAGGCCCAGAACTTTCGAATGGAGTGCCGAGGGTCTTTCTGTACCAATCGACAACAATATCAACGCCATCAGGATTTATGACTGGCACTACTAAAGTGATTACCTCGTCTCTGATCTTCTGCATTTCATCAGACTCTTCGGAAGCAATCTTCCACATTAACTCTGATGTCATTTGAGCATGTGCACGTTCTGTAGCATGCATTCCTCCATCAAACCAAACAATGGCTTTTCCTTCTTTAGAGAGTTTTCTAGCTTCTTCTTCGGTGATTTCGGCCCTTGCGAGTTTTTCAGAAATTTCTTTCCATCTGTCCAACTGCTTCATGTTTTCCTTATTGGATATGAAGACTAACTTCACTGGTCGGCCCATTGAAGACTTCCCAATTTCAATCATTTGAACACGATCAGTAGATGCCGCTAATTTTTCATAGTACGCAAGCATTTGATCATAATCAGCTAACTTGTAATCGGCTCCTACTTCATGACCAAATGTTTCTCTCGGGTGAGGAATTTGAGCATAAGCATCATAGCCCATCACAAAGAAAAGGCACAGTAATAATCGGATTGAATGTTTCATGTTACATAAATAGGTTTGGCTCAATATAAGGATTAAGACCAAGGTTTAAAGACAGTTTTTATACCACCTGATAATTGTTAAAACAAGCGGGTAATTTTGGTGGGTTTTCTTTACTTTAGTTGACTAATCGAGGCCCAAAATCAACAAATCTATCTAAGTACTTATGTATCTGATATTTGATACTGAAACCACTGGTTTACCACAGAATTACAAAGCTCCCTTAACTGATTTTGATAATTGGCCGAGACTCGTTCAAATCGCATGGCAGCTTCACGAACCTAACGGTAAATTAGTTGCCGCTAAGAACTTAATCGTAAAACCTGAAGGCTTCACGATTCCTTATAACTCCGCTCAAATACATGGTATTACTACAGAGCGTGCCTTAGCTGAAGGGCATGACCTCAAAGAGGTACTTGCCGAGTTCAAAGAAGATATTGATCGAGCTACTTCAGGAGTAGGTCATAATGTAGAGTTCGATTACAACATTGTTGGCGCTGAGTATTTAAGAGCTGAATTAAAGAACGAATTAGAAGATCTTACCCCTTTAGACACAAAATTAGTAGCTACTAATTTTTGTGCAATACCAGGTGGTCGTGGCGGGCAATTTAAATGGCCTACGCTCACCGAATTACACACCAAGCTCTTCGGTGTACCCTTTGGAGATGCACACGATGCAGCCTATGATGTAGATGCTACAGCTAAATGTTTCTTTGGCTTAATCATGGAAAGCGTCATTCCTCATGACCCTTCACTAAAACTCTCTGAAGTAGTTTACGAAGCTCCTGAATTAGACGCAGCAAATTTTGCGATTGAGAACGAGGAGAATTCCGGTACAGGTAAGTCAAAAATAGATTCAGAAGCACTAACAGCATTAGAAGAAATACCCTTCTCACACCTGCATGTGCACTCACAATTTTCCATCCTTCAGGCAGTATCTAAGATTCCTGAAATCGTCAATACTGCGAAGGAATTAGGCATGCCCGCTGTGGCTTTGACGGATCACGGCAACATGATGGGTGCCTTTCAATTTGTGAGCTCTGCACTAGCGGCTGGCATCAAGCCTATCGTTGGGTGTGAATTTAACATCTGTGCTGACCGAACAAATAAAAAAGTACAGGACAACGGTTTTCAAACCGTCATCCTCGCAAAGAATAAAAAAGGATATCACAACCTGGTTAAGCTATCGTCCATCGCTTTTACTGAAGGCTTCTACTATGTTCCAAGGATTGATAAGAATGACCTTCTTAAGTACAAGGACGATCTAATTGTAACATCAGGTGGGCTTTGGGGTGAAGTGCCTTTCAAAATCTTGAACATTGGAGAAACTCAGGCTGAAGAAGCCTTTGTCTGGTGGAAAGAGCAATTTGGAGATGATTTCTACGCAGAAATTAATCGTCATGGGATCGCAGAAGAAGATCACGTCAATCAGATCATTTTACAATACTGTAAGAAGTATGATGTAAAACCGATCGCAGCCAATAACACCTACTACACACGAAAAGAACAGTCTGTCGCGCATGATGTCTTGCTCTGCGTAAAAGATGCTGAATCGATTAGCAAGCCGAAAAAATACATAGGCAAGCGCGGTAGAGAATTTCGTTATGGCTTCCCGAATGATGAGTTCTACATGAAGACATCGGAGGAGATGAAGAAACTATTCTCCGATATTCCAGAAGCCATCTCTAACACAAATGAAATAGTTGAGAAGGTAGAAGAATACCAACTGGCCAGAGAAGTCCTGCTTCCAAAATTTGATATCCCCGATGAGTTCATCAATACTGAAGATGAAGCCGATGGCGGTGTGCGTGGCGAGAATGACTATTTGAGGCACCTAGCCTATGAAGGAGCCAAAAGACGCTATGGCGAAATCACTGATGACATTAAAGAACGGCTTGACTTTGAGCTAGCAACAATTAAGAATACAGGCTATCCTGGTTACTTCTTGATTGTCCAAGATTTCACCAATAAGGCAACCGAAATGGGCGTTTCAGTTGGGCCCGGTCGTGGTTCGGCAGCGGGTTCGGTGGTGGCTTATTGTATTAACATCACAAATGTTGATCCCATCAAGTACGATCTCCTTTTTGAGCGTTTCTTGAATCCAGATCGTGTATCATTACCAGATATTGATATTGACTTTGATGATGAAGGTCGTCAAAAAGTCATCGATTATGTCATCGAAAAGTATGGCAAGAACCAAGTGGCTCAAATCATCACGTATGGTACCATGGCGGCTAAGTCCTCGATTCGAGATACTGCACGCGTCATGGAGCTCCCTCTCCCCGATGCGGATAGAATTGCCAAACTGGTTCCGGACATTAAACTCGCCAAACTCTTCTCCCTCAGTGATCAAGAACTAAAATCTAAAATCAGGTCCGAGCAAATCCCTTTAGCCAATGAGCTGAAGAAGATTGCAGCTGGTAATTCTGCTGAGAGTAAAGTGATTAACCAAGCTCGCGTACTTGAGGGTTCCGTAAGGAATGTAGGGATTCACGCCTGTGGTGTAATTATTACCCCTGACGACATTACCAATTACGCCCCTGTTGCGACAGCAAAAGATTCAGACATGTGGTGTACACAGTTTGACAATGCTGTAGTTGAAGACGCTGGCCTGCTAAAAATGGACTTCTTGGGTTTGAAAACTTTGACTTTGATCAAAGATGCCGTCAAGACCGTTAAAGAAAAACATGATGTCGATCTTGTACCGGACGATTTCCCACTAGACGACACCAAAACCTACGAGTTATTCCAGCGAGGCGAAACGGTCGGGATATTCCAATATGAATCTGCAGGGATGCAGAAGTATATGAAGGAACTCAAACCAACTGAGTTTGCCGATCTCATTGCAATGAACGCGTTGTATCGTCCAGGACCGCTCGAATACATCCCTTCCTTCATTCGAAGAAAGCATGGAGATGAGCCGATCTCCTATGACTTGGATGATATGGAAGAGTACCTTTCTGAGACCTACGGCATTACAGTCTATCAGGAGCAAGTCATGCTGCTATCCCAAAAACTCGCTGATTTCACCAAAGGTGAAGCTGATGTGCTGCGTAAGGCCATGGGTAAGAAGCAGCGTGAGGTTTTGGATAAGATGAAGCCAAAATTTGTCGATCAGGCAAAGGCCAAAGGACATGCAGAAGATAAACTCGAAAAAATTTGGCGTGACTGGGAAGCCTTCGCGTCCTATGCCTTTAATAAGTCTCACTCCACTTGTTATGCTTATATCGCCTTCCAAACTGCCTATTTAAAGGCCCACTACCCTGCCGAATACATGGCTTCTGTGCTGAGTAACAACATGAATGACATCAAGCAGGTCACCTTCTTTATGGAAGAGTGCAAGCGAATGGGCGTTCCTGTTTTAGGCCCAGATGTCAATGAATCCAACTACAAGTTTACAGTAAATGCCAAGGGTGAAATCCGCTTTGGTATGGGTGCAGTTAAAGGGGCTGGTGAAGCAGCCATTGAAGAAATTATCCGTGAACGAAAAGAGAACGGACACTATCCGAATGTCTTCGACTTCGCGGAGCGCATTAACCTCAAAACTGTTAATAAACGAAATTTTGAATCACTCGCACAAGCCGGTGGCTTCGATTGCTTCGAGCATTACCATCGCAAGCAGTACTTGTGGGCTCCAGAATCAGAGCAGACCCTGATAGAGAAAGTGATCCGCTATGCGAATGCCAAGCAAGCGGAGAAAGATGCTGCGCAAGTATCTCTTTTTGGTGGAGACAGTAACGTAGCGACTCCTTTACCAAGTGTAGCAGACATGGAGCCTTTCAGCCAAATGGAGAAGCTTAAGCGCGAGAAAGAAATCGTTGGCTTTTACATCTCTGGGCACCCTTTAGATCAATTCGAAATAGAATTAGATAGCTTCTGCAAGCCAATCAACGACATTAACAAGTTTCCAAATCAAGACATCTCTATTGGTGGCATTGTCAATAGCGTTAGAAATGGGCAAACTAAGAATGGTAAGCCGTATGCCGTAGTAAGCGTTGAAGACTATAACGGTGCCGTAGAACTGTTTTTAATGGGTGAAAAGTATATCAACCATGCCCAATATTTAAGACCAGGCGAGTTTCTATTCATCAACGGTAGAGTAGAAATCAATTGGCGTAAGCAGAAAGAGATTCGTGAAAACCCTAGCATTAACCCTACACCAGAAGATTGGGAGCTTCAGACTTATACGATGTCACTTTTAAGTGAATTAAGAGAGAAGCGTGGAAAAGGAATTCATATTAAACTAGACGCTAAGCTGGTCGATCAAGAATTGATTGAAAACATTTTAAAGTTAACTGAGGCCAATCAAGGTAATACAGACTTGAAAGTAGAGCTAGTGGATCGTGCTGAAAACCTTACCGTTGAGCTATTTGCAAGGAAGGTGAAAGTTGAGCCAAACAATAAATTGATAGAAGGGCTGAAGCAGTATACCGATGGCGCTCGTTTAATTACAGCCTAGAGGAAAAGTGTAATTTGTTCCAACATCTGTTCGGAACTTTTTAATTACTTTTGATGTCATTGAGAGAATTAGAAATAAAATCAAAGCATAAATAATAGAGATAATGGCAAATGCATTAGAAATTAACGAGAGCAACTTCGAAGAATTAGTGTTGAACTCTGACAAACCAGTATTAGTTGACTTTTGGGCAGCTTGGTGTGGACCATGTAGAATGGTAGGTCCTGTAGTAGAAGAAATTGCTGGAGAATACAGCGAAACAGCAGTTGTTGGAAAAGTTGACGTTGATGCGAACCAAGATATCTCTGTGAAATACGGAATCAGATCTATTCCAGCATTGCTATATTTCAAAAATGGTGAAGTAGTTGATAGCGTAATTGGTGCTGTACCGAAGAACGTATTGACTAGCAAACTAGATGAAGCCATCGCAGCGAAAGCTTAAGGAGTACCTAGTATTGCGTATAAAGTATTGAAAGTAAAGCCCTGACGAGAATCAAGGCTTTTTTATTAGATACTGATAGTAAGAGCCGATAGAATATTCAAGTTCTTCCAAGCCATTTCTGCATCCTTATATCAGTCGATTAATCTAGATGAACAAGAAACCTGTCTCCCTTAAATGAAGATCGCACGGTAGCTCCTCTACTTGTGGATATAGCCTTAATTTCTTTTCTTCATAGGTGTAAAAG
>Ga0209119_1000372_pt1 | contig 45320 bp, 29 predicted proteins | sample COG_03_FD_184747 | JGI IMG/M metagenome (GOLD analysis project Ga0209119, IMG submission 184747) | Pelagic Microbial community sample from North Sea - COGITO 998_met_03 (SPAdes) (version 2) | ecosystem: Environmental > Aquatic > Marine > Neritic zone/Coastal water | place: Helgoland, sampling...
CCTCCAACTCACTCAGTTGGTTGCAGAGTCTCAAATAGAAATTCTGAATTTGGTTATGAAAGTATTACAAAAAGAAGAAGCCATATTTCGTGCCTTAGATTTAAGCAATCCGGCGTTAAATATAACCAATTCTACAGGACCAGTTACAGGAACACCTAGCGTGGATAATCAACTAGCAATCCTCGAGATCTTAAATAAAGTGTTTGTAAAAGTCATTGCCAATAGACGGAAGTTAGAATGATTTTTAATCACTAGTTGTGTGGAACCTAGATATTGTAAATCCTAGCTTTTCCAACGTTTAAAGCTGCTCAGAAACTAACTAGATTGAATCGTATAATAGGCTCTTAAAATTTGACATCATTTAGTGATTATCTTATCTTTACTTTTTTAAATTGAAGAGTTATCTTCTGCTCAATTATTTTTTTGAAAGATACATTTAAACATAAAGGACTTCGTAAACAATTGGTGGCAACTTTAGTCGCAAAAGGCATTACAAATGCAGCGGTTCTAGAGGCTATTGGATCCATTCCGCGACATCTTTTTATGGATTCTAGTTTTTTGGATCATGCCTATCAAGACAAGGCATTCCCAATTGCGGCCAGTCAAACTATTTCTCAGCCCTATACCGTCGCATTTCAATCGGAGTTATTAGAAGTAAAATCAGGCGATAAAATTCTTGAAATAGGCACGGGGAGTGGCTATCAAACCGCTGTACTTTGTCTTTTAGGAGCCCATGTCTATAGCATCGAACGCCAATTGGAATTGTTTAAACAAACAAACAAGTTTTTGCCAAAAATTGGCTACGTCGCAAAACGGCTTATTTTTGGAGATGGCTATAAAGGCCTAGTGGAAGCCGCGCCTTTTGATAGTATTATCGTTACAGCTGGGGCGCCTTTTGTGCCAAAACCCTTATTGTCACAGCTAAAAATAGGAGGACGCTTGGTCATTCCTGTGGGAGATAAAGAGCAAATAATGACGCTCTACATTCGGAAAGGAACAAAAGAATTTGAAAAACACGAACTCGGAAATTTTAAATTTGTACCACTGTTAGAAAACAAAAGCTAGAGGCTGATTCCAAACAAGACACCGTCGTTCACAAACCCTGATTGATAGGAGCGCACATAATCAACTCTTAAAAAACGGTATTTTCCCCAACCGATATTATTAACTCCTAAACTAAATTCTTGATAGGGTTTTTTATTTTTAGTTGAAAATCCATGAACGCCAACAATCAAATTGTAGTTTAATTTATTAATTAAAGGAATCTTGCCTAAAATATAACCGCTAAAATCATGCTCTAAATGGTATTCAAAATAATTTTCGGAGCTGCTTAAGTCATAATACCCAAGGTTTTTAAAGCTTGATAAATAGTCGCTGTCTAAATTAATGTGAGTTTGATTTCCGTTCAGATGTTTATAATCCATGAATGCATTGTTGGAATCCCCGAAAAAGGTACCACCCTGAAGGTTATAACTCAAACGCCCTTTGTTTTCAAGGCTCATATTTTGAGTTAGTTTGAGGCTCAGATGATCAAAATTGTAGTCGGTGTTTGTGGCGCCCAGTCCTTTTTCGAAACTTAAATTTAGCTTCGGGTATTTAGGATTGGTGATGTTAAATTTACTACCAGGATAGCTGAGGTATTTTTGTCCAAATCGTATGGTGCCATCCAGTTTGAATTTTAGGATATTATGATTTTCAAAAGGAGCGGTCTCAAAATTATCAGGCGCAAGAGGATTGTTGCTTGTGTAGGATTTATTATCTCTGTTAAGAGTAGTGTAATCCGTAGAATTGAAGAGTGCCCTTCGGTTTTCAAAACTGGCAGACGTTCGAATCCTAAAACCATTAAAAAGTTCTTGACCATACTGAAATGTAATGAATCGCTTTTCAAATAGCTTGATATAATTATTCTCAAAAAACAAACTGCTGACATCATTTATCAAGCTGGAAATGGGCGTTTGATCGTTAAATTGCTCAACTTTTGTACCGGCACTAAAGCTTATGTTTAAATCATCTATATTATTAAATTTATAGCGAAAACCTAAAGTGCCTCTTAATTTGTGAGTTTCATAACTGTAATTTATAAGACTTTGAAATGATACATATTTTTTATACTCATCATAACGTTTAGTGTAATCGATGTCTACATTTGAATTAAATCCTTGCACGGAATTGAAATTTAAACCTATGAGAGGGCTGTTGATGCTGAATTGTTTGTTCTCAAAAGAGTTTTCGTACGTATATCCCGAGATGAGGTTTCCCAACTTAAATGTATTGTTTTTAGTATCCACCGAGTCTCGATAGGTTTTGGATTTTTTCAAGGTTTGTAAACTATCTTTCTTAATATAATCAACGAGTTCTTCGGATGTTAAAGGCACTGGTCGAAGGCGGTTCCAGTAAAGGGAATCTTTTTTGTTTGCTTCAAGTTCAAATGCTAAAACTTCGTTTGTAAACACATCGGAACCAAAGGAAGGGTTCAGTTCATAATTGGAATAATTGGCTACAAAACTCCCATCGCCTTTAAACCCTAAAAATCCATATTCAAACCCAATCGTTTGGGAACGGATGACCCAATAATCGGCGGTTTGATCGTAGGATAAATTTTGTTTTATGGTCACTAAATCTGCTGCAGGTGTTTGAATTTGACTGCCTGTTACACTTAATTCGAGTCCGTATAAACACCATTGATCTTCCACAATAAAAATAAAACCTGAAAATACACGATCGTTCTCACGACGCGGAATCACTTTAATTTTATTAATCAAATTCCCCAAATTGTCATAAAAGACACCTTCAAGTTTATAGCGGTAGTAATTAAAGGCATAATCAGCAATTGGAGATACAATTTCAGAATTAATCTCAACCGTATTTTTGTAAAAATTGTAGTCGACATCGCTGGCATTATTGAAGCTAAACCCGTTGGAATTGCCACTCACTTTAGAAGCACTTATTTTTTCGCTAAGTTGATCGGGCTTTTGATATTTTATTTTTGAAATAGTTTCTGATAAATATAAAATTCCAGAGCGGGTAGAATCTAAACCAATATCAAGCTTCACCTCTTGTCCTAAGAATTTTTCTGGCGCATTTTTAATTCGAATAAGCCCTTTAGAATAAAAATCAGCAGCATAGGAATTAATTTTTTCTAGTTGTCGTTTTCGGTTTTCAATGGTAGCTCTTACAATTCGATTTGCAGGGTTTTCAGACGAATTAATCACCACTTCATTTAAGGATATGTTTTCTTCTAATAAAGTAATGTCTAAGGCATAGGGGAATTGTTTAACCTCAATAGTTTTGGTTTGTGTTTTATAGCCCAAAAACTGAAAAACAATGGTGTATGTTCCGAGTTTTGAAATCGCCAATTCATAGAGACCGTTGTCGTTGGACGTGGTGCCTGTATAGGAATTTTCTAAGTAAATATTAACGTAAGGAATTGGTAAGTTATCAATATCTGTAATCGTGCCTTTGAGTTGAGCGGAAACAGATAATGAAGTAATGAGGAAAAAAAGTAAATAGCGCATTAATCGAATATAAGGTTATGTTACAGTAAGACTATTGAGCAAAAGAGTTGTTACAGGATTACTTAAAATTCTTTTTCACACGATCTAAGTCTCGTTTGTTGTCGCGGTCTTTGATGGTTTCTCGTTTATCAAAAAGTTTTTTACCTTTTGCCAAGGAAATTCTCAGTTTTGCAAACCCTTTATCATTGATAAAAAGTTTGAGAGGTATGATGGTAAGCCCCGAGTTTTTCACCTCTTTCTCGAGTTTTTTAAGTTCTTTTTTATTGAGTAATAACTTCCGTTCTGCTTTTGGGGCATGGTTATAATGATTTCCAAAATCATATTCTTGAATGGTCATATTAATCACAAAAAGTTCCCCTCTTAAATTAAACTCACAAAAACTTTCGGTAATAGACGCTTTCCCCTCTCGAATTGATTTGATTTCGGTTCCCGTTAATACAATACCAGCGATATACATATCCAAGAGATCATACGTAAATCGGGCTTTTTTATTTAATATGTTAACAGACTTTTTCATCAGAGGTCAAAACTAAGCAAAATATTTAATCGATGGCTAAGAGTTGATGAATAATCTCTCCAGATTCAGTAATATTTATAATGTAAAGATTCGAATAATTTTTATCGTCTATTTGTTTGTATAGGTCTTGTCCAATAAAAGCGTTTACCATGGACGGGACTGTATTACTATGGCCCACAATCAACACGGTTTTCCCTCTATTTTCTTTCCTAAACACTCGTTGGTCAAAGTTTTTTGGACTGTACAATGTAAGCGGTAAGTTCTTTTTTTCTGCAATGGGATGGGCAGTATTTCGAGTTCTGTTATAATCGGTCGAATAAATGGTTTCAAATGGGATGTGATCCATAACCGAACTCCAACGTGCAGCTCTTAAAATGCCTTCAGTTATTAAATTAGGATCTTTGTCCGCAGGGTTTGAGGTGTTTTTTTCTGCATGACGGATAAAATAAAAGCTCGTTATAGCATTTTTTTCAGCTTGTTGAGCTTGGATTAAAGTCGTAGATAAAATGAATAATAGGGCAGTTAGTAGTGTTTTCATTGGATGAAATTTAAAAATTTATAATTTAAAGTCTAAAGGATCAATTTTAATAAATATACTAAAATTTTATACTTAAAAACAAAAAGCAATGCACTTCTGTAAAATAGAATTTGCATTGCTTTTAACTAACTAACCAACATATATATGACGTGTCATAAGTAGAATTGTTACAATCGAAATTTTATTAACATAATCAACACCTATTTATGCTATCATTTTGTGAGTGGAATAGTTATTATTTCGGATTTATTGTATAATTTTGATGCATCAAAAGAGCTGTTAGTTATACAACTCAAAACCTGAACAAACATATGGGAATTTTCGATTCATTATTCAAATCAGAAACAAAAGACTTCAATTGGCCTGGCAAACACTTAGAGTCTCTTAGTCAATTGGAAGCTATAGAAACTGCTTCATTTTCGGTGCCTCAAATAATCTTTAAACATTCAACACGTTGTAGTATCAGTCGGTTTGTACTTTCTGATTTCATGAATCATTATACTTATGCATCCGAAGAATTTGGTGCCCATTATATTGATTTATTAAACCATCGCGATATTTCGAGTGCAATTGCTGATCGCTTTAATGTCGTACATCAATCACCCCAACTGATTATTATAAAAGATGGAAAAGCAATAGCTCACGCCTCTCACGAAGGAATTAATGAGCTACAGCTTAGTAAGTATTTGTAATAGGTTTTTTAAACACCGAGTTCATCTAAAAGTTCGATAAGTTTCTTGCTTGAAGGACGCGGGGCATCTGCATCTACAATATTTCCTTTTGTGTCAATTAAAATAAATCTAGGAATTCCATTTACTTTATAATCCTGTACAAAGTCTGCTTCCCAGCCATTTCCAGTAAACAACTGAACGCCTGTTAATTCTTTTTCGGTCACCATAGTTTTCCAGGCCTCGTGTGCTTTTTCCATTGTCCCACTTCGTCGTGCATCATCAACTGAGATACTTACAAATTCAATATTTTTTGAATGGTATTTGGCTTCTAATTTTTTTAGAGATGGAATCTCTGCCTTACATGGCCCACACCATGTTGCCCAAATATCAACATACACATACTTTCCTTTAAAGTCACTTAAAGAGCTTGTTTTTCCTTTGTGGTTTTCATAGTTTGTAAATGTAGGGGAGGGTGTGCCTTTTACAAATAGTTTTTTCATTTCTAGTTTTTCCATGAAATAATTTGTGTAGGATTTTTGCATGGCTTCAAAAGTTTCATCTTGTTCTGTAAAATACACAGCATCAAGTTTTTTATAGTCCCCTTTCAATGAATTATAGGCGGCTTTTAAGTTGTCAAATGTTGTTGAAAATTCAGCTTCTGTTCCACTAAAAAGATCATCAGTCAGGTACTTTTCTTGAAGTTGACTATTAGCAATTATAAAATTACTTTGATCAGCATCATCGCCCTCAAAGACTAAAGTCTCATCAAAAGCTACGGTGTCTAATGTAAACGAAATGCTGTTGTTGTTTTTCAAATAAATACGACCATACTCATTACCATCGTAAAATTGATAAATTCCTTCTTTTACGTTAAGCGTATCGTTGAACGTGCCATCATCGTTGAGTTTGATTTCTTTTTTATAGCCCTCTCTATCGCTGATCGTTAGCGTTTTTAAATCATTAGGATTCGAGATTTTTCCAGAAAGAGTTACATAATTCTTTGGCGTTTCTGAGCATGAGGTAAATAATAGGATAGATAAAAATAAAGTAAGTAAGGGTCTCATTTTTTTTAAAGTTTAAGTTAGATTTAGATAGATTTTTATATTTCAAAATTAGATATATTATTCTTTTAAATTAAAAAATTAACAATTATTTGCATATTTATTAAGGAATTATCAATTTTGACTAAAATACAAACAGCACTAATGCATATTATTAGCACAAAACCTCTTAGCTTATCGATCCTTAGAACTCTAATACTCCAGGGTTCAAAACTAAAACTTTCTGACGAAGTCATCAAAAAAATACAAGAGTGTCGTGATTATTTAGATCAAAAAATAGCAAATACAACCGATCCAATTTATGGTATTAACACAGGTTTTGGGTCGTTATGTGATGTCCGTATACACTCTGAAAACCTTACTAAGTTACAAGAAAACTTAGTGCGTTCTCACGCTTGTGGTACTGGCGATTTAGTTCCGAAATCAATAATTAAACTAATGCTTTTATTGAAAATAAAATCGTTGAGTTATGGACATAGTGGTATTCAGCTAGAGACCGTAAACCGATTAATTTTATTTTATAATAATGATATTCTTCCCGTAATCTACACCCAAGGATCCTTAGGAGCTTCAGGAGATCTAGCGCCTTTAGCACATATGGCATTACCGCTTATTGGAGAAGGTAAGGTGTGGTACAAAGGAGTTCAAACAACTTCTTCTGAAGTTTTGCGTCATTTTGATTGGACGCCTATTACACTTCAATCTAAAGAAGGTTTGGCATTGCTTAATGGGACGCAGTTTATGACCGCCTACGGAGTTCATTCTTTATTGAAATCTTTCAAGTTGTCCTATATGGCAGATCTTATTGGTGCTCTTTCTTTAGACGCCTATGATGGTCGCATTGAACCTTTTGACCCCCTAGTTCATCTAGTCCGGCCACACAACGGACAGATACAAACGGCTGCGCGGATTCTAAATTTTTTAGAAGATAGCGAGTTAATGAATCAGCCAAAAGCACATGTACAAGATCCGTATTCCTTTCGATGTATGCCACAAGTCCACGGGGCAACTAAAGATACCTTGACTTTTGTTAAAAATACTTTTATAACAGAAATAAACGCAGTCACGGACAACCCTAACATATTCATTAAAGACGATAAAATTATTTCAGGTGGTAATTTTCACGGTCAGCCTTTAGCGTATGGTTTTGATTTTTTAAAAATCGCGATGGCTGAATTAGGAAATATTTCAGAACGAAGAACATACCAGTTAATCTCTGGTTTGAGAGGTTTGCCATCCTTTCTAGTTGATAAATCAGGCCTAAATTCTGGGCTGATGATTCCACAATATGCAGCAGCAAGTATTGTAAGTGCCAATAAACAACTAGCAACGCCAGCAAGTGTAGATTCTATAGTGTCCTCTAATGGACAAGAAGATCACGTGAGCATGGGGGCAAATGCTGCTGTTCAAGCATTTCAAGTTTTAGATAATGTTGAACGAATTTTAGCTATTGAATTACTTAATGCTTCTCAAGCATTGTTTTTTAGACAGCACAATACGTCCCCATTTTTAATAGCAGTAATGTCTAGTTTTAGAAAAGTAGTCCCAAAAGTAGTGGAGGATAGAGTGCTTCATGATGATATTGAAAAATCGATTCAATTCATTCAAACGCTTGAATTAGAGAACGACCTTTTGTTCGATTAGATCATAAAAAAAGCCCCACAGCGTGAGGCTTTTTTTATTAAGACTTCTTTGTCTCAGTAGTCGTAGATATTTTGACATCTAATTTAGAATCGTCTTTCCCAATATCAAGTGTGATCGTATCTCCTTCATGCACATTGGATTTAATAATTTCTTCCGCAAGCGCATCTTCAACATATTTTTGAATAGCGCGTTTTAGCGGGCGTGCACCATATTGTTTATCAAACCCTTTTTCAGCAATAAAATTCTTTGCTTTTTCACTCAATTTAAGGGTATACCCTAATTCTAAAATACGCTCCAAAAGTTTGCTGAGCTCGATGTCAATTATTTTATTAATATCCTCTTTCTCTAAGTTATTAAATACAATAACATCATCGATTCTGTTTAAAAATTCTGGGGCAAATGCTTTTTTGAGCGCATTTTCAATGACAGCACGTGCGTTTGAAGTTTCTTGTGATTTTTGAGCGGCAGTTCCAAATCCAACACCAGAACCAAAATCTTTGAGTTTACGGGCGCCAATATTTGAGGTCATGATGATAATTGTATTACTAAAGTCAATCTTACGTCCTAAACTATCCGTTAAAAAACCATCGTCAAGGACTTGAAGTAGCATGTTAAAGACATCAGGATGTGCTTTTTCAATTTCGTCAAGAAGCACCACTGCATAGGGTTTGCGTCTAATTTTTTCGGTCAATTGACCACCTTCTTCATAACCAACGTAGCCTGGAGGGGCGCCAACTAATCTTGAGATGGCAAATTTCTCCATATATTCACTCATGTCGATTCGAACAAGGGTGTCTTCACTATCAAATAATTCTTTAGCCAGTACTTTAGCCAATTGTGTTTTGCCTACGCCAGTTTGTCCTAAAAATATAAATGATCCGATTGGTTTATTAGGGTCTTTAAGTCCTGCACGATTCCTTTGGATAGCCTTTACTACCTTTGAAACTGCTTCGTCTTGACCAATTACTTTTCCGTTTATAAGTTCTGGAAGTTTTGATAATTTATTACTTTCTGTCTGTGCGATTCTGTTAACAGGAATGCTAGTCATCATCGATACTACTTCAGCCACATTTTCTTCACTGACTAAAATTCTATTTAATTTAGATTCAGTTTCCCATTTTTCTTGTGCTTCAGTAAGGCTTTTTTCTAAGCGTTTTTCATCATCTCGTAATTTGGCTGCTTCTTCATATTTCTGTTTTTTGACGACAGAGTTTTTTGTGGCTTTTACTTCTTCGAGTTGGGCTTCTAATTCTACAATTTGATTTGGTACATCAATATTTGTGATATGCACTCTAGAGCCCGCTTCATCTAAAGCATCTATTGCTTTGTCAGGTAAAAATCGCTCCGTCATATAACGATTGGTCAATTTAACACAGGCTTCGATGGCAGCATCAGTATACTCTACGTTATGATGATCTTCGTATTTGTTTTTAATATTATTTAATATTTCAATAGTTTCACTAACTGTTGTAGGTTCTACGATTACCTTTTGAAACCGACGTTCGAGTGCTCCATCTTTTTCGATGTGTTGTCTGTATTCGTCAAGTGTGGTAGCTCCGACACATTGTAGTTCACCACGTGCTAAGGCGGGCTTAAACATATTTGAAGCATCTAAACTTCCGGTGGCACCACCTGCGCCTACAATGGTATGAATTTCATCGATAAATAAAATGATGTCTTCATTTTTTTCCAACTCATTCATGATAGCTTTCATGCGTTCTTCAAATTGTCCACGATATTTAGTACCCGCTACAATACTCGCTAGGTCTAAAGTCACAACGCGTTTATTAAATAAAATTCGAGAGACTTTACGTTTTATAATTCGAATGGCTAAACCTTCAGCAATGGCCGATTTGCCTACGCCAGGTTCACCGATAAGTAGGGGGTTGTTTTTCTTACGACGACTCAATATTTGAGATACGCGTTGAATTTCTTTTTCACGCCCTACTACTGGGTCTAATTTCCCTTGTTCGGCCATAGAAGTAAGATCTCTTCCAAAATTGTCAAGAACAGGCGTTTTAGATTTTTTCGTTCCTTTTTGGCTGCTACTTTGACCAAATGAACTGTCTTTATTTTCTTCTTTGGGGATATCTTCACTAGAAAATGATTCCGCTTTTGGAGTTTCAGAATACTCGTCGTCGTTTGTTATCATGAATTTAAATTGTTCTTTAACACTTTCATAGTCTACTTTCAATTTATTTAAAAGCTTTGTCGTAGGGTCGTTTTCATTTCTTAAAACACAGAGCAATAAATGGGCGGTATTAATAGATTTACTTTGAAAAAGTTTAGCTTCCAAAAACGTTGTTTTTAAAGCGCGTTCAGCCTGTCGTGTTAAATGTAGGTTTTTTTTCTCGTTAGAAGGAATCAGGATATTTGGATTCGAAGGGCTTAAGATTTCTACTTTACGACGTAGGTGACTAAGATCAATATCTAAAGCATTCAAAATGTCGATTGCTTTGCCATTACCATCTCTGAGAAGTCCTAGCATAAGGTGTTCTGTGCCAATAAAATCATGGCCTAAACGCAGTGCTTCTTCTTTACTAAAAGAAATAACATCTTTAACTCTGGGGGAAAAATTATCATCCATAAAAATTATTTGGTTTAAAAATACAAATTCAAAGGCATTAAATCAAAAACTATACCCACTTTATTTACAATACTACAAATGATAGTAAAAACTAATTAAAATCAAAACTTTTCTTTCTCTATTTATTAACGATTCTGCCTCTTAGAATTGTTGATAAATAGCACTAAAAAAGTCTCTTAAATTCGCTTTGAAATAATTTGAAAAGTAGTATATTAGCTAGGTTATTTAATAAACAAAACATAGCGTAACATGATAGAAGGTGAAAAGTTAATTCCCATTAATATTGAAGATGAAATGAAGTCAGCTTACATCGATTATTCGATGTCGGTAATAGTATCCAGAGCACTTCCTGATGTTAGAGATGGTTTGAAGCCTGTTCATCGCAGGGTCTTATTTGGGATGCATGAACTCGGAGTGAGGTCAAACACTGCTCATAAAAAATCGGCTAGAATCGTCGGAGAGGTCTTAGGAAAGTACCACCCACACGGCGATACTTCGGTATATGACGCTATGGTGCGTATGGCTCAAGAGTGGAGTCTTCGTTATATGCTAGTAGATGGGCAAGGGAATTTCGGTTCGATAGATGGCGATAGCCCAGCAGCAATGCGTTATACAGAAGCCAGAATGCGAAAAATATCGGAAGATATGTTGGCGGATATTGATAAAGAAACCGTGGATCATAAGCTAAATTTCGATGATACTCTTCAAGAGCCGACTGTACTTCCAACACGAATCCCTGGCTTATTAGTGAATGGTGCTTCTGGTATAGCAGTAGGTATGGCAACGAATATGCCGCCACACAATCTTTCGGAAGTGGTGGATGGTATTACTGCTTATATAGATAATAAAGACATTGAAATTGACGAGTTGATTACACATGTCAAAGCACCTGATTTTCCTACAGGAGGAATTATATATGGTTATGACGGCGTAAAAGAAGCGTTCAAAACGGGTCGTGGTCGTATTGTTATGCGTGCCAAGGCCAACATCGAGGATGTAAATGGACGTGAGTGCATTATCGTTACCGAAATTCCATACCAAGTCAATAAAGCAGATATGATTAAAAAAACTGCTGATTTGGTGAATGACAAAAAAATGGAAGGTATTTCAACGATTCGTGACGAATCGGATAGAAATGGAATGCGCATCGTTTATGTATTAAAAAGAGATGCGATCCCTAACATTGTTCTAAATAAACTTTATAAATATACAGCACTTCAGTCTTCTTTTAGTGTGAATAATATCGCTTTGGTAAATGGACGCCCCGAAATGTTGAATCTAAAGGATATGATTCACCATTTTGTAGAGCACCGTCATGAAGTCGTTGTGCGTCGAACAACTTATGAGCTTAGAAAAGCCGAAGAACGTGCGCATATATTAGAGGGTTTAATAATTGCATCTGATAATATTGACGAAGTTATTGCGATTATTAGAAGTTGTTCAAATGCTGAAGAAGCCCGTGAAAAATTAATTGAACGTTTTAAACTTAGCGAGATTCAATCCAAAGCGATTGTTGAAATGCGATTAAGACAATTAACTGGTTTAGAACAAGATAAATTACGCGCTGAGTATGATGCCATCATGAAAACGATTGATGAGTTGAAAGACATTCTTGATAAAAAAGAACGTCGAATGCAAATCATAAAAGAAGAGCTTGCAGTTGTCAAAGATAAGTATGGCGATGAGCGTCGTTCCGTGATTGAATATGCCGGAGGCGATTTATCTATAGAGGATATGATTCCAAATGAGCAAGTTGTGATTACAATTTCGCATGCAGGATACATCAAGCGTACATCACTAACAGAATACAGAACTCAAAATAGAGGCGGGGTTGGACAAAAAGCATCGACCACACGTAACGAGGATTTCTTAGAACATTTATTTGTAGGTACCAACCACCAATATATGTTGTTCTTCACTCAAAAAGGAAAATGTTTCTGGATGCGTGTTTATGAAATTCCAGAAGGCAGTAAAACGTCTAAAGGAAGAGCAATCCAAAACCTTATAAATATAGAACAAGATGATAAGGTTATGGCGTTCATTTGTACTCAAGATTTAAAGGATGAAGCGTATATTAATTCGCACTATGTGATCATGGCGACCAAAAATGGTCAGGTTAAAAAGACATCTTTAGAACAGTATTCTCGACCAAGAACCAATGGAATTAATGCCATTACAATCAAAGAAGATGATGAGCTTCTAGAAGCAAAACTAACGACCGGAGAAAGTCAAGTGATGTTAGCGTTGAAGTCAGGTAAAGCCATTCGATTTGAAGAAGCGAAAACACGCCCAATGGGTCGTGGTGCTTCAGGCGTTCGAGGAATTACCTTAGCACATGAAACAGATGAGGTGATCGGGATGATAGCTGTAGATGATATGGAAAGTAATATTCTTGTCGTTTCTGAAAATGGCTACGGTAAACGTTCTAGCTTAGAAGATTACAGAATTACTAATCGTGGAGGTAAAGGAGTGAAAACAATTTCCATTACCGACAAAACGGGTAATTTAGTGTCTATTAAAAATGTAACCGATGAAGATGATTTAATGATTATTAATAAATCAGGTGTCGCAATTCGATTGGCTGTAGAAGATTTAAGAGTTATGGGGCGAGCCACTCAGGGAGTTCGTTTAATAAATCTTAAAGGAAACGATTCTATCGCTGCCGTTGCAAAAGTGATGCGTGAAGACGAAGAAGATATCGAAGCAATTGAAGACTTAGCAGCGGAAGGTGCCGAAGATACCGAGGCTACTGAACCAAATGATACCACTATTGATGCGCAAGAAGAAGAATAACAATTAAACATAACTATTAAAAACTATATTACGATGAAAAAATGTTTTGTATTTGTGATAGCATTAACGCTAAGCTTTAGTGCTGTTGCACAAAAAAAAGAGATTAAAACAGCAACTAAAGAGTTGGCTAAAGGCAATTACGAAAAAGCAGGTGCAGCATTAGATGCAGCCGAAGCTTTTTTGGACTCCATGGAGGAAAAATATAAGAGTCAGTACTACCTCCAGAGAAGTATTTATTATTTCAATAAAGGAGAAGCAGATTTTAGTGAAATCATGAAATCTATCGATGCTTTAAAATTTGTATCAAATCCATCTCAAGAAAAAGAAGTTCAAAACCAAACGCAAAATCTAAAAGCACACTTGGTAAACAAAGGAAGTTCTCTGATTGATGTTCAGGATTATAAGCTATCCGCAGATTACTTTGAAAACGCTTATAAATTATCTCCTAACGATACTATTTACTTGTTTTATGCTGCTTCCACAGCAGTAAACGCTAAGATGTATGACCGTTCTCTTGCGATGTATGAGAATTTAAGAAGCTTGAAATTTACAGGTATCGAAGAAAATTATTATGCTACAAATGCAGAAACTCAAGTTGAAGAATTGTTTGCAAGCAAAGTGCTTAGAGATGTGTCAGTTAAAACAAAATCTCATATAAACCCAAGAGATGTAACTAGTGATTCTAAGTTTCCAGAAATTATTAAGAACATGGCGCTAATTTATGTTCAAAATGGTGAAAATGAAAAAGCGCTCGAGGCCATGGCTATCGCTAGAGAGAATGATCCAGAAAACATAAACTTATTACTAACAGAAGCTAATGTCTATTATACCATGGGTAATACCATGAAATTTAAAGAACTATTAGAAGTAGCTGTTGAAAAAGACCCTACAAATGCTGAGTTACAGTACAACTTAGGCGTGATCTCGTCAGAAAATAAAGATATTGAAAGTTCAAAAAAATATTATTTAAGAGCTATTGAATTAAAGCCAGATTACACCAATGCTTACGTGAATATTGCAGCTTTAATTTTGGGAGAAGAAGAAACGATTCTTGATGAAATGAATGCTTTAGGGTCATCTGCTGCTGACGATCGAAAATATGATAAATTAAAAGAAAAACGTAACCAATTATATTTAGATGCGATACCACATCTAGAAAATGCTATGAAATCAGATTCAACTAATTTTCAGGCTGCAGAAACGTTAGCGAATATTTACAGTGCTGTTGGAAATACCGAAAAATATAAAGAACTGAAAGCACTTTCAGAATCTTTAAAACCAAAAGAATAATAGTTGGTTTCACAAAACATAAAAAAGCCATTCAAATTTTGAATGGCTTTTTTTTATGAAATTATTTTTCTTATAACTCTTAGTTTGTGAGAGTGCGTTTTGGTATCCACATTATAGATGCCACTTTGATCTAAAAGATCGATCCGAACTTTTCCATGTGCGTGAATGATATGATGGTCTTCCATAATGATACCCACATGAATAATCTCTCCTTCATTATTATCAAAAAAAGCTAAATCTCCGGGCTCACTTTCTTCTATAAAACTCAGGGCATCTCCCTGAGAGGCTTGTTGAGAGGCATCTCGTAGGGCTTTGAACCCATTTAGTTTATAAACCATCTGAACAAATCCAGAACAGTCAATCCCAAAAGGGGTTTTGCCACCCCATAAATAAGGCGTATTGAGATATAAAATAGCAGTCTCTACAAGTTTTGTTTTATCTTTAAGTCCACATGACGCCGTTCCTTCAAATGTGTGATTTAATAAAGACAAGCCATTCAGCGTCGACCCTAGCAAAATAGGATGTAAGTGTTGTTTTTGATTTGTAATAAAATCTACTAAATCGGTTGCCATTATAGGATCTGACTTGTGAAGTGTTTTGTATTCTAGCTCGTCAATAAATTGAAATTGCTTATTGTCAATCCATCCTTCATAGTTATCAAATCCTAAGCGAATACGACTCCATGACTTACGATGTTCTAAAACTTTAAAGTGATCGCCGTAGAGTACTTGTGAGCTTAATTCACTAGTATCAGAAGCTTCAGATCTTAAAGCAACTACGCTTAAGTAGCAAAGGCCGTATTGCATTTCCTATATATTTCGTTCTAAGATAAGTGCCGAAGCACCGCCGCCACCGTTACAAATTGCAGCTGCTCCAATTCTTCCATTATTTTGTTCAAGGACACTGAGTAAGGTCACTACAATTCTAGCTCCCGAGCAGCCTAGAGGGTGACCCAAAGAAACTGCACCACCATTGACATTGACTGTTGAATTGTCTAATTCAAGTAATTTCATATTTGCTAAACCAACTACTGAAAATGCTTCATTTAATTCAAAGAAATCTACCTCAGATATATCAACATTTGCTTTAGCGAGTGCTTTTGGAAGTACTTTTGAGGGGGCTACAGTGAACCATTCGGGCGCAGTGGCTGCATCTGCATATCCTTTTATGGTAGCTAGTGGTTTTAAACCTAATTCATCTGCTTTATCTCTACTCATGAGTACTAGCGCAGCTGCACCATCATTTATGGTAGATGCGTTTGCTGCCGTCACGGATCCGTCTTTTGTGAAAGCTGCACGCAAACTCGGAATTTTTTCTAAACGAACGCTTGTATATTCTTCATCTTTATTTATAATGATCGGCTCGCCTCTTCGTTGCGGTACTTCTACAGGAACAACTTCCGAATCAAATTTACCTTGATTCCATGCTTCCGTTGATCGTTTGTAAGATTGGATTGCAAAAGTATCTTGATCTTCACGAGTAAACTTATATTTTGTAGCACAGGTATCTGCAAACACACCCATAGCCTGATTTGTATAAGCGTCTACTAAACCATCCTTTTGAAGGCCATCTTCAACAGAAATTGGACCAAATTTTTGTCCCGACCGTGCGTGTTGATAGTGTGGAATTAAACTCATGTTTTCCATGCCGCCAGCAATGATAATATCTGCATCTCCTAAAGCAATTGATTGAGCTGCTTGCATAATTGTTTTCATCCCAGAAGCACAAACTTTGTTGACCGTAGTACAGGGTACAGAATAGGGAATACCAGCATTAATTGCGGCTTGTCTAGCGGGTGCTTGCCCAGTACCAGCTTGTACCACATTACCCATTAAAACTTCATCTACAAGGTTTGGGTTTAGATTGATTTTATCAAGAGCGCCTTTAATAGCGATCCCTCCTAATTTTGGTGCAGAAATAGAAGATAAACCACCAAGAAAACGCCCTATTGGGGTTCTTGCTGCGGATACAATTACAACGTCTTTACTCATACTTTAGAATTTAGTAGGGTTCATGCGAAAATAACTAAAATTTGGGATATATAAAGTAGTAATTTTTTAATATAGAGAGAAAAGATACTTCTTTTTATTACTTTTGGGTATTGGCTACAACTTATTATTAAAATTAGTTAAGTGATAAAATTGCTTTTAACCAACTAATTTTAGAGTTTTAAAAAAGTCCAAACTGAATTATGAAAGATATAATGAACCTTTTTCATAAAAACCATTCCTTAATTTATAAGGTCTTTCTTTTCGTGCTTACCACTTTTGTGATCGTATATTTGTTTCCGAAAAGTGGAACTTTTAGATACAGTTTTGAAAAAGGAAAACCATGGCAATCTGAAAATTTGTACGCCCCTTTTGATTTTGCAATCAAAAAAACGGCCGAGGAAATTGATATAGAAAAACAGCAAATTGGTCGTCAATCCCCTGTTTTTTTCGATGTTGATACAACTATTATTAGCGCTGTCAAAAACGAGTATGCATCTGCATTTGAACGCTTGTTTTTTGAGCTTCCAAAAGACCAAACTAAAATAGATCTGTACAATAAAGGAGTTATACTTCTCGATCAGATTTATCAAAGTGGCGTTCTTCAAAATAAATATGATTATGATGCTAATCAACAGATATCTATTTTGGTTGAGAAGACCCAAAGTGGTATTAAGCGTTATGACAGCTTTTTTCTCCAAACAGATTTAAAATATTTTATAGAATCTAGTGTAAAAACATTAGGATTAGAATCTTATAAACAGCGCTATTTGGCATTGTTTTTTGATATTGTAAAATCCAATGCAACGTTAAATAAATCAATTACTCAGGTTTCTTTAGACGAACGCTTGAGTCAGATGAAATTAGTTAGAGGGCGCGTCGACAAGCAAACTCTCATTATCTCTAAAGGCGAAGTGGTTCAAGGTGACAAATATGCTGTTTTAAACTCACTAGTTTCTGAATATGAATCACAAGTTTGGACCGACTCAAATTATACATTAGTAGTTACGGCTTACACTGTTTTGGTATCGTTAGCGCTACTGATGTTGTTGTTGTTTATGAAAAAATACAGACTTGAAGTGTTTTCTAACAATACCAAAGTCACCTTTATTTTTTTCAATATTGTTTTGATGGTGTTTTTAACCACATTAGTTGTTAATTTCAATTCTTCCTATATTTATATCGTTCCACTTTGTATTTTGCCTCTAATATTGAAAGCGTTTTTTGATGCGCGTTTAGGTTTGTTTACACACGTGATTACGGTTTTACTTTTAGGCTTCGTTGTGGCTAACAATTACGAATATATGTTTCTGCAAATTATTGCAGGAATTGTCACAATACTAACTGTTTCTGAATTGTATAAACGTGCTAATTTATTTATATCTGTAGGACAAATCACTCTTATATATATAGTGTCTTATTTTGCATTTTTTGTAATACATGAAGGGAGTATTGATAATTTAAGATGGGAAACTTTTTTATTATTTGTTTTGTGTGGACTCGCAACACTATTTGTTCAGCCTCTCATTTATGTGTATGAAAAGCTTTTTGGGCTAGTTTCTGACGTGTCATTGTTAGAATTGTCAGATACCAATTCAAAATTATTAAAAGAATTGTCTGATAAAGCCCCAGGCACCTTTCATCACTCCTTAAATGTAGCAAACCTTGCAGAAGCTGCCGCCAATGAAATTGGAGCGAATACAATGCTTGTGAGAGTCGGCGCCCTGTATCATGATATTGGTAAAATGAAAAACCCAACGTATTTCACAGAAAATCAATCGACAGGGACTAACCCACATGACGAATTATCTCCTAAGGAAAGTGCTAAAACGATTATTAATCACGTCATTGATGGCGTTGAACTGGCTAAGAAAAATAACTTACCGGATAGGGTGATCGACTTTATTAGAACGCATCATGGTTCAAGTACGGTCTATTATTTTTATAATAAACAGAAAGAGATGAATTTGGATTTTGATACTTCAAATTTTTCTTACAATGGTCCAAAGCCATTTAATAGAGAAACAGCTATACTTATGATGTGTGATAGTGTAGAAGCAGCGTCCAAAAGTTTAAAAGATCCAAATTCTACGAAGATAAATAATTTTGTAGATGCTATTATCTCTAAACAAATGGACACCGATCAATTTTTGAATGCAGACATCACTTTGAAAGAAATTCAGTCTATTAAGAAGGTATTGAAACAAAAACTAGCGAATATGTACCACTTACGAATTGAATATCCTGATTAAATTTGAAATGCTATTAAAAAAGTAAAAAAATAGTTTGCGTTCTAGATAATGAAAAGTTACATTTGCAACCGCAATTTTAATTGCGCAAGTTCATTTAATAGGAGAGGTGCCAGAGTGGTAATGGAGCAGATTGCTAATCTGTCGACGGGTAACTGTCGCCAGGGTTCGAGTCCCTGTCTCTCCGCAAAGTAAAACTGATAATCAATTCGGGGCATCACGCAAAAATGCGTGACAGGACGTAGCCCGGCTTGCAAAGCCAAAGGCATTGGTATCGCGCCACGTTTGGGACGTGGAGGCCCGTCACGCTAGAGGCGTGACCACCACATTAAAAAGAATAACAATGTATGTTTATATTCTTTATAGTGAAACGATATCAAAGTATTATGTAGGTCAAACTACAGCTATTGAAAAAAGAGTTTTAAGACATAACAAAGGTTATGTTAAGTCAACAAAAAGAGGTTTGCCTTGTAAGTTGATTTGGAATATTGAAGTTGTTAATAGAAGTGAAGCATTACTTTTGGAGCGTAAAATCAAAAAAAGAGGTGCGAAAAGATATTTAGATAATCAATTCGGGGTGTAGCGTAGCCCGGTTATCGCGCCACGTTTGGGACGTGGAGGCCGCAGGTTCGAATCCTGCCACCCCGACAAAAAAATCCAATCAATTTCTTGATTGGATTTTTTAGTTTTCAGCCTATAGGGTTTTGCGTCATGTTTATAAGGTTTAGGCTGTCTGGCCAGTAGAGTTGTTACTCCTATAAACTAGTTATCTCTAAAATAGCTTTTTCGTATTTTGAGTTCAATGTTATAGCTGTGAAATCAAATAATAATAAAACACATCAATTAAAAGGCAACATATTGCTTATTAATTATTATATTTGTTATTAATAAGCAATATATTGCCTATGGATTACAATTTATTACTAAATCAAGATATTCTTTTAGACCTCGGGAAACGGCTCAAGGAGCACCGTTTAAACTACAACTTTACAGCTAAAAAATTATCAGATAAAAGCGGGGTTAGTGTGAGAACACTAACAGGATTTGAGCGTGGTGAAAAAAACATTTCGCTTTCTAACTTAATAGAATTACTTCGGGCACTAAGGTTAATAGATAATCTAAGTAAATTACTACCCGAAATCCCCGTAATTAGCCCTTTAGAGCTCATTGAAATTGAAAAGAAAAAACGAAAAAGAGCAAGTAAATAATGGGAATAGAAGTTTTTATTTGGAATAAACGTGTTGGAGGTCTTGTGAAGACACCTCAAGGAATTGCATTTGAGTACGATCAGGAATTTATAAACACAGGGATAGAACTGTCTCCCAAAAACTTATCGATAGCGGGAAAAAGGGTGTATATTAATGAATCCGATTGGAAAGCGACCGAAGGTATTCCAGGGCTTATTTATGATTCCCTACCCGATAAATTTGGTAATGATTTGCTTCGCGCCTATTTTACAGATAAAGGGCTTACAGAAAATGATATTGACGTTTTTGCTAAATTACAGTACATCGGTAAAAGAGGGATGGGAGCCTTAGAGTTTAGTCCAGCGACTGAAATTGAACAAACAGAAGATGTAATTACTTTAGAAGAGATTGAAAAAATATCAATGCTTAGCACTATAGGAAAAGAAGCACTTGAAACAAATGTTCAAGATAAAAATGCGTTACTTCAAATCCTTCATATTGGAACTTCAGCAGGTGGAGCAAGGGCCAAGGCATTAATAGCAATTAATAAAGCGAATGGTGATATAAAATCTGGGCAACTCTCATTAGGTTCTAACTACGGATATTATTTAATAAAAATCGATGGTGCAAACGAAAAAGAATTGAGTGAACCTACAGGCTATGGCAGACTTGAATATACGTATTCGCAAATGGCTAAAGATTGCGATATTGAAATGACAGAGTGTTCTTTGTATGCTGATTTACATTTTCTAACCAAAAGATTTGATAGAGATGAGAATGGAGAGAAAATTCATGTACATTCTTTATGTGCTCTAATGGGGTTAGATTACAATCAAGTAGGGCACTATTCCTATGAGCATTATTTTATGGCAGCACGTAGTCTGGGTTTAGGACAGGATGCGATGGAAGAAATTTTTCGAAGAATGCTGTTTAATGTATTGGTGCATAACTGTGACGATCATACCAAAAACTTCTCTTTTGTAATGAATCAGAGAGGTCAATGGTCTTTAAGTCCAGCTTTTGATTTGTGTTATTCATATAATAATTCTAACGAATGGGTCAATGGGCATAACATGCGTATAAATGCAAAAAGAACAGCTATAACGCATAAAGATCTAATGATAGTAGGAGGGAAATTTAATATTAAAAAACGTACCACTATATTTATGGAGATTAAGTCCGTTGTGGATAAATTCACGGAATATGCACACCAAAACAGAGTAATTCAACCGTTAATAGACCAAGTTGAAGAAAATAGACCCAGAATTTTGGCGAGTTGAAGTTGATGTAAATTTACGTCGTTTTAACAGCTAATTTAGCTACAATAAAATTGTGGAAAATAATATTGTTTTGTGTGGTTGAGGTGCTTATATTTGCACCGCTCAAGTATAAAGTTATACTGAGTAAATGTTCTTAATCTGTTTTATAGATTTTAAATAGATAACCGATTCGGGGTGTAGCGTAGCCCGGTTATCGCGCCACGTTTGGGACGTGGAGGCCGCAGGTTCGAATCCTGCCACCCCGACAAAAGAGGCCGTCACGCTAGAAGCGTGATCAAACTGACATTATGGTCGCATAGCTCAGCTGGATAGAGCACCTCCCTTCTAAGGAGGCGGTCCTAGGTTCGAATCCTAGTGCGATCACTTAAAGCCTTACTAGAAATAGTAAGGCTTTTTTTGTTTATATCCCTTTACTTAAAAGGGATGCATAACTTCCCTTCCTTGAAATACCTTTAAGATGGGCTAGAAAAGCTTGATTAGATTTTTTTTAATTCATCGTTAGGAGTACACATTGTTTTTTTTTAAATAAATAAAATTGAGACGTTCCTAGCTACGGATGATGCATCACTTTTAGAATCCTCGTTTATTGATTATTTGTGTTTTATGATTTTTGTTTTTAGTATTTTAACTTTATTAATTTCAAATAATGACTAGTTTTATTAAACAAAAAAAAGACTTCTGATTTATTTCAGAAGCCTTTACATTACTATTAAAGCTATTGTATATAATAAATATCGAACCCTTTACTACAAGAATTTAAGAAATTGTATTCAAGTTATATGGTTTCATGAACACATTATAACTTCACAAGTTTAAAAGTTTGCTTTTCTTTATTCTCATTTTCAGTTTGAACTAGGTAAATACTTTGTGCTAAACTAGAGATATCAAAATCGTGTCCTTTTTTCAAACGTTCTTCAAATGTTTTTACAAGCTTTCCCGTAAGATTATATATCTCTACACGTTCAACAGCTTTGTTGAGCTTAAATGTATTTGTTACTGGATTAGGGAATATATATAATCCTTTTGCAGTATCAAATTTTTCAGCATTCAACGTCTGGGCATAGACATACTCCGTTGTTGGCTTCCAATAAATATTGGAATTCGCAGAACCATTCCAATCGTCAGCAATATAAATGGAGTAACCAGTAATGTTTTGATTATTTAAAGTCACATTAAATACTACAGCACCATTGTTAATTGATACACTCATGGTTGTGGCAGTGCTTAAAGTGAATTTAAAGTCAAAATCAGCAGTAGTAGTTGAACCACCAATAGTAGATACGTTTATGGTACCTCCCGCTGAAACCACTTCCCAAGGGTCATAGTTCCCTCCATCACCGTTTAAATTTACTTGAACAGCATAATTGTTAATTCTATCAGCCCAAGACGTTGTGGAAGAAGGACTTGAAAGCAATGCCAATCCAATAACCCCAAAAGCTCGGGTAGCAGAAACGGTAATGGTAAAAGAATCTCCAACGCCCATAGTTGTAGCTGTACCTCCAGGAACTCCAGTTTCTGTAAAGTTTCTAAATGCGACAGATTGTTTAGCGTCACTATTTGCCCACATACCAAAACTATCGGTTCCTTCATTAAAATTCCCTCCACCGTCGGTAAAAGTGGCATCATAATTTGCTACCCTTTGTGGGTAGTTAACAGTCGTTTGAGCTCCCATAACAAGAGTTGAAGCCAAAAGCAATAAAATGTAAATTTTCCTCATGATTTTAAAGATTTAGTTAATAATTAATTTTTTGGCATCAGTAATGCCAAGATTATTTAGTTTTAGGATGTATATTCCTTTAGAAATTTCAGATATGTCAAATGAATGTCCAATTTTAAAATTGTCTTTAAATGTTTTAATACGTTTTCCTGTGATGTCATAAATGGATACTTCTTCCAAAGAAGTATTTATTTGAAATGATGTTGAAGCAGGGTTTGGATAGACTATAGCATTTAATGAATTTTCATAGCTATCAGTAGATAATGTTGAAGCTTGATTTCCATAAATTTTAAATTGACCCGCTTCAATAGAAATTGCTGTTGAAGTGTTTGTAACATTCAATGTGGTATTCGAAGTGGGATCCATCAAATCATACCAAGTTCCAGTATAAGGGAAATCTGGTGTCACATTTTGTGTTGTCACATCAAAATTGGTTAGAATCACTACATTTTTAAGTTGGGTTGAGGGCAAGGCATCATCCCAAACATAAATCCTGGGTTCTAATGTACCAGAATCAATTGAGTAATTTCCTTCAAAAACAGCTTCGTTAACTTTAAGGTCATTAAGTCTTGCCCAATCATTATAAATTTGATTTCTAGTGGCATTGGCTAACCAATTGTTTGCCCATTGTGGTTGTGGTTTGGTATCTAATTTACAATCGCCATCGGTTCCACCAGGTTCATTTACAGTTCCATTATTACACGTAAAAATGGAATTTTGCATGCCGAGTTCTCCGAAGTGCCAAATCATTTTTGGACCTGGGATGGAAAGAGATACGGCTCCTAGTGCAGACATTCTAGATAAAGCGGTATTCAAATCTTGAACGTTATGTGAAGTATTAGAGGTGTTGCCATAGAGTAAGTTTTTGTACATTAAACGTTCTTCATCATGACTTTCTGCGTAGCCAACTAGTCTAGGTTTGGTAAACCCTCTACTGTTATGGCCCATTCCATTAATGTTTTTGTCTCCATTTTGCCCTAAGGTTAATTCATTGTATGCATTCGTGTTTTTCCCCCAAAGCATGATTCCTTTTCCTTCTCCAACTCTATAGTTAGCCCATTCTGTTTCCTCCGTATTACCTCCTAAATGCTCAAAAATCACATAATGATCGGGGTCTAAACTCCATGAGTAATCTGCATATTGTTTTAAAATAGCGACCCTATCGGCTTGATAGGCGTTGGTGCAATTTTCATTATTAGTACAATTTTGCGTAAATCCTTTGGTTAAATCCCAGCGGAAACCATCAATATTGAATTCTTCAATCCAATGTTTTATGACGCGTTGCACATAGTCTTGAGTTCTGGGGTTTGAATGATCAAAATCGGATCCGACACTATAACTATGGGCTGCCACTTCATTAAAGTAGGGATTGTCAGAGTTTGGTTCTCCCCAACCATCATTATCTGGATCGTTCATCCACATTCGAACCATTGGGCTTCTGCCGAATGCGTGATTTAGGGCTAGATCTAAAATCACTGCAATACCATTTTGATGACATACATCTACTAATTCGCGAAATTTATCTTCAGTGCCGTAAAACTTGTCCAATGCCATGTGAAAGGAGGTATTATAGCCCCAACTTTCATTGCCTTCAAACTCCATGACGGGCATGAGTTCAATGGCATTAATATTTAAATTTTTAAAATAATCTATCCTATCAATGATATCTTGAAAATTTCTATTGACATCAAAATCTCTGACTAAGAGTTCGTAAATAACTAAATCTTCTTTTTTAGGCTTAGCAAAATTAGCGACTTGCCAATCGTATGTTGTTTGCCCGGTTTGTAAAACTGTGACTTCCCGCTCTTGCCCTGTTGGATACGCTGGTAAAGCTGGATACGATGTTGTAGGAATAAAAGGGTCATCAAAAGGGGATAGCACTAAAGTAGAATAAGGATCTGCTATTTTGACTAAAGAAGGAGAATTAGTTGTAGGTGTTTTATCGACCACCCAATATTGATAGGTTTCAATTTGACCCGACGTTAGTCCTGTTAGTTCTATCCAAAACTTGTTATTTCGTGTTGGATCTTTTTTCATGGCATAAGTAGCATCTGGTTGCCAATTATTAAAACTACCAGCTAAATAAACAAAATCTTTGCCAGTTGCATATAGAACTAAAACAGCTTCCGTCGCACTTAAATAAGTGATTCCATCTTGATAGTTGGAGGGCATAACACCAACGTTCGAACCAGGATCTATGAGTGCTGAAAATCGTTTTACAATAGTTGTTGAAGCCAAAGTAACTTCCAACTCATAACTTTGATTGTTTGTGATGTTCGTATGGGTAAAAGTATAGGATGATGTATTTGATTGGGTATTTATAGTGTTCCCATTGGCTTTTAAAACATAACTAGCATTTCCGCCAATGTTAGTTGCATTTATACTTAAATTATCTGCTGAATTAAGTATGGTTGTCGAATTTTGAAGTGGTGTACTTAAACTTACTTGAAACGTGCCAACGTCAAAAAAGAAATCGGAACAACCACTGGCTTTTAACTCTTGTGTTCCATTTGCATTTCTAAAAACCATCCCCATTTTTATTGCATTGTCTGCTTGAATGGTTGTTAAACTAAAATAAGTTTCAGTTGTAAGGGTGATACTCCATAAACTACCACTTGTGTTGGTCATTTCTCCAACACCATCATCCATTCCCCAATTTCCGACAACATTGTATCCCCAAGGATCTGTGTCATCTCCTATCCCAGAATGCATGTAAACTTTTGAGGGGTTGCTTAAACCATTACAATCTGTAGAAGTACTATTGATATTCACAGTAATTGTGATTGATTCGTTTACTTCAAACGGATTTGGAGTTATGGTTACCTGCCCTAAGCTAAGTTTGCATATTAGAAGGAAACATATTAGAAAATAGATTTTTTTCATCGCATTGTAGTTTAAAAAAGGGTTCCACTATATTAGGATAGAATCACCCCTTTAAATTTAATGATCGGTATTAATTCACTTTATTTAATTCATAAGTGCCATTGGCTATATCCAGTTTAAGTCTGTAATTTCCAGCAGAGACAGCAATATTGTCACCACCAGCATCTAAAGTACCATCTGCACCAGTATCACCAAAATCAGAATCCCACGCATCATTGACACGGAATTTAATTTCTCCATCAATTATAGTTGCAATATCTCCAACCCAAATATCATTACTTAATGGAGTTAACGTAAAGTCTTGCGTAGCTCCCCAGTCATTGTATCCAGAACCAACGATTCCGTATAGGTCAGCAAGTTCGATGGTATATACACCCGTATTGAAATCTAATGTGATGGTATAATGCCCAGCAGTTACAATGATATTATCACCTCCTGCATCTAAAGTACCATCAGCGCCTGAATCTCCAAAATCGGAGTCCCATGCATTATTTTGTCTGAATTTAATTTCACCATCAACTAATCTTACGCCTACTTTAAAAGTGTCTGTCGTGTAATCATAATAAAATTTAGCATCTGGAGAAGCTCCCCAATCGTTATAACCAGAGCCTACAACACCCCAAGAAAAAGCGTCTATTGTATACGTGTTATCGTTTAGGTTCATAGTGATTTTGTAAGTACCTCCCTCAGTAATAGCAATATTATCACCGCCAGCATCTAAAGTGCCGTCTGCGCCTGAATCCCCAAAATCATTATCCCATGCATTATTTTCTCTAAACTTGATTTCTCCAGGTACCAGAGTGACATAAGCCACAAAAATATCTGTCTGGTCTGTAGTATAAAATTGACCATCCGCAAATGCTCCCCAATTGTTATATCCAGAACCAACAACACCCCAAGTAGACGGTGCTATGGAGCTACCGCCAGTAGATACACTAGGTCTCAAAATATTTAAAGATTGAAGCGGTGTATAAGTGAATTCGGTAGAAGTGTCCAAATCTCCTACAAAAGCTTTTATTCTAAAGTGAAGGAGTGCTTCTACATCGAATTCAATCCCTGCAGCCTCAGCTAACTCAATTAATTTACCTACAGTGACCGCTATTTCATTCGTGGTCGTAGGCCCCTCAATAACCGTTTCATCTGTAAAATCTCCAGAAATAGAATTTTCTAAAACATAATTTACGGGTGTCGGCGTGTCAAAATTTGCAGCACTAAAAACAAAGCGTTCTGCAACATTACCCATAGTATTTTGAGTTAATGTATATTTCTCTAAAAATGTATTTACAAATGTAAACTCTCCTTGTGGAGAAGCGGTGAAGACTAACTCATCTTTATCTTCACAAGAATTTAGACCGAACATGGCAAAAATTGCTAATAATAAAATTTTATAATTTTTCATTTCTATTTTTTTTTTAAATTAATAATTTGGATTTTGTGTTAAATTAGGATTGGCATCTAATGCCGATTGTGGAATAGGAAAAAGCCTGTAGTGTTCTGGAATAGAAGTTCCATTTGCAAGATTTCCTTTCCATGGCCACACATAATTTCCACCTGTGAATTTACCAAAACGAATTAAATCTGTTCTTCGATGCCCTTCTAAGTTTAATTCGCGACCTCTTTCATCAATGATGAAGTCCAAGTCTAAATCAGACAGTGTGATTGGGTCTGCATTTGAACGTGTTCTTACCATATTAACATAGGATAAGGCATCGCTCATAGTTGCATTAGAAGCGCCTCGTAATGCACATTCAGCATACATTAAATAAGTATCTGACAAACGGTATAAAGGAAAATCTGTTCCTGAAAAAGAAGTACCCGTTGTTGGCGTTTCATTTAAATTATTGTTTCTAAACTTAATAGAAGGATAACCATCGGTCCACTCTTTATAATCGGTCATTATGTAGTTATGACCTGTTGTCCAAAATAAACGGGCTCTTTGATCATTTGAAGTGCTCAATTCGTCAAATAAGCCATACCAAGCACTTGTTGCTCTGTGACCTTGCCAGCCTTCTGCTGCCCCAAAATCTAAAATAGGAATTGTATCTGGACTTAAGCTGCCATTTACGATGTAGGTTGTATTGCCATAACTTTGACTGATAGTGACATCGGCAATTAGAGGATAAATTATTTCAGAAGATATATCGTTATCTCCAGAAAAATTTTGAAGAAAATTAGTTTCTAATGTATAACCACCTTCAGAAATTACTTTGCTAAGATAGGTAGCTGCATCATTATATCGTGCAGTTCCAGTATAGACTTCTGCATTGATATAAAGTTTTGCTAACAACATATCCACCACAAATGTATTTGCTCTTCCGTAGCCATTATTATTCCCAATAGTACCTTCTATAGCTAATAATTCTCCTTCTACATAGTTGAATAATTCTTCTCTAGAAGCTTCCGCTAAAAATTCAGAGGTCCCAAAGTTTTCATCTGTTGCTAATACACCTTTTCCAAATACATCAATTACATAGAAATATGCCAAAGCTCTTAGAAAACGAACTTCACTTTGAATCGATTCTGAAATTTCTACGCCAGCATTTGGTAATACATTTAATAAGTTATTGCATTGTGGGATGGTATAATACGCTCTGTTATATAGATATCTGAAAAATTTATTATTACTTGTCCATTGCGATGTGGTGGTTAATTGATCCAAGCCATCATCTCCCCAGCGGTTTTTCATGCCGTCTGCTGTGAAATCTTGTAAGTTTACAATACCTCTAAGGAATGGAGATTCACCTGCATCATCAGAAATGTCAGAACTTCCTGGCCCGTCTGGTCCTGAAAGCGCAAAGGAGGCGTAGAGTCTTGATAAAATCCCCTCTACAGCATTAGGGTCTTTTTCTAGAAGTTGCTGGAGTGTTAGCTCCACCAATGGTTCTGTGTCTAAATCGTTTACACAAGATGATACTGTCGTTAATACAGCCAGCCCAAAAAATGTTAAAATTAGTTTTTTCATAGTCATGTTTTTAAAAATCAATAGTTACACCAAAAGTATAGGCTTGAGGTCTCGGATAAAAAGCACCATCAATACCTCCAAAATTTTCAGGATCTTGGCCGTCGTATTCTGTAATAATAAATGGATTGTTAACGGAAGTATATAACCTCATATTTATGTTTTTGATGAAGTTTTGTGGTAAGTTATAGCCCAACACAATATTTTCACATCTCAAGAAACTTGCATTTTTAAGAAAATAATCTGAAAACTGGATATTTCCATTGGCATCATTAAAGACGGGATTGGCAGCGCCGTTATAAAAATTTAGAACGTTAGTGATGCTTGTATTGTTATTTGGAGCAGCACTGTCGGTGTTTCCAAAACGTAATTCATTTAAATCGTAAACTTTACCATCTAATTGACCTCTGAAACTAGCGCCTAAATCCCAATTTTTGAAAGTAACATTCAATCCAAATCCAAAATTCCAATTAGGCCTCAAGGTTGCAAAATATTTATCATCCTCAGTAATTTGATTATCCCCATTTAAATCAACAAATGCATTTGGTATTGGATTTCCTGTAGTGTCATAAATTTGTTTAAACACGCCCGCTTGGGACGGTTCTTTTCCTAATATATTGAACAGTAAATTAGAACCAGTTCCTAAAAGAGTTCCACCAATTGGAAGTCTATTAATATCCCCTAAATCTGTGACTTCAGTTTTAGCATAAGAAATATTACCATTTAGAGATAAATTAAAAGTATCGTTATGTACAGGGTTAAGGTTTAAAGACAATTCAAACCCTTCACTTTCCGTAGAACCTATGTTTTTTATAAACGAGTCGGTTAAACCCTGTCCTGGGGGTAAAATAGCATCCGTTAATAAGTCCGTAGTCTCTCGTTTAAATACATCGAATGATCCCGTTAAAATTCTGTTTTGGCTAAATGCAAAATCGATGCCTGCATTATAGGTAGATGATTTTTCCCAAGTTAACCCTGTTTGAAATGGGTTCGCAGAATAAAGATTTAAACCAGGTAAATATTGACTGTTTTGACTTCCTGTAGAAAACAAAGGGCTTGTTGGGTAGAATCCAGCTGCTCCCGTAATGTTTTGTTGCCCAGTTCTTCCCCAGCCAATGCGTATTTTTAGGTCGTCAATAAAATCGACATTTTCTAAGAAAGTCTCTTCTTTAACTTTCCAAGCCAATGCCGCCGCTGGAAAGAATCCCCATACGCCATCTCCTAACACATCGTCAGATACAAATAATGAAGAAGCATCTGCTCTTAAAGAAACCGTAAGCAAATATTTATTGTTCAAATTAATATTTGAACGTCCAAAAAACGATTGTAAGTTTTGACTATTAAAATATCTGTTATTTAGATTGTTTAAGTTAAAGTCTGGGGTCCTTAAGCCAACTAAGGCAGCATCATCAGTTGTGTCATCATCATCTTGAATGTAATATCTAAAAATATCTTTATTACCATCAGTTTTGAAGTTTTGATACGCATAACCAACTTGTACATCATAACTAGTGATAAAGTTGTCTTCTAAATTTTTAGCATATTGTAAATAAGCATCAAAGGTAGTGTTGGTAATATGTTGTCTCTCTCCATAGTTTAATCCAGGATTAAATAAAGAATTACCAAGAACGTCTAATTGATAAGTAGCTAAAGACCCTTCACTAAATGTTTCTTCAATTTTAGATCGGGATGCATCTAATCCAACATTAACCACCGCTTTCAATTCTGGTAGAAAAGGCATTGTATAATCTAATTTAATGTTCCCTAAAAACCGAACGGTTTCCTCTGGACGTTCTCTTTGTTCTAGCAATGCTAGTGGGTTGTGTTGACCATCAATTAAATTACCATTAGTGTTCGTATAGAAACCATTAAAAATCCCTGAATCATTATAAATAGGTTTCGTAGGATCGAATACCAACGCACCTCCAAGAGCACCACCAGTATCCGCTGCTTTTTTATTTGCAAATGTAATTTTCGCATTAGTGTCTACTTTTAAATTGTCATCCAAAAATTTAGGTGCCAAGTTAAATGCTGCACTGATTCTTTCATAATCATCTGTTTTCACAACACCTTCGGCATTGCTGTAACCTAACGAAGCCCTAAAAGGTAAATTCTCTCCTAAATTAGTACGTACAGAAAAGTTAGTGTTAGAGGTGATCGCAGTTCTTAAAACAGCATCCCTCCAGTTGGTGTCGTATATAGCGCGATCCCCAAGGTCTGTAGAAATAATTTGGCTAATAGATTCGCTTGTAGAAACCGTGTTTAAAGGAACCCCCAAACTACTTACGAGTGTTGGATGATACTGTTGAATAAAACGAACATAATCTTCACTATCCATAATATCTAAACCCTTTCCAGGAGTACTAGATGTAACTGATGAAGAAAAACTATACTGCGCTTCCCCAGTAGTTCCTTTTTTAGTAGTAATAATAATCACTCCGTTGGAGGCTCTAGATCCATAAATGGCTGTTGCAGAAGCATCTTTTAAAATCGTAAAACTTTCCACGTCATTTGGGTTTACCAAGGACAAAGGATTGCTTACACCTGCAGGGTTTTGACTTCCTAATGGTATGCCGTCTATTACAATTAATGGATTGTTATCTGCGTTTAAAGAGGCACCCCCTCTAATTCTAATATTTGGTGCAGAGTCTGGTGAACCTCCGTTATCAGTAATAGTAACACCAGCTACTTTACCGCGAATTAACTGATCCGTAGACACAATGGCTCCCTTGTTAAACTCTTTGGAAGAAATCACGGCAACAGAACCTGTTAAATCTTCTTTTTTCACACTTCCATAGCCAATAACTACGATTTCGTCTAGTGCAGAAGCATCTTCGGCTAATTGAATATCTAATCGAGTCTGCCCAGAAAATAGCACTTCTTGTGAAGTAAACCCTATATAGGAAAATACGAGCACATCACCAGGAGTGGTGGTCAATTGATAATTCCCATCAAAATCGGTGGTGGTTCCAGTGCTTGAACCAGAGATGATTACATTTACACCAGGTAGCGGCAAACCACTCGCTTGTTCACTTACGGTTCCTGATACTTTTGATTGTGCCAACGCAAGCGAAGGAATCAAAAATAGGAGTGCCAATAAGTTTTTTGTTATTGTTTTCATAAATACATTTTAGTTAATCTGTAGTTAAATTAAGTTTTTATATTTTTACTTTTCAAGGCTAATGTATATGTTTTTTACGTTGATAAAAAAAAAGCTACGCAACTATTACGTTTTCGTGTTGACAACTTTATTGAATAATTGCTAATTCAGGCTCTAAAACATGAAAATGTCCTAATTTTAGGCGTATAAATTTATTATTTTCGCATTATGAGAAAGAAAACAACGATTAAGGAATTGGCGCATGAATTGGGAGTTTCCATTTCTACAGTATCCAAAGCTTTGAATGATAGCCCCGAAATAAGCAAAGACACCATCGAAAAAGTAAAAGCATTTGCAAAGCTTTTGCATTACCGTCCTAACAATATTGCGTTAAGTCTCAAAAACAAGCGAACAAAAACAATAGGAATCATCATCCCCGAAATTGTGCATCACTTTTTCACCAAAGTAATTAAGGGAGTCGAGCTCTATGCAAATTCAAAAGGTTACAATGTTATTGTGGGACTTTCAAACGAGTCCTTTGATAAAGAGGTCGTCAATATGGAAATGCTAGCGAATGGGAGTATCGACGGTTTTGTGATTTCCATCTCTCGAGAAACTTTACAACAGCAAGACTATCATCATTTTAATGAAACCATAAACGAAGGGATTCCAGTGGTAATGTTCGATAGAGTTGTGAATGAAATTGAGTGTGATAAAGTTATTGTAGATGATATGAGCGGCGCCAAAGAAGCCGTCGAAAAATTAATCTCTAATGGCTGCAAGCAAATCGGATTAATTACAACCAAAGATTATATAAGTGTTGGGCGCTTAAGATCTTTGGGCTATCTGAATGCTTTAAAAGCACATGGTGTAATTCCGAATTCTGAATTGATACTAAAGATTGATGATGATATGGTGTCAGAAGACCATTTGGATGTTTTAGAAGATGAAATCACACAGCTATTTAAAGGAAACCCAACGATTGATGGTGTTTTTGCGGTCAACGAATTATACGCTGTTACAGCAATGAAAGTCGCTAGAAAATTAAATATTAATATACCAGAACAATTACAAGTTATTGGTTTTACGGATGGCGTTTTATCCAAACACGCCTGGCCATCCCTATCTACCGTCAGTCAGCATGGAGAAGAAATGGGACAACAATCTGCAGAATTACTTATCCGCCGAATTGAGGCGTCAAATGATTCAGAAACAGATAATTATAAAACGATAATTATCCCAACAAAACTTATCGAAAGAAAATCTACGCTTTAAAAAACTTGTTTGTATAATAAAAGTTTTTATATTTGAGGCATCGAAACTTATATTTTTACTTTTCACAATAAGTTTTGATAAACTACAAAAACGTTTGTCAAAATAGTATTCATTATTTAATATACTATTATGAAAAAACGCATGCTTGGATTTTGGAGCATCTGGAATATGAGTTTCGGATTTCTTGGAATTCAATTCGGATTTGCTTTGCAAGGGGGCTTTATGTCTCGAATTTTCCAAACTTTAGGAGCTGATAAGGAATCCATTCCACTTTTGTGGATTGCAGCCCCTTTAACAGGATTACTTGTACAACCTATTATAGGCTATTTGAGTGATCGTACTTGGCACCCTACTTTAGGCCGACGAAAGCCCTATTTTTTAATTGGGGCTATTTTGAGTTCTGTTGTTTTATTTTTTGTACCCCATTCTCCAGTATTATGGATGGCTGTTGGTTTTTTATGGATTTTAGATGCTTCTATAAATATTTCAATGGAACCCTTTAGAGCCTTGGTCGCCGACAAACTCCCCGAGTCGCAACGCTCCTATGGATTTGTCGTACAAACCTTAATTATTGGAATAGGCACTTGGATTGCAAGCAACCTTCCATGGATGGTATCTCAATTAGGCGTTTCAAACTCAGCCGCTTCGGGGGTTGTCCCGATGTCTGTGAAGGTGGCATTTGCCATCGGAGCCTTTGTGTTTTTAACCAGTGTATTATTTACAATTTTTACAACTACAGAGTATCCCCCAGAGGATATGGAAGCGTTTGAAAAAGAAAAAGTTCAAAAAAATAGATTTGTTAAAGATATTATCAAAAACATTGGCAAAATGCCTTTGACCATGAAACAATTAGGAGTGATACAGTTTTTCTCTTGGTTCGCATTTTTCACAATGTGGAGTGTTGCAAACCCCGCATTAACCGAACACGTTTTTAAGACCCCAGCGCCAGCCGAAATAAATTATGACATGTTGACCCCAGCGGGGTTGCAAGCTTTTGATATAGCGAACACCGCTTTTCAAGAATCTTCAAATTCTGTGGGTTCTGCGATGGGTGTTTATGGATTAGCTTCCATGGTATTTGCATTGTTGCTTACTTTTTATACGTCCAAAAAAACAATCAACAGAAAATATGTACACATGATTTCTTTGATTTTTGGAGGCATTGGATTTTTAGCAATGTTCTACGCGACCCCAGAAAGTTTAAAATATTGTTTTGTTCTCATAGGATTTTCCTGGGGGAGTATTTTATCAATGCCCTATGCGATGCTTTCAAGTGCTGTAGATCCTACCAAAATGGGGGTGTTTATGGGGATTTTTAATATGTTTATAGTCATCCCACAAATTATTGCTGCTTTAGGGGGTATTAATTATTTATCAAACTTATTAGGCCCAGAAGCGATTAATGCGATGCTAGTTGCAGGGTTTAGTTTAATCATTGCAGGTCTTTGTAATTTCTTAATTACGGATAAAGCAGCCATAAGATATCAATCAGAATAAATCCAATTAAATGAATAAAAAGTGTTTCATATTTGACCTAGATGGCGTGATTGTCGATACAGCGAAGTATCATTTTTTGGCATGGAAAAACTTAGCGAATAGCATTGGTGTTGATTTTTCTCATGCACAGAATGAACAACTAAAAGGCGTGAGTCGTAAGCAATCCTTAAAGAAAATTTTAGACTGGGGAAACACAACATTATCGGATAGTGATTTTCAAGATCTAATGCGTAATAAAAACGCGGAGTATCTAAATTACATAACAACAATGAACCGCTCTGAATTACTTCCAGATGTTGAACGCACTATTAACTTTCTTATAGAAATGAATCAATTTGTAACGCTTGGATCGGCGAGTAAAAATGCGCGACCAATTCTTGTGAAAACAAATTTAATTGAATCCTTTGATGCCATAGTAGACGGAAATGATGTTACAGAAGCGAAGCCCAATCCAGAAGTGTTTTTAAAGGCCGCTCTGCTTACAAATACACAACCCAACCATTGCATTGTTTTTGAAGATTCAGTTGCGGGTATTCAAGCCGCGAACGCTGCTGAGATGATAAGTATTGGAATTGGAAATGAAAACATATTAAGTGAAGCAATGTATAATTTTACAGATTTCACAGAACTATCAAATTCTTTTTTAGAAGAATTAATAAAACATTAGTATAAAAATGAATCAAGATTATATAATAGCAGATCCATGGTCCCTCATCGAAGAAGGATTTAACCCCAAACGGGTGGAGTCTTCCGAAAGCCTTTTCAGTATAGGAAATGGTGCTTCTGGACAACGAGCCAATTTTGAAGAACACTACTCAGGCGATACGTTTCAGGGGAGTTATATTGCGGGTGTTTACTATCCAGATAAAACCAAAGTAGGCTGGTGGAAAAATGGCTATCCAGAATACTTTGCAAAGGTTTTAAATGCGCCTAGTTGGATCGGGATCAACGTTCGTATAAATGACGAGATATTAGATCTTCATACATGCGTGTCTGTTTCAGGATTTAGACGGGAATTAAACATGAAAGAAGGGTGGTTGTCACGATCTTTTAAAGCTGTTTTAAATAATGGTGTTGAGGTATTCGTTTCTAGCATGCGGTTTTTGAGTTTAGAGATTGACGAACTTGGAGCCATTCGCTACAAAGTGACCCCGCTAAATTCAGATGCCACGATCAGTTTTGAACCGTATCTAGATGCGAGTATAAAAAATAAAGATAGTAATTGGGACGATCAGTTTTGGGATATTACTAACATTCATCGCAATTCAGAGCGCTCTTTTATAGAAGCTCAAACCATGAAAACTGCTTTTAAAACCTGTACATTCATGCAGTCCAAGTGTTTTTTAAATGAACAACCATTAAATAGTATTTCAGAGCCTTTTGAAACGAACACTACAATTTCTGAAAAATTCACTCAAAGCGTTGAAAAGGGTGCTGTTTATGAAATTCAAAAATTTGGAGGTTATACTGTTGAACGTACCCATGGAACTCCTCTTGTAAAAGCTGCTAATAAGGTTTTGGATTTGTTAGAGTTTCAAGATTTTGAATCTCTTTTATCGTCTCAACAACTGGCTTGGACTTCTATTTGGAATACGGCGGATATTTCGATCGAAGGGGATATAAAGGCCCAACAAGCCATACGATTTAATGTTTTCCAATTGAACCAAACGTATCTAGGAACGGATCCACAATTAAATATTGGTCCTAAGGGATTTACAGGAGAAAAATATGGAGGAAGTACCTATTGGGATACAGAAGCCTATTGCTTGCCATTCTATATGGCAACAAAAGAACAATCTGCTGCTAGAGCATTATTAGAATACAGATACAATCATTTAGAAAAAGCCATTGAAAATGCTGAAAAACTTGGATTTTCAAACGGTGCTGCATTGTATCCCATGGTGACCATGAATGGAGAAGAATGCCACAACGAATGGGAAATTACATTTGAAGAAATTCATAGAAATGGCGCTATTGCTTTTGCGATTTTTAACTATCAACGTTATACGGGTGATTTTTCGTACACTCTTAAAAAAGGAATTGAAGTATTAATTGCGATTGCTAGGTTTTGGGCACAACGGTTTAATTATTCAACCGAAAAGCAAAGCTATGTGATGCTAGGAGTGACGGGACCGAATGAGTATGAAAATAATGTTAATAATAATTTTTACACCAATTATCTAGCCAAATGGTGTTTTGAGTTTACAATCGAAACTCTCAATAAAATTGAATTAGAACATCCTAAAAAGTATCAACAAGTTATAGAGGTCACAAGCATTTCAAAAGATGAAATAGAACAGATGCATCAAATTTCTACAAACATCTATCTCCCATTTTCTAAAGAGCATAATGTGTATTTACAACAAGACGGTTTTTTAGATAAAGCACTTATTCCTGTAGCTAAACTAGATGCAAAAGAGCGGCCAATAAATCAAAAATGGTCATGGGATCGCATCTTAAGATCGCCATATATAAAACAAGCGGACACCCTTCAAACTTTTTACTTTTTTGAAGATCATTTTACACCCAAACAATTACAAGAACATTTTGATTTTTATGAACCCTTAACCGTTCATGAGAGTTCTCTTTCGCCTTGTGTGCATAGTATACAAGCTGCAAAACTCGGTCGGATGGATCAAGCCTATCAGTTTTATTTACAAACATCACGCTTAGATTTAGATGACTATAACCAAGAAGTGCATGAAGGATTACACATCACCTCCATGGCAGGAACTTGGATGAGTATTGTAGAAGGTTTTGGGGGCATGCGAGTCCACAACAATACACTATCGTTTACACCTCAAATTCCGACCCAATGGGATGTCTACTCATTTAAAGTGAATTTCAGAGGGTATGTAGTTAAAGTGAATGTTACAAACCTTCAAACGACTTTTGAGCTTGAAGGCAACGTAGCTTTAGATATAATTGTCAATGAACGTCCTTTAACGATTAATCCAAAAATTTTAGTAGCCGTTTAAAAAATACCTGTATGAAAAAAATAATTGGAATTTGTTTGTTGTGTAGTGTCATTTATAACACCTCATGTTCAAACTCAGAATCAACGAATGGAACTGCGTTATCTTCAAAGATTATAGTTCACAACGATATTAGTCGCATTGAACCTCCAAATTGGTGGATCGATTTTGAGTCTAAGAACTTACAATTATTAATAAACCATCCAGATATTTCTGAAGCCATTCCAGAGCTATCCTATAAGGGTGTGACTCTTAAAAAAGTTCATAAAGCTGACAGTCCTAATTATTTATTTGTGGATATAATTATTGATGAATCTGCGAAATCGGGCGTTTTTGACATTGTTTTTAAACAACCAAATAAGGAAGACTTGATTCAAAGCTACGAATTGAAGGCGAGATCAAAAGCAGCAACTGACTATGAGGGTTTTGACAGTTCGGATGTGATTTATTTAATCACTCCCGATCGGTTTTCAAATGGAGATACTTCAAATGATATTGACACGTCATTACAAGAAACAACTCTTGATCGTTCTGATGATTATGCGCGACACGGCGGCGATATCAAAGGGATTACTAATCATTTGGACTATATAGAAGAGATGGGTTTTACGGCTATATGGTCAAGCCCATTACTTACGAATGATATGCCCAATGCATCGTATCATGGGTACGCAATGACCGATTTTTACAACATTGACCCCCGGTTTGGGAGCTTGATTGACTATAAGGAATTAGCTCAAAAGGCAGATGAAAAAGGTATAAAATTAATCATGGATCAAGTTGCCAACCATTGTGGAAGTGGTCATTGGTGGATGAGTGATTTACCGTTTAAAAATTGGATTAACTTCCAAACGGAATTTGAAACCAAAGCCCCTTCTATTTTTTCAAATCACAGACGAACCAGTAATCAAGATGCATACGCTTCAGAAAAGGACAAAAAAGGCCTCACAGACGGTTGGTTCGTATCATCAATGCCCGATTTAAATCAACGCAATCCTTTTATGGCCACTTATATTATTCAAAATAGCATCTGGTGGATTGAAACTTTTGATCTCGGAGGAATTCGACAAGATACCTATCCCTATCCCGATAAAAACTTTATGAGTGCTTGGGCAGGCGCCATTATGAACGAATATCCAAACTTCAGCATCGTAGGGGAAGAGTGGAGCTATAATCCATTATTAATTGGGTACTGGCAACATGGTGCTATTAACAAAGACGGGTATGATTCTAACTTAAAATCGTCCATGGATTTTGCCATGCAAAAACAGATTACAGAAGGGTTAAAGGACCCCGAAACTTGGGATCTAGGTTTAGTCAAAATGTATGAAGGATTGGCCAATGACTTCCATTATGCAAGTCCTAAAGACCTCATGATCTTTCCTGACAATCATGATATGAGTCGAATCTACACCCAATTTGATGGCGATATGTCCAATACCAAAATGGCGCTTAGTTATTTACTCATGTTACCTCGAATTCCACAAATTTATTACGGGACAGAAATAGCCATGGATGATTTCGATAACCCAGGCGATCATGGACTTATTCGCACCGATTTTCCTGGCGGATGGGATGGCGATGTGGTTAATGCTTTTACGGGTAGTGGCTTGTCTGAGCCTCAGAAAGAAATGCAACTATATTTAAAAACATTACTTAATTACCGTAAAAACAGCCTAGCAATTCACAAGGGGTCAACAATACATTTCGCTCCATTTATGGGAACTTACTTTTTGTTTAGATCCTTTGAAGATGAAACGGTCGTCATAATTATCAATAAAAACGAATCCCCTATTACAATCGATTTAAAAAGGTATTCAGAAATTGGTTTAAATGGAACGACTTTAAGAAATGTCATAAACGATGATTTGATTGAATGGGACAATAAGATTCAATTGACTTCAAAAGGCTGTTTAGTATTGACCACTAAAAAAAGTAACTAATGAAACTACCAATACTCTCTTTAGGCTTACTGTTTTTAATGTGCTGTTTACACACTACAGTCGTGAGCCAATCCAAAGATTCCATTACAATTCGGGTAGTAGAACCTTCAGAGGCGGTTGTCGGTAATTTACAGAGAATTATAAAGTTCCCATCCAAATTAATCACACCAAGAACAGTTGATATTTGGTTGCCAGAGTCCTATAGCCTTCAAAAAAAATATGCAGTCTTATACATGAACGATGGACAAATGCTTTTTGATGCCACTAAAACATGGAATCAACAAGAGTGGGGCGTCGATGAGCATATAGACCAACTCTTTAAAAACAACGCAATTAAAGAAACAATTGTAGTGGGTATTTGGAATGTAGGATTTGAAAGAAATAGCAATTATTTTCCTCAAGAAGTATATAATCAATTAGCAGATACAGACGTTCAGGCTTTAACAAAAATGCTTGAAAACCAAGGGAATTCAAAAACGATTACTTCAGATAAATACCTGAAATTTTTAGTGGAAGAACTAAAACCTTTTATCGATAAAAATTATTCGACCTTATCAGATTATAAAAACACTTCAATAATGGGATCCAGTCGTGGCGGCTTAATATCCATGTATGCACTTTGTGAATATCCTCAAGTTTTTGGGGCTGCAGCTTGTTTGTCAACTCATTGGATTGGCACCTACATCAACGTTGAAGAAAATCAAATCCCCTATGCAATGTTTAATTATTTGGCAGATCATTTACCCAGTCCTAAAACCCATAAAATTTATTTTGATTATGGCACAAAAACATTAGATGCCCTATACTTGCCATATCAAGAAATGGTGGACACAATTTTAAACCAAAAAGGATTTGACAATACAAATTATTTAAATTTAAGATTTGAGGACGCTGACCATTCTGAAACGTCATGGAATCTACGTTTAGATACCCCTTTGAAATTTTTATTAAACCCTGCTTATGAATAACTCTCTTTTGTTTTATCTTTTGCTAATTTGCACTTTTGTAAGTGCTCAGAATTCGCATCGCCAATATCAATCTTCAAATCTAAATGAGGACAATCATTTTGAGGTTTATGTAAGTGATGGGATGTATCGGTTTATACCCTATACCTCTAAAATCATAGAAACTTCATTTTCCCCAAATAACAAACCAAAAGTAGGCCCTTCTCATGCTGTGGTTCTCAGTCCATCACACATTAAAACGGATTTAGTTGAAACACCTGATTTTGTAACATATAGCACTTCTGGAATGGTGGTAACTATCTTAAAATCGCCGTTTCAAATTCAATACCATTATAAAACCAAATCCCTTATTTCGGAAGCACAAGGCTATGTGGCGACCGATAGTTTAGAAACCATTCAATTTAATTTAGGTCCAGATGAAATTTTGTATGGTGGAGGCGCTAGAGCGTTAGGGATGAACCGAAGAGGGTATCGATTACAGCTATATAATAAAGCGCATTATGGCTACGAGACACATTCTAAATTGATGAATTATACCATACCAGTTGTTCTGTCTTCTGAGCAGTATATGATTCATTTTGATAATGCACCTATTGGCTTTTTAGACTTAGATAGTAAACACACAAATAAACTTACTTACGAAACTATTTCGGGTCGAATGACCTACCAAATTATTGCGGGAGATTCGTGGGTTGATATGATTGAGAGTTATACCAGTCTTACAGGAAAACAGCCAATCCCACCCCGTTGGGCTTTGGGTAATTTCTCAAGCCGTTTTGGATACCATTCACAGGGAGAGGCCGAATCTACCATTCAAAAATTTAAGGATGCAAACATCCCTGTTGATGCTATTATTTTGGATTTATATTGGTTTGGTAAAGACATCAAAGGCACTATGGGCAACTTGGAAGTCTTTAGAGACTCTTTTCCCGATTTTGAAGGCATGGTAAAACGATTTAAGCATAAAGGGGTAAAGACCATTACCATTACAGAGCCTTTTGTATTGACAACTTCAAAACGATGGGATGAAGCCGTTGAAAAGGACGTACTTGCTAAAGATGTTTTAGGCAATCCTTACAAATATGATTTCTATTTTGGTAATACGGGACTGATAGATATATACAACCCCAAAGGAAAAAAATGGTTTTGGGATATTTACAAAAATTTACATGCTAAGGGAGTAGTTGGTGTTTGGGGTGATTTAGGTGAGCCTGAAGTACATCCAACAGATTTAAAGCACTTTAATGCGACAGCCGATGAGGTACATAACATCTATGGACATGATTGGGCAAAATTAGTATTTGATGGCTATGCTAAAGATTTCCCAGACGAGCGCCCCTTTATTTTAATGCGTGCCGCTTATTCTGGATCGCAACGATTTGGCTTAATTCCATGGTCTGGGGACGTCAATCGTTCTTGGGGAGGATTACAGTCTCAACCCGAAATAGCGCTCCAAATGGGAATGCAAGGCTTAGGGTATATGCATTCTGATTTAGGCGGATTTGCAGGCGCAAATTTAGATGATGAGTTGTATGTTCGTTGGCTTCAATACGGGGTGTTTCAACCCATTTTCAGACCACATGCACAAGAAGAAGTTGCAAGTGAACCCGTTTATAGATCTACAGAGGCTATGAGTTTTGCCAAAACAGCGATCGAATTACGCTACAAATTACTTCCTTACAATTATAACGTGTCTTTTCAAAACCATAGAGATGGAACCCCACTTATGCGACCTTTGTTTTTTGAAGATGCCAATCCTGAACTATTAACAGAAGCAAAAACGTATTTCTGGGGCGATGATTTTCTAATTTCACCTGTTTTAAATTCAGAGATAACTCAACAAGATGTTTACTTTCCTTCAAACTCTAAATGGTTTGATTTTTATACAGATCAAGTTGTACAAGGCGGGCAATCAAAATCGGTACAACTATCCAATGCGTATATACCTACTTATGTAAGAGCAGGTGCTTTTATTCCGATGGTTCAGTCCCTACAAACTACAGACACCTATGACGCTAAAACACTAGATATGCATTACTATCACGATCCTTCTGTATTAAATTCAGAACGTCAATTTTATAACGATGATGGAACTACCGCAGATGCTTATGAAAAAGGGATGTTTGAACTTTTAAACTTTGAATCAAGTGTCAAAAAAGGAAAAATTGTAATTATTTTTAAATCGGATAAGGGTCTGAGTTTTATGTCAAATTCGAAACAAATCAACCTGATTATTCATAATTTAAAAACAAATCCAAGACGTGTTTCTGTAAATGGAACGCGTATCCAAAATCATATAAAAACATCAAATAATCAACTAGTCATTCCAGTCTTATGGGATACTAAAAATATACTTAAAATTAAAATTAATTAAAACACAAACTCATGAAAAAAATCAGTTTTCTCCTTATAATAGGGCTCTTATTATTCACTTGCAAAAATCAAACAACTACTGTAGAATCCTCTGAATTGCAGTTTAAGTCCATTAGTGACGCAGTTTTAGAGACTGCTGTTATTTATGAAGCGAATATTCGCCAATATTCAGAATCGGGTACTTTCACGGATTTCACCAAAGACATTCCAAACTTAAAACAATTAGGGGTGAAGGTGGTATGGTTGATGCCTATTTTTCCAATTTCAGAAACCAAACGTAAAGCTACGGGAGGGGAATTTGCATCTTTAATTGAGAACGATGTAGAACGTGAGAAAATGCTTGGAAGCTATTATGCAGTGACCGATTTCACCAAAGTAAACCCCGAATTTGGAACCTTAGAAGATTTTAGAACCTTAGTAAAAACGGCTCATGAAAATGATATTTATGTGATTCTTGATTGGGTTCCTAACCATACAGGTTGGGATCATACTTGGCTTAAAACAAATCGAGAGTACTACACCCAAAATGAAGCGGGTGATGTCATAGATCCAATCAACCCCGATACAGGTGAATCATGGGGGTGGCAAGATGTTGCAGATTTAAACTACGACAATAAAGAGATGCGTGCTGAAATGATTGAGGATATGTTATTTTGGATTACTCAAGAAAATATTGACGGGTTCCGTTGCGATGTTGCGAGTGCTGTTCCTTTAGACTTTTGGAAAGATGCAATTTCTAAATTAAGAGCTGAAAAAGAGATTTTCATGCTTGCAGAAGCAGGAGAAGCTAATTTAGTAGAAGGCACGGAGTTGTTTGACATGGCTTATGGATGGGACCGTCATCATGTGTTTAATGAAATGGCAAAATCTGATGACGCCGTCAATTTATGGAAAGAAAGTATTAAGCGAGATACGAATCTTTATGAAGCCGATGATATTCTAATGACTTTTGTAACAAACCACGATGAAAATTCTTGGAATGGAACGGTTAGAGAACGTATGGGAGATGCTGCGGAATTATTAACAGCCTTAAGTTTTGTGGTGCCAGGAATGCCTTTAATTTATTCAGGACAAGAATATGATTTAGACCATCGTCTTTTATTTTTTGAAAAAGATCAAATCCCCTCGACTAAAGGCGTCATGTGGCCACTTCTTGAGAAATTAGGACAGTTAAAAAATACAAACCCTGCATTAAATGGCGGTAAAAATTCAGCGACCTACATGGACATCGCAACTACTAATCCAAAGGTTTTGGCATTTAGTAGAGAAAAAAATAAGCATAAAGTTGTTTTTGTTGGGAACTTTTCTGATGAAAATCAATCCCTAAAGAATCCCTCTATTGGTGCTTTGAACTATGATTCTAAAATAAAGGTTGATGATAAAACCTTGCTATTGGAGCCATGGGGGTTTAGAATATTACTTGATTATAAATAAATACACATCAACTAAGAATACGACGTGAATAGGTCCCATTTCTTTATCGTTCACTCAATGCTTTACAGAAAAGTGAAGCTTTTTTGTTGGTATTAATTACTGAATCTGTAGATTCAAAGGATGGTGTTTTATTCAGTTTCAAATTCGCTGAATACGGGTAATGCTTTATTGTCAAAGTCAAATAATGCTTGATTTTCCCAAGGAGAAGCATCAACAGATTGATTTTCTTTCCAGGCAATTAATTCGGCACCCCAATAACAAAATCCTATTCCATTTTCAACTTCATTAGTTAACCTTTTAATTTGTTTTATGAATTTCCTCTGTCCTTCAATTGTTGCTGGATATTCAGGTAAAATGAGTTGTTCCTCAAAACCGACAATATTATTTGTCCAATCATTCCATTCAAGTGTAAAAGGGTACGCAGTTTCGGCAATCAATATATTCTTATTATAAGTTTGACTTAGTTGCTTCATTTTAATTTTTAAATCTTCTAAGGATTTTCCGTGCCATATTGGATAATAAGACAAACCTATGATGTCATAATCTAGTGTATTTACTTGACTGAAAAACCAATCAGCATTTTCTATTCCAGCAAAATGTAAAATTATTTTAGTGGTAGTTGAATTAGTTCTTACTGCTGTAATCCCCATTTTCATTAGTTCGATAAAATTCTGACGATTATTTGAAATATGCCCATAAGGATGAAGAAACCCAGAATTAATTTCATTCCCGATTTGAATATAGTTAGGTTCTAGTTCTGTCACCACTCTTTTTGTGTAGTTGAAAACACTATCCTTTAAAGTAGTGAAACTTATCTCTTGCCATTGGGTTGGTGTATCTTGATGCTCTGGATCTGCCCAACTGTCTGAATAATGAAGA
>Ga0209119_1000376_pt1 | contig 45190 bp, 41 predicted proteins | sample COG_03_FD_184747 | JGI IMG/M metagenome (GOLD analysis project Ga0209119, IMG submission 184747) | Pelagic Microbial community sample from North Sea - COGITO 998_met_03 (SPAdes) (version 2) | ecosystem: Environmental > Aquatic > Marine > Neritic zone/Coastal water | place: Helgoland, sampling...
CTTCTTAATTGTTGGGCAAAACCTAACACTGCTTTTATTTGGTCACCAACACCCTGAATATCAGATTGTGCTAATGTAAGAACAGATGCCTCTAATTGGCCTGCTAAGATGTCATTAGATGATTTTTCTTGGGCTTTGATTGATATTCTTTCTAGAACAGCACCTAAAGGATAAGCTGAGTCTGTAAGGCCTCCAGCTCGTTGTATTATTTCAGATAAATTCTCTGTTCTTGCAAAAGGATAATCACCAGGTTTAATAAATTCTCCTGATAAATTAACAAACCCATTTACAGCTTCATTAATTACTTTTGGTACATCAACATAAAACTCTCCAGAAAGAACAGTTTCATTCTCTATCAAACTATTTAGTTTAAAGACTTCAGGAGTTGATTTAACTAAACTATCATTTTCCTTTAGAGATCTTGTAACAACAATATTTGAAGACGCCTTTGAACTTATCAACCCTGCAACTTCCACTAAATCTTTCAATCTTATCATATTGGCTACTGGGTATGTTCCAGGATACATAATTGAACCAGAAATAAATCGAAGATTTGATTCCATAGATTTAGCTACATAATCTGTGTTGTTATCATTCTGTTTTCGTTGTACTGAATCTTTGTTTTTATTTTTTATAATTTCAGAATTAATTTGATTTAAACTATTAGACTTAGTTTTTTCATCTTTAATTTCAGCACTTTCAATGTCATTAATAAGTCTATCGCTCTCATATTGAAGAAGGCCTTTTCTATCAAGACTATTTACAAATTTTTCTCTTATGTATTTCTCAGAGAAAAAATAAACCTCATTTGAAGCATCAAGGATTATATTTTGTGTTTTAGAAAAAAACGTTGGCGCATCATAAGAATTTAAAGTCCAGACGTTGTCTGTATTTCGTTTGCTATTTAGACCAATATATAATTTATAAAATTCGCCTGTATCAATTATTTGATTGAGTATTTTATAATTTGAAACAGCATTGTTTGGAGCTAAAAGTAAACGTAATTTATCATTAAGATAGACTCTCACTGCATCACTTTCAATTATATCATCTATTAAGGAAGAGCTAGCTGATGCGTCGTAATTATTAATTAATTGGCGAAAAATACTTTTGCTAATTAAAGTAATGTCTTGGTTTCTTTGAATTTTGAATTCATAATTCAAATTTTTAATGCTTGATCTTGAATTCAAATCTCTATCTTTAACAATCACAAACTCGTTAATGAGGTCAGGTAACCTGCCTCTAAAATTGTTTATAATATTAGAAGAGGTCATATCTTCTGAATAAGGTAAAATAGAAAATAATTCACCGTTTAAATGAATTCTTACAATATTTGATTTTTGAAGTATTTTTCTAGAGTAATTTATATATTCAGAATATTGTAGATTTTTATCTTTTAATTTCTGTTTTAGTTTTAATGTTTCTAAACTAGAATTATTTTTATCTAAATTATCTGTTTCTTCTATTTCAATTAAATCATAATAAACATTATCTTCTTGCTCTAGGATGAGTTCATTAAAAAATTTATCTTCAAAAATAAATAATCTGTTTCCTTTGTTCAGTTTTGCATGGTGATGATTTGGATGATTGTGTTTACGCATTGCTAACCTAAGGTTAAATGCTTCAACTCCTTCATCGCTCTCTATCAGAGCTAAATCATACACAGTTTTTGCACTTGGAGTATAGAAACCCTTTATAGACTCATAGAGCTCTTTGTCTTGATTAACGGGAATATACGCAATTCTTTCACCATTAAGATAAATTTCTGCAACATTTGATTTAACCGCTTTAGAAATAATAGGATCAAGAGATTTATTAGGGTCTGAAGCAACCAATCCTAAATATTCCTCTTTTGTAAATAAATACAAATCTGATCCAAAAGGTAGGGCAATGTTGTCTTTCTCTAAAGCCTCATCTAAATTTATAGCCTGAACTTCTTTTCCAACAATTAATGCAAACGATGTGTATATATTTTTATTTGTTAAGTAATTGTCTTCATTTAGTATTGATCCAACTTTAAGAACTTCTTTAATATTATGCAGCTTTTGCTTTTGGTTGAGTGGGACGTATGCAATTCTTTCACCACCAAGGTAAATTTCTGCAACATTTGATTTAACAACTCTAGAAATAATAGGATCAAGAGATTTATTAGGGTCTGAAGCAACCAATCCTAAATATTCCTCTCTTGTAAATAATCGTAAATCCGATCCAACAGGTAAGGTAATGCTATCATCCTCTAAAGCTTCATCTAGATTTATAGCCTGAACTTCTTTACCAACAATTAATGCAAACGATGTGTATGCATCTAAACTCAATACTGCACCATTTTTTATTACTTCACCTATGCTTAATGGTGTGTTGGTTTTTATTTCAAAGTCTTTTAAAACAGCCCCAGACACTTTAGATATATTTAAATCACGCGTTTCAACAAAGCCAATTTGGAGTGCTTCGCCCTCTTTTAGTGACTTATTTTTATCTGCCAAACGTGTTGCTATTTGTCCGTTCGTATCAAAATAAGATATTTTTAATTCAGCTCCAGAAGGTAAAAAGGAAGTGCCAGTCATACTCAACAAATTTTTTATTGATATTTCAGATTTACCATTTGGCAACTCATATATTCCAGGGTTGTTTACAAATCCTGTTACTGCAATTGTAGACCCCTTAAATGGAACAAATATGCGTGAACCATTTTTGATAAGTGGATCAAGTTTTGGCAATGCGTTTTGCAAAAAATTATAAAAGTCTACTGTTTGTGTTGCTTCACCAATTTGACTTAATGAAATATTCCTAAGAGATCCACTATCAGAAATCCCCCCTGAATATGCAATAACCCTACTTAATGGTGTATACGCTGGTACAGCAATGGTTCTTGGGGATTTTACATTGCCTGAAATCTGCACTGTTACTAATCTAGCATTGTTTAATCTAATAAAAACTTCAGCAGATGCATCGTCCAACTGAATTTTATCAAGAACTAATTTACTCACTTGACTTAGTTTTAAATTATTAACGCTTAAGGGGTATACATTTTCAAGCGAAATAGTACCATCGTTCATAACTTGATAGTTTTCATTAGATGGATATAGCCCCGTTATTGTAATTTGTATTGTATCACCAGGTGCCAGTTGATAGTTTTTTCCGATAGTATTGAAAAAAAGCAAACTATCATCTTGTGGTTGGTTAAATTCATTTGATCCATAAATATTTAAATCCTCTCCAACGAGAGCATAAAAATATCTCGAAGACATAGATTGTTTATTTTTTAATCTTTGATCAGTACCTTGAGATAAATCTAATTGGAGATTATTATCTGTATTTGCTACATTTTGTTTTTCAGATATCAGCTTTTGATCAAAAGTAGTTTTGTCTTGTTGTGGAAAATTATTTTCTAATAAAGGGTTTTCAATCAATAGTTTTTGAATCTTTGGATCATTTATCGATTGAGAAGAACTCGGCTGCCCAAAAATTAACACTATAAAAATAAATAAATTTCTCAAAATTGGCATATTCATTAATTATCTTTCTTCACCTCATACCGTACTAATACAAAAACTGCTCCAAAAAGTAATCCCAGCAATAATGAAACTGCTAAAATTAGTTTAGGCTTTGGTGCCGTTGGATGTAAACTTACTGTAGGATTTAAATATGGCTCTGCAATAAAATATTTTCCCCGTGAAGCAAACATTAGCTTTTGCTCTTCTTTACTTATAAGCTCTGCCAAAGCTTCTCTATGCTCTCGAGAACGTGCAGTACGAAGTTTTTCTTTATAAAAAGCTAACGGTTCTGTCGAAAAATCAATATAACGCTGCCTCATAATTTTATCGCTTGCTTTGGTTGCTTCAATGATAATTGATAGCATCAAATCCGGATTCGGTGTTTCACTTGTGAATTTCAAAAAACCAGTTTCTTTATCTTCGCTTATTTGAATATTGTTTTTAATAATAATAGATAGTCTCCTTGGATTAGGAGGCATATAATTTAATTCTATATTTCCAGTAAGAAATTTCTTAGCGTCACTGACTAAAGTTTGATACCTACTTTTTGGCGGCCGCGAATAACTCTTAAGTGTCTCATTCCATTCAGATCTAAATACATCATTAATGATTGCGTTATTTTCAAAAATTATTTCCGATACTTCAACCGAAGGGATCAGTTTTTTAAATATATTAAAATCATTATTAGAACTGGTTGGTAATTGAATGCCCGCAATAGATGCAAATCCACTCAACCCAGAGATTCCTGAACTATTTTTACTTTCAACAACAGGTTTTAAGTTATATTCAACTGTATACTTTCTTTGTGCAGATTGTAGATACAACGATGCAAAAAAGATAAAAATAAGAGGCACCAAAATGATATAAATCTTGCCACGCCACAGCTTTAGGAATAATTCCTTAAGATCTATTTCTTCATTTAACTCAATGTTCTGGTTCATGGATATAAATTTTATTTCTAAGTTTATAGAATTTCTAATATTTTCAAAAAATTTCCTAAATAAAAAACTTTAATCTAGCAGCTAATGTTTTAAAGCAATAACCATATTATTTAATATAATTATAATTTTAATAACATATAGAATTAAAATGGAAAAGAAGATTAAGCTTTTTGTTAGCACCTTACATTCGATAATTAAATATCAGATTCATATTTAATTAGATAATATGAGTATATATATATTTTTAGCTTAGTACACTTTTCATATTTAATGACTTCATACCATATGTATCTTTTAAAATAACGTAATGCTTTATAATTTCTCCAAGAAAAATTAAATTCTCAGATGTGTTTTTACCAAAATTGTGTGGATGCCACCATAGATGAAAACATTTACCAGTTATAGCAGCTTGTGTCATTGCAGCCTTTATTCTAATTATTCGCATTTTTTCTAGAGCAGAGTATCCTGTTGGCCTTAAAAATCTACTTGAAGGAACATTAATAAACTCCTTTCGCATAATACTGTTTAAGTGATTTCCTGAGATATTAATATAGCTGTCTGAAAATCTTAATGCCCTTAAAGGCAAACTTTCTAAATTTTTAGGCCTTGGCCGATAAAGCCAATGGTTTTCATTACCTCTAAAAAATTTAAATCCTGCTTTTTTTGCTATAGATATAGAATAATTATCGTACTGATTTCGACAAAATATTAACGAATCTGTCTGGATTCCTAATCTAGAAAAAGCATTATGAGAAGCTAACAGGTCAGAATAAAAAGCACTCTTATTATCATTTTTTTCCAAACAATAGTAATGACTAAACGTATGACTTCCTATTTCCATACCAGGTGTTTGCTCAATCTCTCTTATTAATGAATAGCCAAAATGATATGGATCAGATTTTTCATTTTCTCCAACGTTTAACAAAAATTTATACGGGTTTAAATGAGTATTTAAATACTTGGGTAAGTTATCTGGAATGTTATTAATTAAATCTTTCTTATTAAAAAAAGTTAACAACCCTACGGATGCCCATGTGGCACAGATATCATTTTTTTTAAATAATAACAGTATTTTTGGTATTGCATCTCGACCTTTTAATATGTTTTTCCCATATTCTTTAATATTAAAAACATCCCTAACCCCCCAATTTAATTCAAAATCAAGCGAGACGACAAACATACCAAAATTATTCTTTTCTTGATTCACAAAAACTTACCTAGCCCAAAAAGCCTAATAAGCTTAAGGCATTTTGATAAAAAATATCTACTGTATATATTATGTTTTAAGATGCCTATTATAGAGATAATATATAGCATTACTAAACCAGTATTAGAATTCGCAATTCGAACAGTTTGTATAAACATCTGATTGTTAGTCCAACTATTCTTATAGCCTTCATTGCCAAGTGTAAGATCAAACACTTCGATGTTATTCTCAATACTCCATGTAATTAAATTGTATAACAAAATACTTCCTGGTGAATATTTAGAAAATTTTCCTTCTGAATATGCTGGCATTAAATAATAAAATTTATTTTTGTAAACTAACCCAATATGGGCAGAAATTATTTCCCCATCTATTCTAAGTTCAGATAAATTAATTTTAACACCACTTTTTTCAATGTTTATTTTTGCTAATTCATTGTAAAATTTTTCTATATTTTGGTTTAGAAAAATATTTCTTACACCTGTTCTATTATACTGTATTTTTTTTTGCTTAATAACAAAATTAACAACATCATTCGTTGAGCCAATAGACTTATTAATATTAAATGATACATTACCTATATCATTTAGCCTTCTTCTATATCGACGGACATCCTTTAGTTTTCTTTTTGATATGCAATTATTTAATTCTATAACTTTATTTGGTAAAAGTAATTCAGAATTTTGAAATGTTTCGTATCGTACAAATTTTTTACTATTAAGTTTAATTTTCGATAACGGCTCAGGCAATCTATTTAATAAGAATAAATCATATTTTGGACAATATGGCTTTAAATACTCCCATATTAGTTCAAATTCAGAGTATTTTTTCATAAGTGGGGCTTGGTAATCTGCTAAATTGTCCCCTGGTAAACTTATCACATTTAAAAAAAAATTATTCTTAATACACAATGGGAATATAGCTCTTAGCTGATCATCCTCAGTTAAAACTAATATATGTAAACTAACTTGATTTTTTCCAACATTATTGTACCAAATTTCACACCAGTCATAAGTTTGAAATACACAAATTCCAAAATTTTTCTCTGCTATTAGCCAATGTGCTTTTAGTTCTGAACAAAAACTGTTAAATATTTTAACTTGCAAATTCATACCTCTGTTAAAAATTAATAACTTTTAAAACTATAATACTATCGAAATGAGATTAATAAACTAAAAATCAAGCTAAAAAACTTATCTAAAACAACTAGAAAGAATATAACCCAATATCTCAAGCAATTGTGTCAGAAAAATAGTATAAAGTCCTTCCATTATAAAGAAAAGAAATTAGTATTTTTTAAATATGATGATAAACTTATGTTAAGCTTATAAAAACTGGTACTGTTAAAGGTGGTATACGCATTGATAAGAGAAACCAAAGTCAATTAAATATTATCTCAAATATAGAATTTTTCTATGCGGATAATAAATAAAAATTCAAGGTAATAAGAAATGAAATTATTTCAATTTGCTGTGCTTCCTTTTTTGTTTACACATTGGATAGGACCAGCTTTACTTACAGGATATTTAGGTTTTTTAGTCATATTATTATCTCTACGTAAGAATTTAATTACCAAAACTGTCAAAATTAATCAAATATCTTTCATAGCGTTTTTAATAATTATTATTTTTTCCTTGTTCAATTTAAGTAATATTTTTAATGGAATTAAGTTAAATCTAGTATTCCAAGGTCTCTATCTTTATTTGAACATTTTTCTTATGTTTATATTATTTTATTTTCTCGAACCATGGAACTTAAAAAACCTTCAGATTATATCCAAGATAATCTTTTACATTGCTTTTTTTTCAATTTTTGTAGAATTTATTGCAGTAAATTTTTTTAATATCTCTAATGAAATTATTCCTTCTTATAAGGACATTATGTCGTATAAATTACCTGCAGCAGGAGGATTTTATAGACCATTTGGGTTAACTGGGCAAAGTAGTGTTAACGGAGGTATTCTACTTTTTTCATTTTTACTGCTCAATGAATTAGGTCTTTTGAAATTTAGATTTTATATTTTATTTATTCTAGGATCTGTATGTACAGTCAGTGGGCAAGCATACCTTTGTGCTATATTTACATTAATGATATTATTACTCTCAAATATTAAATTATTCGCAGTTAGATGGTCTTTTGCTTTTCTATTTTTTATTTTCTTTTTTTACTTGCTAGACCTTAATCTTTTTCAAAAGATTTCTTTTGATTACTTAATATATGTATTGATACAGAAAGCTAATATTGGTATCACATTAAGTCATCTGAATATTTGGCAAATAGCGTTTGGTACTTTAGGTGTGGAAAATATTCCACTTCATGACGGATTAAGTGAAGTATATTTAATTTCAAGTATTAGACTTAATGGAGTTATTTTTACTATTTTTCTTTGGAGTTTTATATATTTTATTATTAGAAAAACACGGCACAAATATATAATTTTTTCATCTATTTTTCTTAGTTCGTTGCACTATCCATCAATAATTTACTTTGAAGCTCAAATTCCATTAATGCTTTTATATACCCATTCAAATCTTAAGAAGAGCGTTATAAAAAAAACTATTTATAAAAAACCTGCTAACTGAAATGTGTGTTGGTAGATCTGATTGAGTAAAATAGTATTTTTTAAGTTATAAATTATCAAAAAATTATTAATTCTTTAATGAAATACAAATTAAGCGCTTCCACCTATTGCGTAAATCTAATTCAATAGTATCATTATATTTCGGTAATGCGGGCCATGAAAAACATTCATAGCCCATTTTTTTTAGTTCAAAAATTAATTCTTCCCTTTTGTTCCAATCATTAACATAAAATGGATAGGCCCACGGGCACGATGTATCATGGATATTATTGAAGACCCTCTGACCACCAAGTTTTTCTGTTACATCCATTAATATGTTCCATTGTATCCGCCTGTTAATTGCAATTTTATTAATATAGCTTTGGTTCTCAGCTTTTTTAAGCAAAAAGTTAGAAAGAAAATCTACTTTTGTTTGGTATATATAATTTTCTACTAAATCTTCAGGCTCAGAGAAAATTATTTTTTTTCTTAAAAGTTTGCGCAGAATTTCTTTTATTAATGGCGAGTAGGAAAGTCCTTGCTTCAAAATAGATGATATTGTTAAGAAAATATTAGCTTTATGCATACTGCTCTTCATCAAATATTTTTGATCGCCCAAATATAATATCCCCCCATGCTGGCAATTTATTATCTTACGTGGAGAACTAATTCCTATATCTCCAAATTTACCAAGTAATTTTCCATCTACTACGCCACCAAACCCATGAGCATTATCTTCGATTAAATATAAATTATATTTTTTTGTTATATATCTAAACCAATCAATGTCTGCAGGTTGACCAAAAAAGTGAACCATCATTATTGCTTTTATTTGATCATTTTCCTTAATTTGAGTTTCCAAACTATTTTTTAATACACAGAAACTTTCATCAATTTTATAAAAAATTATTCTAATATTTAAACATATAAATGGTTGCAGAACTGCTTCACATATATAGTCAGGTATCAAGACTATATCATTATCTTTAAAGCCCAACGAATTCAATCCATCTTCAAGCGCAAAGCGCGCATGTGAATAATACATTCTTAAGCCTTCAATTTTAAATAAGATTAGATTATTTTTTAATGTATTTTAGATATAATTTCTAGTATGGATAGTATTTCAATTTGGAATTTTATAATAATAAATTAATCATCTTATCTAAACTTGAATAATCCTTTGATTTCAGAAACTACTATAAAAAAACATAAACTTAAAAAATATTTATTAATAAGCAGTAAAAAGTTTTTCTTATACAAATATCTTCTTTCATTTAACCATAGTCTTGACGTTGAAGTTACGGATACATTATTTGAATGTTGTCGTGAGTATTCAACAATTCCATCAACTTTTATAAATGAATGATTAGTAGATATCCTTAACCAAAGGTCATAGTCTCCAATTAATTGAAAACTTGGATCAAATTTTAAATCTTTGATGAGACTTGCATTAATCAATACAGATCCAATTGAGACAAAATTTCTTATAAGTAGGAGATTCGTTATCTTTTGTTTGGATGTCCTATATGCATTTTTACTAGATTTAGAGTTATTTTCATCAATTAATTCAAAATCTCCATATATAACTTGAGCACCTATATTTGCCATAGCAACTTGTTTTTGTAATTTATTTTTTTCCCAAATATCATCACAATCTAAGAAGGCTACATAGTCACCTGTACACTTATTTAATGCAAAATTTCTTGCTTTGTAAATTAAATCCGTACTTTCACTTCTATAATATTTTATTCGTGAATCTTTATAGCTTTTCAATATCATTGGGCTTGAGTCATTACTGCAATTATCCCAAAAAACTAATTCCCAATTTTCATAAGTTTGATTAATTACAGAAATTATAGCATCATTCAAATATTTCTCAGAATTAAAGCAATTCATAATAATACTGACTTTTATTTTTCTACTTTCCATTATTTATCCTAAAATTTTTATAAATTCTGATCATTTATTTTATTGTTTAATTTCTCAATTAAAGAATAATTTTTCTTTAGATTGGTGACGTCAAATCTTTCATCATATCTATTTAAATCAATGCCATCTAGAAAAGAACACAACATAGTTTTCATTGAATTATGTATTATCTTACCTTGATTGTTTTCAGGTAGATAAGCAGAGTCAATATTCCAGGATTCATTTGAAAAATCTAATGCATGATACCCATTTTTATCCACGAAACTCAGATTTCGTTGTCTAAAAATATAATTATTGGATAATATAATTTCTGCTTTTATATTACACATATTAATATTAATTTGAACAAACGATTTCATATTTGAGAATATTATTTCTGGATTCTCTTCAAAACCTTCCTCAAAAACATTATTTAGAATTGAGAGTATATGGGGAAGAATATCATCAAAAATTGATATTGTTTTATCAATATATTTTGTTTCACCATGACGGTTTTCAAAAATTTCATCAGTCCAAATAAATTTTATTCCTTTTATATTTTCGCTTAAACGAACTATTTTCTTAAATTTTTCGATATAATGACAGAAATTATAAACATATGCAGGTAATGCTACAGTATTAGATAGGTTTGCAGCTGATATTAATCTTTTTACATCTTTTGTTGATAATGTATAAGGCTTTTCTATTAGGGTTGGTATGCCAACCCTAATAGTGCTTATAGCAGTTTTATAATGATCTAATGCTTTATTTGCAATAATACATCCGTCATACGCTTTTAAATCCATACAACGATAATTTACTTTAATAATTTCTGCAAAATTAGATTGCCTTACCCAATCTGCCATAAAATCATAATTATTGGGGGTTACTACTAATATTTTTTTACATTTTTTTGATGAGATTAATTCAGACAATATGATCCTTGCCCACCTGCCACCTCCAAAAATAATTATATTTTTCAAAGTATCTCACCCTATTAACAAAATATATTCATATGTGTGAATTAAGTAGTCAAATCACTATCTGAAATTATATCAATAACTTCCCTAAATATACCATTTTCATGAAGGTATTCCCTGATTTCATTTGGTATGTGCCAAGCTAGGTTTAACAATGGTTCAGATCCATTATTTTTGAATAATTCATTATCTGATAAAATTGGAATGCGAGTTCCTGGCACATAATGACCAATTTTTTTTGAACCATTTTTTTCATAAACTGCTGATATAGACATCTCGTCCAGTTCAAGAAACCTTATAAGAATTGAAGCACGTCCCGGGAATGCCTTTGCCGCAATCTTACCATATATTTTGACTAAATCGTTTATGATAACTTTTTTTCTGTCTCTCCAATTTTGTAAATCTTGATTTAATTGTTCAAACTTATTGTAAAATTTTTCTTCATTAAAATGAATCTCATCAAGGTTAGGTAGATTTGTAACATTATCTATTTTATTATCAATAAAAACACGTATGTTACCACCATATCTATTAGGAAAGTTTACTCTCTTTAATTGCATTCCCAAAGACTTTGCAATGTACTGAAATGATGCAAAGCTATAACTTCTAGGATGTTCATGATAAAATGTATCAAATTGAGCATGATCAAGAATTGAACCCAAATAATGATTTTCAATGATTATACATGTTTCTTTGTGAGCAAGCCTTTTAACATTTTGAATAAGTGATTTTAAATCATCAATATGGGCAAACACATTTGTAAATGTAATTATATCAGGCCGATTATTTTCTTTTAAAAACTTCGTTACAAAATCTTTTGTTAAAAATGCATTATACACAAGATGATTATTCTTTTCTGCATCTAGATATGCATTTGTAGGTTCCACACCTATTGTTTTGAGACCCTCATTTTTAAATATATTTAATAAACTACCATCATTACAACCAATATCCAAAACTGACATTTCTGATATATCACCACAGTGCTCCTTGCAGGATGCAACAAGTTCGCTCATTCCACTAGTTACATCTTTGGTGAATCTTGCTCTATAATGATATTCTTTAGTAAATAATAAATTTTTATCGACCTGGTATCTTTGATGCGCAGTTTTACAATTTGGACATAGTAAAACTTCAGTTGGAAACTCTCTACAACTTCGTGCATTTTTAATTTTAACCAGATCATCACATAGTGGAAGCAGTCCTAAATCTAATACTGATGTCAATTCATTACTGTCACATACTTCGCACGAAAATATTTCTTTAAAACCTGATTTCATATTCATTTCTACCTTTTATTCTAGAAATTGTTTCATTTGTTGTTCTTTACTATTAAACGCAAAATATTTGAATAAATATTCACTCTTAACAACCTCTTTTGAAGACTCATTTATGTAATTAATAAGCTTTTCACTATTCAAATCTTTTAGGTCTTTTGCGGTCAATTGTGCAATTGGTGACGAAAAATCTCTTTTTCCAAATTTTCTAGCATCAGCACCATAATAGATCGCAGTATGCATACCAAGGAAAAACCCCTCAAACATTAAAGAGTTATCGCTTACTACAACTAGTGGGCATTTTTTACCAATTTGCTCCCAAGTTTCAGTTGAATTAATAAAGCGCTCTGGCAAGTCTGACTTATTAAGCCAACAAGGGTAATTAGGATGAAATTTCAAATATATAGTAAAATTACTTGGCAGTTCCATTAATTGGTCAATTATTTCGTTATAATCTGATTGATTCCACGAAAATGCAAATGCAACTGAATTAAAATTACTTGGAATAATATCTTTTAGTTTAGAAAGAAATACTTTTTTTAAATGTGATTGCCGAAGAGCTGAGCCCACAATAATATCTGAATTCAAATTAGAATTTACTTCTAACTCTTCTTTATTAATTACACCATTACAAATAATAACATCAGGGCAGGTAGATAAGTTTTTCTCTTCATTCGATGGATAATGCTGTAATAATCGCTTAGAAAATCCAGTATGCTGAAACCCTATACTCTTTGTTTTTGGTGAGATATCTTTTTTAACATATTCAAGAATTCTATGCCAAGGTTGATTTTCCCATACAAATAAAATTTTTTTTGGTTTTTCCTTCAATAATTTTTGATAAATTTCTTTTTGAAGATATCCTTGATACACGATGCCACTTGCTATTTCATTTTGATGAAACATAATTAATAGATTATCTAACTTTTTATCACCTGTTGAGATTGTACTATTTTTAAACTTTTTATAATGCTCATAAGTTTGAAGTAATGCCCTAATCATCATTTTAACATCAACAAATGATAGCTCTGAATATGCATTAAAAGATTTTTCTGCACTCTTTAGTAATTTAGAATATTTATATCCTCTTCTAAGAAAACCTGGTGTAATAAATTTATAAAAACATGCAACCTTATTATTATACTCGAGTATGTCTCTAAAAAATTCTTCCCGCAACTTACCATTATCTATATTCCTAAAATCAAAATAAGAGAAAACAAATATATCTTTTCCATTCAGTTCCTTCTTTACTTTAAAAATCTTTGATAAAAGTAGATCTCGAATAATTCTACATAAAAAAATTAAATAATTTTTCAAAAAATTAATCTTTGGATATGTACCATCATCCCAAAAATCGAATAAAAATGTTTGTGCTTCAACTCTACAAAATGCAGGACTATACATAAAAAACTCTGGATCTTTAATATATACACTGCCAACAAGGGAGTTATATTTATCTATATCTTTTTTCATATAGGTATACTCATTTGGACAACGTCATAATTATTGGTAAATATGGAAGAGACTTTATATTTTTTTTAAAAAAGGGGCTATTACGATCAAAGCAATAGTACGGATCAAGTCTACTTTGCCAATTTATATTTTCACAAATATCAGCTTCTACACATTTGTAATCCTGTAGGAAGTTTCTTGAAGGTTTAACTATTTTGGAAAATGTTTCTTTCGAAAAACACCAGCCTGCAGTTTGTTCATCAAAAATGTCTTTCTTTTTATTTGTCGCACTTGTCGTTATAAGAACTGGTGAGTTTGGCTTAACTACACGAACCATTTCATTAATATTATTTTCAAACAACTCTAAGTCACTATGCTCTATAGCGGAAATAGATATAACTGCATCAAAAAAATCTTTTTCATAAGGAATGTCATGAAATGATCCTCTTACAAATTGTATTTTTCCAAAGTTATTCTTATTACTAAACTTTGCATGTGTATTTAAAATTTTATGCCTCAATTTTTTTAAAACTATATATTTAATTTTTTTTAATTTTTCTAAAGATAGTGATTTAAAGAAAAATTTGTTATCTTTGGCAAGTTTTATAAATTTTTGATATTCATGCCTGTATTTAAATTCTGTATCTTTTACCGATATTTCAAAAATTCCGTAAGCTTCTTTTGGAACTTTTCTTTCAGCTATATCTAAACTCACCACCTCATATCCCATAGAGGCTAAAATATATTGAAAAGGGCCTAAACCCCCACCAGCATCTAAAATTTTTGAATTCTTAGGTATTTTATTACTCTCAAGAAAATTTAGAACCCAAATAAAATCTAGATCATAGTGCCAACCTTGTGGCCTATTCATTACATCTAACCAGTAGGCAATATTTTTAAGTTTTAATTCATGCTTTAGAAGCTCAGGCTTCAAAAACTCAATACTGCTATGTTTAATCATGCTATTACCTTAATAATGAGAGAATTTAAAAACTATAACCAATGTGCTTTATTTTCTCCAAAAAGCTCTTCTAAATATTTTAAATCTCGGATTGTATCAGCGCATTGCCAAAAGCCATCATGCTTAAATGCATACAGATTCCCACTTTCAGCCAAATTACATAAGGGCTCCCTCTCCCATATACTCTCATCATTATCAATATAATCTATTATTTTTGGATCTAATACAAAGAAACCACCATTTATACGACCAGCTTCTGTTTGTGGTTTTTCTTCAAATTTTGTAACGATATTCTTGTTTAGACTCAGCAACCCAAATCTAGCCGCAGGGCGTACTGCAGAAACTGTGGCTAACTTTCCATGACCATTGTGAAATTGCATAAGTTCTTTAAAATTAATGTTAGATAATCCATCCCCATAAGTGGCAAAGAATGGCTCTTTACCCAAATATTTTCTTAACCGCTTCAGTCGACCACCAGTCATAGTATCTAATCCAGTATCAACTAGAGTTACTTTCCAATCTTCAGTATGATTGTTATGTTCAGTGATTTTATTGGATTTCAATTCTATTGAAAAATTTGAATTCAATTTATTATAATTTAAAAAATACTCTTTTATAATTTCAGATTTATAACCTAAAGCAATAATGAAATCATTAAAACCATACTTAGCATAACTTTTCATTATATGCCAAAGTATTGGTTTGCCCCCAATATTAACCATAGGCTTTGGCACTCTATCAGTATATTCTGCAAGACGTGTTCCATAACCACCTGCTAATATTACTATTTTCATACTATATCCTCCGTTACGACAGAATTATATTATTGAGACCAGGCCCAAAATACTTTTCCCGCAATTTACTTCTTTGTTCATGTAATATTAACCTTGCATCTAAAACTGGCTTCCCTGAATTTGATAGTAGTGTGATAAACTGTTCGCTTTGGAACTCTTTCCAACTGGTTGCTAATATAATAGCATCACTTTGGCTAATTGCGTCCATTGGGTCTTTAGCAAATGTAATATTTTCTGAAATACTCAAAGACTTTACTACTGGGTCAAAAACAATAATTCCTACCTTATTTTCTGCTAAAATTTCTATTATTTCCAAACTTTTTGAATATCTACAATCATCAGTGTCTGGTTTAAAACTTAGACCAAACAAGGCAACATTAGACGGTTTAATTTTCCCTAAAAACCCTTCAATAATATGTGGGGTTTGCAAATTATTCACATCATTTACTGCATGTAATATATTACAATCATGTAAATTTTTATTAGAATAGGCAATAAGTGCTAATAAATCTTTGGGAAAACAACTCCCACCAAAACCCAAACCAGGCCACAAATATGAACAAAGACCAGCTTTATTTGGACCATTATCTGATTTTACAGATAATCTGCGATCACTATGAAGCATCTCAAAGATCATTCCGACATCAATATCTGGAGTAATTTCGCACAATCGGGCTATTTCATTTGAAAACGATATCAATGTCGCAAAAAAAACATTAGAAGAATATTTCGCTAACTCAGCAGTTGTTAAGCTAACAGAAAATTTACAATTTGGATCTTCTGGATATAAATTTAATATTTTATCTGAAACAGATTTTTCATTCGAGCCTACGATTATTCTGTCTGGATTAAACATATCCCAAACAGCAGTTCCCTCGCGTAAAAATTCAGGATTTGAAGCTATAAAAAAATCAGCTCCTTCAACTTTTTTAGAATATTTTTCAATTGTTGCAGCAATGTCTGATGCAGTACCTGGCACTACAGTGCTTTTTATAACAATGGTTTTAGTATCAATAGAATTTATAAGACTTAGCCCAATCTCTTTTGATACGCTTACTAGGGCACTAAGATCAATCTCACCGCCATTAGTAGGGGTCCCCACACATAAAAATATTATATCTGATATTTCGAATGCATTGGCAGAGTTATGAGTGAATTGTAATGTTTTCCCTAAGACATTTTGCATTTTATATTCTAAATTATCTTCAAAAAAGTGACACTTTCCAGATTGAGCTAATTTTATTTTTTCTTTATCAATATCGTAACATGTTACATTATGTCCTTTACTAGCAAAATAAGTACTAGTTACTAATCCAACAAAACCAACGCCAACAACAGTAATATTCATTTTAAGATACCATAGTATTTCATTGTATTTTCTAATCCCTTTTCAAATGAGACACTGGGGTTAAAATTCAATTCAGTTCTTGCTTTTTCAATATTCGGGCATCTTCTATTTGGATTATCAACTAGATAATCAACATCCGAACTAATTTCTTTTTGTATTTTAATATCCAAGTTTGAATTTTCTTTGCAAATGCTTTTCATAGAGCGTGCCAATTCAAGCATTGAAATTTCTGGTTTGTCATTTCCAATATTATAACTATTTCCAGACTTTCCACTCACCAGCACCTTAATATATCCTTCTATTGCATCGCTAATATAGCAAAAAGTTCTTGTAGGACTACCATCGGAAAACATTTTAATTTTCTTATTTTTTATAATTGAATCGGCAAAATCTGGTATTACTCGCCCATCCAAAATTGACAAACCAGGCCCATAATTGTTGAATGGCCTAGCAATAGTAGCCCTTAGGTCTCTTGAGCGCACAAAGTTAACACACAAAGTTTCTCCATAACGTTTTGACTCATCGTAACAAGCCCTTGGGCCAGTACAAGAAACATTACCTCGGTATTCTTCTGATGTAGGAATTTCAGAAGCAGGTGGATCACCATATATTTCACTTGTTGAAAAATATAGGAAATTAGTTTTTACATTAAATTTTCTTTTAAACTCTTGCTGACTTTCCAGCAAATTTCTCAAACCGTTTACATTTGCATCCATAGTCTCAATTGGAAACTGCCTGTAATATATTGGAGATGCTATAGAAGCAGCATGAATAACATTTGTAAAATCAAAATTCTCATATCTATTCAATACGTCAAAATTTTGAACAGTAACAGATTCATTTTTTTCAATCTGATTTAACCAACTGGGCTTTCCTCGAATAAAGTTATCTTGGAATACACATGATATTTTACTATCATTATTATTATTCCAGTAAGCAAAAATTAGAGAGAAATAATAACCTAAAAAACCTGCACACCCAGTCAGGAGAAGCTTTTCTCCTGACAATTTTGAAAATTCATAATCACAATTAGTTATTATTCTTTCAAGATCTTCTTCTATGTAGTCAGGAATATCCATATCTTTTTTCCTCATTATTATTCATTTTATGAATCTACTAAATTATTGAGAATAATATTTATTATTTAATTTAATCATTTTTAGCTTTCATTATTTTATCAACTAGCTCCCAATCGTCTGGAGTATCTATTTCAATAGCCTCCAGTGAGCTTCTAGACATCTTGTATATACCAGGTGAGCTACCAATCCTCGATTTTGTTTTCTCAAATCCTTCTTTTGAAAAAACATAGAAACATGAATTTTCTTCATATATCTCTTCCAAATCTTGTGTCTTTATTAAGGTATTTGGGCTGTGGTTTATAGGATTAATATTGTCATAATATAATCTTGATTGAATGACATTTACAGAAAATAGACTATCTATCGTATCATTAAATATTCCATTTTCAAATATATTTAATGCCTTAAGTACTGTAGCTTTAGTTAATAATGGGTTTGTAGAATGCGTTTGTAAAAATTTATTATAGGATTTGAAAATCGATATATCATATTCAATAATTCGATTCATGGAGACATCATTACCACAAAGATAATCTGGCCGTTCTATAATTTTTACAAAATCTCCATATCGCTTTTGAAGCCTATCTGATATATACTCACAATCAGTGTTAACTACAGTAAAATCAAAAGTGTTACAATTTTGGAGCATGTCTAAGACATATTCATACAAAGGTTTTCCGTGTAACAATTTAATATTTTTATTTGGTACACGTTCTGATATTTTCTTCATCGGAAGTAAAGCTAGCATCAGTTTGATCCATGTTTAGTTGTTAAATTTGTAGCATCAGCTTCTCTAATACCATCAATAAAATTCATAACTAGTACCTATTTTCATTTATTGCGTTATTTAATGCATTCTTTACATTCATGACAACTTCTTCTGCAGGTATTTTAGAACAATAGTTATCTCGAAATTCTGAATTAAAACAATCAGATTGATATAAATTGGATTTTAAGTATTGATCAAGCTTGAATATTAAATTATCGACATCGTCTTCCCATACTACTCTTTTTTTAACTACCTTTAAAAAATCTGATCTATAATCTGCTCTTCCACCTACAACAAAAATTGGGAGCTCTGTTGAAACCGATTCTAAAAGAGTAGTTGCAGGCGTATCCAAAACAACACAAGCTGCATTTGATAAAAGTTCTGTAAAACTTTTTTTATTTTCTACAATAACTTTATTGGGCATGTCCACATTTTGGTTCAGACACCTAGTATTATTTAGTTTAAAAATTACTTTTTTGCACTCAGAAATACTTTCAAAAAAACTGAGCAATTTGCGTTGTACATTTAAGAGACGCGCATCTGCGTCTAGAGCTGATATTGGAGCAGCGCATGAGTGCCACTTTCCAGTAGCATACAATATATATCTTCTATCTAAATTTTTAATATTTTTACTTAAACTACCTACAGTATTTACATTTTTGAGTTTATATTCTCTTTTAATAAAGCTGTATTCATCAGTTACCTTTTTACCAAAACTCAAATAATTTGTTGCATAAGTTAATTCAGTGTAAGGTATTGTAGGATCATCAGATTGGCCTTTTTCACCATGTTGCCAAATAACAAACGGTTTTTTTGTTTTATAAACCATATGAGCCAAAAAATGATCATCTGGAAATGTTAAAACACTAGATATACCCGCTGTAAAATATTTAATTTTATTATGTATTTTATCATGTTGCTTTTCATAATAATGAAGATCCCGGCTAATAAATTTACTAAGTTTATTAAGTGGAAATATTTCTTTACTATCTATACTGATATCACTTTTTAAAATTTCATTGATATTTTCATCTATTTGTAAAAAGTTAAATTTAAAAAATGGTAAAATTAAATCTATTTGAAATATTTTCCTAAAAGTATCATATTTTCCAATTTCACCCCAATCAAAAATACCTCCAATTAACAAAAGCTTTTTTGCATCTGAGTTTTTTTTATTATAGAAATTATATTTAAGCTTTAAGTATCTAATTATATTTTTAAAATTATCGGGTATTATATCTTTTAAATTTAATGAACTAATAAAATTATTTGATTTATTATTTATCTTAATAATTTTGACATTAATTCTGTCTGTAAAATATTCGCTGTTTGCAGTTTCAGAAAATACACATTCTGGGTCTGGTCTATATAGTAAAAAATTTTTGGCGAATCTTTTCTCAAATATAAGATAATTTGAACAATTTAATGTTTCAGTTAAACTTTTTATTGTAAGTACACAGTTTAAAGCTTGGCCAATCAATACCCAAAGCTGAAACGAAAAGTATGTGCCAATTTCAAGTTTTTTTTCTTTTGTTTTTTTTCGTGAATATTTATCTAGATTCAATATGGTTTTATCTATTATCTCATATTGTAATTTTTTAAATAATTGAAAATTCTCTTCTTCCACAACGTCAACCTTTTGCACATGGTGAAATTTTCTTTCTTCACACGCGCGCTTGATTAATGGATGAATACAGAAAATCACATCACCACTAGAACGATACTTTTTTTCATAAACATTTAAATATTTAATATTATTAATAACTACTATTCTTTTAATATTTTTTTTAAAAATCATATGTACCCGTCAAAATTTGACCTTTGGTTAAATCTTTTATTAAAAGACATATAGATTTTTTTATACGACCCAGTATGTACATAACTTAAACATCTAACTTTAAAATCTGTTTTAATATATTTTTAAAATAATTCTTACCAAATTTTTCTCTTTGTTTTAAAATTTTCTTATTGTTTTTTTCTGCTAGTTTTAAGAATTTCATTGTATCAACATAATCATTCTTTTGAAGTTTATTAATAGAACCTCTCTTAAAAACAGATCGAACAAATTCATCACCAGCAACACATGTAAATCCACCCACCCCCATAACATTAGTTAAAGTCGTAAGTGTAAAATTATAGGTATGTGCTAAAACGTTATATAATTGATAACTATATAAATATTCTTTTTTTTGATATAAGTCTTTTACACCGGGCACCTCAATATAAATTAATGAGTCATCATGTATAAGTAAACTAATATCTCTAAGTGCAGCATGTAAATCAGGCAGATGCTCAAATAAATGGCTCAAAATTAAAATGTCTGCCTTTCCATATTTAGAAAGCTCCTCAAAGCCTCCCTTAATAGTATTTATACCTTTTCCTTTTGCCTCCAAAAGAACATCATCTGAATAGTCAGCACCATATGATGTTACAGATTTTCCCTTTTGCTTCAATTCTTTTGATAACTTTGAAATACGTTCTCCGGAACCACAACCAACTTCGAAAATTATTATATCGCTTTTCGTTTGATCAATGAATGACAATATATACGATTGAGATTCATCTTTTTTTCCTTTTGTTAAGAAATTTGTTTTTTTTGTACTACCAAGCACAAGTGGCCAGTAAATTTCTTCATAAAATAATTCCATACTCTTAGGATTAATTCTGACTGTTTGATTAATCAGTCCACATTCTAAACATATTTTTGTTCCAAAAGGGAGTCCGAACCTATCAAACTTACTCAAATCTTCAAATTTTTTACACCCACAAAAACAAACTTTGACTTTATCAAGAATAATTTTTTTATGATAAACATATTCATTAAATTTATTAAATGCTGCTCTACGTTCTTTTGATAAATTCATACCAATTGTTTTTTCATAAGCCTTAAGGGAATGCATTATTAGCTCCTTATATTTTGTTTATCTTTTATTACCTGAATAATATTTTCTATAATTCTTATTTTAAATTTTAAACAATAATCATTTAAAATTTATTTTTGAGTAATCCGCTTTATTGTTTGCTAAAAGCAGATAATTATTTAAATTGTACGATAGGTTTATAATACTTTTTTCCCATTTAATTCTTGTTTGTTTTAATAAATTTTTTTCACATATATTCAATATTGCCCATAACAATAATCTTTTTATTGAAAATCTACCAAAATTTATTATCATCATTCATTAATTTTTGAACTTTGATTAAATCTTCAAATGTATCAACTGCATATGTCTGATACTTTGTGGGAACCATTTTTACTTTATAGCCATTTTCTAACACCCGCATCATATCAATAGATTCTATTTCTTCTAATGGAGTTGGTTCCATATTATTAAACTTGAGCAAAAAATCCCGAGCAAAAGGAATGATACAGACTTGCTTATATTTTTTTATTTCATCCCCCATTAATGACTGAGTTGGAATAGGTTCTCTAGAAAAATAAAGTGCGTTTAAATCACAGTCACAAACAACTTTTATACAATTACGATCGTTAAATTCAGCATTTGTTTGTATAGAGCCAAGTAAATTAACCACTTTAATATTATTATCACCATGAAAAGGTTGCAGCGACTCAGCAATCATATCTGGATGAACCATAGGCTCATCTCCTTGAACCATAACGGCAACATCGAATTTATTTCCAATACTTTTTTCTACTTTCAACATCGCTTCAGCACATCTATCACTAGCCCGATCATGATTTTTACTTGTCATGACCGCATCGCCTCCGATTGATTCTATATAACTTTTGATTTCTTCATCACACGTCGCAACTACAACTTTATCAAGTAATTTACATTTTTTCACATTTTTATAAACATGACCAATCATTGGACTACCATTTATTTTTTCCATCGGCTTACCAGGGAACCTACTACTTCCCATACGAGCTGGAATTAGTGCCACTATTTTCATTTTTTGCTCCATTTATTTTTTAAAAGGGTTAACAATAAATTCGCTTAAAACTACAGCGTCTATTGAGTATGCAATAAATTGATAACCCTCTTTAATTTTTTCTTCCAATAACTGAGTGTCTGGTTTTACTATATGCATACCCATAGGAATATTCATTTTGAGGGCTAAGTCTTTTATTTTTTTAATAGAAATTCGAAACTTTTTATCATCAAAATCACCAAGGCAGCCAAGGGATGCAGATAGGTCATATGGACCTACAAAAATTGCGTCCAAACCATCTACTTTCAATATAGGTTCTAAATTATCAATAGCTTCTTTACTTTCAATCATCGCCACAACAATTGGTTCTTTAGCTTCTGTAGAATAATCTTCGAAGTTCACTCCAAATAGATTAGCTCTTGAAAATCCAACACCCCTTGATCCTACAGGCGGCCATTTAGAAGCATTAATGAGTTTTTTTAATTTCTTTTCACACTGTACATTTGGAATAATGACACCACCAGCTCCTGCATCAAGAGCTAACTTACATTCATTATTATTACCCTCTAGTAATCTTACCAGAGGTAAAGTTTGACCAAGCTCTAGTGCTCGAAATAAGTTAGGCAATTCAAAGTGGGAATATGTGCCATGTTCCATATCAACAGCAATCCAATCATATCCAGCATGGCCTAATAATTCAGCAACTGATGGATCATGAAGTTGCATCCAAGATCCAATTGAAATATCACCAGATTTGAGTTTGGTTCGAATTTCTTTGATTTTTTTCATTCTATCCATAAACTCACCCTTTATTTAAATTGATTAAAATTTCCAGTGTTTAGTAAGTCTTTATTATATGATGTTTTTCTTAGAACAAAATCTATATTATTTCTGATAGCAGCATCCATATCACCCCTAGAGTCACCAACCATAACAGCACATCCTGAAGGTATTTTATTATTTTTTAAATATTCTTGTATCGCATAACATTTATCAATTGGCGCCCCATAAATTACTTTGAAATAATAGTCTATTTCAAGAGATTTAAGTATATATTTTATTTCAAAACTTGGTGTTGCAGTAACTAATACAAATCTTTTCAAATGATGATATTCATCTAAGTATTTTTTTGTTTTTTCAACCCATGGTGAATTTATTACTCTTTGTACTACTTTCTTTGAAAAATCTTCACTAATCTTTTGAACCAAGAATTCATCAGGTTTTTGATTTGCTAATTTTAAATAAATAGGGATTTTTTCATAACGAGACATCCCACCATTCATTTCATGATGAATTTTTACAAGATCAGAAATATTTTTTCCAAATTGTAAAAAAATTTCATAAAATGCGTCTGTTTTTACATCGATAGAATCTTTAATAACTCCATCAAAATCCCAAAATATTAAATCATATTTTGATAAATATTTTTCTAGATCATTCATTGTCAAATTTAGAGATTAATTCTAGCAACCCCTGTCCTAAATCAACAAATTCAGTTGGAACTAATTTTTTTCCTGCCTTAGGCGTATATCTGTACGGTGTTTGCCCATAATGATCAGATCTAGATTCTTCTCCATGTAGTAATAATTTTTTTTCTTTGCCAAGTATTTCAAATAATATATGTGCTAGTTTTTCTACTTCTATGAGTTGTTGCCCTGTAATAATTACTGCTGTATCTATAAACTTTTTATTTAAAATGTTTACACTTAATCTTGATGCATCTTCGACATGAATATATTCACGCATCTCTTTACCAGTGCCACTATATTCAAAAACTCCATAATCCATTATTTGAGATATAAATTTATTTATACCATTCCACTTTTGCGCTCTTGGACCATATAAAGAGCCATATCTCAAGAAAGTATAACATATTCCAAATTCTTTTGCATATGTCTCTATCATTAACTCAGCAGCTTGTTTTGAAGCTTTATAAAATGATCCTTGATCACTATAAACGTACATTGTTGACGCATAGACAAATCGTTTAATTTTTGCTTTTTTAATTGCTTCTAATATATGCATCAAAGAAATAACATTTTCCTGAATAGTGCGTATTGGATTTTCTTTCGCTTCTGCAATATCGGATATTCCAGCAAAATGATAAACGATATCAAATTCTTTAACTAATTCATCTAAATCGAATCCCTCAGCTTTATATGTAATCATCTTTTGTTTTGGCTTTAACCATTCAGACTTTTTTATATCAAGAATTGTAACTTCAAAACCTTTTCTCGTTAAAGCATCGGCAACATGACTTCCTAAAAAGCCGCTCCCACCAATAACAAGAGCTTTATTATTATTTTCATTAATTTCCATTTTGTAAAAATTATCCTTTTATGAAAAAAATAAATTAATTGATATTTTTTTGTTCAAAAGTATTAATATATTAGATTATTTTTCTGATTGCATATCATATTCTGCTTTTGGAACAGGACATCGCAAATCTAGATTATTTACATATCGAACTATTTCTTCAGTAGCTTCAATTTCCATTTGAGTTCTACAATCAACTGACATTGAGCCCATGTGAGAGGTTAACATACACCGTTCAATATTAATTAAATCACCTTTATAAGGCTCATCTTCAAATACATCAATTCCCGCCGCAGATAGGTGTCCTTCAGACATTATTTTAAATAAATCCTGTTCGTTGATAATGCCACCTCTCGAGGTATTAATAATCACACCGTCAGATTTCATCATTTTTAATTTTTCATATGTAATTAAATTTTTAGTAGCTCCAGTTAACGGTAAATGGAGTGTTACAACATCTGCTTCTCTCAGAATAGTTTCTTTATCTACCCACTCGAGCTTTATTTTATTATCTACAATATTTTGGTCTGGGCGTATGTCATTTACAAGAATTCTTGGTGAACCTAATCTGGCAAGCCTTCTCAAAACTCTTCCGCCTACTCTTCCGGCACCAATTACACCAATAGTTACTTCCGTAATTCTTCTTCCAAAAAATCTCTCCCATTCACCGCGATGCATTGCCGTATTAGCTACATGTATATGTCTCAATAAGCTAAATATCATACCTAACGTTAATTCAGCAACTGCAGGAGCCGGCGCATCAGGTGTATATGACACCAAGATATTTTTGTTTTTAGCAGCAATTAAATCCACACTATCCAAGCCTATTCCAACCCTTGAAATTAATTTAAGATTTTCAGCATTATCAATTACTTTTTTTGTAATAGGCTCAGTACCTGCAATTAATAAATCAAACTCAGGGATCAAACCAACAAGCTCATCTTCTTTTAGCTTTCTGTTTAAGGGATTAATTGTGTAATCAATACCTGCATTTTCCAGTAACTCTAGAGGAAGCTTATTTTTTTCACCAAATGGTACAGTTGTAATTAGCGCTTTCATTTAAATCCTAAATTTAATCAATTTATATCAAATTCATACTTACTCAGTTTACTAGGATACGCATTATTGTACCACTCTACAAGCTCTAAAAATTCAGTTAATAATTCATAACAGCAATTATTTATCAATTCTGTTTGAAGATTTTTATGATAAGTATTTTCATTTATACTTTGTTTTTTCCAACCATAACTTTTATGCCCTTTGCCGGCAAAAGAAAATTCACGTGGTAGTAATTGTTTTTTTAAAATTTTGTTAATTTTTGAAGATTGCTTTCTATTTAAAAAATTCTCTAACATTTCTAACGTGTCTTTTGTATTAAAAACAATGTTTTCAAAACTTATAATTAAATTAGCAATTTTTAAATTATTTAAATTTTGCATTTCATTACGTAATTTTTGATAAGCAACACAAATAAATATAACAGCTTTCTCCATTGAATTAGAACTTTGATATTGTGCTGATCGATCATTAAGAATCCATGGAATTTTCACGCCATTAGTATAAAATGATGGAGTAAATTCTCTTATTGATTCATAGCGATCCAAATACGCTTTTACATGTGGTATGAGATGGAGTGGATGTCTAACAACTTCTATAAATTTAATTCTTTTATCAAAAGCATCAAAAAGGAGATCAGGGGCAAGTGCTAACATATGTGGCATAATGCACAAAGCAGAATTATTATTTTTAATATTTTCTAAGGCTTCTTTTCCATCAGCTTTCCATAATTTAGAAATACGTGAAAATTTATTAGGAATGTTCTTTAAGCCTGTATCATCAGACCAACGTAAATTTATTTCTCTGCCAATTTCTGTATCATATAAGATATTATCACAACGTGTTTTTAATAACCAAATTGCTGCATCATCAGAAATTTTTTTCATCTTATTAAACCAGCAAATATATTCAAAAATAGGATCAGAACGATACCACTCCACATTTTCCATTGAAGATACAATAGGACCTAAAAGACTTTTACCCGTACCCCATAAACCATCAACAAATATTATTTCGTTATCAAAATTTTCAGTTTTTTCAATTTGTATATTCATTTTATGGAAATACCGCCATCGATTATCAAAACTTGACCGGTCATATACTTTGATAAATCACTGCATAAAAACTCTATGGCACCTTTAAAATCTTCTTCACTAGCCATTCTTTCCATTGGTGTTTTTTGAACATACCTATTTATAAAATCCTGAGGTTGATTTCTGAGTATTCCCCCTGGAGCAATTGCATTCACTCTAGTATGAGGTGCCAATGTAGTTGCCAACCATCTTGTTAGCTGCTCTAATCCAGCCTTACTAGCTGAATATGCTGAAGGGTTTCCCATCGATGTACCCTCATACAAATTCCAATCGGGTCCTAAAGATGCGTAAATTGAACTTATGTTAACTATTACACCACTGTTTTTTGTTTTTCTTTTACCAAACAGATCTCTTGAAAAGTGAAATGGTGCAGTCAAATTAACTTCCATTGCTTTTCGCCAAGTATCTGTCGATTGTTTTGGAAATGGTACTGCCCAACCAGTTAAATCACTATCTCCAACAAACGCAGCATTATTAATTAAACAATCTATATTTTTGAAATTTTGTGTAATTTTCTTAATTGCTTTTTTTCGCTGATTTTCAACTTCCAAGTCACATTCTATGGTTATACATTTAATATCCCATGTCTCTTCAATATCCACTTTAACTTTTACGAGATTATTATTATTTTTATCTAACAAAATTAAATTAGCGCCTAATTCTGCTAACGCAGTACAAATTGCAAAACCTAAATGTCCAGTTGCTCCAGTAATTACGGCTATTTTTCCGTTCATATTCCTAAGTTTTTCAAGTTTTCTCATCTCATCATAACTTTCTGATGCAAAAATTCTGCAATTTCAAAATCCAGAGCTGTATCAATATCAATTGATCTATCTTTTGGTATTTCAATACATTTAACCTTACCATCAAATATACCACTATTGGACATTATAAAACTTGGCTTGATTACATAGGCTAAAGTGCAAATATCATAAACTTTGGGTGCGTCCTGTCTTCTAACAATATTTTGAGTATTGCAAACGATTTTATAAATATTATCATTAGTTTCTTCTACCATGTTAAAATATGGATTGCGATTTGCTTCACATACAGTAATGACTACATCCGGTTTGCTTTCATTAAAACAATCTAAACACTTCAAAATATCTGTTGGTAAACGCAAAGGTGAGGTAGTTGGAATAGATACCAAAGCTTTAGGAAAGAAGCCGTTTTCTTTGTAAAAAAATCTTAGTAAATGTCGCCATGCTAGTAGTTCTGCGACTTCATCAGTAGCTAACTCTTTTGGTCTTAGAAAGGGTACTTCAGCCCCAAATTTAACTGCAATATCTGCGATTTTTTCACAATCAGTTGAAACTATAACCTTTGAGATCCCATCGACAGCAAGAGCATTTTGAATAGCCCAAGCAATTAATGGTTTTCCGTTAAATAATTTTATATTTTTACCTGGCAGACCTTTTGAGCCCCCTCTTGCAAATATTGCCGCTAAATATTGGTTTTCCACTAAATATCTCCAGCAGTCAAAAAAATACGTTTACCTAAATTTTCTGATGAGACTCTGGCTGCTTCAATTATTTCCAATACTTTTATGCCATCACTAATTGTGGTAGATGCTTTCTTTCGATTAATAATATTAGAATATACGTCATCAATTTGCTTCTTGTAAGTATAATCTCTTGGTGTTGGATTATTATATAGCTCATTCCAAGATTTAGTTTCTTCCATAAAAACTGAAACTGTACCAGTAATACCATCCCAGATAATTGATCCTTTTGAGCAAGCGACCTGACAAGTTCTTGTTGGGTTCTGCCTAAAAAAATCCAAATTTACACTACAAATCATATCACTTTTATTCTTTTCACTGGAATAACCTAAATTTATTTTAGAATAATCTTCTACGTTTACCTCTAGATTACTTATCTTACCATTTTGCGCATTAACCCAAGTCGGCTTCCCAAAAATCCATGATATATAATCAAGTTCATGACTCAATTCTGTCATTACACCACCACCTAGCTCTTTACTGGCTGAAACTGTATTTCTGTAATCACTATTAGGCCGCCAAGAAGGAAGAAATTGGCCAGCTTCAACATGAATAGTATAAATAGTACCCAAAATACCCTTTTGAATATATTCACGGAAGAAAATAAGTGAGGGTTGATAACGCAAATTATAACCAATTTGGCAAAATATGTTATTATCTAAAAAAGTTTTTGTTAAATTCTTTGCATTATTAAGCTTATCGCTGATGGGCTTTTCTATAAATATTGCTGAACAATATTTACTTACTTGTAGTGCATTCTCAACATGTAAAGAGGCAGGGCTGGCTATAAATGTAATATCTGGTCGTAATTCACTAAGTTCATCTAAATCTTTTAATATTATATCAGCCTGTAATAATTCTTCAGGTTTCGTATAGCGGCTTACTAATATTATTTTTGAATCTGGAAAACTTTCACGCAATAATCTAACATGTCTTTTGCCAATACTACCTCCCCCATGGACTGCTAGAGTTTTAAACATTGCAAAAATCTTTTAGTACCCTCAAGCCAAAATTAGCACTTTTTTCAGGGTGAAATTGACAAGCAAATATTTTTTCTGACCTAACTATTGAACATACTTTATGGCTTCCGAACAAAGTATGAGCTATTTCTATATCTGTATCACTTGGAATAACTTGATAAGAATGTACAAAATAAGCAAATTCTTGTTTTTGCATCCAAATATTAGCTTCTTTAAAAAAAATATCTGATTTTACTGTAGGTATTAGTGGACTCCAGCCTATATGCGGTACTTTAATTTTTTCATTTTCTACTGAATGCACTGGTAACTTTTTAACTTTTCCAGCGAGAATACCTAACCCAGTATGGCTTCCAAATTCTTCACTTTCATCAAATAATAATTGCATGCCCAAACAAATTCCAAGGATTGGCACATTATTATTTGCAAGGTTTTTTAGTACTTCAGTGAATTTTAAATTATTCAAATTTTCCATTGCAGCTGAAAATGCACCTACTCCAGGAAGTACTACCTTACTTGCTTTAGTAAGCTCTTTGTAATCAGACACAATATCTACTTGTGCCCCGCAGGCTTGTAATCCCTGTCTAACGCTTAGTAAGTTACCAACACCGTAATCAACAATACTTATTTTATCCATCAAAATCTCGCACTTTAAACCCCAAATTTTTTGAATAATCTCGGATTTTTCCGATGCTTTCTCTATTATAATGTAAAGCATCAGCCATTGCGACTGCATCAACTTTTCCATTCAATAGTACTTCGCTCAAATCTTCAAGATTACCCATTCCACCACTTGCTATGATTGGAATATTGGATATTTTATTAACCTCTGAATATAAGGATATATCAAAACCCTTGCGTGTGCCCTCCCTATCCACTGAAGTCAATAAAACTTCACCTGCTCCATATGAAATTGCTTTATCAATCCATTCAACAACATCTAAACCCGTAGGGACTCGCCCACCATCTGTGTAAACCTCCCAATGACTATTTGTTATTTTTTTTGCTTCAACTGATAATACAACAGCCTGGCTACCAAACTTCATTGCCAATTCTGAAATTAAATTGGGGTTTGCAACAGCTGCAGTATTCAATGCTATTTTATCAGCTCCTGCCCTAAATATTTGAGTTGCATCATCAACAGATCTAATTCCTCCACCTACAGTTAATGGAATGAATATATTTTTAGCAGCTTCTTGGATAATTTTTGCAAGATGATTTCGCCCATATAAACTTGCTACAGCATCCATATAAATTAATTCATCAGCACCTTGATTATAATATTTTTCTGCAAAATCACTTGGACAACCGATAACGCGAAATCCTTCCAATTGTATTCCTTTAATCAGGTTTTTACCTTTAATATCCAACCTTGAAATTAACCGAATATTCTGGTTTTTCATTCTTTTGAGCTCCATACAGAGTTTCTCAATTTCCATTTTTTGTTTTCAAAATACCAAATATGGGGTGAACGAAATTTATTTGCTAAACAATCAAAGTAATCACGAGACATAATTGGTTCTTCAAACATTTTACTTGCAGACGGAAATTCATTTGGCGTAATACTTAAATATTCAAAAAGTTCACTCACAAACCTTTCCGGAAATTCATGATCAAAACGCTTAATTAAAGCGACACCTTCTTCCCTCTCAATATCACCTGATCTTATTTCTTGAGCTGAATCATAACTTGCCCTACCTATTCCAAATTTTATGCCAGTTGTATAATAATGTAGGTCATCAATTCTATCATCAATACTATTATATTTAGAATAAGTACCTGGAGTTCTCTCTGGAGATGCTTCAAACCCTCCATTTTCAACAGAGTAATAATAACATTCCTGGGGGTGCCATTTCAAATAATATCCAAGATAAGTAACTTCTATTTTTTTTGCCTTCATACGCTCTGGCTTTATGGGCATATAAGCATTCAAATCATTATCGTCTAACCCGAAGTCATTTTTTAAATCATAAATACTCACACCTGCCAAATAGGTCTCTTCCTCATTTTCTGCTGAGAAATAATCCCAATCTCGCTGAGCGGAGTTGGCATCTGAAATTGGATTTCCATATTCTGCCTCATTCTCACCATAAAAAACTAATGGTATATTAAATAAGTCCGCCATTTTTGGTGCAATTGATTTTTGACCCAGCATAAATGGCTGAAATGGGTGAAATAATAATTCAGTTGACAGCCTTGTTAGAAGCCGGTGAACCCTACCGTTTGGGGTAAATAAATAATTATCATGCCCGGCATGAATCCATGATTGGAAATTTTTCCACCCCCATTCTGTATATTTATGTGGAGCCCAAGTTACCGTAAGAGGGTGCATACCATATTTAGTTTTTAAAATATGTGATGCATAAAAACTATCCTTTCCACCAGACCCAGGTACTATGCAATCATAAGAACCATCTATTTTTCTATGTTTATTACATAGCTCAATTAATTGTCTTTCCCGATCCTGCCAATCTATTTGTTTATTTTTCTTTTCTGCTACCCTACAAGCATCACAAACACCTTTATGGTCAAAATGAATGGTATTTTTTTTAGTGTTTATTTTTGTTTTAAATTCAATTGCTGAATTTGGACGTTGATTTGATATTACACATTTTTTGCAAAATAATATATTACTTGGTAACCCATAAAATGCCTCATTATTAATAGCATCTCTAGAATACTTTGAATAATCTATATTTGATGGGTATTGTAATTTCTTCATTATTAACTCTCTCTAAATTATTTATAACCATTAACAGATATTAAATCTTCTGGTCTACCCACATCAATCCAATGTTCGTGAACTAGATAAGCCAGGCCAGTTTTGCCAAGTTTAGAAATTTTAATAAATATCGTGGGTACATCATAATATTCATTATAATCCAAGTGAGATAAAATTTCTGGACTAAATGCATAAATACCTGCGTTGATTAAAGAATGATGTATTGGCTTCTCTTCAAATCCTTTGATTTTTACTCCATCAGTTTTTACAACTCCAAATGGATTATGCAATTCATGCTTCCTTACACACATTGTTGCATCAGCATTATTTTTTATATGGAAATCTAACAAACTAGAATAATTTACATCAGACAAGACATCGCCATTTGTAAGAATAAACGGTTCTTTGATTTTATTTTTAACCAAAGATAATGCACCTCCTGTACCCAGCGGCTTATCTTCGTTCACGTAGGAGATTTTCACTCCATATTTACCACCATCTCCAAAGTGACCTGTTATTAGATGAGCTAGATAATTTACACAAATAATAAAACGATCAAATCCTTGCTCTTTTGCCCTATGAATTATCCATTCAAGCATTGGCTTGCCATTTATTAATAACATAGGTTTAGGGCAGTTTTCTGTCATTGGCATTAGACGCCTACCTTTACCTCCCGCCATTATAACCATTAATTTACTTTCAACTATCAATTTATTTTGATCCAAATTAGACAGATCATGCATCCCACAAACAATATTATGTTCATCCACAATTGGAATTTGGGAAATCCCATTCTCTTGCATCAAACTCTTAACATCCTCTAAGGAAGTAGTTGGAGAACATACTATAGGGTTTTTTCTTGTAATTTTTTTAATGTTAGAATTTAATTTGTACCCCTTTAAAATTCCACGACGAATATCGCCATCGGATACTGTTCCAACTAAGGTATTGTATGTGTCAACCACCATACAAATTCGCAATGAAGAGTTATTTAGAGATTCTATTGCAGTCTTTATGTTTTCAGACATATTAACTAATGTTTTTTCCCAGTCCATTATATTATCTGGTATCCCTTTTTAAGTATTTTAATCAAAATTAAATTTTATTAAGGTTTAATGCTATAATTTAGCCATTTCAGAAAAGTATTTATTACTTTTAATTAATTTATCATATGGACCTTCTGCTATAATTTGGCCATTTCGAATTAAAAAAAGATTATTGCAATTCTTTAAAGATTCAAGTCTGTGAGAAATTATGATTATAGTTTTATTGTTTGCTAGTTTTTGTAATTTCTTCATGATTGATTTTTCAGTTTTTTGATCAAGCCCGCTAGTTGCTTCATCTAATATAATAACACTACTATCACGTAATATAGCTCTTGCTATTCCAATTCTTTGCTTTTGCCCTCCAGACAAAGATACTCCCTTATCACCTATAATCGTATTATATTTTTCAGGTAAGTCATTCTCAATAAAATTATGAATATCTGCAAATTTAGCTGCTTTAACAACATCACCAAAATTTATATCTTCTTGTTTTATTCCTAAAGCAATATTTGATAAAATAGTGTCATCAAATAAAAAAACTGACTGAGGCACATATGCTAATTCTTGATGCCAACTCTGCAGATTTGAGTCATTTAATACAATACCATCTACAAAAATTTTACCATTATTTAACTTGAGCAAACCAACAAGTAGATCAACAATGGTTGTTTTTCCACTTCCTGTTTCCCCAACAAATGCAACAAAACTGCCCTTATTTATTTCATAGTTCAGATTTTCTATTTGAACTTTCCTATCTCCATTATAACGAAAACTACCATTTTTAATACTTATTGAATGTTGAAAATTTATTTTTTTTTCATTAGTAATATTCTCTTTGGGTATTTCAAGTTTTTCAAATAAAATTATTAGATCTTTTATAGCACTACTGGCAAAATTTAAATTAACGTAAGAGTTATATATAATCTGTATAGAAGGCATTAAACGATAACTAGCTAGAACAAATACTCCGACTAATGGTAATCCGGTACTAAAATCACCATTTAACCTCATTGAATATAATGAAAAAATAATGATTAAACCCATTGCAAATGCTTCAATAAAATATCTAGGCAAAGTTCCAATTATAGTCGCATGAGCCTGACTTTCAGCAAAGCTTTTGGATGGAATACTAAAATTTTTTTCTACTACTGTCTCCATACTCATAACTTTTAATTCTTTGAAACCGTTAAATGCTTCAGTAACTACTTTATATCTTAATGCATTTGCAGAAGTTCTGCGCTTCCCAATTTCTTTTACTTTTGGTTTAAAAAATAAAAATATTATAATGTATAAAAAACTAAAAAGGGATAAGGCAATCAAAGCAATATTTGGTTCAATTAATAAGAGTAAGGTGATAATGGCTGATATTGAAATACTATACGCTATAATATTAGCCATCGGAAGGAATGCATAAACCATAATTTGATTAACTTCAGATAAAATAGTTTTAGTGGCATTAGAACTATTTTCAGATATATGAGAAATATAATCTTGATTTAAATATCCAGAGAATATTCTTTGCGCCAATAAATGTTCTTTAATATAAATAAATTTCAAAAGAAAAAACTGCGCAATTGATTTTACGATTATTCCAGTAATAAAGAGGAAAATAACTGTTGCACCCATGAACAGAAAAAAATTATTATCATTTTTAAATTTGAATAAATCATAAATCCAAGAAACTACTATATTGTCTCGAACCTGATCAGGATCTGAAATAATTGTTAAAAATGGAAAAATTGAAGCAACGCCCAATGCATCTAAAATTGCAGAAAAAGTTAACAAAATAAAAAGAAATATCATTTTCACTTTTTCTTTTTGATTTGAATTCTTAAAAAAAAGTGAAACGATATACATTTTCTATGCTTTCGCTATTAATAAAAATTATTTCAACAATAGTATCATATTGTTATTAAACACAACAAGTATTAAAGAATTTTAATTTAAATCATAAAATTTCTTTAATCCAATGGAAGGATCCCATTCTTTAAGAAATTTTAATACTTTTTTTGAAGCACCGCCATTATCATATGGATTTTTTTGCTGACTAATTTTTTTTTGAAATTTCATACTGTATAATGTCTCAAGTGCAGTTAATATCTCAACTTTTGTAGCCCCACAATCAATAACACTTTCGGCTTTAAGTCGCCCTTGTTGTCGCGAACCTATATTTATAGTTCCCTTTTTGAAACTTGGCGCTTCTATTAATCCTGAAGAAGAATTACCAACGACACCATCCACTAAAGATAAGGCTGAAAAGTATTTAACTTGACCTAGTGAGGTATGCACACATCTTCTTAGTGGGTCTAAATGCACAAACCTTTTGATAGCAGCGGCAAGAGATCTACCAAAACTATCCGCATTAGGCATTGTGAAAATTATGTTTGCATTCCATTCATCAAGAGCAGATATGAGTTCATTAATCTGTTTATGTGGATCTTCTTCTGTAATTGTTTCAGGGTGAAACGTTACTAATAAATTTTTTTCCCCAAATTTAAAATTAAGTTCTTTTTCTAAATCTTTTTTGGATAACATTTTAGTTTCTTTTATCGAGTCTAATCCAAAAGCTCCCACATTAAAAACGCAACTAGGTTGCTCACCCATTTGTATAACTCTTTGTTTATAAATTTCATGTGATGTAAAGTGATAGCGAGACATTTTTGTAATTGAATGCCTAATTGAGTCATCATAAAGACCCTCAGTTAATTCGCCACCATGCAAATGGGCTATTGGAATATTAGCAATACATGAAGCTATAGCAGCCGACAAAATCTCGAACCTGTCTCCAAGTAAAATAATAATATCTGGGGTTAACCGCTCAAAAACATCAGAAAAACCGATTACCCCAAGGCCAATTGCTTTTGATACGCCGCCAACAGTATCAGAGCTCAATAGATTTTCCACTTTTTCATCAATTGTGAAACCATCTTTTTGTATTATTTTCCATGTGGAGCCGAATTCTGGCGCTAAATGCATTCCGGTAACCACAAGCTGCAAGTTAATTTTTTCAGCTTGGTCTAATTCAGTTATTAGTTTTTTTAATAACCCATATTCAGCTCGTGACCCTGTAACAATACATACTTTATTCATTACTATCTCATTTCACTCGTTCAAAAAGTAGTTGAAATGCTTCTGCAGCATAAAACCCACTAGCCGCTCCTCGAACTACTGACAATGACTTTATACCCATACAGCTTCTTGGAAATGGATGTTCAAAAAATTCAGATTTATACAATGAAGCAATTTCTATTTTTTTATCTAAAAATTTTGATATATCCACAAAAATATTAGGCCTAAATCCTAGTGAAGCATAATTGTAATTAAAATCAGTTTCTGACTGTGTTTCATATGCATATAATCGTTCAATGGAATTATGTCTAAACCATTTAGAGATCGCACACCCAGCTTGAAATACTACTTTGTGATCTGAATGTGCGTCATTAATAAAAGGTATATAAATATCAGTTGGTTCGACTTTTGAAACAATATCAGAAAAAGCTTTTATAATTTCACTTTTTGTTAAGGTATCAAGCCTTGAAGGAATAAAGTCTAATTTAAATACATTTGTAAAATCATATGATTTTGCGACTTCGTCAATCTCATTATTACGTATTAAAATTTGCTCTTCTGAAAAACCACCCTCGATAGACATGTTAGTTACAACAAGCCAATATACTTCTTCATTTTCTTTACGAGCTCGTAGAATCACGCCACCGCATCCAAGAGTTTCATCATCTGGGTGGGGTGATATAATAAGATGCTTCCTCATAAGTAATCTCCAATTTTCACATTAGGAATTTTATTTAACTGATTGAGTAAAATTGCATTAGTACCACATTTAACTAACAATCCAGATGCATCTATGTCTATCACTTTGCCAGGTTCTAAATTGTGATTAATATTTGACTTAATTATAATTGATTTCATAACATTATATCTCAAACCACAAAATTGAAACTCTGCTCCTGGATAAGGATGACTTAAGGCTCGAATTAAATTATAAATTCCTTCTGCTGGCATTCGCCAGTCAATTATGCCATCAATATGTTTACGCTTTCTCCAATAATTTGATTTTTTATAATCTTGTACTTTTTCTGGTATTGAATGAATTAATATCGCTTGAATTATTTCATTAATTTGTTTTGGAATTTCATTCAAAATTTTATTATACAAGTCACTGGCATAATCATTATTTGTAATATTAATCTTTTTTTGATTAATTACAGATCCACTATCTGGTGTGTCTTGTAAGCGAAAAAAAGTTGAAGCAGTCTCATTCAACCCCAATGCTAGGGCCCAAATTATTGGATGCCTACCTCTATTTTGTGGTAGTGCCGCCGGGTGATAGCCAAAAAAGTTCACGTTTTTCATTTTAATTAAATTCTTACTTAGCAATCTAGACCAACCTACAACAAAAACATTCTGAATTTTAGCTTTCTTTATAAATTCAATAATATTCTTCTCGCTAATTTCTTCAAAATAAAAAATAGGAACCAATGCTATGTTTGCAATTTTTGTAATATCAGAAAAATCTGAGTTAAATGTGCTTTGTCTGCATGTTAAAATTCCACATACTTCAACATTTTGATTTATAATAAATGTTTTTAAGGCAACCTCAGTCGACTTGACACATCCTATTAAAAAAACTTTTGTTTTAACCATTTTGAATCAACTTCTTACTAATTCATTTACACAAATTTGCTCATCTTTATCATAATTTTTTATAGAATTTTGTCCAATTAAACTATCCCACTTCATAGGTGAAATTCCTGACCCAGGCCGTTTAGTAGTAAGATTATCAGAAGAAAACTTTTCACCAATATGAATTTTTGTTTTAGCAAAAATAGATTTTCTAATTAATTTTGAATTTGACAATTCTTTTATAGAAGGCCTCTTGTAAGCACTACCCATTGCCAATTCTACATTTCTAATTTGAACAATCATTTTAAATAGCTCATCTGGCTCAAGACTTGCAGCATGATCTGGACCAATCATATTCCTATCCAGAGTAAAATGTTTTTCAATTACTTCAGCACCTAAAGCTGCCGCAGCGATAGCAACCTCCCAACCTTGCGTATGATCAGAATATCCCACTTTTACACCAAGCTTATTTTTTATGGTTTCCATGGCTCGTAAATTTATATCGGCCATAGGTGCTGGGTAATCAGTTGTGCACTGAAGTACAGTAACCTTATCTCTTTTTAAACCTTCTGTTTCAAATGCCAACAAAGCTTGTTCTATTTCTTCCAAGTTAGCCATACCCGTTGAAAGAATTACTTTCTTATTTAGTGCAGCTATTTTTCTCAAATATGGTAAATTTGTTAATTCTCCTGATGGTACTTTCATATGTTGTAGTTTTAATTTAATCAAAAAGTCTAAGCTTTCATCGTCAAAAGCAGTTGAGAGATAGTTCACTGAATTTTTTTGGCAATATTGATAAAGCCTCATGTGCTCAGCTAAGCTCAGCTCAAGTTTTTTTAACATATTTTGCTGATTAATATCAGATACAAAGTTTTTCTGGTAATTTGCTAAATCAGCACTTTCTGAAGCTATTTTATCTGCCTTAAAGGTTTGAAATTTAATATAGTCGGCACCACAGCTTGATGCCACGTCTATTAATTTTTTTGCTAATTCAATGTCCCCATTATGATTAACTCCAGCTTCTGCAATTATTAATATTTTTGATTTTTTAGTGTTCATTTTATCTCACAAAACTATTTGGTGGCAAATCACTATGCACAATTACTCCAGCTCCAATAATACTATTGGCACCAATATTAACTCCATTTATTACAATAGCCCGAGATCCTATAAAACATCCCTCCCCTATTGAACAATTACCATTAATAATAGCGCCAGTTGAAATATGGCTATGACTACCAATAATTGCGTCATGTTCAATTAAACATTTGGAATTTATTATGCAATTAGATGATATAATTGCACATGCGTTAATAATCGCTCCATGCATTATGGCACTACCCGATCCTACTTTAGCATATTTTGATACGTATGAAGATTTTGAAATAATAACTGGCAAAATAGCCCCAAGATCCCTTGAATGCTCAAATAATTTTTTTCGAATATTAGGTGTTTTAATTTGGCCAATAGTAATTAACACGTGAAGGTTTTCCATAATTAATTCTTCAAGTTGTGCGTCTGTACCAATAATTTTATAGCCTAATAAATGTTTTGAAATAGGATTTTTATCTATTATTCCAGAAATTTTAAATTCAGTATCACTTTCTATAACATCAATAACAGATTTACAGTGCCCACCTCCACCAATTAATAAAATTTTTTTCATAATTTATTATCAACCAGATGTGGTGAAGATGGTAAACAAATAAATCTAGAAGCTAAATCCTCTGTTACTTCAAGGTCTGAACGTGGATTACTCCTATACATTGGCAAAGTATGTAAAGGTTCCCAAATTGGTCTTACCATAATTTTGTGTTCGTTTAGGAAATTAAGTATAACATCTCTTTTATGTTCATGCCCGGGCTTAAGACTAATCGCGTTTAACCAATGGTTTGGCTCACAACTCGGTTGCCCTGAAAAAACCTCAACTTCATTAAATTTTTCAAAAATATTTTTATAAATCTTAGAAAGTCTTTTTTTACTTCTTAAATAATCATCAAATCTTGTAAGTTGTGCCAACCCTAAAGCAGCATTTAAATTTGGCATTCTATAATTGTAACCAACTTCATCATGATAGTAGGCCCACTCATGAGATACTTTTGCAGTTGTAGTAATATGACGAAGTCTAACTGCTAATTCATCGTCATTAGTAACAATCGCGCCACCTCCTCCTGATGTAATAATTTTATTTCCATTAAAGCTAAATACGCCTAATTTTCCTAAACTTCCACAACCTCTTTTCTTATAAGTACTTCCCAACGCTTCTGCCGCATCTTCAATTATTGTTATGTTAAATTGTTTAGTTACTTCTAACAATTCATCCATTTCAACTGGATAGCCAAAAACGTGCATTGGGATAATTGCTGTTATTTTATTCCCTGTTTTCTTATTATATAAATAATTGCCTCTGTATTCAGAAATTTTATTTAAATAATCTTTTAAATAGAAAGGATCTATTCCAAGCGTATTTCTGGATGCCTCTATGAAATGTGGGATTGCACCTAAATGGGAAATTGCATTAGCAGTGGCAACAAAAGTAAGGCTGGGAACTAAAACTTCATCACCAGCTGAGACTCCTGCAACATTTAATGCCATTTGCAATCCACATGTACCATTAACAACAGCTATACAATGCTTGGTACCAGAGATTTTTGAAATTTTGTCTTCAAAATTTTTAATATATGGACCTGCGGAAGACACCCAGCCAGATTTTATACAATTCAATAAATATTCTTCATCAACTCTATTAAACCTCGGCTCATGTAAACCCAACTGATTTTCTTTATTTAAAAATACTTCGCTAAGGTTAGATCGTATGCGTTCTTGTAAAGATTGTGGATTATTAGACATTATAACTACTATTCTTATACTGATTCAAATTTTTAGGATCAGAAAACCATTCAGCTGTTTTCTCTAGCCCCCCTCTAAAACCATCAATTCCACCATACATAGGACTCCAGTTAAATAATTCCTTAGCTTTTGATGTTTCAGCAAAAAGTCTATCAACCTCTGAAGCTTCTGGTCTTAGGCGCTGATAGTCTAATTCTATTTCCACTTCAGCGTTCAATACATCTGCAATTAACAATACTGTATCTTGAATTGAAATCTCAAAGTTACTACCTATATTGATTATTTCTCCAATACAGTCTGAACAATTCATGGCTTGAATAAAACCCTTTGCTGTATCCTTAACAAATGTAAAATCTCTGGTAGGAGATAAGGCGCCAAGATTAATTTTTCTAGAACCAGATAAAATTTGACCGATTATAGATGGAATAACTGCCCTTGCAGATTGCCTTGGCCCATAAGTATTAAATGGCCTTAGCACTGAAACATTAAGGCCAAAACTTTTATTAAACGCCAATGCCATTTGATCTGCAGCAATTTTTGTTGCAGCATAAGGTGATTGTGCATTTAAAGGATGTTCTTCACTTATTGGCACAAATTGTGCAGACCCATAAGTTTCTGAAGTTGATGTACAAACTAAATGCTCAACTTCATTCGCAAGAGAAGCATTAAGTACATTTAATGTGCCTGTAATATTTGTTTGAATATAAGCGTCTGGCGCAATATAACTAAATGGTATTGCTATTAGTGCTGCTAAATGAAGTACCTGGTTACAATCTTTTAATGCATTTGCTACACAGCTTGAATCTCTAATATCTCCAGTCACAACTTCAGTAGAATTTAAAACTTCTGATGAAAGAGTATCAAGCCAGCCAAATGAGTTAAATGAATTATAGCAAACGAATGCTCTAACATCATAGTTTTGCTTGACAAGCTCTTCTACTAAATGAGATCCAATAAATCCATCAGCACCTGTTACTAATACTTTTTTCATTTTAATATATACCCATATATATAATTATTTATAAACTAAACTTTTAATTAACTTGAGATACTATTATATCAAAAAAGAGTTTTGATTGTTTAGTCTGGTCTAATTTATTAGAAGCTAAACACCTAGAATTAAAACTCATTTTATATACTTCCTCAGAATTTAGAAGTGACATTTTGATAATTGCATCTTTTAAATGTTCAACTGACTTTTTTTCTACTAGAAATCCATTTGCATTATCACATAGTTCACGGCAACCAGGTATGTCAGAAACTATAACAGGCAATCCACTGGATACAGCTTCACTACAAGCTATTGAAAATCCTTCATGATAAGATGGGAAAACAAAACAGTCTGCTTGACTAAGATGATAATCAACATTTTTAGCATTTATTTCTATGTTAATGTTATCACCTATCATTTTCTCCAAATCTTTCAAAGATATTTGTTCAGGATTATCATTATCAAGACTTAAGATTAGTTTTAAAGTTAAGCTTGGGTTAATTTTTTCTACTATCTTAAAGGCTTCAACAAGCTCCAATATACCTTTATCTTTCAGCAACCTTCCAACAAAAATATATTTTCTAATTCTATTTCTAGGTTGATATTTAAATCGGATTAGATCTACACCTTCACCAGGTATCATAATACTATTTTTTATATTAAAAAAATTTAAAATTTCATTATTTAGAACAATTAATAAATTACTTTTAGAAATAGTTTTTTTTACTATTAAAGATACAATCTTTCCTTTGAGATCTCTTCTTTGAAACAAATTCCCCAGTCCAGCTATTACTGATATAATTTTTATTTTGTTATTATAATAATTACTCATTACATTCAAAAAACTGCACCTTGTTGTAAATGACAAAACAATAACTGGCTTTTTATTTGATATAACTTTTCTTATTTGTTTAAATTCCTTAATTACATTTCCTAAAGATAATGAACTTCGTGAAATATCAAAATGTAAGATATCAATATCATATTTATTAAAATTATTTTTACTATCAGTATGAGTTAAAACAATTACCTCAAAAAAAGCCTGTAATCTTTTTAGTAGTTCCAATCTGAATTTAATAAGACTATTATAATCATTGTCTATTATCAAAATTTTTGGTTTATAAGTCATTGTAATACTGTCTTTTTGAAAACTATAAATTTATAGTATAACTAAATATAATGATTATGCTTATCCTGATTAACAATAAATTACTAATAATTAAAATAATATCAAAATTTTACTTTTCAATTTAAAATAACATAACAAAATTTAAATAATACACTCTTCTTTTGCCATGTAAATAATAGCTTCAAGATAGCCATTAACACTACCACAGTCGAAACGCTTGTCTCTTAAATGCACAGCCTCAACACCGTGAGATAAAACTAAACTATTTATAGCTTCAAGAAGTTGAATTTCGCCATCAATTCCTAACAATTGATGGCGCAGAACATCAAAACTATCTTTATTTAATTTAACAATCATAATGTTTGCTTAGTTGATGTACCCATTTGGATTTTTCATTTGCCATTTCCAAGTGTCAGCACACATCTGCTCAATAGTATACCTAGCACACCAATGAAGCTTATTTTCTGCTAGTTTGGTGTTAGCCCAAGCATCAGATAAATCACCTAATCTACGTTTTTCAAACTGATAGGATACCTTAGAGCCAGATGCATTTTCAAATGCTTTAATTAATTCAAGCACTGTTGTATTATTCCCAGTCCCAATATTAAATATCTCAAAAGGTTCCTGGGCTTTTTGTTTTTCCAATGCAGATATGTGAGCTTTTGCAAGATCAACCACATGTACATAATCTCGTGATCCAGTACCATCTGGAGTATCATAATCATTGCCAAAAATACTTAAGGATTCTCGGCGGCCAGAAGCCACCTGAGTAATAAATGGCATTAAATTATTAGGAGTTCCAATTGGATCTTCCCCAATTTTACCACTTTCATGAGCCCCGACAGGGTTAAAATATCTGAGAATGGTTCCGTTACGTTTTTTACATACTTTTGTCCAATCACTGATTATATTTTCAACCATTAATTTAGTGCGGCCATATGGGTTTACCGGGATAGTTGGATGTTTCTCATCATATGGTAAATATTCTGGTTTACCGTAAACGGTAGCTGATGAAGAAAAAACAATATTATTACAACCAGCTTTAGACATGGCCAAAAGAAGTGAAATAGAACCACCAACATTTACATCATAATACCTCACTGGATCTGCTACACTTTCACCGACTGCCTTTAATCCAGCAAAGTGGATAACTGCTTCTGGCTTATAGGTATTAAAAATATTACTTAAAGCATTTGAATCACGAATGTCTGCATTCATAAATTGTAATTCACAATTGGTAATACCTCGAACTCTCTCAAGTGCAGTCTCATGACCATTACAAAGATTATCTACAACAAAAACCTCGTGGCCTGTTTCTAAAAGCTCTACACATGTATGGCTGCCAATATAACCAGCACCTCCAGTTACAAGGACTCTCATATTAATTTTCCAATCTTTTTGCGTATTCGTGTGCGGTCGCACTCATGTACCCATCAACAGACCCACAGTCAAATCTTTTACCGTTTAGCTCTATAGCTTCTAATAAGCCATTCTGAGCATGAAAATTCAACGCATCAGCTAACTGTATTTCTCCGCCAGAACCTGCCGGCAAAGTCCTAAGTGTGTCAAATATGTCAGGCGTCAAAATATACCTGCCAATTGAAGCCAGATTAGAAGGCGCCTCATTCTGTCTTGGCTTTTCGACCATTCCAAGAACTGCATGACCATCAGGTGAAGGAATGATGACACCATACTGAGAGATATAGGCTTCATCCACCGGCGTGACCAATAATTGCGAATTACCAGTTTTTTCAAACGCATCTAGAAGATCAGCAGTAACACCTGAAGCGTAATCAGTTAAAAAATCATCTGCCAACAAAACTGCAAAAGGATCGCCTGCAACTGCGCGTTCAGCACAAAGAACTGCATGACCCAAGCCCAATTGTTCAGCCTGACGAACAAATATACATTCCACGTGCGGTGGAATAATATTGTGCACCATGTCCGCTTGCTCATTTTTTCCTTTTGAGCGCAAGGCCATTTCAAGCTCTTTATTTACATCAAAGTGATCTTCAATCGCACGCTTATTCCGTCCTGTAACAAATATAAGCGTATCAATTCCAGCCGCAATCGCTTCTTCAACTGCATATTGAATTAAAGGCTTATCGACAATTGGAAGTAATTCCTTTGGCATTGCTTTGGTAGCAGGTAAAAATCGTGTGCCAAACCCAGCAACTGGAAACACAGCTTTTTTAACTTTTCT
>Ga0209119_1000389_pt1 | contig 44611 bp, 43 predicted proteins | sample COG_03_FD_184747 | JGI IMG/M metagenome (GOLD analysis project Ga0209119, IMG submission 184747) | Pelagic Microbial community sample from North Sea - COGITO 998_met_03 (SPAdes) (version 2) | ecosystem: Environmental > Aquatic > Marine > Neritic zone/Coastal water | place: Helgoland, sampling...
ATACATCCGCTCTCAATGATGTAGTCATCAAATCGCTGCAACTTGGCATTATACAGCCACTGCATTCCTTGCCAGCAAACAAAATTGGCAGCCACCTTTCTGGTGGAAACCATTCTATTTCTGCCGCTCTCGTCATACAAGCCAAACAGCTTGTTCATGCGACCACAACTTTCAAATAGCGGCTTGTCAAAGCGCTCCTGGGAGACCAGCTTGTGGTTCATCTCCGTGTACCAGCGTCCGCGAATATCCACCTTTTGTTCCAGCTTCTTACGGCTCGGAGGGAGCGGGGCGCAAATAATATCATAAGCATTACGCTTAGTGTTATTCTTGTAGCGAGCAGCAGTCCAAAACTCAACTCCCATACCACCCAAGTACTTTTCACAGTACAGATCAGCCACCACATACACGTTCTTAGGATAAAGAACAACTGCAGACAAATAGGTAGTGTAATGAGCCATTCCGACCTAAAAATAGAAAATTAGAGACGTTTAAAAGCATAGAAGCTTAGAAGCTTTTAAAAGCATAGAAGCTTATATAAGCATAGAAGCTTTTAAAAGCATAGAAGCTTATATAAAAAATTACCTTTCGAGCAGCTTCATGTTCAATCTGCATATTGGAATGTCCAAAAAAGGTAAATCCGGCACCGCCACCAGACAGGCACTTGATTCCATACTTGGTACGGTAAGTGCAATGAGGGCGGAACAAAGCCAATCCAATCTTAACCGCCACATTGTTCTTGGCATAGTTGCACAAAATATCGCGGTTAAAAGGAGTACCAGCATAAATGATGGCCAGAGCCTTGAGCAAAGGATGAGCTCCAGAGCTGTTGATCTTGTTGATCAGCGTAGCGAGATTTTGATACGATTGTGGAAATAAACCCGTTGTGGTGTTATCAACGGTGAGTTTTCCAAATCCAGTAGCCGGACCAGCTCTATTCGCCTCATCGCGCTGCATAGCAGCTTTCTGTTCCGCAGCTCCCAGACCACCTCCAGTCGCGCCCGATTTGCTTCCAATGTGTGCGCGTCCACGGAATGAAGAAGCGGTAGATTGAGAAATAGGCGCCTTGGCCGCCATAAAGTCCTGGAACGCCGGCAATCTGGAAAGAATGGGCTTTTTGATTTCGTTGGGGTTGGCCCATCTAAATCCTCTGGGCAAAGGAGCATCCACAGAAAAGTACTGTCCTTCCGAAACGTTGCTCTCAGCACTAGTCTGGGCAAACTGGCTGGCGCGCTTTCCAGTAAAGTCAGACATATTGGTCTTGTGCCACTTGTCCACATCAGCGGGCGTCTCGACAACCTGTACTGAGCTGGCATCCGCCTTTAGCGCTTCCAAAACCAAATCCTTGACGGAGTTGGCTCTAATCTTCCAGTCAACAGACGCATCCGATGCAATCTTCTGCACTTGAGCCTTGTAGCTTGAAGGAAGCGGTGCTCCAACAACTCCAGACACAAAACGCTCTTCCAGCTGAGAAACGCTATCGCTTGAACCAGAAACTGCCAATCCAATGTTTGATTTCAAAGGCACCGCGAGCGCACTGTTGAGATTCTCGTAATTGGTTTTAAATGCATCTGCATCAATCAAAGATGCAGTAAAGACATTATTTCCTCCAGTCAAGTTTCGAACAGCATCAACAAAACTCTTGCCAACGTCGCTAGTTTCGGCAAAACTTTGCATCATTTTTGTAGCCGCGTTGGAATCTCCATAAGTGGCTGCTGACAGTAGAGATTTGGCTCCGTCAATCATGTCGTGTTCCGTCTGATAGTTGAGCGAAATATCACCGACGTACTTAATGTTCTTACGGTCGGGCCCGACACGGTACGACAAAAAGTCATAATCGGCGTCCTTAGCAGCGGCATGCGACTTTCTTCCCTTGCCGCTGTAAACATCCTTAAGCTCTCCATCCTCCTGCCAGATGGGGCAGTGGCGTAAAGCATACTCAAAGTCAATGTCGGACCAGTTATCAATATCATTGTCGTACACTCGAATGCGTCTAGACTCTGTCTTGTAGTCAAAAAAGTCGGTGCATCGATCAATCATGGTGTTGTAGACACCAATTTCAGTTACTCTCGACATGAGATCGCTTCCGTTCAAATTTTCCACATGAAAGGATTTGGCAATAAAGACGGGGGTGTTGCGAATCATACCTTCGGGGTCCAGGCGTCGCAAATTTCCCATAGTTCCGCCAGCAGCCTGGGTTCCATTAGAACGCCCATTGATGCGATCAACAGCTTCCTGTCCGCCCTTATAGTAGAGCGTGCGGTTGTCGGGTACCGTATCAACGTAATCAATAATGGCTCGGTCCAAAATCCAAACATCGGCCTTTCCACCATAAGCTTCCTGCTCGGCTTCAATCTCAGTGCTCAGCTTTTCCAAACCCTTATCGTCCTTCTGAGCCGCCATAAAACGGTTGGCTCTTCTCTCGTGGTACTCATCCAACTCAAAGTCCTTGAGAATACCGTATTTGCGCTGATAAGCCCACTGAGTGTGCTGGGCGTTGAGCAGCGCTCTAATCACCAAAACATTGGCCGTTTCTTGGACAGATCGGGCCATTTGTCCGAATCCAGCCATAAAAGCGGTACGTCCCAGAGCCGTAGCGACAAAATCACGTTCAAACTCAAACGCAATACCACGGCGAACCATGGAAGCTTTACGGATCTTACGCTTTTGCGTAATCACTCGCGACGCAGTCTGGTGAGGAGTAATACCCAAATAATGAGGATTGTTCTCCCATTCGGTCCACTGAAATTCAATATCTTCAGATTTGAACCACGGCATAATACGTTCCGTATACCAGTCAAATTGAGCGGTAATCATATAGTCTTCCATCGTATCACGGAGACGTCTATTTTCCCCGAGATAAGCGTCGGGCATGTTCCACTTGGCGTGAGATCGCTGTTCCCAGGCCGTCATCTTTTGTTCGCGAGGATTGGGTCCCAAATAAGGGGCGTGAAGTCCAGTATCACCTCCGGTGGAAACACCAGATTTGTAAAAGTCATAAGCCTGTGAAGGACCAAGATTATCCATTCCGCTCATTTTTTGCAAATTTCATAAATGATGTAGTTTGAGAAGTTGATGAATAAATTTTATGATTTATTTCCCTAAATTCGTCGGAGCAACTATTGCCACTGGCTTGCGTCTCCTCTTTCCTGGCTCGGCTCCATTATTATTATTGTTGAGAGCTTTTTTCTTGCGTTTTTTAAGAGCGGGTTCTCTAATTCTTTTATAATCTCCTTGATTCCATGCGTTGGTTCGGGGAGCATTTTCAAAAACATTTATGGATTGTTTTTTTTGTAAATCCACCATATTCCGTAAAGCTTGGCGTTTAAATTTTTTATGTTCCAAAATCTCTTTTTCGCGAGCCGCAATTAACGCATTAAGTCGTTCCGTCAATTTAGGATTAGCCGATACATCTTCTTTCAATTGTTTGGCGGTGTTACTCCAAATAGATTCTGCAAGATTACTAATCACCATATTTTTTGGTAATTCCATATTGTTTTTTTTAAAATAAGATGAAGGGTGAAATTTTAAAACGGCCGCCCTTATTTCAAAGATATCTTGATATTGATTATCCGGAAACATTGGACGACGAAATTAAAATTATAAAAGACAAATTTCAAAAGATTGAAGGGGTAGTAGAAGAAGAAATGGATTTTGGCGATTTAGAGATGATGGATTTTGAGGTGGAACAAAAAGCGCCTAAAAAAACAAAAGAGAGTCTTAAAAAACCCACGACTGAAGAGAATACTAACAAGCAACCCCGTTTTACACCTGCTCGGGGGCTGTATTATGCAGCTCGTATTTCAGCGCTCAGATATGGATGCGAAAAAAATTCAAAATATACAAAGTTAAATCGAGATGATCCTGAAGATGTCAGTATTATGAATGATTATGAAATTTGCAAGCAATTTAACGACTATGTGCTCAAGTTAAAAGATGCTTTAAAAATTCTACTTGAAACAGACAATCCCAACGATACCATGATGCAATTTTTTGGATTAATATATGATTACCCGGTTATCGAAACGGAAGAATATGATGGCGATGAAAGCGTTAATGCTTGGTCGGGGTCTAATATTGATGGTCGTGTTAAAGTGGTGGTGTATCCTTCTCCTGATGAAGCCCAAGAAAAAAAACCCATGGGCATTTTTGTCAATCGAGAACAAGCAAAGATTCTCTGCATTGTGCATCAAGTGAACCATTTTTCACATTATTTGGCTCATATTATTTTAGCTCATCTTCCGGGAGGAGAAGATCATTTTTATTTGGCCTTATGGGAAAAGGATTTATGTGGAAAGTTGGGGAAAAAAACTGACATCAATACTTGGAGTGTAAAAGATGCCAACAAGTTTGAAAAAAATCTTATGGACCTCTTTTCAGCCATAAATATTACTGGCGAATGGATTAAAAGAAATAAAAAGAAGTAATTTTTAAAAATGTTTTATTGGAAATTATTATTTTGACCACCCAAATAAATGGCCCGACCCCAATAAAGCGCCATCTCCATAGTAATGAGCAAATCGTCTTGCTTGTTGCCAATTTTACCGGTAAGCGCATAACGATCGTTTCCATGAACATCTGTAGCTTTTTTCTTTTCCCAATGATAACGCAGCATTTGATCTTGTAGCATATCGTACATATCATCTACCGTACGCTCTCTGGTCACAGTGAAACAATCTTCATCAAAAAGGATACTATTTTCTGCCAGAGAAGTTGTAAGCAGAAATTGATACCCGCGGGTGGCAAATCCATCTTTATGAACACCCGGTCTATTTTTTTGCCAATACGTTTGTACGCCTGGAATTCTATGCACCATAGTATCCAAGTGAGCGCTTTCGAGCCCAAGATTGTTTTCGGGAATAAAAATTAGCTTGGATTCTCTCAAATGTCTTTTGCTCTGAAGCTTTTGGTAATGTCGCTGAATAAGTAGCGCTTCTTCGCGATCATCTCGGACCGGTTCCGAATCCAAACCAACAATCTAAAAAAGAAGAAAAGGGGTAGAGTTAAAATGCGAAAAAGAACAAGAGAAGAAGAAGGAACCCCAATTTGTACATTGGGTCCTTATAGAGAATATCCAGAAGATACAGTCAAAAATTTGCTAAAGGATGATGCATTTTGGCTTAATTCTCAAAAAGTGCAAAAAAATCGATGTGATGCTGATCTCATGTATGCCATTTTGTTTTCTCCAGACAAGATAATTGAATTAGCCAGTGGAGAAAAAATCAAACTTATCGACCGGATTATGAATGCTTTCTTTGAAATTGTCTCCAAGAAAAATGCACCCACATTTGATAAGGTCCGCCGAATCAGAGAATCCAAAAGATTACTTCAAACTGATATGGCGGATACCACCGTTAAAACATTTAACATCTTATGTATGTTAAGCCGAGAGCATGAATTGCAAGAAACAATAAGAACTGGGATGGAACCCAATAACAAATATAATCTTTTTGGCGATGAATGCTTGGAGCATTTTGACGATTTTTTGCGTCAATTGCATAAGATGGTGGAAATGACATTTAATTGGCCATACAATGAGATCAACGTAGTCGAGATGCTTCGCAATTTTGTTTTTACTGCCCGATCACATTATTTGTTTACATAAAAATACTTACCACAAAACGACTCAAATTATCGAAATAAGCACTGACAATGGACATTTGGGATGGTCCACCACCGTTAGGATCACAGGCAGTAAATACATAGGACGGTCTATGTTGCGTAGCAACTTTAGGGCTGTCAAAACATTTCTGAACTTCTTCTTTGCGAAGCGCTGGCTTATAATCAGATACCACCATACCACCAAACTCGCGGATAGCATCTTCTGGAGAAGCTTTGTAAAGCTGTTTAAGCTCTTTAATCTTCTTTGAAGAAAGCCAATGCGCCGTCGATTTGACATGAGTACATTTAATTTGTTCTGTCCGCTCCAATTTGAGGCATTTCTCACAAATCTGAAAACAATTGATAACATTAAAAAATGGTTCTCCATTAGTTTTTTTCAGATTCATAAGTCCAGAATAATAGTTGCTATAAAAAAGAAATTGAGCGTTTCAAGGGCTGCGCACATTTTTGTGTTTACCTATCTCCTTCTGGCGAGCTTAGGCAGAGCAGAGACGTATTCATCATCTGTAGGATAGGTACAATAACCTTGTAAAAGAGCTGGGGATCAATATGGGCAGCTTCATCGACAATAATAACATCAGCTAGAAAGGGCGGTTAAGTATTTTCTTTGCAAAAGATATAAAAATAAATACCTCCAGTTCCTCGAGTAGTCTATAATTTAAATGAGTTAAAAAAAAAATAAAAGTGTGTGTGTGTGTATATATTTTATAACAGATTGTGGAGCTTTTTTAAATAGAGTAATTGTTTAATTGCTATAATTATTTTCGCATGCCTCTTGAAAAAAAATTAATTTTATTATTATCATTCAGTTTCAGCAATGCGCTTGCGCCGCACTACAACTTTTTTCTTGGGCTTTTCTACTTCTTCTTGCTCTTCTTCTTCTTCTTCTTTTTTCTTCTTTTTTCCAGAGGATGAAGGAGTTGTTATTGTCTTTTTGTCAGCAGAAGAAGAATCTTCAGGAATAATCTTCTTTTTGGGCACAGCTTTCTTCTTCTTGGGTTCGGTCTCTTCTTCTTCGCTGCGCTCGCGCTTCTTTTCAGCTGGCACCGCTTTCTTCTTTTTAGGCGTTTCTTCTTCTTTGTTAGCCTTTTTAGCTGGTACAGCTTCCTTCTTTTTGGGCGTTTCCTCTTCAATCTTGGGCGCTTCGGATTTCTGCATGACAATCGGCATGCTATCTGCCGAAACAATATACGCCATAATATGCGAGCCTTCGGGAACATATTCAAAGATGGAATCGTAGAGATTAGTTACTTGTTGGAGCGTCCCTTGGGTGGCGTCAAAAATATAAGTTGGTCTATTCTGTCCACCAGCAACACAAAGTACTGCTTCATAATTGTCCGATCCATTGGTAATAAAAATGATGCTGGCCGTAAATATTCGCATCGTATGTACTAGGGAGTACAGACCCAAAAACTTTTCTACTGTTTCTCCATCTACAAACGTTTTGTGTGCGTATTTGGGCAAATAATAGTTGCAAAAATCAGAGCGTGTGGTATCTCCTTGGTCGGTGAGTTTTTTGTAAAGCAGCGATCCCTTGTCTCTAGCAGTGTCGTACAACTCTTTTCCTTCCTTTTCTGAAATATTCATAAACACATTATCAGGGGCAATTTTTAACTGGTAGGCAAATTCCCAAGCTACTGCGTTTTGGGCGGTAGGTGATTGAATTGGTTTTCCAATTGAGAGCATAATAATTAATTTATTCTCCTCCCCCTTTTATTTAGAAAAGAACTTAATTTCTCCAGTTAAACTAAGAGTGTATTAAAAATAAATTTTACTTCTTACACTAAATGATTACTTACAATTTTTGTTTTTCTTCGTCAATTAATCCGGGTACTGTAACTCCTTGTGTAACGTTTAGCCATAAAAACGTAATCAGTGCGGTTTGAGAATGAAAACAAACACTGTCCATGGCGTGTTTTTCTGATTTAACTGGTACTGAGGGTATAATTTCATATTTTGCAGCGTGTGGTGGCGCTGTAACTGGATTTTTTTGCCTCTTGGCAATAACTCCATGTAGCCCTGATTGGTGTTGTTCGGTCTGAATGTCTTCAAACATATCCTGGTTTAAAGAAACAGGGGCCATTACAAGTCCTGGATCAAAAAGCAAGTCGTCATCATCGTCGTCATAATCATCATAAACATTTCCATAATCTCCAGCGCCATCTTCGTCTGGTTTTCTTTTGTTTCCACTACTGCCCCTTAACATTTTTAATTAATTAAATCGTTTTAATTTTGTACACAAATCTTCCATATCTATCAGCGTCTGTTCTCGATGAAAAAAATTCTTGCAAGTTAGATTGCTGCAAGTAACTTTGTTAAACGATCCTCCTTGACATTTTCTACAAATATCCCATGCGGCATCTCTTGTTTGTTCCTGGGCAGTTTTTAAAGTTTCCAACTTTTGACGCACCTTTTCTGTTCCACAAAAATCACAACAAGCAGCATCTGGATTCTTTAAGCGCGAACCACATCCTAAACACTTTGGGAGAATGTGAGTATGCTTTCCAATTCCAAAATCTCCAGTTGTTTTTTGTTTCTTATTGCGCATATGCTCGCATCCAGGCGCAAAAAAACGCTTATAAACTTTAAGCGTTTCCTTTTTCTTATCGCCCATAGCGCTCTTAATGTCTGGACAGCGCTCGGGCTCATACACACAAGTCATAACTCGTGACACCGCGGGCCAAATTTGCTTATTGATGTAATAATGGGTATTGATGGGAACTCCATTGCGCTGGGCAAAGAGTGGATGCTCGGAAAGTTCTGAAGCTTTTTCGGCGCCCTTACTGCTTTTCTTGTTATTCGAAGCAGCCTTGATAATAAAAGGAACCCGATCTCCTGTATCTGGAACAACTTCGCCTGTAAACTTTGATCGTTTAGCCATGCGCTTCTTAAGCTCTACATGTTGTTGCTTGGAACCTCCTTTTGCGTACTGTTCATCAGTTTTGGAAAGCCCTTTGGTAATAACCAACTCGGAAATATCCACTCTTCCCATTAATAAATCGGTAATGCGGGAAACAATGAAGCGCTCAATTTTGGGTATATCATTCTCTTTGAGCAATATACGAATACATTCGTTCTGGGTGGCACTATTAATAAAAGCATTATCTCTGCGCTTACCTTCCAACCCTTTAACAGAAATACTCGCTCTCTTAATGGCATCAACCATACGTTCTCCCTCGAAAAATTTTTCAATTTCCAACGCAAAATAACGCTTCTTGTTTAACCAGCCACCACGCAGCTTAATCGTTTCAAACGTTAGCGAGTTTGGCGCTTCAAATTCAGCCGTACATTTTGCTGCCATTTCCTTTCCCAATTCAATCATCTGCCGTAGTATCACATACTTTGGTTCAATAGCATCAGAGCCAGCAGATCGCGGTGCATTCTTATCATACTCCACTTCTATCCGCTCTCGCTTCCCCCATAAATTATGCAGCGATTGTTGTTTTGGCTTGTGGCGGTTTTTCTTTTTGCCTTCCAAGTCACCAAAACAAACCATGACAGAATCTGTATCTCCATACACAATAAAAGCACTCAGTCTTCTCAAAGGACGCAAATCTTGCTCGCCCTCCTTGGGCTCAACCTCTGGATCGATGCCCAGCTTTTCACAAGCTTCAACATCAACCACTTCTCGATCTTGAAAATCTCTTTCAATTACTTCCTTAACCTTATAAATCATGTTGCGTCCATAAGAAGTTACAGCGCTCATCAAGTCTTTATCGCGGAGAATAAAAGCTTTCAAAAAGCCATAGACAGAGTTGCATACCACCTTGAGGGCCATTTGGCGTCCATTTAACACACTGTGTAGAAGCGCTTCCAAGTTTTCGTCCACTTTTTTCATCATTCCTTTTACATTGCGGCGAGCAGATAAAAGTCCATCCAGCATTTTGGGCAAGATTCCTTCTCTAATATGTTTCTTGACAAAGACAAAATCAGTCTCTTTCCCCCCATCTATAGCGGGGAATGGAGACCAATAATCATCATCTTTCAAATTCGTTTTGGCCCAACGCCTAGAAACTTTGGTACTATAACAAATATTATAGGCAATCATAATACTAGGATAGAGGGAAGAAAAATCCAAGGTAATAACCGGCATTGGATACCAGCCTCTTCTAGGTTCTTCTACATACCCACCGGCAGTTTCACCCGTAGAAGAGCGTGGTGAGAGTGTGGGTACATACTCATTTTGTTCTTTATCTCTTAAAAGCTTGGAAAATGTTTTAACTCCCTGACCTTTAGATAAAAGCCATTTAAACGTTACACCGGTTACACGCGCTTGTTCGACACCATTCACTACTGCCATGAGCTTATCAAGGATCTGTAGCGGTAGTTCACTGTCTTTGAGGCAATAATGGGCTAAACGTGTCCGATCAGCATCGTCTTCGCTCTCATAAAGAATAGGAATCTGAGAATAGTCTACATCCAATTTTGTATCGTTTAAAACTTCACTAGCAATGTTGTTGAGTGTATAAGAGCGGTACTTTTTCATTTGCCCTCGCAACATAAAAATGAGCCCATCGAAATCAAAGCGGCCTTCGCAAATCAATTCAGTATTCTTCTTGGCACCGTAAGCTTTGCTTTGAAAGATGCGCTCGCGCAGCCAAACAGTCTTATCTCTAATACGCGAAAAGGACATGAAATGCTCCAAGATATTATTGGCTTTGGCGCGACCGGCCAGGTAGGGCATATCAAAAGAAGATGTATTCCAACCAGTTAATCCATCTGGATCACAATCTTGAATGTATTGAGAAAAAGCCATAAGCAAATGTCGTTCATCTTCAAACTCATAAACGGTTGAACCGGGTATGGGATTGTGTGTCCCCCAAGAACCATCTGCCAATTTTGGTTTCAGCACAAACACAACCCGATCAACAATTCCTTTTCCGGTAACGCTAAGAGCACAACAAATATTTACCACTGGATTCTTGTCGGGTGTTGGAAATCCAGCTTCTTTTCTAAACACTTCAATATCATACGATAAGAAGCGCATGGGCCCAATAGGGGGTAGCTTTTGTGCTTCTCGTTCATCTTCAGCTACTGGTTCGATAGGCTTTTTTAAATGATCCACCACAAACTCGTACTGAGCATTGGAAATGGAAGAATCTTCATCCACTCGCTCATATCTACCTTGACGCAATTTGGTCCACTGGCAGCCATAGAGATTGGTATCGACCATATAACGAAGCTCAAAAGGCACATTGGCTTCGTAAGTGGGATAAGATTTGGATACCACTGCTCTGTTTCCGTAATCCAATGATTTTCTGGCAACAGCTACAAACGATGGACGCGCCATAATCATGCGAAACATACGCTTAAATGGTTCATTCTTATGATAACCACAAATACTTCTGCCTTCAATTTCTGCTACATGTAGGATATGTTTAAAGACTTTGGGCTGCCCGCGCCTGATCGGCACTGTACGAGATAGATGCAGTTCCAAGTTTTTTCGAATCAATTCTACATCTGTAAACTCATCTCCCTCAAAATAAAAATAAGGATAAAAGTTTTTAACGCGGGTTAAAACTGAATGCCCAGCAGCATCAACACCCCAATGCCTAATTTCAGGTTTGCCTTCTTCATTTAAAGCATAGGTAGTTTCTGTATGCTGGTAATAGTAATCATCTTCACCAGTCCCAACACTTTGATCAATTTCTGGTCTTAAATGCGCTCCGCTAGGAGCTGGTTGTCCTTTAACTCTAAAACTACCATCATGAAAATCCCAATCTGGATTAAAACGCTTATCTGTGGCTTCTTTTTTAAACAATTCATCAGCTTCTTCGCCATAAAAATCTTCTAAATCTCCTACAGTTTCCAATTGTCTCCCAAATCGTTTTTTCCTTTTATCTTCTGCATGTTTTGAAATTGATTCATGGGCGCGTAAAAACATGGGATCGACAGCATTAAGCGCATCTTCATGATCTAAAAGCTCTTCCTCATATACAAGTTCATCCACATTGGGATCATCTGGATTGCCAAAATCATTGGGATCGTAAATATTATAAAATTTCTTAGCTTTTGCAGGCGGTGGATGTGTTGTGCTGTGTTTTTTAAGCGGAACTGTATTATTCAATTCTCCGAGCTCCTCAAAAAGTGTGGGTGGTTTTTCATCTAGGACCCTACCCCTTTTCATTGAGAAAAAAATTATAATTATTAAAAAAGGGGGTGTGTTCAAAATGGACGATATTTTACCAAGCGATGTACAGCAAGTTAATTCACGCAAAAGACAACGCGATAACAAGAAGGAAATTCACATTGTTACATATAGCACTGTAAATGGTAGAGTTGTTCATAATCACGAACGTACAGGGAAAGACCATTATGAAGTGCTAACAGAGATTGGTGGTCGTATTATTGCTGTAACGTCACACAATGATTTCATATATTGGACTATTGAAAAATAGTTTTTTCAAATAATAAAGAGGTTGCTCTATTCAATTTTATATTTTTATACAACACAATTAAGCTTAAAAAAGGTATGTCGCATGTAAAAACACACAACTTTGAAAATGAAGACGAGGCAAAAACATATGTGTATGATATTCTAACTGGAAAACCAGAATTACCGACAGATGTATGGGTTCAAATATTGAGCAATAATTCTGAATTGTCTATCAAAGACATTCAACAAATGTGTAAAGTAAATATTATGTTTAAACAAATATGCGATACTGGTGCTATTTGGGACAAAATTTATATACGCCAGTTTGGCTTGGAAGCCTTTAAACTTGCGCGCGCTAAAATGCCAGACAATGCGCTGGCGCGACTATTTACAACTCGGTTTATGAATATAATGTCTCCGGGGCCCCGAAAGGGGTTGGATTATAAATGGAAATTAGTATCAAACGATCCCGAGCCTATAACCTTTAAATTTACAGCCACCGCAATAGACGCTGCTAAGACGCGCGCATATTCGTTTGAATTTATCAATAGAGCGTTTAGTCAGTATCAATTTGAATTTATTCAACAATTTATTGGCGCTTTGATCAAGCATACATCTATCAACAAGATGCCTAGCATATATGAAGATCGCGACGTTTATATTTCTTGGATGATAGGCCGGCGTAACAAGGCTGATTTTGAAGAATGGATTATATATTATCTATTCAAACATAATTACGCTTACAAAGGTGATGAAAAGTATATTGTAGATCATATGCAAATGGGTCAATGCGTTGTATGCAAACAAGACGCAGAAATGCTATGTGGCGCTTGTAAGCAACAATGGTATTGTGGAAACAAATGTGCGCAAAAAGATTGGGAACTACAACATTATATAAATTGTAATAATGGTACAAAATAAATTGTTTTTATATGGGGCGCTCACCAGCTCGTTGTCGAAACAGCTTTCGTTTCTTTTTTCATCTCCTAGTCTTTATTTTTGCTGCCACCTTATTGGGCGTAGGAAATATGATTCGCCACGATAATGCAGCAAATAAAGTTTCCGTGCCAGGAAGTTTAATACGCGACACATTGTGCCAATTGAGGGAAAGAGAAATTACACAACTTGATAATGGAGCTTATATAGCCGTTTGGCGTAGAGACATGAGTGGTAACGGGCCAGACATGGTGGTTGTAAGCCCTTTTGCTGTTCGAAAGACAGTGGAACAGGCATCAAGAGATTTTGACAGTTATGGAAACGGCACCTACAACTGTGCTTGTATGAAGCTTACCGCCCCCAAAACTCTTTATCCCAACATTGATTCGAGTTTGAGAAACACTTGTATGTTAGAAGAAGATACAACGGAGTATGTCCGTCATATTGGTTGGCTTTATGGATATTCTGGCGATGCAGCATTGGCTAGCGGAGCGTTTTTGTTGGTTATTTTTCTTTGTTTGGTAGTTGTTTTAATGATCGATGTTGGATTTTGTTGTTGCTATACCAGTAGAAATGTGGAAATTCCGTATCGCGAAGTTGATAAAGATGGATTTAACGGTGGAAAATTGTGAAAATTTCAAAATAAATTAAATTTTTAAAAATAAAAATGGAAGAAGGGGTGCAAGTTAATGATATTGATAAAGCCAGAAAGCGTGAAAGAGATTCCGCGCTTGAACTATTAAAGGCCCAAAAAGAGTATACAATGGCCGTGATGCATAGGCATAATCTTGAAAGCACTGCCAGCCCAGAAGTTTTGAAAGATGCAAATAATACTCGAAAAAAACATATTCGCCAAACTCCTAAAGAAGAAGAACCTGCTCCTCCCAAGAAACGCAGAACAACTAGTGATGATGAAGACTGGAAGTGTCATGGCAATGTAATGCTGGGTGAAGACAATCAAGGTTGTCCTGGCAATACTGAAAAGCACAAAGTGCGTGACGCGGACACAAAAATTAAAGGCGTTGGTCACTTTGGAACTTGTCGCGCCTGTAAGAATGAAATGAAAGCGATTAAACGCAAAAATAAAGAATTAAAAAATTAAAGTATGGAGGTGTTTGAAAATATGTTTCTTACAAAAGTATTGGGCGCTGCTGTGTCTACTAATAGACGGCAAAGAGTAAATATTATTGTAGCTTCCAACAAATCTTTTGAAACGCGTGCGTTGGAAATAAAAGCGCTGGCAAATTCACCGGTTTTAAAAGATGCAGCTGCTGTGGATAGATGGTACAATCATTGCATGACTGGTTTTAAAAAAAAGAAGCAAGAGCTCGGATACGACGATTCTTCAGTTGATGAATAAATTTTTTTATTATTCCTTATTCTTTTTGCGTAAGAATACATAATTTCTTGTATCCAGTACTTCATAGTCGTCGCCAAAAGATGGTTTGGGCGGTTCAATGCGCTTCTTGTTTGGTAGTGGTGCCGCTTCTTCTTCTTCTTTTGGAACGTTCTTTGGTGATGGTATAACGAGTCTGAGCACCTTTTTTTGTTGCTTGTTTCCCAGATTTTTGAGCTCTTTGATCATGCGAATTCTAAAATCCTTATCTTCTGGCAGCAGATAGAATAAAATGCGAAATACCACAAACGCCAATAAACTCTCTTCGTCTGGATAACGTGTAGCAACTTTTTGATGATTAAACCAAACTATTTTTCGGTCGCTAGATTGTGCAAATATTAGCGGTGATTTGGTATCAAACTTGTATCTTATTTCAATTGTAGCTTTTGTAATGTCTACAATGGTGTTTTGAATGGAGTCTTTCGGCGGCTTATGATCTTGCATCGCCAAAAACGTATGTTTGTAAGAGTGGTAGACATAATTAAAATCTCTAAAACACCGTTTAAAGAACGGCATTTGGAGATCATGCATGGCCATTATTTTGCAATCCAAAACTCTTTTTGCAAGAGCGTTATCAAAATAATGACAAAATACTGCATTTCCGTATTTTTGGTGAAGAATATTTTGAAGAATTTTAAACGCTTCCTCGCTTAAATGAGGAAGTGCTCTCCACTCAATAAACATATCATCGCCTGAATAATTTCGGCGCATAATGACATTGTCAAAGAAATGCAATGCCCGCATATTGTTGTTTGTAATAGCGTGACTCCAAACACGTCCTACTGCTTCTATACGCTGTTGAATAGGCAAATCGGTTCTATTGCGCGGAACATCAATATTAAAAATATCGTAACCGTATAAAGCAAATTTGTTTTGCACGCGCAAAACCTTGAAATGGTTCACATAAATGTTTCCTCTGATAAAAGGATCTAAATAAACTTGGCCAGGATCAGTTAAATCCGTTGGATCTCTGAGACTGTTGTGATGAGAAGCGCACAACAAATAATCGCATGGATCGATAAGATTGTAAAACTTGCTATCTTCTTTGGCAATGCGTACTACTAAGCGGTGTTCGTCTCCTGGAAGCATCCATTGATAAAAGTTGATTCTATCTTCGTAGATACGTAAATCCGTTTTCTTTTCTTTGGTACCACAAGTGTATCTGCGAAATTCAGAATGTAGGCTATTGTAAAAAACCGGACACTCGTAGCTAACATCATATCCTTTTTTGAGCAGATATGATATGGCGCGTTTGGAACCTTCTCCATAACAGCCAACAAGCCCTTTCGTTTCTCGCTTGTCTGAAGCACCATATTTGAAAAGCTGCATCCAATTGGAAATTTTTGGGCCATAATTTACCAAATAAACAACTTCAATATCATCTTCGATAGTTTGAATGATTTCTGATAACTTGTGCGTATTGTTATGGAAAATGGTCACTGTTTGCAAAACACCATTATAGGTTCGCGTTCCTTTGGTGGTGCAAATTCCAAAAGCTTTAGGCACCTCTTTTTCTTTACCACCACTAGTGATAGCGTTTGAGCGTGTTGTTTGATCATAAAGATTTTGGATAAACTCTCTAATTGCAAAACGTATTTTCATATCAAAAGCACCAGCAGTATCAAAACCGGCAACATGTTGATCGCTAAATCCACCCGCAATAACAGAAGGATCATGTAAGTTCTTTTGTCTTGCCAGCAATGGTGGTGCTACAGGCAATAGAGATATAGTCTCAAATGCGTTGGAAGAAAAATTTTTCATATTAGCAAGCCCCTTTCTTTCTTTTAAAAAAAATAAATAATTTTTTAAATTTATCTTTTTGTTTGGGGAAAAAAATTGGGTGGGTACCAAGGCTACATATGTAGCCTGCTTACATACACAATAAAGATGTTTTTTTTTGGAAATAGTTTAGCGTTTATTCCTATGCCAGCTTGTTTCAAACGTTTGTATCAAACGTCAATATTCCGTTGCATTCATATCGGCTCGACCGTCGCGGCGTAGCAATTCAACCACTTCACGATGTCCCTTTGCTTTGGCAAGTTTCAGCGCTTCGCCATTGCGGGCGCGCGGGTCGGCTCGTCCGTCTTCGAGCAACAGTTTGACTATGTCGATGTGTCCCTCTTCCGCGGCGTTTTGCAATGCCTCGCTATCATTGGCTTTGGGGTTGGCTCGCCCATCTTGAAGGAGAATGTTAACCACGTAAGTGTTTCCTTTATATGCGGCAAACCGCAGTGGAAAACTGTCGTCAACCAGTGGATCAACACGGTCATCGTTAAGTAACAGAGAGATACTGATGTCAGCAGCACGGTATGCTACATTACTTGCTCTCCGTATCGCTATATTATCTCCCATTGAGGGATCGTATCCCTCAGAAACAATCAGCCATTCAGGCAGCTCATAGTAGCGCAACGCCAGGCTGAATAGCTTCAATTGGTATTTTTTCAGATCCGACCCCAGTAGCTGAGGATGCGCGATCCAGTGAAGAATCTTTTCTTTTTTGTCCGTATCCATAGACGTGTTTAATCGGATTTGCTGTATTATGCCGATAAGCCGGTCAGTATGTCGAACTACGGAAGTTACGACTGAACGGCCATAACCCTCGTGAAAGATCAGCCATTCCATTACTTTCAAAGATTCCGCCAGAAACGCTTTCTCTAATAACCTGTCTTTGTATTCCTCCAGTTCTTTGTGTGACCACCCCGGGCGCGCGAACCAGCCAAGGGCCTTTTCTTTGTTAACTGGATCCAGTGACTGATCTGTGATGAGGTCTTGCATTATTTGGACAGCGTCACTAACATACATTCGTCGCAGCATCTTGGTCACCATCTTTCTATTGAAACCAGGACGGTCCACCAGGTAGGTAACCAGTCTACCAAACTCTCGAATCCCCGGCCCGCCATACTCCTCTGGATCGATTCGTTCGTCGTGAAGCAGTAATTCAGCCGCTACGTGGTATCCCTTTTCTACGGCACTTTCCAGCGCTTCGTCATTGTTGGCTGAAGGATCGGCCCGTCCGTCTTGAAGTAACAACTTGACCACGCCAGTGTGTCCATTATACGCGGATTTCCGCAATGCCTCACTTTTAACGGCAGTAGGATCAGCTCGTCTATCTTGAAGTATCAACTTGACCATTTCAACCTGCCCGGTAACCGATGCATATCTCAACACATAACTATTCTTAAAAGTCGGGTTGGATCGTCCATCTTTAAGCAGCAACTTGAGCACTTCACTGTTCCCTTCAAATAATCCAGTGTTATCTGATGAACGAAACAATGCGACTTCTCTAAATGGATTGCTATATTTGGCGAGCGGATCGACTCGTTCATCTTTAAGCAATAACTTGACGAAACCTGCAACCCCTCTTTCCGATGCTCTCCTTAACGATATATTTTGAACCATTGAAGGGTCGTACCCTCCTTTAAAGATCAACCATTGCGCTAGTTCCATATCATCATCCTTGTTGTACAACGACGCCCACAATAGATCGGCTCGATATTCTTCCAGTTTTTGTTCTTCTTTTATCATCGAACGATCAAATGCACCCAACCTTGGCGAGTTGCCACTCGATAAAGGTAACAATGGATTTGCGATCCAGCGAAGGACCTGTTTTTTTTTGTCGGGATCCACGGATTTGTCGTTGAGGAGGTCTTGCATCACACTGGCAATATCCGATGGCGACATGCGCTGGACCATGGCCGTCACGGTGCCAGCGTTAAAATCAGGACGATCCATCAAGTAGGTAAATGGACCACCAATGAGCATTTCTACCGACTCGCGTCTGATGTAAAACGCCGTCTGGCACTTTTCCCCGCAAAAGACATTTTTAGAATTATTCTTTTCAAAATATAATAACGTGTTACGTTTATTACATATTATACAGTGTTGTACCATGTTGTTTTTATATAAGATACTTTCCCCCTTTTTTGACTTTTAATTACCATAATAATTTTATTTCATCAAATTCCTGTTTTTATTCAAAGTCAAATCCCTTATTCTTCAATTAACGTACATAATGTTGCATAGGTAGCCTGCTTACAGACTCGCACAAAGATGTTTTTTGGGAAATAGCTTAGCACATCATTTTATCAAAAACCAAACAATCTACAAAAATGAAACTAATAAAAATGAAGCCAGGAAAAAAATGGACTAGTCGAGTGATTAACAGCAAAAAGGGGCAATATGGAATTGTTACCGGATTAGCATTTAATTCATTGGTTGACGGAGTGAATACTACTACTAAAGTAACTAGTGATCTTTCTCAGCGCGATAGTTGGTATCATGATCCTGCTTTTCATATGAGTACTGCAGAGTTGGATGCGATTAATGGCGCTGAAGGCGCTCCTTTGTGTGTAGAACACGATCGCAATCATGTTGTGGGTAGTATTCATCATTCTTATATTGATGATACCAATCACAAAAAAGGCTGGCGTGTTATGGCTCGTATTCCTCTTAAAGATGAACATGGAAATGTGATTGAAAGGGGGCAAAAAGCTTTTGATGATATCAAGTCTAAAAAGCTTAATGGATTTTCTGTTGGTATCAAGAATAACATGAATACTAATAATTTTGGGGAGCGTCATGTTTCTGGTCGAATTTTTCATGAAGTTTCTTTGGTCAATGAACCATTTTTTGACGGATGTAATTTGTCAGCAACAATGGTGGCTTCGAAAAATTCAAAAGGTAAGATTTATAGAAATAATTCAGTCTTAGTAGACATCAACTTTAAAAATGTCTAATAATTTATAAAATAGAACAAGTTTTTATTCCATTTTCCGAAATGTCCGAGTCCAACAACCAAACTGATACTGCTCCTACCGATTCCACTGTCAAAACCATGGAAGAAATGGTCAGACAAACTGATTTGCTGAAGCAGCAGCTGAATGAGGCTACCGCTGCTCGCGAAGCTGCCGAGGCAGCCAAGGAAGAATCTTCAAAGGCTCAGTTGGCCGACCAGGAGCGTGATGAGCTGGCGGCTTTAAGAGCCGATAAGGAATCTCAGCTGAAAAAGTATCACGATGAGAATTTGCCCAAGGCTATGGAATACATCAAGTTTTTGGAGGAGACGGAGAATACGCCCGTTCATGAAGACGATAAGAAGGTGTTTATTAATGCTTACACGATTCCTCGTGATGAGTTTCAGCGCCAGGCCAATAGATTTACCAATCAAATGGAGCAGCATAACCGGCAGTCGGTGGAAATGGCAGCCTCCAAGAAAGCTTTGGAAGATAAGGAAGCTGAAATTAAGAAGGAGAAGGAATCTTTTTCTGCCAAGGAGCAGAAGATGACAGCGTTGATGGGACAGGCTCTGCCTAATATGCGGGCTTCTTATGCTGCGGCTTCTCTCAACTCGGCCAGCTTTCAGGCTCCTGAAGAGAAAGAGACTGAGGAGCGCAAGGAATCTGTCGGTATGATGGCTTCGCGTATTTCTGCTGGACAAATTATGATGCCCAAGCCCAATGAGCACGAATTGGGATTTTTGAGCCTTTACAACTACACTTCCAGTATTGATATGAATGCCTCCAACAACGATCCCTTTTCTGAGCCCCAGAAGCTTTTTCGCACCTCTATGCCCGCTATTCGTACCCACAATCAACTGACCAGCCCCAAGGGAGAACTTAATTTTCCTTATTCTGATCGCTATCACTATCCTGCAAAGTTTTCTTGGTTGGCGAATGAATCTGGACTGGCTACCGCCGACAACTTGCTTGATTACGTTAACATGAATGCCGCAAGAGACGTTAACGAGCCAAAGATGGATGAACGCAGAAGCATTTTGTAAGAAATAAAAACAAAAAGTATTAATTAAAAGATGAGTGGTCTTTTAAATTATAAAAAATGACACCAAAACAGCGTTGCGGACATATTCAAAACGAAAAGCAATTTTGTAGTGGGTGTTTATTAGTAACTTATTGCAGTGAAGAATGTGCAGAAATTGATTGGAATCAAAGACATAAATTTGAATGTATCGGAGAACAAATTGAGCCCACTCTGGAAGAGCTTTTTCAATGGGTAGAAGAAAATTCCAGTGGCTGGGATTATAATACAACACCCCGGCGCTGGCCAGAAAATTGGATCTATAAACCCGAATTCTTTGGGGATAATTTTTGGAAACAATATTATGAAGAAGAAGAAGAAGAAGAAAGCCCAGAAGAAGAAGTATTTCCATCAACAGTAATTGTATCACCCGATAAAAATGGAAGAAGAAAACATGACGTAAACGGCCCAGCTCGTAGAAAGCTTCATTTTTAATAAAAATTCATTTTGTCTTGCACCACGCACGAACAACTGGAGTTTCAAAATATTTCTCTAAAGAATATCCCATGCGTTTAAGTGATTCTTTATCGTTATTTTCGGCTTTTTTGTATTCTTCAATCGTATACATTGCTTCCACACGTTCTCCACGAACCTTTACAGAATCGGGTACAAAACGCAAGTGCTTATTTCTACCAATCTCAACTGGATGAATGTTTGGATCGTAAAGAAGCTCTGTATAATCACTTTCAATAACCTCTAGCGCTTCTGCGCGATCACCTTGTGGTATCTTAAGCAAAAGAAGGGTTATTTCTTCTTTTGTAAGTTTTCGAAGTGCAAGCCCTTTACAATTCTTCATTATTTATTTTCTTAAATAATTTTTTAAATTTTTATATTTTTATAAAAGGTTTCGTAAATGATTAAAATGTTCACAAAAACCAAACAAGTTGTAAATTCAGAGGATTTACCTTCTCACTGGGAAACAAAATCAATCTTTAATATTGTACCCAATGAGCGTACCAATTATGAAAAGATGAAAAAAGAACAAGAAGATGAAGAATGGCGTGTGGAAACGCTATCAGACCTTTTACCAACAATAGCATTAATGATGCTATTATTCTTGTGTGTTGTATTCTATAGCTGTCCTGTTTTACCAGATTGGTTAAAGCCGTATCAGGAAATTTTTAGAGCTTTTATACATATTTTTAAACAATAAAAGCGCATAGAATAGCTTAATATTGAACGCACTCTTTTTATAATCAGGTAATTTTGTTTATTATTAAAAACATGAAAAGACGAATACACGCCGTTTCCAATACTCGCACTGTAGATTGTTTGCGTTTTTCAGTCTCAAACTTGCCGCCTCGTACTGATTATGCTATTCAGCATTTTTCGCACCCAGGCGCTTCGCTAGAAGAAAATGAAGAGAGTATGGATTTTGCCATTCATTTTCGCCCGCCTCTTTCGCGTACAGCTGCAAGAAACGTACATGTAGGCGTTGTTTATTGCGGGCAAAAGATTCAACGCGCTCGTACTCCTTATTTATGTCATATCCCAGTTCTTACTGGCTCTGGTGGTTGTAAATATTCCTTGCGCAAAGATTTTTTAGACTATGAGCTTTTTGAAACTCATCAGCTTCGAACCTATAATAATGATAAAACTATTGGTAGTCTTTATCTTACCTTTGAAAATAATATGACTCGTCCGGACCATGCTGTGGGTGTCTATATCGAGCTGAAAGTGGATATGACGCTAAAAATGTTACCCCGCTTGTTGCCGGGTGAATTTCTAATGTGGTTTCCTCCTGATGTAGATCCGGCCGCTTATGGGATTAAAATAGATCCACGTCTCATTCCTCAACGCACCAGACTGTGGTTTAAGCTTAGAGGCATTTCCGGCACCAAAGCTTATATACTTGTTGGGTTTATGGTTCCTAAAAAGGGAAGCAAAGATGCCGAAACGTATAGTTTTTACAAAAGTAGTTCTTTTGGTTCGTTTCAACGATCTATTATGCGCTTGGGCTCTTTGATGGAAGATTATGCGTTGCTCAGTTATTTTTCCGAGTATAAATGGAAGCGTTTTCAAGAAATGGGCTGGTGCCCCGCACCTAAAGGATATCCGTGTGGATGGGGTGCTTCTCCTGACGGATTGATTATTGATGATAGAATTACTTGGAGCGATGTGCCGCATAAAACCAGTACCGCTTACAAAAATTATTACAATATTTCGCGCGGGGTGTGTGAAATTAAAACTTCAGAAAGAAGAACTGATGTCAGTGCCTATTATATCCCCCAAATGTATATGGAAATGATTTCTTTGGAATGTGTTTGGGCTGATTTATTACGCTTTCATCATTGCCGAGAATACGAGAATGGAAAGTGGATCTTTAAAGATAAGCTTTACGTTTATCGCATCTACCGCGATCCTGATTTGGAAACAGAGATGGTAAAGCTTTGGAAATATGCTCTGGATCATCTCGATACTTTGGTGGATGTAGCAGCAACATTGCCCTATGTAAATTTTAGAGAAAAGTTGGAAACAAAAGCCAAATCAATGAAACCATCCATTATTATTGAGGCGCCTTTAGATATATATGAACGTTACACCCAGCATAGAGATAACCTGGTATACGCTGCAGCTACAAAAACACCTGAAGAGATGGAAGCTTCTGAATCCCAACAGCTTTGGTGTGATTTGAATGAACGTCACAAAAAACTTTTGTGTCTGAATGAGAAGAGTGAACGCAAAGAAATGTTGCAGCTGATGAATGAGCAAATTCAAGATTATAGTTTTATTATGAAACAACTTTTTTAAATAAAAATTAATTACATAATTTTTTTTTGGGTCTGCCTTTTAAACATAGTCGTAAAGCTTGGGTTGGATCTTCCCAAATAACTTCTGCCGACATTCGACGCAACAATAAATTCCATATTAAATAAGAACCCAAAAAAGATGGTCTAGTTATATTTTTGCGCTTTGTGTTAAACGTATTCACTAGTTCGTACTGATCATCGTCATTATTTTCTTTCATCCAACCCATAAAACGAGTAATAGTGTTTAGCGCTGTTATTTTCAGCCCGTCGACACGGGATAAAACGTTTTTAGAAGTAGATGCTTCTGCCGTATAATTGTGGGAAATGTGTTCCACAAAGTCGATGAGACAATCAAAAAACACACTGGCTTCTTCAGCTTTGGGCCAAAGAGTGCCGCGTTTTGAACCCTTGAAGGTACTGAGATCCAAATTTAATGCTGCTTCCATTTTAGAAGAACTTTCCCATCTGCTTCCAGACAAATATTTACTGGCAAAAATAAAAAATGTTTTGGATGATTGATAATCTACAGCTTTTTTTAGCAACATAAAGTTGTCCATCATCCACTTGGAAACGGCATCACATCTTAAAGTATGATTAGCTCCGTGTATATCATATAAAATAGTATAAAGTTCCAGCGGCATAACAATGGAGGTATAATTCTGCATGGTCAATTGATTTATGTAAAAACATAACATGGCGTAATTTTTCACATAATCACGATTCCGATAAAAGTTTAAAATTTGTCCATTATCCTCATTTTCATATAAACGTTGCTCTTCTTTGTTTTGTAGCATCATAAACTTGTCCGATACTGGAGAAAAATATACTGCAAATCCAAAACCTACAGATTTCACAAAAGCACCAGCATCTTCCATGCGGGAAAGTAATAGCAACTGTTCCACTTCATCCTTGGAGCGAAATAAACTATTGATGGGAAAAATAATTTCAGAACCCCTAACTTTCATAATTTAATTGTTTAAAAAATGGAAAGGGGGGCAGAAATTCAAGATCCGTTTGGGTTGGGAGAAGTGACGCCCATTACAGCTTTTGTTACGGATAAAGATAACAATGAAGAGACTAAAGTTGATTTGGGAGAAACTCGGTTCGAAGTTATAAGAGATGAACAAGAAGCCACCAGTACCAAAGCCAAAACTTTAACAGAGGCCGATATGAAAGATTCTTTTGGTGATCTCCCAAAAGATTGCTGGGAAGATCGTTTAAATGTGGAGCAACATTTCTTGGCAGCCGGACCAACCGAAAAACATATTGATGTAAAAGGAAAGCCGTTTAAAAACGTCAAAAGAACAATTATTGTTGGCACTAATGGCTATATGGCATGGGCTCTAGAATGCGACGACACCACCAAGTTTGTTCTAGATGAAGAAGGAAAAAAATCTTTAGAACAAGAAATTGCTGATTCTAAAGAATATGCAAAGTGCAATCCTGCAGCTGCTTATAAGGGCTCATTGTCTGGATTGGAGCAAAATGCATTTATTCGCCATATGAACTTTGATATTTATAACACACAAACTTCTAATATTGCAAACCAAAAGGTGAAAGAAATGTCTGCTATTGCAAAAGTAGACAAAAGTTTGGTGGGAGCACTTCGAATTCTGGGACCAAAGTTGAGCAAGCAGCTTAAAACACTCCCTGAAACGATAAGAGAACCCAAGCCAATTGGGTCCCAGGAGCGACCAGGCAATAGATTTTGTGGGGTGACGCATTGGGAGGAAAAAGTATCAACATTTGAAGAAGAAGAAGAATCTACCAACGGAACTGATTTTAAAATTCTACAATGTCAAATTCCTTATATCAAGACGAAATTGCAGGCTGGAAAACGCTCAGACAAAAAAAAGAATCAAACCAAAGTTATCAAAACCAATTGGAAAGATTCGGAATATGTGCTAAATTGTATGCCCAATACGATTCCGTGTGGTTGTTTTAATGATACGCATTTGGCCATCATGTATCAGCCAGCAGGAACAAAAGATACCGGGATGTTGCGCCTTTGTATCTTTGATGCTACCCAGCCATTAGAGAAACCAGAAAAGACATTTGAATTTGCATTTCCTGAGCGCTTTTCCATGGGTGGGATGATTTGCACGGCTCTAAGTAAAGAGGGAATCTTTTCCACCTCATTATCAGCAGGAGCAATTGTGTTTGATACAAAAAGCGACAGCGAGCCCATTATTCACGCCCTCTGGCTCAGCATTGATGATATCAAAGAAGGAGAAGAAGATCCAAAACAATTGATTCGTTATGTGACTTCACTTTCTTTTTCCCAAGACGATAGCAAATTGTTAGTTTTGGGAACAGACAAGGGAGAGTGCCATATTGTAAACTGGGAAACTGGAGAACAATACAACATTGAACATTTACCAGCTGTAGAGCCGGTATTCGCTGCCAGTCATACAAACGATCATACATTTATGGAAAGTGTCATGGGCGTATTAGTGTGTAGACCTACAGTGCCTGTTCCAGTATTTATAGATATGGATCGACCAATTGCCTATGATACGTGTGGATCGCTTATAGCTATTATGACCAAATATGGTGGCTTAAAGTTTTTCAACAAAAAAGTGCGCCGAGTAATGCATGCATGCGTGCCAGAATCACAAGCAGGAAAGTGTAACATCAACAACACTCAACATGCATATCAGGGCATAAAGCTGTTTGAAAAGAGCGTAGTATGCGTTTATCCAAATGGAATTGTCAGAAAATATGAATTGATAAGATAAAAAAAATTAAATTTTGAAAGGGGTTTACAAAAAAAATTATGAAACGTAGTAGAGAACAAAGCTTTGAACATACATACTTGCAAAGCATCATACTTGCAACGTATAAACGCTTGTGTAAGCTGAAAGCGGAAGAACGCAAAGAAATTTGCAAAAAGTTTTGGAAAGAGTTTTCTGTTGATCAAGATGTACTACATGATTGGTATTGGCATTTTGTTTCTGCCGGCAACGCTTCTCCATTCGAAGCTGCTGTTCGTGCAATGCTTTCAGATATGGAACTTTTTTTTTCATATCCCGACGCGGATATTCAATGCAAGAATGGAAACGATTGTTGGTATATTCAGAATCCAGGAAACGACATTGAGCACGAACACAACTACTATAGCGTTGTAGATCCAGAAAACTTTTATTACTGCGACGCCTGTCACAACACAAGTCGGTGTTTGAAGCCAAAAACTTTAAAGCGTATGGAACTTAAAGCTGTATGCAAATCAGTCATTAAAAAGTAATTTTTATATAAGGATCTAAGAGTTAAATTGATTAAAAATAAATAAATTATGTGTATTGCAGATACCAAAAAAGGAACCAAGTGTAAACTAAAATCTAGTAAAGATAGCGAATATTGTTGGAGACATCATAATATCGCGGTGATTGTTCCCGCGCAGATATGCGCTGCCACTCTAAAAAACGGCAAACTCTGCCACTATAAAGCTAAAGAAGGTGGTAAATGCGGCAAACATGCTGCAAAGCGAGAAAATAGCGGCACTGGTGAAATTCGTTCAAAAGGCCATGTTAAGTTTGAAAATCATACTTACATGGCCAATGTAAGTGGTAGCAGTAAAGATAAAGGTGCCTGGAAGACGTTTTGGGAAAAGCATAGTGGGGGCGAAAAATACCCCAAAACGTGTAGAGTTAAGGATTGTGAGCGTACCGCTACTTGCACCGGACACATGTATATGAGATCAGAATGGGAAGCGGGAGAGCGTAAAAATAATTATCTGGTGCCCATTTGTTCGCATCACAACTCTATAAAATATGATGCGCCCAATTTTGTAGAAGCTAAAAAAACTACTGTAGCAGTAAAAATTTTGGAGAATAATTTGGAATAAAAACATTTAGTTATTGACATAATTTGTAACAAACAGTCTTTTCTAAATAGAGTAAATTATGAATACGGAACAATTCTTCAACTTCATCTCTTCTTCTTTGGGAAAAGATGCTTCTAAATGCTCCCATTGTAAAAACCAAAATTCTTCATACCTCTGTGGGGGCTGTATGCAAGTAGCTTTTTGCGGAGAAGCTTGTCACAAAAAGGCATGGAACACTGAACATAACTTGGAATGTGTGTTTATACAGGGAGATGTGGAGGACACAAACCTAAAAAATGATAAGGAATATATTGATCTGGCTGATCCCAGATTTAAAAACATTTTACAAGTTCTTCAAACTTTTTTAAGCGCCAGCGGTGTTAAAAATTTATCTAGTACATCCAAATATTTTAACAAAGTTATGAGAAAAGCAATGTTTCAGTCTCAAACATATAAAATTTCTAAAGATGTATTAAATGACCGGCATTTTGCGTCTATTGCACCACACATTCAAAATGTCTTTATTGATGATAGACTAAGTAGTGAATACTTGATAATGTTAAAAGAATTGGCGCCAAACATTTACAAAATGACTTTTGGATATACTTTCAATCAAGATGTGCGCGGCGCACTGCCTCAAAGCTTGACGCATCTCACTTTTGGACATTATTTTAATCAAGATGTGCGCGGCGCACTGCCTCAAAGCTTGACGCATCTCACTTTTGGATATACTTTCAATCAAGATGTGCGCGGTGCGCTGCCTCAAAGCTTAACGCATCTCGCTTTTGGACCACGTTTCAACCGAGATGTGGGTCGTGGCGCGCTGCCTGAAAACTTGACACATCTCACTTTCGGATACAGGTTCAACCAAGATGTGAGTCGTGGCGCGCTGCCTCAAAGCTTGACACATCTCACTTTTGGATTTGAGTTCGATCAAGATGTGCGCGGCGCGTTGCCTCGAAGCTTGACACATCTCACTTTTGGTGCACATTTCAATCAGGATCTACACGGTGCGTTGTCTCAAAACTTGACGCATCTCACTTTCGGATACAGGTTCAACCGAGATGTGGGTCGTGGCGCGCTGCCTCAAAGCTTGACACGACTCACTTTTGGTGAACATTTCAATCAGGATGTACATGGCGCACTGCCTCAAAGCTTGACACATCTTACTTTTGGAACGTCTTTCAATCAAGATGTGAGTCACGGCGCACTGCCTCAAAGCTTGACACATCTTACTTTTGGAACGTATTTCAATCAAGATGTGAGTCACGGCGCGCTGCCTCAAAGCTTGACGCATCTCACTTTTGGAGATCGTTTCAATCAAGATGTGAGTCACGGCGCGCTGCCTCAAAGATTGACACATCTCACTTTTGGAAATCGTTTCAACCGAGAATTAGTTGGAAATTTACCCAAAGGATTAGAGTATTTTAAAATGATTGGATTTGATTACAACAAAATCATTTTAAATCTTTTACCAACAAGTGTAACAACAATTATAATCTCACGACATGATTCACGGATTTCTACTTGGAAGCAAGAAGCTGATAGAATTGGTGCGACACTAGAAACATACTAATTAAAAAATCCTTATTATTAAAAGAACTTTTGCAAATAAAAACTTTTGTATATTCACTTACTTACTTACACAAGCTTTTTGTAAAAAAAATAAATCTCTGTAGATTATGTCTGTTTTTGGACGGACAGTAGAAGTTTTATATTCTACCACCGAAGTATGGAGTGGTATGCCGTATGTGCTGGCTGCCGCCGGCATCTTTGCGGGTGGAATTATTGTGCTTTCATTCTTTTTTGGGGGTATTGAGTATGTCTTGTATGGTAGAGAGCGAAGAAGTATTCAGCTAGTCTCTGTTGGTAAAGAAAAAAACAGCGAATTTGACACCGAAACTTGGGTGGACATTCCCACTGGGACGGGAAGGAATTTAGCACACCTTTTCATCATTTCGGCATTTTTTCTGGGAATTGTTTTTGTAATTTGGATTTCTACCTCTGTTATTGGTTTAAATCCCTGGTCTTCAGCAGCTGCCACTTTAACGCTAGGTGTATTGTTGACGTATTCTTTTGGTGGACTTCTTAATCATTTTTCTGCTGGTATCGCAACCCTGGGAACAAGCTCGATTGCTGTGGGTCAGTATTGGGAATTTGCAAACTATCCAGATTATAATGGTTTTATACATAGCATTGAAAAGCTTGCAGTTTATATGGTGCGTTTTGATGAAAAAACAAAAGCGGGGGAGCTGTTGTATATGCCCATGTCTTTATTTTTAAACAACCCCAGAAAGATGAATGCTTCAAAACAAAAAGGGTTTATGCCTGGATTTAGAATCTATCAAACAGCACCTCCCAAAAAGGTGTTATTTAAACCGCGTTTAAATAAAGCTGAAAAAAGTGTTTAAATATTTATTCATCTTCTTCTTTTAGCTTGAATGCTTCTTCCAGCTTGATGCGCTTTTGATCTTCTTCAACTAAAGAAGCCATTCCTCGTTTGAGTCCAGTTTTACTTTTACTGGTGGTCTTGGTGAGTTGTGGTGCTGCTTGATTTTTACGTTTTTGCTCCGGGACCTCTTTTTCAACAAGCAAACTCCCTTTGTCGCAGGCAACCATTAAGTCATTCTCTTCATACCGAGGATCAAACCCTAAAATATGCAAGCCGCGTCCCGCGCGCTCTGTCATATAAGTGCGAAGAACATCAAGCGTAATGGTGACGGTATCTTTTCCCTTGTGTGGATTCTTTTCAGAGCCATCAAAGGCGGCATCATACAACACAGATTGGCAAAACCGCCAAATATCAACGGGGCCAGCTCCCGAAGTATAAGTGTCCAAATTGGCAAAATCTGCATCCGATAGTTGAATATCCACCTTTTTCCCATGAAGCAAAAGATGTTTGGCTCCATCATTTAGTAGCGTTTCCAGGCAGGTACGTCGATAAGAAGAAGAAGGTTGAGGTACAAAGAAAAACACCCCAAAATAAGACATAATCTTTAAGCGCATATCACGCACCACTTCAGAAACGTTTTGGCCAGCAGCTCGAATAGGATCTTTATCAAAACAAGCAAAAACAATCATTCCTTGTCGATAAATTTCGTCTTGAAGATCAAGCATAAATTGGCGCGTCAAGTCATTATCGGGACGCAATACCAGCTCATCAGCACCATCAATAACCAATACTTTCTTCATGTGGGGGATGTGCTGTACTTCTTGTAAATACGTTTGAATAGCATCTACTGCAAGTGTAGTTCTTCCGTATTCAACTTTAACGCTACGAAACGCTTGAAAATTGTTTGACTCGTGACAAAAATTTTCAACGGCTCTAGCTTTTTGCATACTCTTTCGCCCATAAACTGCAAACATTAGTTTGGCCGGAATTAAAGTATCATGCAGCCGCCCAGAATGACAGACAGGGCCCGAAATGAATTGATTTAAATCATCTAAAAAAATTTGGTCCCCATTATAAAAAGGAATCCCCTCTTCTTCACCAATATTCATTTTTATTACACCCCTCTTAGGTTTTGTAAGAAATAAAAAAAGACAATTATTCACCGGGGTTTGTAAAGCTCATATTTTTAGAAAAAAAGAAAAAATGCTTTCTTATACTAACGATCAAAGTCGGTATACGTCTGAAGTCCAGCAATGGCATCGTGATGTTGGACCGCAAATTCCTATTGGTGATTTTGTCAATTATTTGGACCCCAAAGCTTTGGGGTTGGAAAATGCTGCTCAATTTTATGCTCCTGTTGAATTTTCAATTCATGTAAAGGGGCATATTTCAGAACCGGCGGGCGCCATTCGGCTGCATGTACCCGTTCATGCCAATGAAAATTGGCTTTCCATCCTGAAAGAACATATTGGAACCATGTACCATGTCGGTGCCCAATACATTGATTTGCGTGATGTGGCTGGACGATCCGTTACCGTTTTTGACAAGGATCAACTGGAGAATGTCGGAAAGCTTAGCGTTTATGTTGATGGACGCAAAGCACGCCTAGATACCATGCCCCAAGTTCCTGCTGAGTATAGCATTAACAAGCTCAATTCCATCGAATCTTGGTACAACGCTGTCAAAGCAGATTTGCCCGAAATTGCCGCCAAAGAACTGGTCAAATGCAGTTCTGTTGATGAACTGATTGAAGCCATCGCTCCTGGTGGTAGCGTCGAAAGTGTCATCAAAAGTGAGTTGCATGAGCGTACGAGTGATTGGAACGAGTTTGTGCGCGTTAACCGCATGAATAGCCCCTATTCTTTGAGCAGCGCTGGCGCCGAGCAAGCACTAGACGCTATTGGAGAAACTGTGCGTGGAGAGCTTGACGCTTTTGTGCGTTCTGCTCCGCAGCAAATTTCTTCCTACTTTTCGAGCATTCAGGCTGAGCGCATGCAGCGCAAGCTTTACCAAGAAGGCAGAGATGTTGACGGATACAAGCAGCTTTTCAACGCTATGCCCGCCCACATTAAGGTGTCTAGCGAAAACGGCTTTCAAATGTTTCATGATTTTGCCAGCAATGTTTTTGACTCACCCACTGTAGCGGAAGACATTACCAACGTCATCTATCTTAAGCCCATTGCTGGATGCCGTTGGGAAACTGATCCGGAAACCAAAAACTTTTATGATGACCGAAACCAGAACAACCAAAATGCTATGAAGGAAAAGAAGAAAGTTTTACCGGTTCCAAAAAATAATGTGCCCAAACCAGCTTCACCGCCTCAAAATAACAGCCCCAAACCAATTCCAGCTCCGTCTTCAGCGCCTCAAGAGAAGAAACAACAACAGGAAGTTCTATCATTTGCAAATAGAAAGCCTACAACTGAAGTCGAAGTAAATGAGGTTTTAAAAGATGTTGCAGCTCTTAAAAAGGGAAAAAGAGCGGCACTAAAGGAAGTTATGATCAATATGGGCGTTTCCGAAGCAGATGCTGATGATATTATTCTAAAACAAGTAAACAATGTAGTACCCGCTGCACGAAAAGCAATGCTGGATAAACTTGAAGAAATTATTACTGTAGTTCCGCCTGTGGTAGATGAACCCGAAGAGGAGCAAGGAACTGAAAATAATAGTAATGAAGAAGCAGCAAATGATGGTGGCGGAGGTGAAGGTGGTGGTGGAAATTCTGCTCCAGCGGATAAAAGTACCAATAAGGGGGGTGATGCCCGTAAAGATCAATTATTTTCATTATTTCAAACCGATTTGGAAGCACGTACGGAAGATGAACTCATTGAATATTTAAATCTTGCAGGAAAAAAAGCTTTTCCAAAAATGAAAGCAGGAAGTCTTGGGAAAATCGTCCAAAAATTTGGCGTAACTTATAACAGTGTCGATGATAACAAAGCGGGATTGATCAATAAGCTTTTTGTTAAATATCAGAACAAGTTGGAAGCGCGTATCGAGGCGCATCATCCTTGGAATGCCCATATCCAAAAGCTCAAGGATATTTCCGGCAGCTACCCCGACCATTATATTGAGAACCACAACAAGATGGATCTTAGTGAGCACGCCCCTTATGAGGGCGATGCTGAAGAAACTTATGAAGCGTATCACATGTTTGCCGGCGCCGCCGTTATGCCCGAAGCGGCGTTCATCAGCAGACATCGTTGCATGGACAAGCACAAGAAGAAGAAGAAGAAGAAGAGCCGCGAGCGCCCTCCTCTGGTAAACGCTAGTGTGGCCATGCAGATGCGCGAGCGCCATTCTATTCGTGAAGAAGAAATGCGCGAGCGCCCTCCGTTGGTAAACGCTAGTGTGGCTATGCAAATGCGCGAGCGCCCTCTTTTGGTTCCTATCAACGCGCCTATTCGTGACGAAGAGATGCGCGAGCGTCCTCCTTTGGTTCCTATCAACGCCCCCATTCGTGAAGAAGAGATGCGCGAGCGCCCTCCTTTGGTAAGCGCTAGTGTTGCTATGCAAATGCGCGAGCGCCCTCCTTTGGTAAGCGCTAGTGTGGCTATGCAGATGCGCGAGCGCAATGTCAAGGTGGAAAAGGTTGAATCTCCTTCTAGATTTGCTGGACTACCGTCGGTGGATGACCTCTTTTGAGCATTAAAAGAAGGAATTTATTCATCTAAATAATAATAAAAAAGAAAATTGAAAAAGTAAAATAATGAGAGGAACTTTTGTTTTTGACAGAAATAAAAGTGCTAAAGATGCCTATCTTCCAGTACGGGGAGACACAGCAGATCAAAATTACAATTCAAAAAAACAACATCATCTTTCAGAAGAACAGCTCGCTTATATGGAACAATTAAAAGATCGGGTCAAAAAGCTTGAAGAACAAACAGAAACCGCGCCTCCTGAAACACCTAAAAAAAAATTAGATGGTTTACGAAAGGAGTTAAAGGATTACCAAACCCAATTGGCGGTTTTTCAATCTGCTGATGACGGTGATGAAGACTCTATACTGAGTATGGAGCAGTATAGAATCGTACCACCCACTTTTATTCCAACAACCACCACTGCTAAACGCACTCTAGATTATGGTTCTGGAGAAACTCCGCTTCAAACTAAAAAACTCAAGGATACTGCTATGAATGCAGAGACAAAGATGATTCTGAAATGGACAGAAGAGCTAAACAATATTCTGGTTCGCGCACTTGCGCCGCTTATGACCGTGGTTGGTATTGTGGCTACCCGGCTTACATATGATGATGTACGTAAGCTTTTGGCTTGGAAAGAAAATTCCAGCTCGGTTAATGATCGCCTAAAAATAGTACAAGCAGCAAATACAGTGGAAGAATTTATTCAAATTAATAGTGAAACACTGGGGACCAAATTGCTTCAAGTTTATATTGCTTCTTACGATCCTAAAACCGAAACCGAGGATGAGTTTACAGAAACGAACGCGCCTATCGGTCATGATTGTTTTAATTTAGATTTAGATAATAACCCTAATGCGTTTTCAGAATTTATTCTCCAACGATCTAACAATGCAAAGGAGGCTGCAAAGAAAGCTTTAGAATATTTAACTCAGAGTACGACCGAGGTTCAATTTGCGCCTGCCTGGGCTTTTGAAGTTGTTAGTGATTCTATTTTTCGAGCAGTGTTATCTGGTGCCAGTTTTGGTGCGTTTGTAGCTGCTGCTGATCAGATTAGAAGTGTTCGAAATTGTCGAAACTTTACCATCAAAGAATTGATTTGTTCTCCCCAAGTCCGCAGACAATATGCTTATATTATTTCCAGTCAATATTTACTTTCTGGTGACGCTGTATCTCGTTCTAGTCGTGGAAAATCACGTGCTTCCAATTATCAAAATATCAATGCCATGCGTATGCAGGAGGGTGAATCTTTGCATAATGGTTTAATTTGGTTTGAAAGCGTTTATGCAGCTCCAAATCCCATCCTAAGAAGATTTGAAGCTGAAAAGCAAAAGAAATTGGAAAAGCTTAAGGGCAGTGATGATTACAACAATGCTGAAGCGCGTTTAAACGTTTTTATGAATATGCTTCCTCAGAAAGAATTGTTATACCGCGGATAAAAAAAATAAACTTTTAAGGATTTTTACAGTTAATGCAAGCTTCTTATTCAGTTTCTATTATGCGTTTGTGTAATTACGAAATTAGCAGAAAACAAACAAGAGCTGTATTTGTTTGGTAAAAAAAAATATTAAGAAATTTTAAGATTATATCAAGAAAAATATTTAATAAAAATACTTAAACCAAGTAATTTTATAGGAAAAAGAAATAAAAGATGGCATATTACGGAAGCGAGGATGAGTCCGTCTATTCTGACGAGGATTTGGTTACTGTTCAAGAACATGTGACTCCGGATATGTTTTCACATGTGCAGAAAATTCCCATTGATATCGAAGTGACTGCTTCGGCTATCGATTTGGAACGCAATCCCCAACTTTGCATTTGGAAAATGCAGCAGCAGTTGACTAAGCATTTTAAGCAGAATTTGGCTACTGTTGATCGCATGAATGCCGGTGAAGACGAATTGCGTGGAAACGTGGATCGCATTTTGCCGCTGGGATTTGATATTGAGATGCAAGCCAATACCTTTCCTTTTGCTATGGGTGCCGATATCCCTGGACTGATGCGCAATAATATTCACCGAGATGGTGTCTGCACTTACCGTCTGCCGCCTTTTCTTGCTGCCGAATCTTGCAGCAAGTCCATTTTTGATGCTGAAAATATTGTGTCTTCGGATGCTTATGAGAACTACCGATTGTGTACTTTGGAGGAATTGCAAAATGATATTGAATTTAAGCCCAAGCGACAAAATGCGGATGCGCATGCCCGTGTTGCTGTTGGATCGCTGGCATACAAGTCTCTAGTGAAAAATTTGAACGAGGGTCATTGGAGGGGACAGTTGTCGCGACAACAAATTGATAGCATCTTTAACCCTGATGGATTCACGGTCCATGTTACCGAAAAGATGGGAAGTGATATTAAGAATCAGCTTCAGCCGCACATTGAGCAAATTGCAAAGAGCTTTATCGATATTTCCAATTTCAATATCAAGATTCATCGCGCTGATGGAGAAAAGAGCTTTACTTCTCCCAAAAAGATTGCAGGCGCAATCAACCAAACCGCCGGAGGAAAGAACACTTCCACCAAGATGAACATGGACGCTCTGGGCCGTAACTGCACTTATTACGTAAAGGGAGTTTTGAGTTTTGTGACTTTCTAAAAGAAAAAAAAATAAATAATAATAATAATAATGAAGGGTTGGGTTTATCTTGATTATCCATTCATCTCCAACGAGGCGATAACGGACTCACAAAAGCGCATAGCTGATATTATAGATACTTGGTGGAATTCAGCTTCGTTTGACCCCACTAATGTATCGTTTGGGGCGCATGTAATTCTTTATCATCACATTGCTACAAAAGATTGGTATCTTGACCCCAGAACAATTAACCCCTATGAAGATCGGTTGATACTTTGTTATAAAATCCACAAGGCGCGCCATAAAATTGAATTGCTGGGAACGCTTCAAGCACGACAACACATGTTAAGTGATGGATATTTTGGAGAAGCTAATCTCACACGCACCAGAAGAGCCAATATACCAGAAGAAAACTCTTCACTACCTAGTACGGAAACGACAGAACCGCTTTTTTATTTTCCAGTTTGTAATGTCCATCGTATTAGAGAGTTGGTACCAAATAAGAATGATTTAAAGTTGGCACTCCAAAATAGAGTAAATTGGTTGTTGGAATGTTTAGAAAAAAACACACACACGTTAGAGTTGCAAAATACAACTCCCGAAGAAGATGTTGTTTCGTTAATCATGATGAGCTTAATTCATCAGGGAATGGAGTTTGTGTCTACAACTCATCAGTATGCAGCTGTTTGTGTTCCAAAAATGAGAAGTACTTTTTACAAAATAAGTATCAAAGCCGAAAAGTATAGATTCATGTCCAAATTTTCGCGCTTTCGTACCGAATCAGCTGTAATTGATTTGATTGATCACAATCAGCTTTTAAAAGGCATCAATTTTGTTAGAGCAGAACAGCTTGATCCAATTGATTATCAGTGTTTCTTTAATCGATTTGGAAACGATCCATCCATTCAACCACCAACTTTATTTTTTAAAGTACCATTGGAAGAAGTACCACACGCACTGGCAAAAGATTTGCCCCTACACACCGGGATGCAACTACACTTGTCTTACTTGGACGTAGCTTTATGGGTTTGGAACGTTTATGAAATTTCTTTTCAAAGATACGGAACGCGAATGCAGCGCGATGCGCCTTTAGAGCAGTGGGTAGTAGATTTGTCCAAACGAATTTTGCTTTTTAAACCAAAAAACACCATTCCCAAGCAAATTAATATTATTAGGACGGTTGATCCTAAAGCTGGATTTAGTGTGGATATCCAAAAGCTTATCGATTGTATGCCACCATGTATGAAAGCAGTAGTAAACAATCATTTTCCTAGAAATCCCGAGCGGATGACAATAATTCCCTCTCTCCGGGAAGCGGGTATAAACTTGGAGACTGCTGAAAATTTATTTGAAAACTTGAACAACAGATACCCGGCAGCTGGTGGTGGTGCTGTGGAACTCAGAGTGCGATTTAACGTCAAAGCTTTATGGAATAGACCCCAAGGAACTACATATTGTAAACGAATTATTGAACGCACAACAGCGAATGCACAAGATCAGATGCATTGTCCGTTTGTAGCGAAAACCGGAGAAAAAACTTCCGTTCCAAATTGTAGAGCCTGCAAAAGCGCTGCCGGTATGTTGGAGATTGAGGATATGTATGCCCCGCATCTATTTCTACAAAACAAGTTGATGGCAAAATCAGAAGCGATAAAAGAACCCAGTCTCAAAAAAACAAGGGAAATTGCGGATAACAGTAGTAGTGATAGCGATGAGGTTGAAGAAGAAATTTGGTGATTAAAAAAACATTTATTTACAATAATTTATTTCGTTTTGCCGCTTTTATGCTTTCTGCTCTAATGATCTTTTTTCTAGGAGATTGACAATCTTCTAGTGCTGCATGAACTTGGGCTGCCAAGAGTTGTTGTTTCATATGATGTCTTATAATATCTTCAAAAATCTGTCGATATGATTCTTCTCCTTCTTCTCCGCTCAAATCAATACCAAACTTTTTCTCTAATTTTATACATTGCTCTTCAGGGATTAAAGCAGCTTTAATAAGTTGTTCCATCTTTTTTTTATTATTTACACTCGCTACCCCTTTTCTTTTTGCCAAAAAATTAAAAATGTAAAAATCAAACCCTCCCAATAATAATTATCATCATCATCATCATCATTCATTTACTCGTTTCCTGTTCTTTGATACGCTTACTGCGCCTCTTGGTAACAACAACGTTTTTTTCCAAATGTTCTTTGAGTGGAATTTGATTTTCAACTAAAATGCGTTTTTTATCTTTAAATTGAGGGAAAGGGGCTGCAGGTGGATTCCAAGAATTTAACCACCCAGAGTTCATTCAAAAACTCTTTATGAAGCTGCTTTTAATTTCTTTGCTTTTACTTTACATTTTATTGAGTTGGGTCAATTGGATTGTATTGTCGTTTTGTTGTTGCATTTATTTCGTCCTTTTTTACTTGAATGGCAAAGAGTATAATGGTGATATGCGCATGGAAAGCGTAAGACGTTTGCGTATTTGGCGTTATTTTTCACCCATTCGTTATACGTTTTCTGATGAGATGCAACTCTGTACTCGCGCCAAGCGGGTCTTTGTGATTATTCCTGGTGATACTATTGAATCTCTTATTTGGGCATTTGGTTTACATGGTGGACAATTGGATCAGCGCTTTTCAGAAAAGTTGACTTTTGTGGTTCCTCCTATTTTTATGAAAATTCCCCTCATTAGAGATTTTCTCCTGTCTTGTGGCGCTGTAACTTATGATCCAAACAAAGATGCGCCGATAGAAGATTTGATTTTAGAGCTGGTAAACGCTGGTCGGAGTGTCTGTTTTTGCCCTTCTCGTTTTGCAAATGTCGAAGAAGAAGAAGATTTAGAAAATAATATTAATGCGGTGGGAATCTCTGATACTTTATTAACCTTTGCTCGTCAAGAAAGATTGGAACTAGTTCCGGTAGTGATACACGGGGAACGAAAGCGTTATTTTAAGTTGAAATGGCCCCGAATACAGCGTTATTTTTTAAATCTCTTTGATTATGCTTTTCCAACATTGGTTTTACCGCGTTACTGGGCCAATCAGCGCCCGCCACTATTGAGGGTAATGATTGGCTCGTCTATTCATTGTGAAAAGTGGGATAATAATACAGATTTGAAAAGGCATTTTTGTGATTGGGTAAAAAAAAGCGCTGGCCGCGGAGACACACAAATTTTAATAAATTGAAGAGAGGGGTTGGGTTTAAAAAAAAACAAATATGGACCCGGCGACTGCAAAAGAGATTCAGAGACAAAAAAAGCTACAAGAGCAATTAGCCACCACCTCACAAATTAATGCGTTAGTTTTGGGAGAATTTATCTGTCGGAAAAACGGTGCCGGTTCCCTTGAAGAGCTACAAAGCAAAGGACTTTATGGAAACCGTCCAGAAGCATGGACTTTGATGATGGAGCATACTGCCGGCGTTGAGTTGGGAAGCGTAAAACGTTCTGATGGACAAGTTAATAAGAATTTTGTTTTTTGCATTGACACCAAAGAACAAGATTTAAATTGTTTACTTTCTCCAAACAATACAGAAACTTGTCGTTTTTTGGATGACCCGCGTATCCCCGAAAGCAATCAATGGGTCCATCCATTTACCGGCCAAAAAGTACCAGGCGATTTATCAAAAACATGCATTTACAACAGTATAACCAGACATGTCTGGAGCAGCTTTGATATTAACATTGATGTATCCATGGGATATATTCATACCGGAATCGACGCTTTACATAACGTATCTGAGTTTGATAAGTGTTACCAAGCTGCTGGCGGCACCAAGGGCGGCTATATGACCATTACCAAAACAAAGCCAGATGGAAATTCGGTAGAAAACATTTCTCTTGCTTCTGGAAATAAGGGAGTAACAAATCCGGATTTTGTAAAAACCATGGCGCTTCTAAACGAAAAGAATGTTTGGAACGGAATCATCAAAATACCCTTTGATGTATGCAAAGAAGCCGGGCTTCCGGTATACAACGGTCCACCAATTCCCTCAACAGAAAGCATTCTAAAGAAGATGGAAAATCTTAAAATAGAGGGCGATCCAAATAAGGAAGCAGAGCGTATGAAAGAAAAAATGCAAGCTCGTTGGGAGAAAGATTCTGAAGGAAAGAAACGTCATGAATATTTTGTGCTCATTCCAGTTAATCATGTGCTGGCATGGCCACTACGTTCTCAGGAATATAGAATATCAAAAGATATCAACGTGGAAATGTTTACTTTCAATCCTAGAAAACCAGATGGAACTGAAGACGATCCAGTGCTGCTTTATTTCATTGTAGCCAATCCACTTTTTGAAGCCATGATGAATGATTGGAACAGCAAAGGACCAAATAGTTGGTTGGGAAAAGTGGATATGCGTCCATTAAACGAAGTGTCGTTTAAATTTACACCACAAACAGATCGAGCACGCTATAATAATTTGCCAGAAAATTGTAAAGCACAAACAGGCGTTGTAGCGCTTAGAACATACATTACGTATTCCGTACCGCCTGTTGGATTGACGCAAGAAGCTATTGATCAATTAGCACCCACTTTATCGCCTGGATTCCTTCCAGCATCTGCAGAGCTCACTGAATCTGAAAAGAAGGATATTGCCGTAGAAAGATATATCAGACATGGTATTTAATAAATTTTTTTTTTAAATTAAATTTAAAACTAATCTTGATTTTTCCATAAACGAAATGATGCAATCCCGTAAATCATCAGAGACATCTTGGCGCGAATCTACAACTTTATCTAAAAAGTCCCAATGTAATTCAGCCAACTGTTCGATTGCATGTTTTCGCATAGCGTCTTTTTCACCTTTATAATGCTCGCTCCAATGAGTGCTGGATACCATAACACGATGCTCAAGCGCTTTAACTTTTGCTTTCAACTCTACTTCGGCTGTAGATTGTTTGAAAATTAATGTTTGCAGACCTTTGTTTTCATCCAATATTTTTTGTATGGGACCAAATCGTTCATTAGCTGCCCGAAGCTGCTCGTTTGATCGCGTTAATCCACGATTTTCTGTATCTACTATAGCCATTTGTTGCGCAATCTGATCAAAATGCGCTTTGGTAATTGTATTTTCTTTGATACACATATCCTGCAAAGCAATTAAAACTTGACGCGCCTTGGGATCTGATGCGCCTTTGGGTGCCATATTGAAAATATCTTTTGCTTTGCTGTTGTTGGTAAACTTTGTGTTTAAATCCAAATACATAACACGCTCTTCAGGGGTTAACGCGTCTTCATCTTTTTCTTCTTCTCTTTGTCTTTTTTTACAATTCCGTTCACCACCCAAATAAAAACTTGCAAAACTCATAACACCCTCCTCTCAATTTTAAAAAAAAATAAATTTATTTGCGCTGCCGCAATTTCATAGCATGATGCTGACGCGCTGGTTTAGATTTAGATGCAGGAAACGCGGAAGCGGGCAGTGTTTGCTGAAAAAAGGACGCGATAAATTCTTTTTGAGCGCCAATCCCAATGAAAATCAAAAACAGGAGCAAAGCGACCCCCAATAAGATTATAAAAATCATAACAGCCCTCTATTTATGATTTACATAATCATATACCACGGTAATTTTTTGTCAATAACTTCATAAGTTTCTCGCATTCTAATTGTAAGTTGCTGTTGCTCTTCATCCATTAAAAGTGAATCCTGTACGCTAAACCAAGTACAAGGAGCAGTGTTGAGAATAAAGGGCAGTTGTGGTTTCACGCAATGATGTAGCCAAATTAAAAACCCAATATTGGCAACAATTGCTAAAGCAGCACTGACTAAAACTTCCCACCACACATTATATTGTACCCAAATTAACACGGAAGGAGGGACAATAAAGATTAAAATGGCCCAAATCCAATACTTCCAGCTAAATACAGCATTGTGCACAAAAGTGCTAAAAACAAAAAAACTGATAATTGCTACCACCATAAATGTTGAAGAAGAAGGAAAAGCAGCAGTTACAACATGGGTACAAAATGGGTCAGCACGCATATCATGTACCGCAAATTGCAAAATATAGATGCATGTTTGGCATAACGTCAAATAGAAACTATACCAGAAGGGTGTAAACTCAAACCCCCAATCTTTACCATTCCAATTACGGCTATATGAAAAAAGTGTGATTGCTGTTGGTATTGCCCAAGGCAATATTTGAACTAATCCAAAAGCAGTTCCAGTTAAGGATGTATAAACACATCCGCTCATTTCACTTTTTACATTTGGAACGTAAATTGGAAGTAAAAATATAACAGTCTTCTTAAAACACAAATATCTTAATAATAAAAATGAGCCGAGTAAAAGAAGTTAGGGTCATGATTGGAAATAAAAGGAGCCATAGTGCTCCAAAACATAAACGCAGACCCGTAATACCAAAATACGGAGAAGATGAAAGCGAGTTAATACCACCAAACACGCTAGAAATTGAAGAAGACGATAAAATGTATAGAGATCCAAACGGACCATACACAAACGCAAAATGTTCCAGAATCTTATTGTATATAATGTTTATTTGGTGTGTTGTGTTATCTGTGTTATGTATTGTATTGTTTGGACGCACTTCTAGTAGCGTATCAGCGCCATTAGCGCTACCAGCTCCTATTTTTGAAAAGCAAAAAGATCAATCAAAATGGCATGTTCCATTCAATTTAGTTCCTGATGAAAATAGTAACGGTAGAATAATGACCTTGAAAGTTTCCCAAATGAATTATAGAAAACTTTTAAAATATGATATATGTTGTAAAAAGGGACCGATATATGCTTGTAGAGCAGTATCAAAAAATGTGGGGGTAGAAGGTTATTTTACCAGCGAGGGGAAAGCAATTATCCACATTAACCATCCGGATATGATTGGTTCACAATGTACGTTAATGTGGATTGAAATTAGAGACTTGGAATAGTCAAAAATTTTATTTGCATGGAATGTTTTGATATGGGCAGAAAACATTGTAAAAATCATAGATGTTCCGAAGGATAAATAAATTTATTTTTCAAATCCATTTTATAGTTAAAATCTTTCCAGCAATCTTTGCTTTCTTGATGGAATCTTGTGTACCTCTACCACTTTTTGATGGAAACGCAATCATATGACTACATTCTCGCACAATGTCAGTATTACGCATAACACCAGCAGCTTTTTTGTATTGTTTCCAATCAGAACGGAAAGATGTTACTGGGAGCTTCATTTTATGTCCCCAAGCCTCTCCCATTTTATCGGCTCCTTTAGCTCCACCTGATACGATGCGTTGGGGAATGCCATACTCTAAAACAAATTCTTTAATTGTTTTATTGAAAAGATCTTTATCTTTCATATTTCTAGAACCCACAATAGCCAAAACAACACCCTTATCACACATTTTCAACAAATTTATAAGCTTTGATTCTTTTCTTTTTTCTCCTCTTCGCTCAAATTCGGTCGGTGCACGGGACAGGTTCCAAAATCATTTTTACATTTTGTACATATTCTATTATGACATGTGTGTTTATCAGTATCAACAAATCCGCACCAATCATCACAACAATCACATATTTTTTTAGCACAATTCGTGCAAGTTACTGAATAACATTGTAAAGAATGATTACATATAGGGCATAAATCACCACCGTACAATCGCTTTAGAATAAGTTTATGTCTATCTTCCATATAACTTAGTGTTTCCACATCAGCTTTCAACATTTCAACCTCTTGTTCATAAAGATTGATAGTTTTGAGCGCCTCATCATGGTCCTTTTGAAGCTGGATAAATTCTTCGCGAAAATCCGAAGCGCTTTGGGCCACTTGATCAGCAAGATTGTTGGGATCATTAGTTAGCGCGGCACGCACCCGTTTGCGCTTGGAAGCTTTTAACGCTTTAAGATTTTCTTCCAACAACCCCTCTAAATTATTTTCCATTTTTAAATAAAAAAATGGAGTACGAGAGGTGTTCTGTTTGTGATGAGGATCTTTGGTATAACCCTATTAACGACTACCTGGGTGTAGAACTTGAAGGAGTTGGTATCATCTGCAAGCCTTGCGAACGAGAAGGAGTGGAAAGTGGGAGTTACACTTTGGAAAATATAACACCACCACAACAGCATTTGACTTTTGTGCTTCGCGCGCTACCACATATCAAAACAACAGCAAGTAGATTTGTAACGAGTGATTGGAAAAAAGTGATTGAAGTGGTTGGGCCTGAAAGTAATCGGTTTGATATTGCTATTCTGGATGAAGATCTTTCTTGTTTTGGAGATTATGTACGCCAAGCGCTTTTACGAGGAAACACTAGCGCAAAAGCTTTTATCGGCGATCCAGCGTTTATACGAGCCGCATATGATAGCGAAGCTTTTCATTTGAAAATATTTTGTGGGCGATCAGATGATGGTATTGTTTTGCGCTGGACAAACAAAGCACCAAACTTTGATGATTATGAAGACGCTATTATAGATGCAACGCGGCGCACTTCGCTAAAGGATATTTTCATTGGCTCGTGCGACGAATATAATAACGGTGTAGTTCCTGACGTTTCTTTAAAATCATTATATTATTTTCCAAATCAAGCGCTTAAATGGATGTCTAGCGTTTCAGAAGCTGAGAGAGCTTGGAAGTGTTTGGATATGCTAAAGCCAGAGCAATATCAATTGGTGATGGTAGTGAAAAATAAAAGAGTCAAGAAATGAAAATTTTATTGTGTTTTGCGTTTTTGCTTCTTTTTGCTTGCAGCGCTCTTGAGTTGGTAAATCTTGCAAATAAAGATGAATCCGGGTAAAAACGTAAGGAACAGGCTGGAAAGCATTACATGCGGGCCCAGCATATAATTTGGGTAATCATCTACACTGGACCAAGATACCATGCCCAATAGAAATACATGGAACAGATACCATAAAATCCAACGTAGTTGAGTAATGTCACGGACAATATAGGAGCCCAATCCCCAGCTCGGCGAAAGAAACAAATTCCACCAAGGAAGCGCAAAAAGGACATAATAAAGAGCTAGACCAACCCACCAGGTTCCAATCCAATTCAAATAGCGGTGCGTTTTAATGCTGCGCATTACAAAAGAAATGCCCTGGTCTCTAGGTCTTTGAATGCAAGCTTCATGTCCGCGTTTGGACATGGCAGAACCGGTACCAATCCACCACAAAAACCAACGATTGGGTGGCGCTCTTGTCGTTGATGGATAAGCTCTGGACAATCTTCTAAAACGCACATCACATGTTCTATGATACTGAAAGGCACGTACCAAGGAGCGACAACCATCTAGAAATAAAAGAGGCAGTAAAAAACCATAAAAGAAAAAAGCTTCCAAATATTCTCGCGGGGTCGTGTTTTCG
>Ga0209119_1000392_pt1 | contig 44411 bp, 43 predicted proteins | sample COG_03_FD_184747 | JGI IMG/M metagenome (GOLD analysis project Ga0209119, IMG submission 184747) | Pelagic Microbial community sample from North Sea - COGITO 998_met_03 (SPAdes) (version 2) | ecosystem: Environmental > Aquatic > Marine > Neritic zone/Coastal water | place: Helgoland, sampling...
ACTGTTGGTGTTGTACAGTTATCGTTGGCATCAGTTACTACATTGACATCGGCTGCAGGCAGATCACTCAGACAAGCGACGGTAATAGGCGCAGGATTAGTTGCAGTTGGCAGAACAGTATCTTGAATACTAATCCTTTGAGTAACGGTTATACTATTATTACAAGCATCGGTCACCCTATAAGTCCGAGTTATGGTTTCAGGACACGTCTGGTTGTCTGACAGGTCAGATACAAAAGTGACTGTTGGTGTTGTACAGTTATCGTTGGCATCAGTTACTACATTGACATCGGCTGCAGGCAGATCACTCAGACAAGCGACAGTAATAGGCGCAGGATTAGTTGCTGTAGGCAGAACAGTATCTTGAATACTAATGCTTTGAGTATCTATTACAATAATATTACAAGAATCTATTAATGTAAATGTCCGGGTAACAATAACAGGACAGTTCCCTGAAGAAATATCAGAATATGATAAAGATACTATATCATTCCATATTACCAAACTACCCCCCATTCCAATTAAATCTATCTCGGAAATTTCAGTACTAGATTCATTATAAACAAACGGTGTAAAACATCATGTCATCAGCACACGGATTTTTTAGTTTAGGAGGCGTCTTGGGGGCGACTTTAGGAAGTTTCTTAATGCCAATTTTTAACCATCCAGTATATCATATGATAAGTATTTCTGGGCTTGTGATTCTTGTAAATATCGTATTAGCAAAACATTATTTTTTTATTTCAGAGCAACAGCATTTTAAAGAGAAAACCACCTTTTCTTTTACTAAGCTAAAACCTTTATTAACGATTGCCTTTATTGCGGTAATAGTTATGGGAAGCGAGGGGGCGATTGAACACTGGAGTGGTCTTTACTTATTAGAGATTGTAAAAATTACACAACAAAATCTTGCTGGAATCGGTTTCATTATTTTTTCTGTAATGATGACTATTGGGCGTTTTTTTGGTGACGGAATTAGCCACAAAATAGGATCAATGAAAACAATTTCATTAGGCTGTCTTTTAGCCATACTTGGCTACTTGTGTGTTTTAGCAAGCCAATTCGTTTTGACTGTTTTTGGTTATGGAATTGTTGGTTTAGGACTATCCGTTGTTATTCCAGAATTATTTAGAATGGCAGGAAATACGTCCGGTATTAAAGCCTCAGTAGGTATTTCATTTGTTACGGGTATCGGGTTTTTAGGGTTTTTATTTGGCCCTGTTATTTTGGGTATTATTTCAAATAAATATGATTTAAAAATCAGCTTTTTAACAGTGTTAATACTGACGTGTTTTGCATTGCTAATCGCAGTGCTAAAACTGAGAAAAACAGAAACTAATTAGTGGTCATAAAGTGTGTTATTTGACTCTGAAGGTGAAATTTTTAAAATGTGTAAGTGGCTAGGGGTGATTTAATTAATTACTAAAGTATAAGTTTAAATAATACTCATAAATAATTGATAGTAAATTATTTAATTACTTGCTATAAGAAAAAACTATCGCGTAAAATCAATCATTATTATCACATTACCCCAGAAATTTAAATAGCTTTTTAAGGGCGTTGAGCTTGTTTTTGTATGGCGCATAACGCAACGGAATGTCTAACCAATTTCCTTTAATTACGATTCCTTTTTTGTGCGAAAAAGTATCAAAACCGAGACGCCCATGATAGGCACCCATACCGCTTTCTCCGACGCCACCAAAGGGTAGTTTTGAGTTCCCAAAATGAATCATAGTATCGTTAATTGTACCGCCTCCAAAACTATAAGTTTCAATCATTTTTTTGTAAAAACTAGCGTTGGTTGAAAAGACATAAAAGCCGAGAGGTTTCTCATATTGACTCAAAATGGCTTGAATATCACTTTCAGTTTCATAGCTTAAAATAGGCAAAATGGGACCAAAAATCTCATCCTTCATAACCGCTGAATCCAAAGTGGGCTGGTCAATAAGCGTAGGAGCGAGGTAGCAATCTGCCGTATCATATTCGCCTCCAAAGACTACTTTTGAATCTTCTAACATTTTTGTGAGCCTTGCGAGGTTTTTAGAATTAATAATTCGAGGATAATCAGCAGACTCTTGTGGGTTGATTCCATAAGCCTTTGTGATTTCAGTTTTTAAGTCAGATATCAATTGTGCTTTTACAGTGCTGTGCACCACTAAATAATCAGGGGCAATACAGGTTTGTCCCGCATTGACGAATTTCCCCCAAACCAATCGCTTTGCAATTAATTGGGTTGACATGCTGTCATCTATTACACAGGGGTTTTTACCACCTAATTCTAACGTTAGAGGGGTTAGGTAGGGTGCGGCCGCTTTGGCGACAATTTTACCAACAGCAACACTTCCTGTAAAGAATATATAGTCCCAGCGCTCTTTTAAAAGTAAGGTAGTTTCTTTCACACCACCCTGAATTACTTTAAGGTGCTCTGGTTTGAAAACTGTACTTAAAATCTCTTCAAGCAGCTGAGATGTATGGGCTGTGTGTTCACTCGGCTTAAGAACCACGGTATTTCCGGCAGCAATGGCAGAAATTATAGGCGCAATTGCTAACTGAAACGGATAGTTCCATGGCGCAATAACCAATACAGTGCCATAAGGTTCGCTATAAATGTAATCTCTTGAAGGAAAGTTGAGTCCAGACGCACGTACTTTTTTAGGTTTAGACCAAGAATTAATATGTTTTAGAGTCGCTTCAATTTCTGTGATGACAATACCGATTTCACCCAAATATGCTTCAAATTTAGATTTTTTAAAATCCTTGTAAAGCGCTTCGTATATGTCATTTTCTTTATCAAGAATTTCTGCTCTAAGTTTGATGAGTAAGCTTTTTAGCACTCCAACGTCACGAGTCGCATGGCTTTGAAAATACGCTTTTTGCAGTTCTAAAATCTTTTTTGCTTCCATAGTCTAGGTCTTAATGTGTTGAATACAATCCTTCCATAACACCTCAGTAGGGGGTGTAGCGGTTACAGTTATTAATTGCTCATTTACAGGGTGTATAAATGAAATAGTTCGTGCATGTAAGTGAATGCTTCCGTCTGGATTACTCCTGTCAAACCCGTATTTTAGATCACCTTTGATAGGGCTTCCAATAGATGATAATTGACTTCTAATTTGGTGGTGACGTCCCGTTTCAAGGTTTACTTCCAAAAGGTGATAGCGGTCTAAACTATGGATTAATTCATAATGTAGAATTGCTTTTTTACTTTGATCTACTTCTTTTATATAGGCGCTTGATTTATTGTTTTTTGGATTTTTTTTAAGCCAATGAATAAGGGTGTCTTTTGATTTTTTAGGTTTATTTTTTACGACAGCCCAATAGGTTTTAGTAATTTTTTTATTAAGAAATAAAGCGTTCATTCTAGTGAGTGCTTTAGACGTTTTTGCAAACACTACAATTCCAGTAGTAGGACGATCTAGCCGATGAGTGACGCCCAAATATACGGCGCCTGGTTTATCGTATTTCTTTTTTATGTACCCCTTTATGATGTCACTTAGAGGCGCATCACCTGTTTTATCTCCTTGAACAAGATCTCCAGAACGCTTATTAATGATGATTAAATGATTGTCTTCATGAAGAATTTGGAGGTTTTCAGTCGTTGAAACAATCTTTTTCATTTTTTAATACTGTTCGTTTTTACTTGGAAACTCTGATGATTTAACGTCGCCTACATACTGAGAAATAGCCGTGGTCATTTCTTCGTGTAAATTCATATAACGGCGTAAAAATCGAGGGTGAAACTCTTGTGTCATTCCAATCATATCATGCAACACCAATACCTGTCCATCAACACCACCACCGGCTCCGATACCAATTACTGGAATACGGATGCTTTCTGCAACTTGTTGCGCTAAGGCTGCTGGAATTTTTTCAAGAACTAATGCAAAACATCCTAAGCGCTCCAAAAGTTTAGCGTCTTCGATTAATTGTAAAGCTTCTTCTTCTTCCTTGGCTCTCACCGTATAAGTTCCGAATTTATAAATCGATTGAGGCGTAAGCCCTAAATGGCCCATGACAGGGATTCCCGCATTTAATATTTTTTTAATGGAGTCTTTAATTTCTTTGCCGCCTTCTAGTTTTACGGCGTGTCCACCACTTTCTTTCATGATTCTAATAGCAGAGCGTAAGGCTTCTTTAGAATCACTTTGATACGTCCCGAAAGGTAGGTCAACCACTACCAATGCACGATCAATGGCGCGCACTACAGAAGACGCATGGTAAATCATTTGATCCAAAGTAATAGGAAGCGTGGTTTCATGGCCTGCCATGACATTACTGGCAGAATCACCTACTAAAATCACATCTACACCAGAGCCGTCAACAATCTTAGCCATTGTGTAGTCATAAGCCGTAAGCATGGATATTTTTTCACCCAATGATTTCATTTCAACGAGCGATTTGACTGTGACTCTTTTGTATTCTTTTTTAGATGCAGACATTTTAGTGTATAATTATGATAGAGTGTAAAAGTACTAAATTAGTACATAAATTTAGCTTTTTATATAAGAAGTAAATAATCTGGTTAAATGGATGTTTTTAAATAGATATTAAATGTAGCAGTGTTCGCAACAAGCAATTCTGATTTCTTAAATAGAAGACGGTGCTTGGGATGTAACTAGTGAAAATAAAGTATAAAAAAGCTCGAAAAAATTAATTTTTCGAGCTCACTATTTTAAGTGCTAAGTATTATCTTACTTCAAAGTTTTGAATATCTCCAAGTGCTATAACTGTATTTATGTCAGAAGTGTCAACTCCATTAACTTGAGTAGCAGGCACTACTACAACTCTAAAAACTTGATTTTGCGTCCACTCACCCCCTAATAAACCTAAATTAGAACCTTCTAAGAAAAAATCAACATGTGTTTGAGTAAATTCATAATTATAAACCAAGTCGTTGCCGTCATCAAATATTACAGTTTGTGGTAATAAGCGCCAAATATCATTAGCTTGGCCACTATTGTCATCCCATAAAATATAAGCTAAGGTAACTTCGGTTGGAAAAACTTCAAAGCCATAATCTTCCCTAACGCTATAGTTATTACTAGGTAAAAAGTTAACGTTTCCAACTTCAAAAGAAGGAGCAAGCTCTCCGTCTTGACCTGGAGGACCATCCTCGCCAACACAGGCAGTTAATAACAAAGCAAATAAAGTAATAAAAGAGAGTGTACGTTTCATGTGTAATTATTTAAGATTAATTGTGTGTAAACAAAGCCCGTACCAAAGTTTCATTTTTGATAAAGAAAATTTCATTTTTATGAATCTGCCATCATGTCAGTCCTATTGAATTGGCATAATGATTGACTTATGGATAGCGTAATATTTAAATACAAAAATAAAAAATTATATACATTATGAGTAAGATTATTGGAATCGATTTGGGAACTACAAACTCTTGTGTTTCCGTCATGGAAGGAAATGAGCCCGTTGTTATCACAAACGCTGAAGGACAACGTACAACGCCATCTGTCATCGCTTTTGTAGATGGTGGTGAAATCAAAGTAGGAGACCCTGCAAAACGTCAAGCGGTCACCAACCCTACAAAAACGGTTTATTCAATTAAGCGTTTTATGGGAAATAAATTCTCAGAATCTAAACAAGAAGTGGGTCGTGTACCTTACAAAGTAGTAAAGGGAGATAATGATACACCTCGTGTAGACATTGACGGTCGTTTATACACGCCTCAAGAATTATCAGCAATGGTACTTCAAAAAATGAAGAAAACAGCTGAAGAGTTTTTGGATCAAGAAGTAACAGAAGCAGTAATTACAGTACCTGCCTATTTTAATGATGCACAACGTCAAGCTACCAAAGAAGCTGGTGAGATTGCAGGCTTAAAAGTAAGACGTATTATCAATGAGCCAACAGCGGCTGCATTGGCATACGGCATGGACAAAAAAGGAAAAGATCAAACTATTGTTGTTTTTGATTTTGGTGGCGGAACACATGATGTTTCTGTATTAGAATTAGGTGATGGCGTATTCGAAGTATTGGCTACGGATGGTGATACACACTTAGGTGGTGATGATGTTGATGAAAAAATCATCAACTGGTTAGCAGAAGAATTTATAGCGGATGAAAACTTAGACTTACGTAAAGATCCCATGGCGCTTCAACGTCTAAAGGAAGCTGCAGAAAAGGCTAAAATTGAATTATCATCTTCTGCACAAACAGAAATTAATTTACCATATGTGACTGCTACAGCGAGTGGACCTAAGCACTTGGTACGTTCACTTTCTAAAGCGAAGTTTGAGCAATTAATCGATGATTTAGTAAAAAGAACCATCGCACCCTGTCAAACGGCTTTAAAAGCAGCTGGTTTATCCACAAGTGATATTGATGAAATTATTTTAGTAGGAGGGTCTACACGAATCCCTGCGGTACAAGAAGCGGTTGAAAAGTTCTTTGGTAAAAAACCTAATAAAGGCGTAAATCCTGATGAGGTTGTAGCGGTAGGTGCTGCAATTCAAGGGGGTGTTTTAACAGGTGATGTTAAGGACGTATTATTATTGGATGTAACGCCCTTGTCATTAGGAATTGAAACAATGGGTAATGTATTGACTAAATTAATAGAGTCTAACACAACCATCCCTACTAAGAAATCTCAAGTATTTTCTACGGCGGCAGATAATCAGCCTTCAGTTGAAATTCACGTCCTTCAAGGAGAGCGTGCCATGGCAGCAGATAATAAAACAATTGGACGTTTTCATTTAGACGGTCTGCCACCTGCACAGCGTGGAACACCACAAATTGAAGTAACGTTTGATATTGATGCCAATGGGATTATCAAAGTTTCTGCTACTGATAAAGCGACCAATAAAACACAAGACATTCGAATCGAAGCGTCTTCTGGATTAACGGAAGAAGAAATCGAAAAAATGAAGCAAGATGCCGAAGCAAATGCGGATTCAGATGCGAAAGCAAAAGAAACTGCTGATAAGTTAAATGCGGCGGATGGTATGATTTTTCAAACTGAGAATCAGCTAAAAGAATTTGGTGATAAATTATCAGAGGATAAAAAACAACCAATTGAAGCGGCCTTGGAAGAATTGAAAGCAGCATACGAATCTAAAGACATCGCTATTATCGATCCTGCTTTAGAGAAAATCAACGAAGCATGGAAAGTTGCTAGTGAAGAAATGTACAAAGCACAAGAAGGTGCTCAAGGTGCACCTTCAGAAGCTGCTCCAGATGCTGAAGCGTCTCAAGAAGATAACGTTGAAGATGTAGATTTCGAAGAAGTAAAATAAAATTTAGTTTTGTTTAGTACAAGAAAGCACAATCAGTTTATGATTGTGCTTTTTTTTTGGAAAACATTCTCAACATGACAATAGCATGTGGAAATGTAACTGCAGCTATGAATGCAAAAAACAACGAATAGAACTGTTTTTCGCTGCTAAAAATGACATATAAAATAACCATGCCTACTAGTGATATAATCCAATAGGGTAGTGCAGCTTTACAATACTTTAAGGTAGAGGTGGTTTTTGTATCCCCATAAATAAATGTAATTTGTTCTATTAAAGAAGGGATGCTGTGCCAAAGAATAAAATAAATAGAAAACCCCCATATCAAGGACGAGGAAGAAAAAATAATAGCTAAAACTACTAAGGTAAAAAGTTCTTTAAGAATCACTTCAATTACAAGGCGTTTAGCGAAATACTCAGTTATAAGTATAATTCCGACACTACTTCCTAAGATTACGAGAATCAGTTGGCTATATAAATGAATGATCTCGTAACCGGTAATTTCATATACGATCAATTTCACTGAAGCATCGTTAAATGCAAACAAGACATACAGAATAAACATTCCGAATGAAAAGTAGAATATGGATTTACGAATGGTGTTTGATTTTGAAAAACGGTGATCCCAATGTTGTTCTCCAAAATGATAGGCACTAAATAAAATAAATAAAAACATTGCTAAAGCTGGCACCCAGTAAAAAATTAATATTGCAGCCGATACTATTAGTAAGTAAGCGGTAAGAAGTATCAATTTTGAATAGTGTTTTATATTTTTTAAAAGTTTATTAACAATTAATAAATCGTTAGATCCATGAATCATACCAAAAGTAAAAATTAAAATAAACCCCAATATTAATTCAAAACCTTCTGGAACATGTGTTGTGATCCATAAACCTAGGAAGCTTGAGACGATTGAGAAATTGAAAATGTTATTCATAAAATAGTGTTAAATACGTTGTTTGAGGGTATAAACTTACGAAATACTCAACAATTAGTTTAATTTTTTATATATTTGTTTAAACAAAAACTAACTAAAATTTTAAAAAATGACAAACTTTATTTTACCTTTAGTAGCCAAAATGGATCCTACAGACTACGTAGGTTTTACATTCTTTGTAGGATGTATGGCAATGATGGCAGCTTCTGCCTTTTTCTTTTTATCATTAAATCAATTTGACAAAAAATGGAGAACTTCTGTTTTAGTTTCTGGTTTAATTACATTTATTGCAGCTGTACATTATTTCTATATGAGAGATTATTGGGCTTCAAACATGGAGTCTCCAACGTTCTTCAGATATGTAGATTGGATTCTTACAGTGCCATTAATGTGTGTAGAGTTTTACTTAATACTTAAAGTAGCAGGTGCTAAAAAATCATTACTTACTAAAATGATTGTTCTTTCAGTAATTATGTTAGTAACAGGTTACTTAGGTGAAGCAGTTTACACAGGAAGTGCTGCATTATGGGGCTTTTTCTCTGCAGTAGCATATTTTGCTATTGTTTACGAAATATGGTTAGGTGGAGCCGCAAAATTAGCTAAGGAAGCTGGTGGCGATGTTTTAGCTGCACATAAAATCTTATGCTGGTTCGTACTTGTAGGATGGATTATTTATCCTTTAGGTTATTTAGTAGGTACTGCCGATGGACAGTGGTATTCTTCTTTTGCAAACCTAGGATTAGACATGGATGTTTTATACAACATTGCTGATGCAATCAACAAAATCGGATTCGGTTTAGTGATTTATAGTTTAGCAGTTAAGAAAACAGCTTAATAAAAAAATTACAAGTAGATATTAAATTGAGGCTGTCTGAAAAGACAGTCTTTTTTTTGCACTTTTTTAACGTAATGTAGTTATTGACTTCAGCGTTGGTTTTTGTAACTTTACCCTCAAATTATACTTAAAATGAGTCCAACAAAAGACCAGATTATAAAAGCTGCAATGGCGGCTTGCAAAGATACTCTAATGGAAACTCTAAGCATTGAATTTGTGGATGCAGGGGAGGATTTTGTAATTGCTAAAATGCCTGTTAATAAACGCGTATACCAACCAGATGGCGTGCTTCATGGAGGCGCTACAGCGGCTCTTGCTGAAACTGTTGGAAGTTTTGCAGCACATATTTTTTTAGATACGAAAAACTATTTTGTACGAGGAATTGATATTTCTGCCAACCATATCAAAAGTGTGAAAGAAGGTTATGTCTATGCAAAAGCAACTTTTATTCATAGGGGAAGAACCATGCAGATTTTTAATATCGAAGTTACTGACGATCAAAATCAACTAGTATCTTCTTGTAAACTCACCACCGTTTCACTTCCTAAAGAACGCTAAGAGATGACCTCGACTGATTTTTTCGATCAAATTAAAATAGCGATAAAATCGAAACAACCCTTTGTGCTTTTTTCAAAGCCTGGGAGCTCCTCTATAAAATCATACTTACAAACAAATACGAATACGTATAGAATCAATGATTATTCTGAAAGTGGATTTGTGTTTGCGCCCTTTGATGCGACCAATGACAGCTATTACATTCCATTAGAGAATGCAACAGTCATAGAATTTGGTGATCTAGATTTTGAAGTTAAGCCTAAGTCAAACCATTTTGATAGGAATGAGCCAGTAGATGAGCATATGAAGTTGGTTTCTGAAGCTATTAAAGCTATAAATTCAACAGATTTAGAAAAAGTGGTACTCTCAAGGGCAATTAAAGTAAAAATTGAAAGTACAAATCCGATAGAAATTTTTAAAAACTTAGTAAAAAACTATCCATCTGCGTTCACTTATTGTTGGTTTCATCCACAAACCGGGTTTTGGTTTGGCGCCTCGCCAGAAAGTCTTTTGAAATTAGAAGGGAGATCACTTTCTACAATGGCACTTGCAGGAACCCAAACGGTTAATTCGACTGAAAATGTTGAATGGGATATTAAAAACAGAGAAGAACATGCATTTGTAGCCGATTATTTAGTGGATGTGCTCTCCAATTATTTAGAGCCTATAAAAACTTCGGGACCACAGACATTCAAAGCTGGTGAGTTATTGCACCTTCAAACACACATAACTGGTCGTCTAAAATCAGTAGACCACAGTTTAAAAGATTTATTGAAAGCGATGCACCCAACACCTGCAGTTTGTGGGACTCCTAGAAAAATCGCTTTAGAATACATTCTGGATAAGGAATCATACGATCGAGAATTTTATACTGGATTTTTCGGAGAACTAAATATACCGATAGCATCAACATTTAGAAATTCCAAAAAAAACATTGAAAATCGTGCTTACCGACGAAATCAAAAATCTTCACATTTGGCCGTGAATCTACGTTGCATGAAGCTAGATAATTCTTTAGCGACTCTATATGGTGGTGGTGGAATTACAAAAGATTCTGATCCTTTAACAGAATGTAACGAAATTCAAAACAAAATTCAAACAATCAAAAAAGTGCTCTAAATCTTTAGGAAATATTTATTATTTCATTTCAATATAAACCCTAAAAATTAGATAACTTTGCCTGTCAATGATACAGCCAAAACAGCCTTTAGCGCACTCAATTATTCAGCTTTGTAAAAGTCATAATATTCAGCATATTGTGATTTCTCCTGGAAGTAGAAATGCACCATTGACGATCGGATTTACGAATCATGATTTTTTTGACTGTTACAGCATTGTCGACGAGCGTTCTGCAGGGTTTTTTGCCCTAGGAATTGCACAGCAATTAGAGCAGCCTGTCGCGTTAGTATGTACCTCTGGAAGCGCGCTTGTTAATTATTATCCCGCGGTTACCGAGGCATTTTATAGCCGTATTCCGCTCATTGTCATTTCTGCAGACCGACCAGAACAGTTTATTGATATTGGAGACGGTCAGACTATTATGCAGCCTCATATTTTTGGCGCTCATATTTTATATGAAGCAAACCTTGAAACATCTTTTAAAAAGACATTTCTAAAGGCTATTAAAACCAATAATTCACTTATCGATAGAGCACTCGAAGTTGCAAAATCCGAGAGTGGTCCTGTCCATATAAATGCCCCGTTTTCGGAACCCTTGTATGATACCATTGAAACCTTAGAAGAAGTGCCGAACCCTGTTAAGGTTAAAATAAAAAACAATTCATTTTCACTTTCCAAAACAGAACTTAAAAAATGGCAGTCTTCCAAACGGAAAATGATTTTAGTAGGCGTAAACCCCCCAAATAATATTCAAGAAATCTACTTGAAATTATTAGCAGAGGACCCCTCTATAATTGTGCTAACGGAAACAACTTCAAACTTACACCATCCAAATTTTTTCCCTAGTATAGATCAATTAATTACTCCGTTGGACGCAACGGATTTTGAAGCACTTCAACCAGACTTATTACTCACATTTGGTGGTATGATTGTTTCCAAAAAAATTAAAACATTTCTTCGAACTAACCCTCCAAAAACACATTGGCATGTTGACACTTTAGCTGCTAATGACACGTTTTTTTGTTTGACCAAACACTTTAAATGCGAAGTAAATGATTTTTTTAAATGCTTAGAAAATTATGATAATTCATCTGTTGTGAGTACTTATTATGAAACATGGAGTCATGTAAAAATGCGACGCCTCAAAAAGCATAAGAAGTATTTAAGTTCGATTCCTTTTAGTGATTTTAAAGCTTTTGATGGTATCTTGAAGCAGATTCCAGATGATTATATGTTACAATCAAGTAATAGCTCTACCATACGTTATTTGCAGTTATTTGAGTTGAATAAAACGCTGACTGTATTCTGTAATCGTGGCACAAGTGGAATTGATGGCTCTACAAGCACAGCGATTGGAGCTGCAACAATTTCTAAAAAACCAACCGTTTTTATTACGGGTGACTTAAGTTTTTTTTATGACAGCAATGCACTTTGGAATAATTATATTCCTATAGATTTCAGGGTTATAATTATAAATAATAGAGGCGGAGGTATTTTTAGAATTTTACCAGGAAATAAAAACTCCAAAAACTTTAGCACATTTTTCGAAACGAATCACTCGCTTACTGCCGAACCAATCTCTAAACTTTTCAATTTTGAGTATACTTCTGCGAATTCTAACGAGCAATTAGATGCTGCTTTAAAAAACTTTTATGCCCAAAGTACGCGTCCTAAAATTCTTGAAGTGTTCACTCCATCATCAGAAAACGATCAGATTCTATTATCATATTTTGATTTTGTTAAATAATAACGAGGGTTTTACATGTTAAATGTGACTTTCTGAAATTTGTGTGTCATAATACAAAAGGTGCATATTGTATCTATCCTAATTTACCGTTATTATGAACAAAAGAGACAAGCTCATTGAAAAGTATGCAAGTGATTTAAAAGATAAATGCAATGTGAAGCCAGATATGGATTTGCTTAGAAAAGTGACTATTGGATGTGGTCCATCTATTTATAACTCAGATTCTAGTACAGTTTCTGCTACTGAAAAATCTGAATTAACAACCTTACGAAATAAGTTTCTCATCAAAAAATTAGGGCTCTCAGAAAATGACAAATTAGACCTTGGGATTGAAAAAGTCATGCAGCAATATGGACGCTCTAACCCACATAAATATCGCGTTGTGGTTTACTATTTGTTATCGAAGCATTTTGGAAAAGAATCTGTGTATTAGGATGCTTTTAAAAACAATTTCTAAGAGCCTCAATTTGTTGTGATGCTTCTTTATTTTCTCCCGCTATTATTCTTACCTTTGTGGCATGATACATATAGGAGACTACAATAAGCTTACAATTCTTAGGGATACAGAACCAGGATTGTTTTTGGGAGATGATGAAGATCAAGAAGTGTTACTTCCTAACCGTTACGTTCCTGAAACGTTTGAAATTGATGACGTCATTGAGGTTTTTGTATATTTAGACAATGAGGAACGCCTTGTTGCGGTCACAGATCATCCCTATATTAAAAAAGGTGAATTCGCGCTACTTCGTTGTAATTCTGTTAAAGATATTGGTGCCTTCCTCGACTGGGGATTGGTGAAAGAACTGTTTTGCCCTTTTAGAGAACAAGCATTTCCAATGAAAGCAGGTGGCTGGTATTTGGTTTATTGCTATTTAGACGAGACTTCTGAACGGCTAGTAGCATCAAGTAAAACCAATCGTTTTCTAGATAATAAAGAACTTACTGTTGAAGCCTTTGATGAGGTAGATTTGATTGTCTCTCACCCTTCTGACCTAGGAATGAATGTCATCATAAATAAAACTCATTTAGGATTGATTTTTAATCAAGATTTATTTAAAGACCTAAGTATTGGAGACAAATTAAAAGGAATGGTGAAAAAAGTTCGCCCTGGAAATAAATTAGACATTACACTTGAAAAAATTGGCTATAGAAACATAGAACCCAATGCTCAAGTTATATTAGAGTTTTTAGAAAATAATGAAGAGGGATGCTTAAAACTAACTGACAAATCATCGCCTGAAGATATAAAATCGAACGTTCAAATGAGTAAAAAAAGTTTTAAGAAAGCGGTCGGCACTCTTTATAAACAACGTCTAATTCGCATTGAATTGGACGGCATATATTTAACCACATAATCTTTAATTTTATGCCTATTATAGAATGGAAAATCGTTAAAGAATACGAAGACATCACATATAAAAAATGTAATGGAGTCGCACGAATTGCATTTAATCGTCCTGATGTAAGAAATGCTTTTAGACCAAAAACAACGCTTGAGTTATACCAAGCTTTAAACGATGCGAATGAAGACACCAGCATTGGCGTCGTTTTATTAAGTGCAGAAGGCCCCTCATCTAAAGATGGCATATATTCATTTTGCAGCGGCGGTGATCAAAAGGCTCGCGGTCATGAAGGCTATGTCGGTGACGATGGCTATCATCGTTTAAATATTTTAGAAGTGCAACGTTTGATCAGATTTATGCCTAAAGCGGTCATTGCAGTCGTTCCAGGTTGGGCTGTGGGTGGCGGTCATAGTTTACATGTTGTATGCGATTTGACCTTAGCCAGTAAAGAGCATGCAATTTTCAAACAAACCGATGCCGATGTTACTAGTTTTGATGGCGGTTATGGTTCTGCGTACTTAGCAAAAATGGTGGGTCAGAAAAAAGCACGAGAAATCTTTTTCTTAGGAAGAAATTATAACGCACAAGAAGCATTTGAAATGGGTATGGTAAACGCTGTTGTTCCGCATGCAGAATTAGAAACCACGGCTTATGAATGGGCACAAGAAATTTTAGAGAAATCACCTATTTCTATTAAAATGCTCAAGTTTGCTATGAATCTTACAGATGACGGCATGGTTGGGCAACAAGTTTTTGCGGGGGAGGCAACGCGACTTGCATATATGACAGACGAAGCCAAAGAAGGCCGCGATGCTTTTTTAGAAAAACGGAAGCCTAATTTTGAAAAAAAATGGATTCCTTAGTATGACAAAACTTGCTGTATGGATTTCTGCTTGCCGATTAAGAACATTGCCTTTGTCAATTTCTGGAGCTATTGTGGGGTCTGGAATTGCGTATTCTAGAGATTTTTTTGATGGAGATATATTTGCGTTTACAATTCTAACCACTTTAAGTTTTCAAATCTTATCCAACTTAGCTAACGATTATGGCGACGGTGTCAAGGGAACGGATAACGAGCACCGCATTGGTCCAGAACGTGCCTTGCAAAGTGGGAACATCAGTCCAAAACAGATGCGAAAGGCTATTATTTTAAATGTAATAGTATGCCTCCTTCTGGTAGTAAGTTTGATTTACACAGCCTTTGGGGCGGAGCAGTTTTTAACATCAATGGTGTTTGTTATTCTTGGGGTTTTAGCAATTGTTGCCGCGATTAAATACACGGTTGGTGCTTCTGCGTATGGCTATAAAGCACTGGGCGATGTTATGGTGTTTTTGTTTTTTGGATGGTTGAGTGTTTTAGGAACGTATTTTTTATATTCAAAACAAATTGATTTTTTAATGTTGTTGCCGGCAAGTTCAATAGGATTGTTAAGTGCTGGCGTACTCAACTTGAATAATATGCGGGATATAGAATCTGATAAATTATCTAATAAACATACTTTAGCAGGTTATTTAGGGTCGAAAATCGCAAAATCATACCACCAACTATTAGTTTTGGTTTCCATGATTCTAATTGTAATTTATTCATTTTTATTGGCCAACAGTTCGATGTATTTTGTGTTCATCTCTTTCGTACCACTTTTTTTACATCTAAATGTTATTCGTAAAATCAAGACCCCAATTGGGTATGATCCGCAGCTTAAAGTATTGGCATTATCTACCGTTGCTTTAGCGCTGCTTTTTTGTGCCTCACTTTTATAGAGGTTATAGAATAATTTTGTAATTTTAAATAAAAAATTAAAATGACGATTCAATTTTTAGGTCACGCCAGTTTACTTCTTACAATTGATCAAATTCATATTCTTGTAGATCCTTTTATTTCAGCAAATCCTAAGGCGTCTCATATTGACTTGGACACACTAAAAGCTGATTATATTTTATTAACTCACGCGCATCAAGATCATATTTTAGATGCTGAAGTCATAGCAAAACGTACTGGTGCGACTATTGTGTCTAACTTTGAAATAGTTTCTCATTATCAAAAAATGGGCATCAACGGGCATCCCATGAATCATGGTGGAAGCTGGGACTTTGATTTTGGCACTGTCAAATATGTGAATGCCATTCATACATCGTCGTTTCCAGATGGAACTTACGGCGGACAACCAGGTGGGTTTATTATAAAAGGCGCGCATAAAACAATATATATTGCTGGAGATACTGCTCTTACGTATGACATGAAATTGATTCCACTTCAATACAAACTAGACTTAGCAATTTTGCCAATTGGTGATAATTTCACGATGGGTGTGGAAGATGCTCTAATCGCTAGTGATTTTCTGGAATGTGATAAAGTTTTAGGATACCATTTTGATACGTTTGGCTATATCGAAATTGACCATAAAAAAGCAATACAAACATTTACCGAGAAAAGAAAAAACCTCATGCTTCTCGCTATAAGTGAATCCATAACCCTATAAATATTGATGCAAGCGACTTACTTTAAACATCAGCTCCAATTCAAGCAAGCAAGTGGTACCTCTCGAGGCGTTTTGAAATATAAAGACACGTGGTTCATTCGAATACAACAAGATTCACTTATAGGGATAGGAGAGTGCGGTATGTTTAAAGGGTTGAGCATTGATGATCGTATAGATTTTGATTCTAAGCTTGCTTGGGTTAGTGAGAATATTGATTTGGGATTAGAGGCGTTATTAATGGAGTTAATTGAGTTTCCGTCCATTCAATTTGGGCTAGAAATGGCCTTCCTATCAATGATTAGCAAAACTCCATTTGATCTATTTCCATCAAATTTCACAAAAGGTAAGGATGCGATCTCTATTAATGGATTGATTTGGATGGGCGACGCGTCTTTTATGAAACAACAAATTAAAGACAAATTAGACGGCGGGTTTTCATGTATAAAACTTAAAATAGGAGCCATTGATTTTGAGAAAGAACTCGAACTTTTAAAATCGATACGAACCGAATTTGATGCCCAAACTATTGAAATTCGGGTAGACGCAAATGGCGCTTTCAATGCTGTTGAAGCCTTAGAAAAATTAAAACGTTTGTCTGATTATAATCTACACTCCATAGAACAGCCCATTCAACAAGGTCAAATTGACGAGATGGCGCAATTATGTTCTGAGACGCCGCTTCCAATTGCATTGGACGAAGAATTAATAGGCGTTTTCTCTGTAACAAATAAGCAGTTGTTGCTACAAACTATTAACCCACAATACATTATACTTAAACCTACACTTATTGGCGGTTTTAAAGGCAGCCATGAGTGGATTAATGTTGCAGAATCAAATCATGTTGGCTGGTGGGTGACCAGTGCCTTGGAAAGTAATATTGGACTGAATGCAATTGCGCAATGGACATACACACTAAACAGCCTATTGCCTCAAGGGTTAGGAACGGGCGGATTATTTACAAATAATATTCAATCCCCTTTGGTAGTTGATTCGGGGCAATTATTTTATGATTTAAAAACTAAGTGGAATTTAAAATTTTAATTTATGTATATCAAACAAGCTTTTAATTTCAAACATGACTGGTGGCTATATGTCGCTGGCGTCGCCATTATTTTTATTGCCGTGCTCTTAGGTCAAATTCCTTACACAGTAATTTTAATTGCTAAAGCAGTAGAATCAGGGTTGGATCTTCAAAATTTAGATATGAATCAAACGATGACTTTATTAGAGTCCAATTTGAATTTATTTCTTATGCTTTTATCTTTTGCTGCGGGTCTTTTAGGGATCTTTTTTGTGGTCAAAGTACTACACAATCAATCCATAAAAACCTTAACCACCTCAAGACCAAAAATTGACTGGAGGCGTTTTTGGTTTGCTTTTTTATTCTGGGGCATTATATCTAGTGGAATGGTTCTAATTGACCATTATTTGTCTCCAGAAAATTATGTGTTTAATTTTAAACTTGTACCGTTCCTAATTTTAGCAGCCATTGCCATTGTTTTAGTACCGCTTCAAACTAGTTTTGAAGAATACTTTTTTAGAGGCTATTTAATGCAAGGGTTAGCAGTAATCTCAAATAATAAATCCTTTCCTTTACTAATTGTTTTCACTGCTTTATTGTCAGTTATTTATTTTCTTTTAGATAGATTTATTGATTTATATTTAGTTGAATATATATATAATTTTTTATTAAAAATTATAATATTTTTGTTCGTTTCTGCAATGTTGTTTTATTATATTTTTTACACTAAAGTTTTTTCACGTATTATAAATTATTCTTTTTATAGTTTAATATATAAATTATTCAGCACTAAACTTACGCCATTGATAATAACATCGTTTACGTTTGGACTCCTTCACATTGCCAACCCAGAGATTGAAAAATTAGGCTATATATTATTGGTGCATTATATTGGAACAGGTTTCTTTTTAGGAATCATTACCTTAATGGACGACGGCTTGGAACTGGCTTTAGGATTTCATGCCGCAAATAATTTATTCACAGCACTTTTAGTCACGGCTGATTGGACTGCTTTTCAAACCAATTCAATTTTACGAGATGTTTCCGATCCAGACATAGGAAATTTTGAAATATTTGCTTCGGTTTTGATTGTGTATCCAATTCTGATTTTAATTTTTGCGAAGGTATATAAGTGGAGCAATTGGAAAGAAAAACTTACGGGTTCGGTTACAAATGAGCCAGTACCAACAACAAACGTTTCTGAGTAGTTGAAATCGATCATCACATATAGACAACCGCATTCTGCGTTCAAATTGGAAGGTGTTTTTTATGATGCTATTGGATTATTAAAACTAGCAGATTGGTATATTAAAGAAGGTGTGGATTATCAAGTGTCTTTAGGCGTTTTTATTAAGCAATGGATAGACTCTGATACACTACTATCACTTTATACTTCTGGGTCTACAGGAAAACCTAAACTCGTAGTTATGTCCAAACAGGCGATGGTAAATTCGGCAACTGCTACAGGGGATTACTTCAAATTAAAGGCAGGCAATTCTGCTTTGTCCTGTTTGCCTTTTGATTACATCGCTGCTAAAATGATGTTTGTAAGAGCCTATGTATTGGGATTGGAGTTGTACTGCATCAAGCCGAGTTCTTCGCCTTTAAAGACACTTAAAAGAGGTTATGATTTTTGCGCTTTAGTTCCTTTGCAACTCGAAAATTCTGTAGAACAATTACAACTCATCAAAACACTTATCGTTGGAGGCGCTCCGCTCTCAGAAGGCTTAAAAAATAAGCTTAAAGGTGCCCCCGTTAATATCTATGAAACTTTTGGTATGACAGAAACGGTCAGTCATATAGCGGTTAAAAACATTAGCAATTCTGCGACTGTTTTTGAGGTTTTACCATCAGTATCGATTGGCGTAGATACTAGAAATTGTTTATGGATTGAAGCGCCACAAATAGTTGCTACAAAGATTCAAACTAATGATGTTGTAAATCTTATATCTAAAACGACCTTTGAATGGGTGGGACGTTTTGATACGATTATAAACTCTGGAGGAATTAAAATCACTCCTGAACAACTAGAACAACAATTAGAAGGTTTTATAGAGAACCGTTTTTTTATTGCATCTCAAAAAGATAATGTATTAGGCAATGCTGTCGTAATTGTCATTGAAAGTTCAACACCCTACAAAACACTAAATTTTGAAGTTTTAGAACCTAACAAACGTCCAAAGGATATTTATTATGTGGACAAGTTTGTAGAAACGGTTTCAGGTAAAATTAAACGTCAAGAAACCTTAAAGCTGGCTAGACTTGTATGACACCCATATTAAACGCTTTTTCAATAGGGGCATGGTTGGCAGCTTCGATACCCATACTAATCCAATCTCGTGTATCTTTTGGATCAATAACAGCATCTGTCCACAGCCTTGCTGCTGCATAATAAGGGGATACCTGCGCATCGTAACGGGATTTAATTTCATCGTATAATTCTACTTCTTTTTCTTTTGTGATAGTTTCACCTTTCTTTTTTAAAGAAGCTGTCTCTATTTGTAACAATACTTTTGCAGCACTATTACCGCTCATCACCGCAAGTGCTGCACTTGGCCATGCGACAATAAGTCGTGGATCATACGCTTTTCCACACATCGCATAATTTCCAGCGCCATAACTATTTCCAATTATAACTGTAAATTTTGGAACGACACTATTGCTTAGTGCATTTACCATTTTTGCACCGTCTTTAATAATACCGCTGTGTTCACTTTTACTCCCTACCATAAAACCAGTGACGTCTTGTATAAATACTAATGGAATTTTTTTCTGATTACAATTCGCAATAAATCGCGTGGCTTTATCTGCACTATCATTATAAATTACACCACCAAACTGCATTTCGCCTTTGGCGTTTTTGACGAGTTTACGTTGATTTGTAACAATTCCAACCGCCCATCCATCGATGCGAGCATAAGTGGTAATGATCGTTTTTCCATAATCTGCTTTATACTCTTCAAACTCTGAGTCATCTACTAAACGTTTGATGACTTCATACATGTCATATTGATCGGCTCTTGATTTCGGAAGAATTCCGTACAGTTCTTCTGGGTTTTCTTTCGGTAATTTTGAATGACTCCTATTGAAACCTGCTTTGTCAAAATCTCCAATTTTATCCATTATGGATTTGATTTTATCCAAAGCATCGGCATCATCTTTGGCTTTATAATCTGTTACACCGCTTATTTCACAATGTGTTGTCGCTCCCCCTAGGGTTTCGTTATCAATAGACTCTCCAATAGCAGCTTTCACCAAATAACTCCCCGCCAAAAATATACTCGCTGTTTTATCAACAATAATGGCTTCGTCACTCATAATGGGTAGGTAAGCGCCGCCAGCGACACAACTGCCCATGATCGCTGAGATTTGTGTAATTCCCATGCTACTCATTTGTGCATTGTTTCTAAAAATGCGACCAAAGTGTTCTTTGTCGGGAAAAATCTCGTCCTGCATTGGGAGATAAACACCAGCAGAATCGACTAGGTAAATGATTGGTATTTTATTCTCTATAGCAATTTCTTGCGCTCTAAGGTTTTTTTTAGCAGTAATTGGAAACCACGCGCCCGCTTTTACAGTGGCATCATTGGCGACTACAATGCATTGTTTCCCTTTAATGTAGCCAATTTTTACGACAACACCTCCCGAAGGACATCCGCCGTGCGATTCATACATACCATCGCCTACAAAAGCACCAACTTCAATAGATTTTGATTTTGAATCTAAAAGATAGTCAATACGTTCTCGTGCGGTTAGTTTTCCTTTGGCATGCTCTTTTTCAATTTTGAGTTTACCTCCGCCTAATTTAACCTTAGAAAGACGCTTGTTTAAATCGGTTACGAGTAGTTTATTATAATCTTCGTTTTTGTTGAAGTTTAAATTCATGGTACTTATCTTTGTGATAACAAAAATAACATTATTCTTGGACTCTCAAGTTTTTGTTTTATGAACACTTATAAATTTAACAAATGATATTAGTTTTCTATAGTGCTGCTTCAAGAGGGTTTGCTAACCATGGTTGGTTACAAGCCAATCATTCCTTTAGTTTTGCGAATTATCACGATCCACAAAAAATGAATTTTGGGGCTCTAAGAGTTCTAAATGATGATTTAATTGCGCCTAGTATGGGGTTTGGAACCCATCCACATGACAATATGGAAATTATTACCATTCCACTTTCAGGACTTTTAAAGCATAAGGACTCAATGGGCAACTCATGGGAAGAAGTAAAAGCAGGTGAAGTTCAAGTAATGTCTGCCGGTACTGGAATCCAACATTCTGAAATTAATGGCTCAGCGACGGAGTCCTTAAGTTTATTTCAAATATGGATTGTCCCTAACAAACGAAATGTAAGGCCGCGGTACGATCAACATTTTTTTGAACCATCTCCTGATGGAGCATTACAAATTTTAGTGTCATCAATTGACAATGTATCTAAAGATGCTAGTTTAAAAATTCATCAAGATGCTCAAATCTCAAAAATTAACTTAGCAGCAAATAGTTCCTATACGTATAATTTAAAATCATCTCACCATGGCGTTTACGTGATGCAAGTGTTTGGAGTTTCAAAAATTGAAACTACTGAATTACAATCTAGAGATGCGGCGGGTGTTTCTGAAGTTAAAGACTTTAAAATTGAATCCATAGAAGACTCACAACTCTTATTTATAGAAGTGCCTGTAAGTTTTAACGAAAGCTAAACGAGTTTCAATCAAATTAACGATATTTGTAGTTATAAAAAATTTTGATATGGCAATGAATAAGAATACAGTACTGGCCTGGGCCACATATATAATGATATTTGTAGGAATTACTTTAATTGCCTTAGGGGCTTTTAGATATGATGATGTAGCCGGCTGGGGATTTGCTTCGGTGGGTATCGGTTTTTTTGCAAATGCTTGGGTGTTTAATGCTTTAAAAGGACGTGTATAATGAGTGATGATAAAAAGATAATTTTTTCAATGTCGGGGGTAACTAAGTCTTACCAAAGTGCAAATACGCCTGTTTTAAAAAACATATATCTTAGTTTCTTTTACGGCGCTAAAATTGGTATTCTAGGACTCAATGGTTCAGGTAAATCGACTTTGCTTAAAATTATTGCTGGGGTGGATAAAAACTATCAAGGGGATGTGGTATTCTCTCAAGATTATTCTGTGGGTTATTTAGAACAAGAACCTAAATTAGATGAATCTAAAACAGTGATGGAAATTGTACGAGAAGGTGCGGCTGAAACGGTTGCAATTTTGGATGAATACAATAAAATAAATGACATGTTTGGATTGGAAGAAGTGTATTCCGATGCTGACCGAATGGAAAAATTAATGAACCGTCAAGCAGAGCTTCAAGATCAAATAGATGCGGCCAATGCTTGGGAGTTAGACACAAAGTTAGAAATTGCCATGGATGCTTTAAGAACCCCCGACGGATCTAAAAAAATCAGTGTGTTGTCTGGAGGTGAACGCCGTCGTGTGGCACTTTGTCGTTTACTGCTTCAAGAGCCAGATGTTTTGTTATTAGATGAACCTACCAACCACTTGGATGCAGAATCCGTTCATTGGTTAGAGCACCATTTAGCACAATATAAAGGGACCGTAATTGCCGTAACGCATGACCGCTATTTCTTAGATAATGTAGCTGGTTGGATTTTAGAACTGGATAGAGGCGAAGGGATTCCCTGGAAAGGAAATTATTCTTCTTGGTTGGATCAAAAATCGAAGCGTTTGGCACAGGAAAGCAAAACAGCTTCTAAACGTCAAAAAACCTTAGAACGTGAATTGGATTGGGTGCGTCAAGGGGCTAAAGGCCGTCAAACAAAGCAAAAAGCGCGTTTGAAAAATTATGATAAATTAATGAATCAAGATCAAAAACAACTTGATGAAAAATTAGAAATATATATTCCTAATGGTCCACGTTTGGGAACAAATGTTATTGAAGCTGAGGGCGTTAGTAAAGCGTACGACGACAAACTATTATATGACAACTTAAACTTCAATCTTCCACAAGCAGGAATTGTGGGAATAATTGGCCCCAATGGTGCTGGTAAAACAACAATTTTCCGCATGATTATGGGTGAAGAGAATTCTGACAAAGGAAGCTTTAAAGTGGGTGAAACTGCCAAGATTGCTTATGTAGATCAAAGCCATTCAAATATTGATCCTGAAAAATCAATTTGGCAAAACTTTAGTGATGAACAAGAGTTGATTATGATGGGAGGACGGCAAGTAAATTCACGTGCCTACTTAAGTCGCTTTAACTTTACGGGTAGTGAGCAAAACAAAAAAGTGAATATGCTGTCTGGTGGAGAACGAAACCGTTTACACTTGGCAATGACGCTTAAAGAAGAAGGTAATGTATTATTACTCGATGAGCCTACCAATGATCTGGATGTAAATACCTTACGAGCGTTGGAAGAAGGGCTTGAAAATTTTGCAGGCTGTGCGGTAGTGATCAGTCACGACCGTTGGTTTTTAGATCGTGTGTGTACACATATCCTTGCTTTTGAAGGGAATTCTGAAGTTTATTTTTACGAAGGTAGTTTTAGTGAATACGAAGAAAATAAGAAACAACGTTTGGGTGGCGACTTGATGCCGAAACGTATTAAATACAAAAAACTAGTGAGATAGGTATGTTAGAAATGCGTCCTGTTTGTGAACATTGTAATAAAGCCTTGCCAGCAGAAAGTGGTGAGGCAATGATTTGTGCCTATGAATGTACGTTTTGCATCAACTGTGTTGAGACTACTCTAAACCATAAGTGTCCAAATTGTGGCGGAACTTTTGAGAAGCGTCCTATTAAAAAAACTACTTAGCTTTTTTATATAAAGGTACTAAATAGGAGATGTTATAGCCATATCCCATTCCAAAACGTCCACTATCAAAAGTGCGCCCAAACCCTGGAATATATAGGTTTTCAAAGTTATCCGGTTCAGACTCATATAAACGCCCTTTAATTTGTAAATTAACTCCTACAAAAAGATTCGTCAAAACTTCAGCTTTAAATCCAAACATAAGTTCCAACCAACCAGAGCTCAATCCTTTAAAAGTCTTAGGGACTAATACGTCCGTTTGTCCCCAAGTTTGATTGTTGGTATCATAAATAGTATAACGATTCAAAGTTTGGGTGAAATTAGAAATGCCAAAACGAAGTCCAAAATATACAAGATTTTCCATGTCTCCCCAATTGTTATGCATATTGTAATCAATCCCTGCTTTTAGATAACTGCCTTTTGCAGTGCTGTTTAAATAGTCGGAAACAGAAGTGCGTTCCTCTGTGCCAACGTCTCCAGCAATATAGAGTTTATCTGCAATACGATAATCGCCATTTATTTCAAACCCTTTATAATCGGCGTCTAAAAAAGTTCGTGTTATTTTACTTAAATCGACTCCAACACGAAGTCCGTATTTTTTTTTGATAACAAGACTATCAATTGTTGGAATGCTGTCTTGTTGTGCATGAAGAGGCATGCACATACTCAAGCACCCAAGGAGGCTAATGAAGTATTTTAACATGGATTTCATTTTCATTTGTTATTTCGGTTATTAATATGTCAGAATCACGTATCCATTGGTCTGAATCTTCAGTAATACTTACCGTTTCAATAGTAAAGTTTGTTTTATAACCACAGGCGCGCGACACATACACGTTATTAGTTTGATAGGTTATTGTAATAGTATCCCGATTTCCACTAACCACACCTTCTTCAACACCATAATTTTCAAAAAGTATAAACGTTGCTTGCGTGTCGTTTGTTTTTAAGGGAAGAGCAATTATGGATCGGGTCATGATAAGCTCGTTAGTTATGGGTATCTCCGTGTTTCCACGATCTAATCCAACGGCCAAAAGCTCTGGAACATCCAAAGTGTCTTCGGGAGATTCATTGTTGTAAAACTCTAATACAATACGCGGGGTAGTTTGCTTAGTATCAGAACAGATGTCATCTTTTTCACAGCTAAAAATGACAATTAAAAATAAATAAATAAACTGTTTCATGGCTTATTTTTTAGGGTTACGTTTTTCCAAAAGTATAACATTTTCTACGTGATGTGTTTGTGGAAACATATCAACAGCTTGTGTTTTACTTATACTATATGTAGCGTCTAATATCGCCAAATCTCTTGCTTGTGTTGCGCTATTACAGCTTACATATACAATTTTTTCAGGAGCAATTTCTAAGATCTGAGCAACAACGTCTTTGTGCATTCCGTCTCTAGGTGGGTCTGTAATGATCACATCGGGATGTCCATGCGTATCGATAAATTCTCTATTGAAGACATTTTTCATATCGCCTACAAAAAAGTCAACATTATCAATTTTATTTAAAACGGCATTTTCTTTAGCAGCACTAATGGCATCAGGTACAGATTCTACGCCGATAACTTTGAAGGCGTTTTTCGCTACAAATTGCGCAATAGTTCCAGTACCTGTATATAAATCATACACCAATTCTTTCCCTGTAAGCCCTGCAAAATCACATGTTATTTTGTATAAATTATAGGCTTGTTCAGAATTAGTTTGATAAAAAGATTTTGCATTAATTTTAAAACGCAAACCTTCCATTTCTTCAAAAATATGATCGCGCCCTTCATAGCAAACAACCTCTTGGTCATAAATCGTATCATTGGCTTTTCCATTAATAATATATTGAAGGGAGCTTATTTCTGGGAAGGTGGTTTTTAAATGGTCGAGAAGTGCGATTCTATTGGCGACATCTTCCTTAAAAAACTGAACGACTACCATCAATTCGCCAATACTTGTGTTTCGAATCATCAGCGTTCGTAGAACTCCTGTTTGTTGACGTGTATTAAAAAAAGGAATTTTGTGTTTTAAAGCAAAGTCTTTTACCGCATTTCGAACAGCATTGGAAGGGTCACCCTGTAGCCAGCATTTGTTGACGTCTAAGATTTTATCCCACATGCCAGGAATATGAAACCCTAAAGCATTCCGATCGCCAAGATCTTCGGTTGAGGCAATTTCTTCTACAGTTAACCAACGACTATCTGAAAAAGAGAATTCCATTTTATTTCGATAAAAGTACTGTTCTTTGGAGCCTAAAATTGGGGTTATTTCCGGCAATTCAAGATGGCCAATGCGTGTAAGGTTATTAATCACTTCTTTTTCTTTATAAAAAAGCTGGTGTGAATAGTCCATGTGTTGCCATTTACAGCCACCACAAGTTCCAAAATGCTCGCAAGCGGGTTGTGTTCGTTTGTCAGATAATGTATGAAAAACGGTAGCTTTTCCTTCGTAATATCCAGTACGTTGTTTAAACGTTTGTACATCTACAATGTCTCCAGGAACGGCATTTGGTAAAAACACTACTTTTCCGTCCGGTGCCTTTGCAATGGTTTTGCCTTTAGCTCCAGCATCAATCACTTTTAAATTTGTAAATACTTTATTTTTATTTCTTCTGCCCATAGAGCAAAAATAGAATAAATGATAGCATAATTCTAAGAAATCTATTTAGAATTCATAAATTGCAACATATTATGGATGATTTCTCTCCACTAAGAAGGAATAGTTATTTTATAATTTTTAATACCTAATTAAAATGGCTATTTTAAATCAGATTACATCAAAAGAAGCTATCAATTTAGAGGACCAATACGGGGCTCACAACTACCATCCACTTCCAGTCGTATTGGCTAGAGGCGAAGGCGTTCATGTCTGGGATGTTGACGGAAAACAGTATTACGATTTTTTATCGGCGTATTCTTCGGTTAACCAAGGGCATTGCCATCCTCGAATCGTGAATGCAATGACAGCACAAGCGCAAACACTTACGCTAACGTCTCGTGCATTTCATAACGATAAACTGGGGCCTTACGAAGAATATGTCACCACCTATTTTGGATTTGACAAAGTACTCCCGATGAATACAGGTGCTGAAGCGGTAGAAACAGCAGTAAAGATCTCTCGTAAATGGGCCTATGAAGTAAAAGGTATTCCAGAAGGGCAAGCACAAATTATTGTATGTGAAAACAATTTTCACGGTAGAACCACCACGATAATATCATTTTCAAATGATCCTGTAGCCCGTGAAAACTTTGGACCTTTTACGGATGGATTTTTAAAAATTCCGTATGATGATACTGAAGCTTTAGAAAATACGCTTAAAAACAATCCTAATGTTGCTGGTTTTTTAGTAGAACCTATACAAGGAGAAGCAGGCGTTTTTGTACCAACGGAAGGCTATTTAGCCAAAGCAAAAGCCTTGTGTGAAGCTTACAATGTATTGTTTATCGCTGATGAAGTGCAAACTGGGATTGCGCGTACAGGGCGCTTATTGGCGACTTGTGGGAATTGTGACTGTGCTCAAAAAGATTGTTCTGGCACGCCAGAAACAAAACCAGATATATTAATTTTGGGGAAAGCGTTGAGTGGCGGCGTATACCCTGTATCCGCAGTGTTGGCAGATGATGCGATCATGAAGGTGATCACTCCAGGATCTCACGGAAGTACGTTTGGAGGTAACCCAATAGCAGCAGCCGTTGCGATGGCGGCTTTGGAGGTTGTAAAAGACGAGCAACTCACCGAAAATGCGTACCAACTTGGAAATTTATTTAGATCTCTTTTAAATGACTATATTTCTACGAGTAAAATCGTAAAATTAGTTCGTGGAAAAGGCTTGCTAAATGCGATTGTTATTGATGATCATGAAGACAGCGATACCGCTTGGAATATATGTCTAGCGCTTAGAGACAATGGACTTTTGGCTAAACCAACCCATGGGAATATTATACGTTTTGCACCGCCTTTGGTAATGACTGAAGACCAGCTAATTGATTGCGTCACTATTATTACAAAAACGTTAAAGGGTTTTGAAACTAAATAGTTTTTTAATCTCTTAGATAAGTATTATAAATCACTCCTAATTGGAGTGATTTTTTGTTTAACCAATACTTAATAAAGTACAATAATAAAATGTTTTTTGATAGTTTTTATTTATTTTTGTTTATACATACTAACAAATAATTAAACAAAACATAATGCGTCAATTATGTTTTTTAGCCAGTATTTTATTTACACTTTCACTACAAGCCCAGTTTCAAGAAAATTTTGAAGGAAACACTACAGTAAATTCTTGGCAGAGTGATGATTGTGTTATCGACACCAGTTTTCAAAATCCTTACCAACAAGGGATAAACACCTCAAACACTGTTTTGGAATACAAAGATGTTGGTGGTGGGTATGCGAATACTATGTTTGACGTTGCTACTAATTTTAATTTAAATAATCAGAACACATTTAGTTTAAAAATCTATGTGCCTTCTACGGGGGTTACTGGAAGTCAAAATAATCAGGTGTCTCTGAAACTTCAAAATAATACACTTGGTAATAATATGTGGACGACCCAAACAGAAATTGTTCACTCAATAAACTTGGATCAATGGCAGCAGGTAACTTTTAATTTTAAATCAGGTGATTTTATAAATGCGAGCTCTGAATCAAAACGACCAGTGCAAAGAGAAGATTTAAACAGGGTTGTTGTTCAAGTGAACGGAGAAGACAATTCAGATTCTGTCGTTGCCTATATAGATGACGTGACTTATTTTAATATTGAATATATAGAGCCTGTTTATGATACTATTGTATGGTCGGATGAGTTTGATGACGATGGAGCTATTGATGGGACTAAATGGTTTCATCAAACCCAATTTATAATTGACGGTAATTCGTGGGCAAATAATGAAGAGCAGGTGTATACTGACCGTTTATCAAACTCTTATATAAGTGGTGGAACCTTAAAAATTAAAGCTAAAAAGGAACAGTTTACAGATCAAGGTACGACAAAAGAATATACTTCTGCACGCTTGAATTCTAAGTATTCTTTCCGTTACGGTAGAGTCGTCATCCGTGCCAAACTACCATCCGTTGCAGGTACTTGGCCAGCGATCTGGATGTTGGGTAGAAACATTACTGAAACTGGAGGTTTTTGGGCTGAGGATTATGGAACCGTTGCGTGGCCATATTGTGGAGAAACAGATATTATGGAACCTAATGTTGAAAAAACCGAAATTTTAGGAACATGGCACTGGTACCTCTATGGGCTTACTCCTGAAGAAAGTGGACATATTTATAACACTCAGGGTATTGAAACCACTAACGCAGACACCTCGGATAACTGGCATGACTATTCTTTGGTTTGGACTCCAGAAAGTATGAAAATATATATGGACGCTACTTTAATCAATGAAATAGGAGTTTTTTCTCCTTTTTCCAATCCTAACTACATACTACTAAATTTAGCAATGGGAGGCAGTCTAGGAGGTGCTATTGACCCTAACTTCAATAATGATATAATGGAAATTGACTATGTAAGAGTCTATCAACAAAGCACGTTGTCTAGTAACTCTGCGCTAAATATTCAAACGACTCGCATCTATCCTAACCCTGTAGGCGATCTTTTAAATATTCAATTTAAGAATTCTCAAAGCCAACAAGCGGTACTTAACGTTTATGATATTTCTGGACGTATGATTGCTGATAAAAAAGTTCGTATTGTAAATCAAAAAATTGAATACAACACGGCGGCGTTGAATTCAGGAATTTATGTTTTGACGCTTACTTTAGATTCTGGAGACCAAACAAATCATAAATTTATTAAACATTAAACATTAAACAGTTTCTTGTTTCATCTTAAGAACATCATATTTAGCCAACGTTCTTGAAATGCTTGAAATCCATTTTGATAAATCAAAATTAAGGAATACGCTAAGTAAAACAGGTTGACAGCTAAAGAAATAATTGCGCTTATTTTCGCAAGTTTCATCGTTCCTAAAGATCCAGAATATCCTAACGGATTATGGTATGCTTGTTTTATTTTCTGATTTGCAATGTATAAGGCTACTATAGAAAAAACAAGACCAATCCCACCAAAACAGGCACAAACTAAACTGGTAAAGGAGAGAATAAAAACAGGTAAGCTAATTAACTGAGTTTTCATTGATATGGGGTTTTTTTGTCCCCAAGCACAATGCTATTTCATAAACAAGATGAACTAGTAGGTTATTGATTTTGGGGTATTTAGTATTCTAAATGTACTAAAAAAAACAATCCCTTCTAAATTTTAGAAGGGATTGTTTGGTTATTTCTACATTTGTTTAATGGTGTTTTATAATAAATATTCGGTACTGATAAAGTTTGATTTACTAGATTCTAAAAGATCTTTTAAGATTGCTTTATTGCCTTCATTCTCTTTTGTAGCGACAAAAGTTCGTATCGAAAATGAGCGCAATGCGTCACGTACACTTAAAGTGCTAAATGCAGAATCTTTTCTTCCTGTAAACGGAAACACATCTGGTCCTCGTTGACAAGAACTATTTAAGTTAACTCGACATACAAGATTTACAAGGACATCAAAAAGTGGCGCTAAGGTATCTGCATCCTGACCAAAAACACTCACTTGTTGACCATAATTAGATTCTGCCATGTCATCTAAAACTTGTTGAACATCCGTAAATGTAATGATAGGAATGACGGGGCCAAATTGTTCTTCTTTATACACTTCCATATCTTTCGTTACAGGATATAGAACCGCTGGGAAAATATAATTATCGGATATCTGGCCTCCTTTTGAATTCAAAATTTTAGCACCTTTTGCTTCCGCATCTTCTATTAACCCTTGAATATATGCGGGCTTGTTAGGTTCTGGTAGTGGCGTTAATTTCACGCCTTCTTCCCAAGGATTTCCAAATTTCATTGCATCCACTTTTTCACAAAAGCGTTTGTTAAATTCTTCTGAGATACTTTCATGAACATACAATATTTTAAGCGCTGTACAGCGTTGTCCATTAAAAGAAAGTGTGCCAGCGATACACTCGTTAATGGCAAGGTCTAAATCGGCATCTGGCAATACAATCCCAGGATTTTTAGCTTCCAATCCTAATACGGATCTAAGACGATTTCCTTTTGGGTGACTATTTTGCAACGCATTGGCCGAACTGCTATGACCAATCAAGGCAAGAACATCTATTTTTCCTGTTTCCATTATAGGGGTTGCCAACGTGCGGCCTCGTCCATACAATACATTAACGACCCCTTTAGGGAAACTATTTTGAAAAGCTTCTAATAAGGGGGAGAGTAATAACACCCCTAATTTAGCGGGTTTAAAAACCGTTGTATTTCCCATAATAAGTGCAGGAATCAATAACGCAAAGGTTTCATTCAAAGGATAGTTGTAAGGTCCTAAACACAATACGACTCCAATTGGGCCCCGTCTTACGTGTGCATACACGCCTGAATGTTTTTGAAACTTAGCAGAATTTCTATCTAATTGCTTGTAGTCATCTATTGTGTCATATATATAATCTACTGTACGGTCAAATTCTTTTTCAGAATCTGCAAGGTTTTTTCCAATTTCCCACATCAGGTACTTTACGACCGTTTCACGTTTAGTTTTCATTTGCTCGGCAAACGTTTCCATACAGGCGATTCGATCACCAACTTTCATGGTAGGCCAGATACCTTGTCCATTGTTGTAAGCGTTTGAAGCAGCGTCTAAGGCCTCTAATGCTTCTGTCTTAGTTAATTCTGGAACGCTTCCTAAAAGCGTTGGCTTATAATCTTCTGTGGATGAAATTGTAGAATACACATCGGTCATTTTACCGGTCCATTCTTTTATTTTTCCATCAACTAAATAGGTTTTTTGTCGGACAAGCGCGTCGATTTTATAAGCTTCAGGAATGTGTTTAAAAGTCATATAATTGGTTGTTAGTTTGAACCATAAAACTAAGCAAATACTTAGCTTCTATGTCCTAAGAAAACGTTAATCTTAAATAAAATAGTCACCAACAGGGTAGGGTGGCGTAAAAACTCCTCTAATAAAAAAACTAACACCCCCTAAATTTTGGGGGTGTTAATTTTTTTTATGAATTATTTTTAATTTCTAACATTAATTCATCCCATTTCCCTAGGATTTCGTCAGTACCGATAGTAAACACTATATATAAAGTGTATATCAAATATAAAGCATTAATAATCATAATAACTAAGGCAACTATTTTTGCTGTATTCATCGCATTGATATCGCCATCATAATCGTCAGGGTTTTCGGTTGCATCTTTTACTTTATTGTGTGCTATCAAAAATGCAGGACCCGATAAAAATAATCCAAGTCCGCCAAAGCAGCAGCATAATAATCCCAAAATACTTAAAACATAAGTGAGAGTTGTATTTAATTGTTTTTTCATTTTATTTAATTTTAAAGTTGTTTAATGGTGTAGCTTAATATAATGGTGGTAATGGATAAAATAGACAACCAATTGATGCCTTTTTTATAGTTGCTAAATTTATAAAAACGTGTAATAAGAAGGTATACAACAAGAATCAACAAAGGATATATAGCAGCATACATATAAAAAGCTTGTAGGAAATGGCCATTCCAAATCAAAAGAAGTGACCGTTGAAACCCACAGCCCATGCATTCAAACCCAAAAAGGGTTTTGCTAATGCAAGGTAACATATAGTTTTCTAGAGCCATTGATGGGTTGTTAAAAGTAGGATATTCAAATTAAGATAAAATTTTTCGAAATAAAAAATGATTTTTCTTATTTGTCATAAATTCTAAAGCTGTAATTTTGGTTTTAAAGCGAATTAGGATGTCAAAATCTATTTATTATGTATGTTTGGTTTTAGGTGTTTCTTTGATAATACTATCCGAGTTTCAAGAAACACCTTTTTTAATACTACAGATTTCTGGTTTAGGTTTATTAATGCTTGCTTTGTATCAGTTGTCTAAAGGGATTGAAGACCGCCCAACAAAAGATTCTTATATAGAAAATGAAGAAGAAGAATGAAGTTTGAAATTAATGATTCAGTAGCTGTTTTGGATGATGATTTATCTGGTAAAGTGACTAAAATTGAAGGCTCGGATATTACTGTAGCCACCACCAACGGATTTGAATTGGTATTTGAAGCTCACGAATTGGTGAAAATCAAAGACGACAAACTAATGAATCGTTCGCTGTTTTCTAATGCCTCTATAGAAAATATATTATCTGAAAAAGATTCTAAAAAACGGCAAAACCCACCAAAAATTTCTTCAAAAGAACGCTCTCAACCTGCTATGGAAGTGGATTTACATATTAACCAATTAGTGAAAAATTCGCGAGGGATGCAAAATCATGAGATGCTAAATTTACAGTTGGAAACCGCTAAACGTCGTTTGGAATTTGCCATACAAAATCGCATTCAACGCACCGTGTTTATCCATGGGGTTGGGGAAGGGGTTCTAAAATTAGAATTAGAGTATCTCTTTAAACGTTATGATAATATAAAATTCTATGATGCCAATTACCAAAAATACGGTCAAGGCGCTACAGAGGTATACATATATCAGTCAAAAACATCTTAGTGCTAATCAGTAGATTCATAGGTTCCTAATATAAAATTATCAGTTGCTAAGATAGATAAGTCGATATCTTTTAGTGTCACAAGAACTTTAGTTGTCCGAACAATAGCGTTTGGATCACTATCGTCATCTTCAAATGTAGAAGTGAAAATCACAGTTCCACCATTAGCTTCATAATTCTGAATGACAGAGACATTCTCATCAGGAATGTCTTGACAAATATAGTCATTAGGATCTCCCGCATAGGTTCTGTATAAAAACCGCACAGTCGAAGCGTTAATTGTCATCATTTCAACATCTCCTGAATTTACCGGGTTAAAAACAGCTTGTGCTTGCGCATTGTTTGGAAATAAGAGTGTAAGCGATTCAGAAGGATCCTCGCGTGTGTCATATAAAATATAAATTGCAGTGTTACTATCACAAATACTTAGTTCTTTGTCAAACTCTAATTGAACATTAAGGACATCTCCATCGTCACAAGATAAAATAAAGCAAGTACTAAAAAGTAAGATTAATAATGATCGCATATCAAACATATTTACTACAAAAGTAGTCGATTTATTAATTAGTATGAAAGTTATTTGACAATAATTTAATTTGATTAAATTTGTAACAAATGTGAACTCATATGAATTCAATTTATTTAGACAATGCAGCAACAACTCAGGTTAGAGATGAAGTCATTGATTCGATGTCCGTAGTATTAAAATCCAATTACGGAAACCCGTCTTCGTCTCACGGCTACGGTCGTTCTTCAAAATCGATTATCGAAAGTTGCCGCAAGCGGATCGCCTCACATTTTAATGCCTTATCATCTGAAATTGTGTTCACTGCCGGCGGTACAGAAGCGGATAATTTGGTATTGCATTCTGCGGTTAGAGATTTAAAAGTAACACATATAATCACCTCCAAAATAGAACACCATGCCGTACTTCACACCGTGGAGCAATTGGCTATTGATTATGGAATTACGGTAAGTTACGTCGCTGTATTAGAAAACGGTACTCTTGACTATCAACATTTGGAAACTCTTTTAAAGTCCTCTAAAAAAACCTTAGTCACACTGATGCATGTCAATAATGAAATTGGTACGATGCTAGATATTCAAAAAGTAGCAGATTTATGTACCACAAATGCGGCCCTTTTTCATAGTGACTCCGTGCAGTCTGTAGGGCATTACCATTTAGATTTACAAAAAACGCCTATCGATTTTTTGGCGGCGAGCGCTCATAAATTTCACGGACCAAAAGGTATTGGATTTGTGTATATCCGAAAAAATTCTGGACTTAAAGCATTAATTTTAGGCGGTACACAAGAACGCGGCATTAGAGCTGGTACCGAAAGCATTCATGATATTGTGGGCTTAGATGAATCCTTGTCATTAGCATATCAACATTTAGAAACGGAGAAGACCTATGTAAAGGGTTTAAAGACCTATTTTGTAGACCAATTAAAGACACATATATCAAACATTAAGTTTAATGGCTCTTGTTGCGATCCTGAGATGAGCACCTACACACTTGTTAACGTTTGCCTACCAGTTTCTGAAGCAAATGCGCCTATGTTTTTGTTTCAGTTGGATTTAAAAGGCATTGCATGTTCCAAAGGAAGCGCCTGTCAGAGTGGTAGCGGAAAAGGCTCTCATGTGTTAGCAGAAATTTTATCAGATGAGGATATGAAAAAACCGTCCATCCGGTTTTCATTCAGCATTTATAACACCAAAAAAGAAATAGATACTGTTGTTGAAATTCTTAGAGAATTGATAGATACTACAGCGTCTTAAAAACGCATTCCTAGTCGTATATTAAACACACGAGGCGTTAAATAGTTTGGAATTGCATATTGGCGTTTAGAATACACATCCCTTACCCACGTATTTGTAATGGAGTTTTGAACATCAAACATATTAAAGATTTCCAAACCAATAGATAATTCTTCAAATCGTTTTTTCCATCCATTTTTTATGGAATCCTTAGCATCTATAATCACGTAAGACATTCCAACATCGGCCCGTTTATAATCTGGTAAACGATTTTGATAGTCGTAGGGACTTGCATAACTAGGAGACCCTCCAGGAACCCCCGTATTATATACTAAATTCAAGTACATTTTCATTTTAGGAAGCTTTGGTACATAATCCTGAAACAAGATCCCAAATTTCAGCCGTTGATCGGTTGGTCGCGCAATAAAGCCTTGATTGCTAATATTTTCTTCAGTTTTTAAATACCCAAATGAAAACCACGATTCTGTGCCCGGCACAAATTCACCATTTAATCGCAGATCTAAACCGTATGCATACGCTTTTGCGTTATTTGAAGCCGCATAGCGAATTCTGACGTTTTCAACAGTGTATGGGTTCACATTTGTTAGGTTTTTATAATAAGCTTCTGAGACAAGTTTAAAAGGGCGGTCCCACATTTCAAAACTATAGTCGTTGGCAAGCACGGCATGAAACGATTGCTGGGCTTTTACATTGCTATTTACGATTCCTTCACTGTTTCTTAGTTCTCTATAAAACGGCGGTTGGTAATACAATCCGCCACTCAAACGAAATAACATATCTTTATTCCAATCGGGTTTAATAGCCAATTGTATTCGAGGGCTCACAACAGATTGTGTGTTGTTTTCAATGCCATCGCCTTGAACAGACCATTGATGGTAACGGACGCCCGCATTGGCATACACCTCGTGCTCTCCAAGCATACCTCGAACGTTCCATTGGCCATACGCTTGAACGCGGTTTATCTGTGTTTTATTGGTGGCTCGTATGTTTTTAAAAGGAACCAAAGGGCCTTCATAAGCCGTGTAAGGCTGATCATTAAAGCTGTCTAAATTTGGTGGATTGATAGAAAATCCAGCCGAATCAATCACTTCCCATTCCACAATACGATCGCGGATGTCTTCGTGCGTATATTTTACAGACCATTCAAAATTATGATCTCCAGATTTTAGATGTCCTTTGTGTTCAACGTTTGTAATTAAGGCATCTAAATCGTTTCGTGCATGGTTGATTTGTGATCCAATACCTTCAGAAAATTCTACCTCTCCCAAATCTTCATCTCCTATATTGCTATTCACTTCACCCAAACGATATTGTGCTAGAATATCAAAATACTCTTGTTCGGTGGTATGGAATGTGGACGCAATTAGTTTTAAAGTTAGATTTTCAGTGGCAAAATAACTCCCTTTAAAGGCTCCAAAATAGGTTTTATAGCGGTCATTTTCCTGCCCTTCGTAAAACACTAAAAGCGCAATTGGATCTTGTAAGGTTCCAAAATTAGTTTGACGAGTTTGAGGTTGGTAATTGTATTCGTTAATGGCTAAGTTTCCTAAGAAACTTACATGAAATTTATCTGAAAATTTATACGTAAGAAAAGTTTGTACATCTGCAAATTTTGGTTTAAAATTTGTTTCCGTTTCTTTAGACTCTACCAACAGACTATTATCTCGATAGCGAAGACCAATTAAAGCTGAAAATTTTGAATCTTTACTAATACTTTCGGCGGTGATGCTGCCTCCTAATAAACTTAAATCGGCTTGAATTCCAAAACGAATGGGCGTTCTATAAGTAATGTCTAATACTGATGACAACTTATCGCCATATTTTGCTTGAAACCCACCAGCAGTAAAATCAAGATTTTGTACCATATCGGTATTTACAAAACTGAGCCCTTCTTGCTGACCAGAACGCACCAAAAATGGTCGGTACACTTCGATCTCATTCACATAAACAAGATTTTCATCAAAATTACCCCCTCTAACAGAGTATTGGGTGCTTAATTCATTTGAAATATTAACACCAGGTAATGTTTTTAATAAATTCTCAACGCCTGGTTGTGCGCCTTTTATTGTGCGAATAATTTGAGGAGAGATCGTTGTAATGCCTTCTAGATCTTTTCGTTTAGAACCTGTTATAACAACTGTTTCAATCTGTTCATAGTTGCTTTTTAAAACGGGGTTAAACTCGAGTTCTTCGCCATTTTTTAAATTAAAAGTCGCTTCTAAATATTTGTAATTTAGATGAGAAAATCGAATTTCAACATCGTCGTTCGCAGTTATTTTTAATATATAAAATCCATTACTATTAGTGGTTGCACCATTATTGTTTGAAACAACATTAACGCCTTCCAAAGGCTCATTAAGTACGTTTAGAACAATGCCTCTTAGAGTGGCCGATTGTCCCATCGTCAGGATTGGTAAAATTATAAAAACAAGTAAGGTTTTGTAAGCAGTATATGATTTCAAATTGATCAGTTGTTATTTTCTATAAAACGTTGTCTCAAATGTAGAACTATTTCCAACATTATCGGTTACAATGATTTTAAAATTATTTTCAGTAGCTGTTATAATTTTATCGTTAAAATCATAAGTAAGTGTTTGCTTTTTAGTGTCGTACTCCATAAGTATCCATTGCCCATTAATGGTAGCTCTGTAGTTTTTTATTCCAGAAATTTCATCAGATATTTTTAACTTTAAATACCGGTGATTACTTATCCAACTTTCATTTTTAAAATTTATTGCCTTTATTTTTGGATTTTCGTCATCAATACCTAACGTATAATTCCCTAAATATTTGCTGCGAGCAATTAGTGTGTCTCCTCGCTTTTTTGTAGATGTATAGTAGAGTTTATTTCCAAAGTCAGACACCCTACCTATAAACAACTGATCTTTGTCTGGTCCTTTATATTGACTTATGTCAAAATTGATACTCATTGATTTTTGTAGAGGAATGATTGGTTTATAGAGTTTTAAAGTGTCATTTATGACCTCAAAATCTATGCTAACGTCCTCATAGAAAGTATTCCTATATATCTGAACGCTGACGCCGTTTTTTTCTAAAATAATTTCTTCAGAAGCAACGATTTGCTGAAGAGTATTTTTTTTAGGTAGTGTTGGTTCAGAAAATTCTTTTTTTAGCCCTACTATTGGAACACTTAACTCAGATTTATTACCCATAAAATCACTAACAATTACTTTATAAATATAATTGGTAGTATCTTTTATAGTCACAACTCCTTTTTCGGAATGATCTTTTAGTAGCGTTAACGGATTATTACTTTCAATGAATAGTTTTTGAATTCGTTTTTTTGTTTCAACAAAGTATTTATAATCAATATAGCGGTTGATGTGTTTTGTTTCATCAAATGAAAATCGCTTAAAATCTACATCTAAACTTTTTGTGCCATTAAAAATTGTTTTGATAAAACTAACACCATTTTTATTAGAAGCTAAATCTTGTCTATCGGTACTTATAATTCCAAACCCTATTGTTCCAAATGCCGTAATTTGCTCTGATTTATATTGACCATTTGGTAATTTTTTAATTCTAATCTTCACTCTTGACGATTCTCCAGTGATATGACTTTCTTTGGATAATGGATATCCAAATAATTCATAAACGACAGGTTTAGTGGTGTCTTTTATGTCCAATCCAAACAGCATGGGATTCATTGGACGCTCTTGCTTATCTCTAATTTCAAAATGAAGATGAGGACCGCCTGAACCTCCCGTATTTCCAGTAAAGCCAATGGTGTCATTAGCAGAAACTGTTAACGCTTCTATATTAGGGAATAATTCCAATTCAAATGTTTCTTTTTTGTATTGCTGTTTTTTTACATATGCTTCAATTGATTTTGAAAATTTCTGAAGATGTGCATAGACTGTTGTATAACCATTTGGGTGGGTGATATACAACGCTTTTCCGTAGCCGTATCTTGAAATTTTAATTCTACTCACGTACCCTTCAGCTGCAGCATACGCATTTAGGCCTTCTTTCCCTTTTGTTTTTAGGTCTAAACCTGAATGAAAATGATTGGAGCGGAGTTCTGCAAAAGTTCCAGACACAACTAATGTTATATCTAAAGGGCTTTTAAAATAATTTTGAGGGTAGGGGGTTTGAGCATTACAAAATGAAACGATAAAAAAGAGGAGACAAATAAAAACTTTCATACACTATTGTTGGTTGCTAAATTATAAAAATGAAAGGGAATAGAAAAATAAAAATGAAAACGAACAGTGTATCGGTAAATAAAATAAAATATAAGCTAAAACAATTGCGTTATTAAATATGGAATGTTAAATTTGTGAAATAGGTATTGAAAACTGTAAATGAGTAAAGTCGAACTAATTGTCAATTCTTTAGAGCAAAAAGTGCAACGCGTTTTGCATCAAATGGCTGAATTAAAAAAAGATAATACGTTTTTAAAAGAGGAACTACTCAAAGCTACTGTTACAAATTCTAAGCAATTAGAGTTACTTCAACAAAAAGAAGATGATTACAGTACGCTAAAATTTGCAAATTCAATCCTTGGCAGTGACGAAAGTAAAAGAGAAACAAAGCTTAAAATTAATACTTTAATAAAAGAAATCGATGATTGTATTTCAAAGTTATCTGATTAAAGCATAGTATATGAGTGAACGGTTAAAAATAAAATTATCCATAGCCAATAGAGTATATCCATTGACTATCACTCCCGATCAAGAGGAAGGGCTTCGATTAGCAGCTCAGAAAATTGAAACAACTATAAAACAATTTGAGACAAGTTACTCAGTTCAAGATAAGCAAGATGTATTGGCTATGTGTGCCCTCCAGTTTGCCAATCAACATGAACAAAAAACAATAGTCAATACTAGTTTAAATGAAGATTTAGAATCGCGACTGATTGCAGTTGACGAATTATTAGACGCCCATTTAAGCAACAACGTTCTTTAAATAAAATTAGGTTACTGCCTATATTGATCACTTTTTTGATAAACTCAACGGAAATTCTTTAAAAAGGAGTGCGTTTAAGTTGTAAAAGCATGCTGTCTTGTTACAGATCCTTGATCAGCTTTTCAACTCTAAATCTTGTATTTATGGAGTTTATACAAAAACCAGATTGATGTAGGCTTTTTTTTTAAATTAAACTATCAACTATGGAATCCAACATTATACTCATTGCTTTAGGAACTGCTGTTTTAGGACTTGTCTTAGGATTAGCAATTTCTAAAATTCGTGAAAAAAACAATGCGTCTCAACTCACTAAAAACGCAAAACGAGAAGCAAATTCAATTATCTCAAAAGCGAAATCGGATGGAGAGTCTGCTAAAAAAGATAAAATATTTCAAGCGAAAGAACGTTTTCTTGAGCTTAAATCTGAACATGAACAAGTAATTTCTTCTAGAGAAAAGAAAATTGGTGAGGCAGAAAAACGAACACGTGATAAAGAATCACAAATATCTTCGGAGCTTTCTAAAAATAAAAAATTAGCGTTAGATATTGAATCCAAAATAAAGGATTATGACCACCGATTAGAGATCTTAAACAAACGTAAAGAAGAAGTTGATAAAGCGCATAAAGGTCAAATATTACAACTCGAAGTTATTTCTGGACTTTCTGCTGAAGATGCGAAGCATCAACTTGTAGAGTCTTTAAAATCTGAAGCCAAAAATGAAGCCATGGTGTATCTTCAGGATACAATGGAAGAAGCAAAATTAACGGCTGAGCAAGATGCTAAGAAAATTATTATCAATACCATACAACGTATTGGAACGGAAGAAGCGGTTGATAACTGTGTATCTGTGTTCAATATAGAATCGGATGATGTTAAAGGCCGAATTATTGGTCGTGAAGGACGAAATATTAGAGCTATTGAGGCTGCTACCGGGGTTGAAATCATTGTTGATGATACACCAGAAGCGATTATCTTGTCTTGTTTTGATTCAGTTCGTAGAGAAGTGGCGCGTTTATCCTTACACAAATTAGTAACAGATGGTCGAATTCACCCAGCACGTATTGAAGAAGTTGTACGTAAAACACAAAAACAAATAGAACAAGAAATCATTGAAGTTGGAAAACGTACAGTGATCGATTTAGGGATTCATGGATTACACCCCGAATTAATTAAAACCGTAGGACGTATGAAATACCGTTCGTCTTATGGTCAAAATTTATTACAACACTCCAGAGAAGTTGCCAAACTTTGTGGCGTAATGGCTGCCGAGTTAGGTATTAATCCTAAACTCGCTAAACGCGCGGGACTCCTTCACGATATTGGAAAAGTCCCCGATGCAGAAGCTGATATGGAAACGCCGCATGCTATTTTAGGAATGCAATGGGCTGAGAAATATGGAGAAAATGCTGAAGTATGTAATGCTATTGGAGCGCACCACGACGAAATTGAAATGAAGTCGTTAATGTCACCAATTGTACAAGTTTGTGATGCTATTTCTGGTGCTCGTCCAGGCGCAAGACGTCAAGTTTTGGATTCGTATATTCAGCGTTTAAAAGATTTAGAAGAGATTGCATTTGGATTTAGTGGAGTTCAAAAAGCCTATGCCATTCAAGCGGGTCGGGAACTTCGAGTAATTGTAGAAAGCGAAAAAGTATCAGACGATAAAGCTGGAAACTTATCATTTGAAATTTCTCAAAAAATACAAACGGATATGACATATCCTGGTCAAGTCAAGGTGACCGTTATTCGAGAGACGCGTGCGGTTAATATTGCAAAATAAATTAAAAAATTTATAGTTATAAAAAAACAGCTCTAGGGCTGTTTTTTTAGGTTCTAGGGTGAAATTTATGAACCACCTCTTTTAAGTGGCTTTTGTCAACGTGCATATAAATTTCGGTAGTAGTTATGCTTTCATGGCCCAACATCATTTGAATAGCTCTTAAATCGGCGCCATTTTCAAGAAGATGTGTCGCAAACGAATGTCTAAACGTATGGGGCGAAATATTTTTTTGTATGCCAGCCTTCGAAGCCGCGTTTTTGACTATGGTAAAAATCATAGCTCTGCTTAACTGCTTTCCACGACGGTTCAAAAATAAGGTGTCATTAAAAGGCGTTTCAATCTTGATTTGAACGCGAACATGGTCTTTATAGAGATTAATATACTTCTGCGTCAATGGCCCAATAGGAACAAAACGTTGTTTGTTGCCTTTTCCCGTAACCTTAATAAAACCTTCATCAAAAAACAAATCCGAAATTTTAAGTTCTGTGAGTTCACTGACTCGAAGTCCACAACTGTATAGTGTTTCTATAATGGCACGGTTGCGTTCGCCCTGAGCACTGCTTAAATCAATAGCGTTTACAATTCCATCAATATCCTTTACCGATAGGGTATCGGGTAGTTTACGTCCTATTTTTGGCGCCTCAATACGTTCTAAGGGGTTAGTGGTACAGTAATTCTCAAAAATTAGATAATCATAAAAACTACGCAATCCAGAAATAAGCCGCGATTGGGTTCGTGGATTGATGTCTTTTGCCATTTCATAAATAAAATCTTGAATATTTTCGGATGTGATTTGAAGTGGGTTTAACGACATATCATGTACTTCTAGATACTGAATCAATTTCTGAACATCTAGAGTATAATTATTAACGGTATGTAAAGACATACCGCGCTCAATCTTTAGGTATAAAGCAAAATCTTTTAGAGCATCTTTCCATTTCATAAAATTATTTTTTGCTTTTTTTTTAAATAAAAATTGTTAGGTCTCAAAACAAATATAATAAAGTGGTTTCATAAATACTGAATTGTCTGTAATAAACCTATTCTGTTTTCATCATTATACTAAAATTAATGATTATTATTTTTGTTTAGATATTAAGTAAGTATTTCAAACGAAATGTATTCTATTGATTTTTAGTTTGTTTACCTCCTTTTTTTTAAATAGATTTATTCTAGAATTCAGATTCCAAATCTAATTCTTAGCATAAAACGGATCTTTAAAATAATTACAATCTAATTATGGAGGTACAGCCACACTTCGAACATATCACCCAACTCATAGAACAAGCAAAAAGAAGTACTTTTCAAAAAGTAAATACTGCTATTATTGAGTTGTATTGTGAAATAGGTTCGTATTTACATCTGCAAACAACCACTGAAAATTGGGGAAAGTCAGTAATAAAACAATTAGCCATTTATCTAAAAAACAAGCACCCTAACACAAAAGGATTTTCGGCTCAAAACCTTTGGCGCATGAAACAATTTTATGAAGCTTATAAAGATTTTAAAATTCTCTCGACACTGTCGAGAGAATTACCATGGTCGCACAATATGACTATTATTTCTGCTTCAAAAAACAAAGAAGAACAAGAGTTTTACATGAGATTGGTTATTAAAGAACGCCTGTCTTTTAGAGAGCTGGAACGTCAAATAAACAGTTCGTATTATGAAAGAGTTATGCTTGGCAACACAAAACTCTCAGCGCTGTCGAGAGAATTCCCTGAAGATGTCTCACATATTTTTAAAGACACTTATATATTGGAAATGTTACAACTGCCAGCATCGCACTCTGAAAAAGATCTCAAATTAAAAATCTCACAAAACATTAGTAAGTTTTTATTGGAATTTGGACGAGATTTCGCTTTCATGGGAGAAGAGTTCCCCTTACAAGTAGGTAAACAAGACTTTGCGATTGATCTCCTTTTTTACCACCGTTCTTTACAGTGTATGGTGGCTATAGAATTTAAAATTGAAAAATTTAAACCTGAATTTTTAGGACAATTAAATTTTTATTTAGAAGCCTTAGATAGGGATGTTAAGATTACTCAAGAAAAACCAAGTATCGGTATTCTCCTATGTAAAGGAAAAGACGATACCGTTGTAGAATATGCTTTAAATCGCAGTCTTTCGCCTACATTAGTGGCAGATTATAAAACGCAACTACCAAACAAATGCTAAAACAAAAATGGCAAGAAATACTTGCACAATTAGAGGCCTAATTAATGGTTGTATTTTAAAATAGTAAGCTCTTAAGTTAAATAGAAACACATGAACTACCTACTCACGGGAC